>Ga0185299_10006136_pt1 | contig 12964 bp, 10 predicted proteins | sample PaiPotPPA55metaG_FD_128002 | JGI IMG/M metagenome (GOLD analysis project Ga0185299, IMG submission 128002) | Iron sulfur acid spring bacterial and archeal communities from Banff, Canada, to study Microbial Dark Matter (Phase II) - Paint Pots PPA... ...
CCGCCCCATGGTCGGGCACGTCGTCGAGGCGGCGCGCGGCCTAGACCCGGGCCGGCTCGCGGTGGTCGTCGGCCACGGCCGGGAGCGGGTCGCGGCGTACCTCGAGGGCGTGGACCCGGAAATCAGGGCCGTGGTCCAGGAGCAGCAGCACGGCACCGGGCACGCGACCCGGATGGCCATGGAGGCGCTGGCCGCGACCGACGGCGACTTCACCGGCACCGTGCTCGTCCTGACCGGCGACACCCCGCTGCTGCGTACCGAGACCGTGCGCGCGCTGGCGGCCGAGCACGAGCGGGCCGGGCGCGCCGTCACCGTGCTGAGCGCGTTCGTGCCCGACCCGACCGGCTACGGCCGGATCCTGCGGGAGGGCGCGGGCGAGGACGCCGCCGTGGTCGGCATCGTGGAGCAGAAGGACGCCACGCCGGAGCAGGCCGCGATCACCGAGATCAACTCAGGGGTCTTCGCATTCGACGCGAAACTGCTGCGCGACGCCCTCGGCCGGCTGACCCGGAACAACAAGCAGGGCGAGGAGTACCTGACCGACGTGCTCGGCATCGCCGCCGCGGACGGGCTGCCGGTGGGCGCGCACGTGGTCGCCGACTGGCACGAGACCCTGGGCGTGAACGACCGGGTGCAGCTGGCCGAGTTGCGCCGGCTGCTCAACCGGCGGGTCGCCGAGCACTGGATGCGCGAGGGCGTGTCCATCATCGACCCGGCGACCACCTGGATCGACGTGCAGGCCAAGCTCGGCCGGGACGCGATCGTGCACCCGAACACCCAGCTGCTGCTCTCCACAGTGCTCGAATCCGGCGCCGAGGTGGGTCCCAACTGCACCCTCACCGACACGTTCGTGGGAGAGGGCGCCAGGGTGAGCAACGCCACGACCGAGGGAGCCGAGATCGGTCCCGAAGCGAGCGTCGGGCCGTACACGTACCTGCGTCCGGGCACCAAGCTGGCCCGCGGGGCCAAGGCCGGCGGCTTCGTCGAGATGAAGAACGCCGAGGTCGGCGAGGGTTCGAAGGTGCCGCACCTGTCCTACGTCGGCGACGCGCGGATCGGCGAGGGCTGCAACATCGGCGCGGGCACCATCACCGCCAACTACGACGGCGTGCGCAAGCACCGCACCGAGATCGGCGACCACGTGTTCGTCGGCTCGGACACGGTGCTCATCGCCCCGGCCCAGCTCGCGGACGGCGCGTTCGTCGCGGCCGGCTCGGCCATCAACGGCGCGGTCGGCCCCGGCGAACTGGCCGTGGCCCGCGGCCGTCAGCGCAACATCGCGGGTTATGTCGAGCGCAAACGCCCGGGGAGCAAGGCCGCCGCGGCGGCCGCCCGGGCCAAGGCGGCCGAGTCCGCCGAAGCGGTCGCGCAGGCCCCCGCCGAACCGACCGGGTGACAAGGGATGGACTTCAAGTACCCCCACGGATGGGATGAACCGCACACGTCCGTACGGTGTCCGGTGGGGGTCTGCAGGGGACAACTTCTGCGACAATAGGACGGGGCAGATCCCGCCGTCTGACGATGAACAGGATATTGCCCGAAGGATCTCCCGCATTCGACACAGGTTCGGGCAAAGCCCACGAACTCGCCAAGGAGCATCTCGCGTGACCGGGATCGAGGCCACCGGCCAGAAGAAACTGATGCTTTTCTCGGGCCGGGCGCACCCGGAACTCGCCGAGGCGGTCGCCAGGGAGCTCGGCGTGGAACTCGTGCCGACCCAGGCTCGGGATTTCGCCAACGGCGAGATCTACGTGCGCTTCGAGGAGTCGGTGCGCGGCAGCGACGCCTTCGTGCTGCAGAGCCACACGGCGCCGATCAATCAGTGGATCATGGAACAGCTCATCATGGTGGACGCGCTCAAGCGCGCCTCCGCCAAGACCATCACCGTGATCATGCCCTTCTACGGCTACGCGCGGCAGGACAAGAAGCACCGCGGCCGCGAGCCGATCTCCGCCCGCCTCATGGCCGACCTGTTCAAGCAGGCGGGCGCGGACCGGCTGATGGCCATCGACCTGCACACCGACCAGATCCAGGGCTACTTCGACGGACCGGTCGACCACCTGTGGGCGATGCCGCTGCTGATCGACTACATCAGGGCGAACATCGACCAGGACCGGCTGACGATCGTCTCCCCGGACGCCGGCCGGGTGAAGGTCGCGGACAAGTGGTGTGACAAGCTCGGCGCCCCGCTGGCCATCGTGCACAAGCGGCGCGACGCCAAGATCGCCAACCAGGTCTCGGTGCACGAGATCGTCGGCGACATCAAGGGCCGGGTCTGCGTCCTGGTCGACGACATGATCGACACGGCCGGCACGATCTGCGCCGCCTCCGACGCGCTCTACGACAACGGCGCGGCCGAGGTGGTCATAGTCTCCACGCACGCGGTCTTCTCCGGCCCGGCCGTGGACCGGTTGAAGAACTCGCGGGTGAGCAAGGTCATCGTCACCGACACGCTGCCGCTGTCCGACGAGCGCCGCTTCGACAAGCTCACCGTGCTCTCGGTGGCCCCGATCGTGGCCCAGGCCATCTCCGAGGTGTTCCAGGACGGCTCGGTCACCTCGATGTTCGAGGGCACCGACTAGCAGCCGGTAGACTTACCGCGTTGCCCGGCGAGGGAGTGGCGCGGACCGACCTGGAATTCAGGGTCGGCACCGACCGGCTCCGTGATCGACGTGCTGATCGCACTCCGGGCCGCGGTGTCGGCTCGCTGCATTCCGAGCCTCCGCCTCGGCCGGGGGTCGATTCGCCAGATCGTCCAGGCTGAAACCGACCCCCCACTGAGGAGTGATCACCATGGCTGAGATCAAGATCGCGGCTGAGCCGCGCAACGACTTCGGCAAGGGCGCGGCCCGCCAGCTGCGCCGTGACGGCAAGATTCCCGCCGTGCTCTACGGGCACAAGGAAGAGCCGGTCCACCTGTCGCTTCCCGAGCACGAGCTCTTCCTCGCGCTCAAGCACTCCAACGTCCTGCTGAGCCTGGACATCGTCGGCGGCAAGAGCCAGTTGGCGATCCCGAAGGCCGTGCAGAAGGACCCGGTCAAGCGCACCCTCGAGCACATCGACCTGCTGCTGGTGCGCCAGGGCGAGAAGGTCACCGTCGAGGTCCCGGTCGTGACCACCGGCGAGATCGCCCCGGGCGGCCTGCTCGAGAACGTGCTCAACACCATCTCCATCGAGGCCGAGGCGACGCACATCCCGTCCTCCTTCGAGGTCTCGGTGCAGGGCCTGGCGGAGGGCGAGCAGATCGTCGCCGCGCAGGTGCCGCTGCCGTCCGGCGTCTCCCTGGTGACCGACCCCGACGCCGTGGTGATCCACGTGCTGACCCCGGCCGCGACGACCGTCGAGGACGAGGCCGCCGCCGAGGGCGAAGCCGAAGCCGGCGAGTAGTACCGCGCTGCGGACGAGAGCGGATGAGGGTAGTCGGCGTCGATGACTGAACCCTGGTTGGTGGTCGGGCTCGGGAATCCCGGGCCCGGCTACGCCGCCACCCGGCACAACGCCGGTTTCATGGTCGTGGACCTGCTCGCCGAGCGCATGGGCGGCAGGTTCAAGTCCGGCAAGGGCGGCGCCGAAGTCGTGGAGGGCCGGATCGGCGGGCAGCGCGTGGTGCTCGCGAAGCCGAAGTCCTTCATGAACCTTTCCGGTGGCCCCACCGTGGCCGCCCGCAACTTCTTCAAGACACCGATCGAGCAGCTCGTGGTGGTGCACGACGAGCTGGACATCGACTACGGCGCGCTGCGGCTCAAGCGCGGTGGCGGGGACGGCGGCCACAACGGCCTGAAGTCCATCACGAAGTCCCTGGGCACCAAGGAGTATCTGCGAGTCCGCTTCGGCATCGGCCGTCCGCCGGGCCGGCAGGACCCGGCCGACTTCGTGCTCAAGCCCTTCTCCTCGACGGAGGCGAAGGAGCTCTCGCTGAACGTCGACCGGGCCGCGGACGCCGTCGAGGCGCTGCTCACCGGGTCACTCGAGGCGGCGCAGAACCGGTATCACAGCTCGGCCGTGTGAACCCTGGTTCAGTGGGCACCCCGGCCAAGACATCCCCGCCCCCGCCGCGTTGCACCCGCCGCCGGTGAGAGAATCGACGTTGTGAGCTACGACTACGACGCCCCAGCCTCGGCCAAACTCTTCGACCGTGCGCAGGCGGTGACCCCCGGCGGGGTCAACTCCCCGGTGCGCGCCTTCCGCGGAGTCGGTGGCACACCCAGGTTCATGGTGTCCGGCAAGGGCGCGTATCTGACCGACGCGGACGGCCGCGAGTACGTCGACCTGGTCTGCTCCTGGGGCCCGATGATCCTCGGCCACGCCCACCCGGCGGTACTCGAGGCCGCGGCCGCGGCGCTGTCCCACGGCACCTCCTTCGGCACGCCGAGCGAGGGCGAGGTGGCGCTGGCCGAGGAGATCGTGGAGCGGATCGCGCCGGTCGAGCAGGTGCGGCTGGTCTCCTCGGGCACCGAGGCGACGATGTCCGCGATCCGACTGGCCCGCGGCTTCACCGGCCGCGCAAAGGTGGTCAAGTTCGCCGGCTGCTACCACGGCCACGTGGACGCGCTGCTGGCCGCGGCCGGCTCCGGCGTGGCCACGCTGGCGCTGCCGGACACCCCGGGCGTCACCGGCACACAGACCGGCGACACGATCGTGCTGCCGTACAACGACGTCGAGGCCGTGCGAGCCGCGTTCGCCGAGCACGGATCCGCGATCGCCTGCGTGATCACCGAGGCCGCTGCCGGAAACATGGGCGTGGTGCCGCCGCTGCTGGGCTTCAACGCCGCGCTGCGCGAGCTGTGCCACGCGCACGGTGCGCTGTTCATCTCGGACGAGGTGATGACCGGCTTTCGCACTTCACGCGAAGGCTGGTTCGGCATCGACGGGGTCGTGCCCGACCTGATGACCTTCGGCAAGGTGATGGGCGGCGGCTTCCCGGCCGCGGCCTTCGGCGGCCGGGCGGACGTGATGGCCCAACTCGCCCCGGCAGGCCCGGTCTACCAGGCGGGCACGCTCTCCGGGAACCCGGTGGCCACGGCCGCGGGCCTGGCCACGCTGCGGCACTGCACCCCGGACGTTTACACGCACCTGGACGCGACCGCCCGGACCATCGCCGGGCTGGCCACCGACGCGCTCTCGGCCGCGGGGGTCGCGCACCGCGTGCAGTTCGCGGGCACCATGTTCTCGATCTTCTTCACCGACGCCGAGGTGCACGACTACGCGACGGCGAAGACCCAGGACACCGAGCGCTTCAAAGCCTTCTTCCACAGCATGCTGGCTGACGGCGTCTACCTGCCGCCGAGCGCCTACGAAGCCTGGTTCGTCTCCGCCGCGCACGACGATGCCGCCGTCGCCCGGATCGCAGACGCCCTGCCCCGCGCCGCCCGCGCCGCGTCTAGGATCGCCACATGACCCAGATCGATCCCGGCGTGAAGACCGTCGTCCACCTGATGCGGCACGGCGAGGTGTACAACCCGGAGGGCATCCTCTACGGACGCCTGCCCGACTTCCACCTTTCCGAACTCGGCCGCAAGATGGCCGAGCGCGGCGCGGAGTTCTTCGCCGAGCGCGACGTCGTGTACGTGGTCGCCTCTCCGCTGGAGCGGGCGCAGGAAACCGCGGCGCCGATCGCCGCCCGCCGCGACGTCGGGGTGGCCACCGACGGCAGGCTGATCGAGGCCGCGAACTTCTTCGAGGGCAAGAAGTTCAGCGTCGGGGACGGCGTGCTCAAGCGGCCGTCGGTGTGGCCCAAGCTCTACAACCCCTTCCGGCCCTCCTGGGGCGAGCCCTACAAGGAGCAGGTCGCCCGGGTGCGCGCGGCTCTCGATGCGGCGCGGGATCAGGCGGTCGGCCACGAGGCCGTGTGCGTCAGCCACCAGCTGCCGATCTGGGTCAGCCGGCTCGCGGCCGAGCACCGTCCGCTCTGGCACGACCCGCGCAAGCGGCAGTGCTCGCTGGCCTCGGTCACCTCCTTCGTGTACGTCGGCACGCAGCTCGTCGGCGTCGAGTACCACGAGCCGTCCAAGGACCTGCTGCCGGTCAAGGGCACCAAGAAGTTCGTCGCTGGGGCCTGATCGGCCGGACCGTCCCGCAGACCGTCCGGCTTTCCGGCGAGCGGTCGACCCGTTGTCAGATCACGTATAGGTCACGGCTAGCTGAGCATTCCTGAGAACCGCTGACCCGACGGCTTCGTCAGAAATCGGGCATGCGAAACTCTTCGCATGGTCGCACCGAAACTCGTACGGGGCCGCACGCTCGCCGTCGCGGCGACCGGCCTCGCCGCAGCGGCGCTGCTTGCGGGCTGCAGCAGCGGCACCGGAAGCTCGAACGGCGCCAACACCGGCTTCGTGAGCGTCACGACCGGCATCTCGCAGGTCGCCGCGGCCGCCCGGCAGTCGGCGCCCGCCCTGACCGGCAGCACCCTGCAAGGCAAGCCGCTGTCCGTCGCCTACTCCGGCCACGTGACCGTGATCAACGTGTGGGGCTCCTGGTGCACGCCCTGCCGCGAGGAGGCCCCGGACTTCGCCGAGGCGTACTCGAAGTACAAGTCCAAGGGCGTCGAGTTCGTCGGCATCGACACGCGCGACGACAACGCCGCGGCCATCTCGTACACCAGCCAGTTCGGTATCCAGTACCCGTCCCTGCAGGACCCGTACGAGTCCCTGGTGCTCGACCTCAAGCAGATAATCCCGGCCACCAGCGTGCCCTCGACGGTGATCGTCGACAGCAGCGGCAAGGTGGCGGTGCGCGCACTCGGCGGCATCACCGAGCCGGAACTTGAGCAGGAACTCAACTACGCCCTGGCCGGGAGCTGACCTTGTCTGTCGGGTCCTTGATGGACAGCGGCTCGCTGCTGCTCGCGGTCCCCGTGGCCGTCGCGGCCGGCGCGATCTCCTTCGCGTCGCCCTGCGTGCTGCCGCTGGTGCCCGGATATCTGTCGTACGTCACCGGCATGTCCGCGGTGGACGCGCAGGACCGGGCCGGCTCGGCGGGTGAGTCGGCGGCGGACGAGAGCAAGCTACGTCGACGGCTGCGTCTCGGCGCCCGGAATCGGACCCTGCTCGGCGCACTGCTTTTCGTACTCGGTTTCTCCACCGTTTTCGTCACCGCCGGATTCGCTTTCGGCTCCTTCGGCGAAACCCTGATCCAGCATCAGCGCGGCCTGGACATAGCCTTCGGCCTGTTGATGATCGGGATGGGGATCTTCTTCGCCGGCCTGGTGCCCGAGCGGTGGACCAGTTGGCTGCAGCGCGACGTCCGCGTGCACTACCGGCCGACCATGGGCCTGATCGGCGCGCCGTTGCTCGGCCTGGTCTTCGGCCTCGGCTGGACGCCCTGCCTCGGGCCGACGCTGACCGCCGTCCAGGCGATGGCCTTCACTCAGGGCACGGCGACGCGCGGGGCCCTGCTCTCGGCGTTCTACTGCCTGGGTCTCGGCCTGCCGTTCCTGATCACGGCGGTGGCCTTCGGCTGGGCGATGCGCGCCATCGGCTGGATCAAGCAGCACTACACACTGGTGACCCGCCTCGGCGGCGCCATGATCGGCCTGGTCGGCCTCGCTCTGGTGTCCGGCCTCTGGCAGCACCTGATCACGCAGATGCAGACCTGGGTGCAGGGCACCAGTCTGCCGCTGTAGCCGACCCGGGGATAGCAGAAAAGGATTAGTCCAGGTGAGTGAGCAGACAGCGCAGGACCCCGCGAGCGCGGTGGATCCCGACGACGCCGTCCCGCCGGAAGACGGGGTCGAAGAAACCGTGGGTTCCGCCGAGGCGCTGGTGGAGGACGCGGCGGAGGCGCTCGCCACCGAGCGTGCGGAGAAGCTCTCCACCGCGCCGAAAGCGGACGACTCGATAGTCGTCCCCAAGCTGGGCGTGCTCGGCATGCTCCGCTGGACCTGGCGTCAGCTGACCTCCATGCGCATCGCGCTGGTGCTGCTGTTCATGCTCTCGCTCGCGGCGATCCCCGGCTCGATCCTGCCGCAGCGCGAGATCGACCCCACCAAGGTGCTCACCTTCCAGGAGACGCACAAGACCTGGGCGCCGATCCTGGACAAACTGCAGCTGTTCGACGTCTTCGAATCCTTCTGGTTCGGCGCGATCTACTGTCTGCTGTTCATCTCGCTGATCGGCTGCATCGTGCCGCGCTCCTGGGCGCACTTCAAGGCGATGCGCACCGCCCCGCCGGCCGCTCCGCGCAACCTCAAGCGGCTGCCGGTGCACGCCTCGTTCAGCACCACCGCCGAGGCCGACGAGGTGCTCAGGCTCGCGGCGAAGCGGCTCAAGAGCCGCCGGTTCAAGGCCGTGCGCGGAAAGGACCGCAACGGCGGCTGGATCTCCGCGGAGAAGGGCTACCTGCGCGAGACCGGCAACCTGCTCTTCCACCTCTCGCTGATCGGCATCCTGACCGGCGTCGCCATCGGCCACTTCTTCGGCTTCAAGGGCGCGGTGCTGGTGACGGAGGGCTTCGGCTTCGCCGACTCGGTCACCAGCTACGACAGCCTCACCCTCGGTCCCGCCGTCTCCGCGCAGGACCTGCCGAACTTCAGCTTCGTGCTCAACAAGTTCACCGCCTCCTACCAGGAGAGCGGCGACCAGTTCGCCCAGCCGCGCACCTTCGACGCCTTCGTCAGCTGGAAGGCCACCCCGACCTCGAAGGCGAAGGCCGTGGACGTCGTGGTGAACTCGCCGCTCACGGTCAACGGCACGAACGTCTTCCTCGAGGGCCACGGCTACTCGCCGGTGGTCGAGGTCAAGGACGGCAAGGGGCACGTGCTCTGGAACGGCCCGGTCACCTTCCTCGGCCAGGACGAGTACTTCGACTCGTCCGGCGCGATCAAGGCGCCGGCCGCCACGAAGGGCGGCACGGACCTCGGCTTCCAGGGCTGGTTCCTGCCGGACGCCGTGGTCACCTCGGGCGCGATGCCCGCCTCGATCTTCCCGGCGGCGTACAACCCGATGCTGATCCTCTCCGCGTACGCCGGCGACCTGAACATGAACGGCGGCGAGGACCAGAGCGTCTACAGCCTCGACACCACCGCCATGAAGCAGCTCGACGTCAAGAGCAAGACCGCGAGCGCCGACGCCGGCAACGCGCTCGAGCTCAAGGCCGGGGAGACGGCGACGCTGCCGAACGGCGACGGGTCGATCACCTTCGTCGGGGTCAAGCAGTGGGCGCAGTTCAACATCGCCTACGACCCGGGCCAGAAGGTCGTGCTGCCCTCGGCGATCCTCGCCGTGCTCGGCCTGATCGGCTCGCTCGGCCTGCGCCGCCGCCGGGTCTGGGTCCGGGTGAGCGAGCAGCAGGACGGCACCCGACTGGTCGAGGTGGCCGGCCTGGCCAGGACCGAGGGCGCCACGCCCACCGCCGAAGTCACCCAAACCGCGCAAGCCCTCGCCGCAGCCGTGCGGCAGCCCGTTCCCGATGGAGCCTCCGCGTGAGCATCAACGAGACATACGCGCACTACAGCAATCTGTTCATCGCCCTAGCGCTGGTCGGCTACGCCGTGGCCTTCTTCGCCTACTGCGCGGAGTGGGCCTTCGGCACCAACTCCCGCTTCGGCCAGAGCGTCCAGAAGGTCGGCGCGGAGAAGTCCGCCGCGGCCGCGAAGAGCGCGAGCGTCGGCCGGCAGGCCGCCGCGCCGGCGATCGAGAGCGTCAACGCGCAGGACGGCGGCAACGGCGTCACCGTGCTGACCCGCTCGCTGGCCGAGGAGGAGGAGCCGACCATCTCGGGCGACAATCTGCGCGCCGAGATCTTCGGCCGCTTCGCCGTGATGGCCAGCTACATCGCCTTCGCCTTCCACTTCGGCGGGGTGCTCTGCCGCGGCCTGGCCGCGCACCGCGTGCCCTGGGCGAACATGTACGAGTTCTCCTGCGCCGCCGCGCTCGCGATGAGCTTCGCCTACCTGGTGCTGTTGTCCATGCGCAAGAAGGTGCGCTGGATGGGTCTGCCGGTCACCGTGATCGTGCTGCTGACCCTCGGCATCGCCTACACCCTGCTGTACACCGACGCCGAAGAGCTCGTGCCGGCGCTGCACTCCTACTGGCTCTACATCCACGTGACCGCTGCCGTGCTGAGCACCGGCGCCTTCGGCGTGGCGACCGTGGCGACCGCGCTCTACCTGTTCAAGTCGGCCAACGAGGAAGGCTCGCTGCCCCGGCTGTCGAACACGCTGAGCCGGCTGCCCTCCTCCGTGGCGCTGGACCGCACGGCCTACCGCGTGATCGCCTTCATCTTCCCGCTGTGGACCTTCGCGATCATGGCCGGCGCGATCTGGGCCGAGAAGGCCTGGGGCCGGTACTGGGGCTGGGACCCGAAGGAGACCTGGTCCTTCATCGTCTGGGTGTTCTACGCGGCCTATCTGCACGCCCGGGCCACCCACGGCTGGAAGGGCAAGGCCGCGGCGTACGTCGCGCTCATCGCCTTCGCGTGTGTGCTGTTCAACTACTTCGGTGTCAACACGCTTCTGACCGGCAAGCACTCGTACGCAGGTCTTTAGGCCGGGTTAAGTCTGTAACAGCCAGGCGACAGATAATAGAAATCGAAACCGACAAGTCGGGTCACTCGTCCTTCTCTTAGACAGAAAGGACGAGTACCGATGAGCTACGAGGACGACCACTACGAGCCGCCGCCTCGGCGTCGCGGCTACGGTAGCGCCCCGCAGCCAAGCGGTCACCAACCGTTCGGGGGCGATGAGCCCGCCGTGTTCCCGCACACGGCCTACCAGCCCCCCGTCTTCGACGAGAACGCGGCCGACCCGTGGAATCCGAACGGGACGGCCGCGCTGGCCGGCGAGGCGCTGCCCGTCGCCGTACTGCCCGCCGAGGGCATGGTCTACGAGGGCACGGTCAACGAGGATCTCGACCTCGACCGGCTCGACCCCAAGGGCCGGGCCACCCGGGCCGGCCTCAAGCGGCGTACCGGCAAGAGCGGCGTGAGCCGCAAGCGGAAGATCATCAAGTGGACCGCGCTCGGCACCGCCGGATTGCTGGCCGTGGTGCTGGGCGTCGGCGCGTACGTGGTCATGCACCTCGACGGCAACATCAAGCACACCGCGCTGCTGCCCACCGGCGTGACCCAGTCGGCCGAGATACCCGACAAGTTCGGCAACACGGCCATGAACATCCTGCTGATCGGCACGGACGCGCGGGTGACCGCGGCCGACTGCTCACTCGGCGGCGACTGCTCCTCGTCCGGGAGCGGCAACTCGGACGTGATGATGGTGATCCACCTCTCGGCCGACCGGACCAACGCGACGATCATGTCCATACCCCGGGACACCATGACGAACATCCCGGACTGTGGCACCAACTCCGCCTACTACGGCATGATCAACTCCTCGCTTGCCTACGGCGCCGCATGCACCGTCGCCACCGTGCACCAGATGACCGGCCTGACCATCGACCACTACATGGAGGTCGACTTCTCCGGCGTGGTCACCATGTCGGACGCGCTCGGCGGCGTGCCGGTGTGCGTGTCCAACAACATGTACGACAAGGACTCGGGCCTGCGGTTGAGCGCCGGCACCACCACCATCGAGGGCACGCAGGCGCTGGAGTTCGTCCGTACCAGGCACGGCTTCTACGACGGCTCGGACCTCGGCCGGGAGAAGGCCCAGCACATATTCCTGTCGGACATGATCAGGACCCTGCGCTCGAAGACCTCGCTCACCAACCTGGCCAACCTGTACACGATCGCGGACGCGGCGACCAAGTCCCTCCAGGTGGACAACGGCCTGGCCGGCGTCACCAACCTGATCAGCCTGTTCGACACGATGAACAAGGTGCCCACGAACCGCACCACGTTCGTCACGATGCCCTGGGAGCTCGACCCCAGCAACACCAACCGGGTGATCGAGGAGCCGGGCCAGGCGCAGCAGATGTTCACCAACATCAAGAACGACGTCTCCTACTCCTCGGCCTCGAGCACCGACTCGAGCTCGACCAAGAGCGAGACCGACAGCGCCACCAGCACGGCCACCGCAGAGGCCAGCCCCTCGGCCACCTCGCAGCAGGCCTCCGCCGACTCCGGATCCAGCGTGATCACCTCCGAGGTGCACGCGCAGATCCTGAACGGCACCGGCGTCTCCGGCCGGGCCTCGACCGTCTCGCAGGCGCTGGTCTCCGGCGGCTTCAGCTCCGCGAACCTGTCCACCGGCGACGCGAATTCGACCTCGAAGACGATGGTGTACTACCCCTCGGGCCGTTCCGACTCCGCCGCGGCCGTCGCGGACGCGCTTGGCATCCCGTCCTCGCAGGTCCAGGAGTCGAGCAGCTACTCCGAGGTGACCGTGGTCGTGGGCAGCGACTGGACCAGCGGCACGACGTACACCTCGACCTCGTCCTCCTCGGGTTCCACCGGCACGTCGACGGCGACGACCGCGGCGACCGCTCCGTCGGAGTCCTCGTAGCTCAACGCGTCGACGACCGGGCAGTGCGTGCAGGTGGCCTCGGGTGACATCGTCGGCTGAGTGCCAGCCCGATAACATCGGGCCATGCGCGACATGCATGTGCTGCTGAGCTTCGCGGCTTCGCTGGACGGAGCCCTGGACGACGCCTCGCCCGAGCGGCTGCTGCTGTCGAACGCGGCTGACTTCGACCGCGTGGACGCGAGCCGGGCCGAGAGCGACGCGATCCTCGTCGGGGCCGGCACGGTCCGCGCGGACAACCCGCGGCTGCTGGTGCGCTCTGCCGCGCGCCGGGCCGACCGGGTCGCCCAGGGCCTTGCGCCGAGCCCGCTGCGGGTCGTGCTCGGCGGCCACGGCGGAGTGGATCCGCAGGCCGCGGTGCTGGCCGAGCCGGGCGCGGAGACAGTGGTCTACGAGGGCCACAGCGACTTGGCCGAAGTGCTCGACGACCTGCATGAGCGGGGCGTGCGACGACTCATGGTCGAGGGCGGCTCCGCAGTGCTGACGGAGTTTCTGGCGAGAGACCTCGCGGATGAGATCCAGTTGGCCTACGCGCCGTTCCTCATCGGAGAC
>Ga0185299_10006137_pt1 | contig 12959 bp, 12 predicted proteins | sample PaiPotPPA55metaG_FD_128002 | JGI IMG/M metagenome (GOLD analysis project Ga0185299, IMG submission 128002) | Iron sulfur acid spring bacterial and archeal communities from Banff, Canada, to study Microbial Dark Matter (Phase II) - Paint Pots PPA... ...
CACGGTGGCGGTGTGTCCATAACGAGGAATGTTGGTGTTGCCCACTAGGATAAACGTTTGTGTTGCCGGGTCGTAGAGTTCGGCAGTAGGCACAATCCCCGAGGCCGGATCGTATCCTCCCACAATCAAGACTTGGCCGTTACTCAAAAGCGTCGCTGTCTGACCTGCTCTTGCCGTGTTGAGCCAAGCAGACACAGTTGTAAATGTTCCGCCGGAGTAGATCTCGCTTGAGTTCAATGCGTTTTGATTGCTCCCCAATCCTCCGACGATCAACACTGTGCCATCGTTTAACAGGGTGGCTGAATGTAGAGAGCGCGCTGCATTCATCGAACCCGTCGCAGAGAATGTTTGGCCGGCCGCATTGTAGAGTTCGGCACTGTTTACTACCCCGGTCGCGTTCGTCCCTCCGGCTATCAACACCTGAAGTTTTGTCAGTTCGGTCGCTGTTTGGCCGTAGCGATTGGAGATCATTTGGCCTGAAGTTGCTGCAATCGTAGGGAGCGTAACGGTGAAGGCGTTGGAGCTGACAGCCCAGAGGCCGTTGTTTTCGACGTCGATTTCTCCAGTACCGACAGTTGTGCCGGCAGGAATATTTCCGACGATCTGAGTATCGGACCAACTGAGGATCGTCAAGGCCGGAAAACTATCGCGATAGAGAACCTTACTGTTCGAGTACTGCGTCGGACCAAAGTTCGTCCCTGATATAGTCACTCTCGTTCCTGCAGGCCCACTCGCTGGCGAAACGCTCGTGATGCTGGGCTGGCCAGTGACAGTGAAACTCAAGGTATTGCTGGATCCACCAGCAGTGACGATCTGGACGCTCGTTGCCCCCGGAGAGAAGTTCGCGGGGATCGTTGCGCATGCGGAAGTATCTCCCCAGAAATCGGTGGTCAAGGCCACTACGCCCACGAGGAACGTGCTGGTGGTTCCTTGGCTCGCCCCAAACCCGGTCCCCTGCACACATTGGTCCGTGCCGACTGCCACCAACGAACTGCTTACACTTGTAACTTGCGGAGGCAGCGCCGTCGTGAATGCCACTCCATTGCTTGCCACGCCAGCGACAGTTACGACTACACTTCCATTTGTCGCACCCGTTGGAACAGGGACGGTAATCGCCCCCGCACTCCAGCTTCTTGGGGTCGCCAAGGTGTGATTAAACGTTACTGCGCTGGTTCCTTGGTTCACTCCGAAGCCCGTTCCTACAATCGTAACTACGGTCCCGACGGCGCCTGAAGTCGGCGACAAGCCGCTGATGATGGGCGGCACCGTGAAGGCAACGGCGTTGCTGGACCCACCGTTCACTGTCACAGCTACATTGCCCGTCGTCGCCGCAGTGGGCACAGTCACCAGCGATCGACGTGGATTTCCAGCTCGTTGGCGTCGCCACGGCACCATTGAACACGACCGCGCTGTTGCCTTGTGATCCGCCGAACCCAGTCCCGGTAATGGTCACCGCGGCACCCACAATGCCCGACGTTATCGAGAGCGTGGTAATGGTTGGCAGAGCTGTTCCAGTGCCTGTAAGGTTGACCGTTTGCGGGCTATTGCTGGCATTGTCGACGATGGTCAGCGTTCCGGGTTGAGAGCCAGCTGTGGTAGGACTGAACGTGACGCTCACTGTGCAGTTACCTTGCGCGGCCAGCAGCGCTCCGCAAGTATTGGTCTGAGCGTAGGTAGTCGGCGTCGTAACGGAGGAAATGCTCACCGCAGTTGGTTGGTTGTTGCTGACCGTGACGGTCTTCGCAGCGCTTGTTGTGGTCACGGCCTCGTTTCCAAAGGCTAAAGTCGCTGGACTTACCTTGACAGGCACGACGCCGTTGCCCGTCAGCGGGACGGTTTGCGGGCTGTTGCTGGCGCCGTCTGTAACAGTCAGGGTTCCCGTGCGTGTGCCCGTCGTAGTCGGCGTAAACGTAACACTTATCGCGCAGGTTCCACCGGCTGCGACCGACGTTCCACACGTGTTCGTTTCACTGTAGTCGCCAGATGTGGCGATAGTGGAAATGGTGAGCGCGGTTCCCAGGTTATTACTCAGCGTCACGGTCTTTATTGGGCTGGCAGTTCCCACAGCTTGATTGCCGAACGAGAAGCTGCTGGGAGAAACGGTTGCCTGTAAAATGCCAGATCCAGTCAGGGACACCGTCTGAGGGCTGTTGCTGGCGCTGTCTGTAACGGTCAGAGTTCCCGAACGCGAGCCGGTCGTAGTCGGGCTGAAAGTTATGTTGATCGAGCAAGTCGCACCAGCCGCAACAGAAATCCCGCAGGTATTCGTCTGCGAGTAATCGCCCGATACTGCGATCGCTGAAATGCTTAGAGCGGTGGGGAGATCGTTGTCAACTGTAACCGTCTTTGGAGCACCGGCCGTTCCCACCGCCTGGTTTCCAAAAGACTCGGTCGCCGGAGAGAGAGCAGCCTGGGTGATTCCTGTTCCCGTGAGAGACACAGTTTGGGGACTGTTGCTGCCGCTATCCGTGACCGTCAGAGTTCCGGTACGCGTGCTAAGGACGCTCGGCGAGAATGTGACGCTTACGCTGCACTTTGCACCCGAAGCCAGCGATGTTCCACACGTATTTGTTTGGGAGTAGTCTCCGGATGCGGCAATCGATGAAATAGTAACCGCGGCGCTCTGCCCGTTCTTCACCGTAACAGTTTTCGCGCTGCTCACGGTGGAGATCGCTTGATTACCGAACGACAAACTTGTTGGGGTAACGGTGACGCTCTGAGCTGCCAACGTACTCGCGAAGAGTAAGAGAATGGCTACATGTCGGATCAGCACAGGTTTCCGGAACTTCAGAGAGAGGTTCCACTCGCCAACGTGCCCAAACTCTGGCTTACACAGGAATGAGGAGTAAAAAAGACCGACAACGCCAGCAGACAAACACATTTCTCTTCCTCTCGGAACCGGAATACGCATGGAGCTCTTTTCATGAACGCTTGTTGCAGACAGCTATGTACCGACTTCAAGGGGAAGCAGTGAAGAAGATTACTAGCCAGATCGATTTGAGCGGCCCGCAGCCACAACCATGAATGGCAATAAGGCAATAGCCAACAACGGGGTGCTAAGCGACGAACAAAGATGGCGGGGTGAACTGCAGAGGCGCATCGCAGCTATCGAGTAAGCTCGGAACCGTGTTTCTATCGACTTGTTGACTACCAATGCTGGGCTAGGAACGCGCTGCAGCGAAGTCATCAATATACCTCCTAAATTGAAGACACGATTACGAACCTCGGCAGAACCAATCCGCCAGCCACGCCTAAGTTCCTTGGGAAGCCAGCGATCAGGATCACTGACGGAACTGAGAATCCCGTCTCCCCCCGGCGAATCCTGCTCACTGCTTGCAGCGGACCATATATGAAAGCTGTAGACATCGCAACATAATTGTGTCCTTGTTTCGGATTTCGTAACAGAGCTGCATTTTCATGCACATAAGAATTTGCAACGTCTGAAATAGTTCTGGTCTATAGATCGTCGGGCCTTCATGCTGCGTGAACTCCACCCTGAGGTGGTGAAAAATGCAGATTACAGTTGAACTGAACGAGGCGATCCTGTTGGCACGGATGCGGAACTTGAAGACCATCTTGTCGAGAGGAAGGTGGTCAAAGACGACAAGGATTGGAAGAAGACAGCGGTCGCATTTGCAAACTCCGTTCCCGTCGGCCTGCCTGCTGTGCTCTACATAGGTGTTCGGGACAACGGCGAGATTGAAACTCCACAGCGCAACTGTTGGCAGATGCTCTTTTGATAATCGTCTGGGAGTATTGTTCTTATTATCTGCAGGCAGGGATCAGCCCACCTTTGAACAGTTCAACTCGTAGTCAGAAAAGAGTTGTTTGCGTCTGGACTCGAGTGACCTGCGTAGGTGTCGAACACTCCGCGTCGTCATTGAAGACATGGTTGACCCTGCTGCTCACCGGGTAGCACCGCATCATCCGGGCGTCACACGGCTTCAGCATGTCGGACACTTCTCTCATGTCGTCGTCCAATTCGGGCGATCATACCTTTTGATTACATCGGAGGAGAAATCGACCGCAGGGGCCAAGAAGGAGAAGATCCAAGCCTTCTCGAACGTTCTGGACCCATCAAATATGGCGCACGTCGAACGGCCAAGACTCGCGCTGCCGACGCTAAATCTGTTGAGAAGGCTCGACAATTCGGTCTTCGGCAGCTCATGCGGGAATCAGGCGCATCACAACATGCTACTGAGCGGTTTTTGCGTGGCGAACGCGTGCATCCCGGCACGCGAGTGAAGCTACAACGTGCAGTGGAGAGCTTGAGCAATGCCAGTGAATTATAAAGGTAGTTATCTCACCCTTTGACACTGCCATTCGCTCCAATCGAGGATCACCCGGCTAGTCAAATCAATTCACAACGCCCAACAATTCCTCTAGGCCGGTGAAGGAATCGGCTTCGACGAAGATGAACGCATCCCGGGCAGCGACAAAATTATCCCAAGCTGCCTGTTGGACGTCTTCGTTGGCCATTAGTTGTGCTTGATTCGCCTGGAGACCTTGAATGGCCATTGAGCCGAGTGCTGTATTCGAAGACATCGAGGCACCAGCGATGAGTATCCCCGTTACCCATCCATTGGAACCGGAAGGCCCTTTGATCTTACTCGGGTCAGCTAGATCGGCGTTTACAGTCACACTGCTGCCAATAACGTGCAGGATGAATTGACCCAAATTTCTGGTGACCGTCACCTCTGCTTTTTCTCCGGCGCTGCAAAACAAAATATTCATCAAAGAGTAATTGGGTGCCAAACCTTTTGGCTCAAGCTTTAGCGCATACGAATTCTTGTCGAGCTGGCGGCCTTGCCAACGACCCACGGCCTTTTGGCTTAGACCCTTGATCTCGGCGAACGGCAAATCAAAAGGCTCCAAATCGGACCAATATTTGTGGCTTTTGAGCCAAGCCTCCTCACGCGCGTCCTGCTCAAACGGATGCATGTCAGCTTCGGTGTAGAAACGCCCCTTTTGTTTGTCTATAACTAGCTGGAAAAAGCGATCGGCTGCGAAAAATGGAATACGAATGCTTCCGCTTCCTCCGAGTAAATGGTCCCCCAGCGACTCAAGCCCGCTATAGTCGCCGGTCAACAATTGCGCGTGGAAGACGAGATTTCGGGTGTTCTCGCTGACGGGTGCGACTTGAACGAGTTTCCTTACCTGAATCACATAATCTTGCGCGGAAAGGGAGGCCAGCTCGGCATATCGAGGATCCGATAGTCCACTTAGAGGGAACTGACATGCTGCGGCGGTCCACCTGGAATGCAGATACAGCTCGATTCGCGACATCACGTTTCGGTACTGGGATTCATTGGTCGCGATACTGTCGTGAATCTTGCTTGATCTCTCCTTCTCTGCAAAGCTTACAAACGCTAGTTTGGAGTAGCGATCACGCGCTTTGTCAAATTTTGCCTGGTACACGTCCAGGTCGATCTTGAGAATCTCCTTTCTGCATCTGCGAGGCTGATAACTGATCCACAGCCGCATACGCATCAGTCGTTTGATAATCCTTCAATGCTGATAGAAGTTTGCCTTTTGCCTCTTCGTTTTTCGCGAGCGTTTCGAGCAAACGTCGAACCTGCTTAACGATCGGTGCGGCTGTTGCGTCCTGCTCGTGGGAAGCGAGTTGCCCGAACTCGGCATGGGCAGCGTCGTTTTCTTTCATCTTCAGCAGCGTCATCACTAGGAGTGCCCGGCTTCGGTAATCCGCGGGATTTGCTTTGATCGTCGCCTTCAGAGAGTCCGCCAATTCGGGAAACTTCCCAGCCCTGTAAAGTGCTGCTACGGAGTCACTTTGGGTGGTACCGGCGTGCGCACTGGAGGTCTTTACATTGAGAAGGGCGCTCAGAACCTCATCCGAAAGCCCTAGATTCTTCAGCTCGATCGTGGTCGCGGCATTCATCTCGAAGCCGATCCCGTCCTTCTGTATCTGCTGGATCAACACCTCGTTGTCGACCCCAGCTTTCTTGAGATCGATCAAATCTTGTTTCGACAGTGATTGCGCAAGCAAGGACGGCGCAAGAATGACCAGTGTTAGCAGCGCCTCAAGGATTCTCATGAATACCCCAACACTACGCGCACCCTTATTCCCCTGCCGACCAGGCGAACTGTGCTACCAACTCAATTCAGAATGCCCAGCAACTGCTCAAGACCGGAAAAAGCGTCGGCTTCGACAAAGTTGAATGTGTTACCGGACGCAGCAAAGGATTCCCAAGCTGACTGTTGAGCTTGATACGTGGCCATCTGCTGCGCCTGCTGAGCCTGTAAATTTTGTATCAGCATTTGATTGACAGGAGACGACGCGTCTTTTGCTGCGAGGGCTCCGCCTATAACTAGCCCAGCGGTGGTCCAGCCGCTGGATGGTCCTTTCGCCTTAGCAGGGTCACCCAGTTCTGCTTTTAGGTTCTTATTGTCAACGAGGTGAACAATGTACTGTCCGAGATTTCTTGTGGCTGTCAGCTCGGCTATTTCACCAGCCGTGCAGAACAATGTTTGGATCACCGCATAATACGGGGGCTACACCAGAGGGGTCAAATCTGAGAACATACGCTTGTTTTTCCAAATGGTCGTTCCAATTTCCAGCTCTTTGGCTTACGCCTTGAATTTGCTCAAAAGCTAAATCGAACGGCACTAAATCGGTAGAGTAGTGGAAGCGGTCTTCCCATTTTTTCCCGGCAGGTGCTAATTGGTAGGGGCGTGGGTCCACTTCCGTGTAGATGTGTCGTTTCTGGGCATCAATCACAACCCAGAAATACCGATCAGATGCATAAAACGGAATCCGAATTCTCCCTCTCGACTTTAGGAGGCGATCTCCCAAACCCTCAAGCTGCTCGTAGTTCCCGGCTAATAAGGCTGCGTGAAATCTCAAATTCATGACCTCGTCTCCCAATGGGGACAGTTGTGCCAGGCTATTAATTACTTCGAGGTAATCCTTCGCGGTCAAAGACGACCACTCGGGAGAAGATGAGTTGGCGGGGTCTTTGGGAAAGTGGCATGCCATCGTCGCCCATTGGGAGTAGAAATAAGCCTCGGCTCGAGATACTCGTTTCTTGTACCCCGCCTCTGTTTCCGTGATACTGTCGCGAATCTTCGTCGATCGCTCTTTTTCGGAGTAGCTCGCGAACTTAATCTTGGAAAATCGCTCCCGCGCTTGGTCGAATTTGGCCTGATAGACGTCCAGGTCGATCTTGAGAATCTCCTTCTGCAACTGTGAGGCTGACAATTGATCTACAACCACATACGCATCAATCGGTCGATAGTCCTTCAACGCCGCTAGCAGTTTGCTTTTTGCCTCTTCGTTCTTGCCGAGCGCTTCGAAAAGGATTTTAACCTGCTGCACAAACTGCGCTGCTCTAGGGTCCTGCTCGTGCACAGCCAGCTGCTGAAACTCGTCTTGAGCTGCATCCTTCTCCTTCATCTTTAACAGTGTCATCACCAACAACGCCCGGCTTCGGTAATCCGTCGGATTTGCCTTGATTGTCGCCTTTAGAGTGTCCGCCAATTCAGAAAACTTCCCAGCCTTGTAAAGCGCTGCCACATTATCATTCCGCATAGGCTGTGTTGAGTTGGTATTGCTGTCTTTGCCCGCTTGAAGTAGTGCCTGGAGAACCTCGTTCGAAAAACCAGCGTTCTTCAACTCCAAGGTCGTATCGGCATTCTATCAAAGCTGATTCCGTCCTTTTTAATCTGTTGAATAAGAACAGTATCGTTGAGCCCCCGCACTTTTCAAAGCAACGAGCTTGTCCTTGGATAGACCGTTGCTGGCGTTTTGTGCGAACGCGCTCCCGCAGCTAGACAAGGCGAGCACACAGAAAACGATGAGACTGGACCGGGCGGCCAACAAGACTCTGAGTATGGCTTTCATGCTGGAAAATCCCCCGTTCTCAGATAGCGGACGTCAGTCTTTGGCAGAGTTGTCAATGGGAATCGATTTTGGAACGCAGACGCCGATTACAGTGTCGTGAATCGCGTTCATGGCTTCGAGAGCGTGCCGGTAGTTATCCATTTGATTATTGAACTGAGTGATTTGCTCATCCAGTCGACGGACTTGATACTCGACCTCAACTTTGAATTTGAAACCCTCTTTTGCCGTCTGCGCGCGTTCTTGGAGATGTTGCGCAAAATCGACGAACGGCACGACCCGGGCAAATCTGGAATTCTTGAGAAATTTCTCGGACAATTGGATCGCTGCCCTCGTTGCGGCGTCGTCAACGTTCTCATTGTGCTCATAAGTCGCCTTGATGTTGTCAACAGATTCGCGGTACTCGACAACGTTGTCGTAGCCGAACTCGCTGGAAGGTGTCACATCCTCAATCTGCTTGATGCTGTTTACCACTTCGCCTTCGGGCGACAGCATTCCGAAAATATCGGTCAGCCCATCCGCCAGGAACTTCACTTCCCTCGCCACATCCGGACCGGAACTCCGAGCCCACCAAGTATCGCTCAGCAGTTCGTCTTTTATCTTCTGGATTGATGCGGCAGCATCCTTTCTGATTTTGTATTGCGTGAAGACTTTGTCGAATTCTCCAACCAGGCCGTCCTTACTCTCCACGTATTGCACGGCCTCAGGGCAGTGATTAAGCAGACTATCCATGTCGCGCGAAATTGAATCCTTGCCCGCGCGTGCGAATGCATCAGGGTCGATGAGCGGCGAAGGATGAAACAGTTCCAGCGTCGGATCCGCGGTCCCGGTGTCACTTCGCCCAGTACTCGGCGTGAATCTGGAAACCATTGCACTCAAGTAGCCTTGAAGTGCATTCATGTAGGCTGAGCCACCAAGGGCTTTGGGGGAGTAGGTATTCGGGAATCTGCCGGGGAATGCAGCTGTGCCGTTACATACACCGCTCTGCTTTGCAGCTTCTGCGGCGGCGTTGTGAGCGTTCGCTTGTGCCACAGTTACACCAGTGCCGTCACCAGGAAGCCAGATACTGCAGTCGGTTACTTGCGAACTGCTGTTATGCGTTGCAGATTGAGCTACGGTCTCCTCCGCTAAAGTCGATCCGAGGATTGCTGTCAAAAGAAAAATTAGAGGGAACCGAACGCAGGCTGCTGTCATAGTCGGGTTCCTCATTCCGGTCTTTGACGAAACTTCTGATGTTGTGGTTCTTGCAGCGGTCTCTGACGCTAGGAACGCCCCCCAGGAATCGGCACATGATACCGCAGATTTCCACTTAAGTTCACCCTTTTTCTCGCTGCTAGCCTACGGTCAATGTCCCAACCTGCGTCGCCAGGTCCGAGCGAGTGACCACGATGCAGACCTATAATTAGGCGGAGCGGTCCAAAATCCGGCGGGGTGCCAACCATTGTTGACAAATCGGGGAGTTCGGGAACTAGGGGGAGGGGGTGTAGCCGAATTTTTCCCGAAGTGTATAACCCCGTCAAACGTTTGAGTCCGATGTTCTGGCGCCTGTAAGCTCACCTTTTTGCCACAGTCCACCGCCAGAGAGTCGCGAAATCGCCAATGAGTTGGCGCACGGGCTATCTTCGATTAGGGTGTGCGGGAAATGTGCGGGAACGCAGTACAAAACCAGCCTAAACCAGCCGAAAACTCAGATGCTAAATGCAATGTTTTCTAGGCTCTAGTTCCCTGCTCTTGTATGTTCTCTCAGCCATCAATGGGCTCATAACCCAAAGGTCGGTGGTTCAAATCCACCCCCCGCAACCAATCCTAAGCTCCACAAAAACAGTCGCTTGGATCTGATTGCAGGCGTTGCAAATGCAGCGCGCCTAGTGCCTTTTAGCTCCCATTTGCGGAAGGCTGGTCCGGAGAGGCATTTTCATTGAATAGAATTCCCACAACCATGCTGTTCGCGCTACGCTTCTGCTCGGAAACTGCTTGAGTGTAAATGTTCATCGTGCTCTGAATCGTCGAGTGCCGCAGCAATTCTTGCTGCACCTTGATGTCAGCGCCCGCGCCTCGCAACATCGTCGAGTACGAATGTCGAAACGTATGCCAACCAATCTTTCCGATTCCAGCCCTTAATGCGGCTGGCCTCAGATGGCGCTGCAGGATGTTCTGTTGTCCCCGGGGTCGGCCACCGTTGTTCGCGAAGACCCAGTCTTGAGGGCCCTTGTGCAAACTGCCCTTCCTTAGCTCTTGCAGGGAACAGCGAGCCGAGGATCAATGGGGAGCGACTTTTGGGAGGCCTCAGTTTTGGTATCGCCCGACCTCGCGTTCACCACTCCCCGCCTGACGAAGACTGAAAGATCCTCCCAGCTGAGGTCCTGCCATTGCAGGCCCACGATTTCACTGGCGCGAAGCCCTAGACATGGCTCGACCAGAACCATGGTGTGGTATGGCTCGACCAGTTGCGCCAGAAGGAGGCGGATCTCGGCGGGCGTCAGCACGCGCGGTATACAACGGCGACCGCCCCGCTGTCGTACCAGGTCGGTGGGATTTCGGTCGGTCAGCTCCCACCTACGTGCGTGCTCATAAATAAGGTGAAAAAGGCTTCGAAGGTTGACTTTGGTTTTCGGCGCCAGGGTAAGTGACCGCAGCCATTCTTCGACCGCAACTGGTTTAACGTCCTCCAGGGGCCGGTCACCCCAACGAGGAAGAATCCAGCGTTTCAATGTCGAGGAATGAGATTGTTGTGTTGAGTGCCGCCGTTCCGGTAATTCGCGTTCAATATAATGATCGATCAGAGCACCGATTGAAATGGGTCGTCCAAATCGATGATGTAGATTCAATCGGAGGCGAAGTGGCTCGATGATCCGTAAAGCGTCTGTCTTGGTTGGGTATTGGGCTAGGGTCCCTATGGTTGTCGACCTTCGGTATCGGCGTCCTTCCGGCGTCGTTTCATAAAAGCGATACTGCCAGACGTCTTCAGAGAGTCTATTGTTCTTCTTGGTCAAAGATCCATATTGATATCTGCGTCGCTTCATGATTTTCCAATTTGAGTTGACGCGCCGCAAGAGGAAAGCATTCAAGGTAAGATCGTCGATGGGCAAACTGGCGAAGAGCCATTCTCGAGGAACTGAACCGCCTGCATGAGCCTGATTCTGCAGAGGTTGGGAAAGAGCTCTTTGGGCGCCGCGCACAATTTGCTCAGATATATTTCAGATATATTAAGGATAGAAACCAGCCGAGCTCGACTCGTGCTCATCACCCTCGTAGAGTCGGCTGCGGTCTTCCCTCGCCTTGGGTGAGATTACCGGGCGGAAGCTCACGCGCACGGAAATGGCACGCGCCTTTCGCGCCGACGGCCTCGGCATTCTAGTCGGTGGCATCTTCAACGCCTTCCCATACACGTCTTACTCACAAAATGTCGGATTGGTCACGGTCACCGGAGTTCGCTCGCGCTACGTATGTGCCGCGGGCGGAGCAATTCTTATTTTGCTTGGACTGCTTCCGAAGCTTGGTCATCTTGCCATCCCGAACATGACCAACCCAGCTCCGCCAAGGCCATCCGCGACTGCGGCGTCGTCAGCAAGTCTCTTGATGATGCGGGCTATCGGGTCGGTTTCGCGGTCGCCGAAGACAACCTCCGTCTCGGCAGGACCGTAGTCGCGGACTCAGTCAATCCACTTCGACTCACACGTGATGCTTGGATAAGTGTCGCGGATCGGGCGCGGGCTAAGGCCATCGAAGTCGAGGTCACATGCTCTGATCCTGCGCAGCATGGAAACAGGGTAGAAACAAGGAGCGCCGATATCGAGGGATTGAGACTACCGACTTGGCAAGAAGTCGTTTCTCGGGAATACGAACCTTGGGAGCGTAAACACATTCTCATCGATACCGCTCATCGTTATGTGAGCGATAACGTCAATGAGCTTCTGCGATTGCTTCTTTGAATTCCAGATCAGCTAATGTACCAATCCCGAATGCCGCGACCATCGACTGCAAGAGAGGCTTCGGGTCTCAGTCCATTGATGAAGGCAAACTGGGCACACGCCTCCCGTGTCGAAGGTTTTCCGGGCAACCGCTAAAATGCCTTAATCTGTCCTCCGCGAGTTGGCTTTCCATGGAGTCTGCACGGTGTAGTTCGGAGTTGCGGTCACGTTCGCCTTTGTTGATGAAATCAGCTTGCGGTGGATCAACCAAGCGACCGCACCCTGAGCGGAGCTTTTCGAGACACCCACAGATTGAGCTAGGTCGCTATAGCTGATGCTCACGGATTTCTTCTGCCGTTGCTCTTCAGCAGCGAGCCACAAATATAGGAGGTAGCTCACTGGTCTGCGGTCATGCCCGACCAGATCGCGCATTAGGCTATCGAGAACGTATTCATCAAGTTTCACCATGCTATACCGACTGTTAATATAGCAATGCCTCACACATTGCACAATCGCGAATGAGGCGCTATGTTGCGATTGTTCGCCCCGGAGGGCCATCACGATGATTCGTGCAATCGACATCGTCACTATTCCAGTTCGTGACCAAGACACAGCACTGAAGTTCTACACGGAAAAGTTGGGGTTCAAGATTGCCACAAATCAGGATTTCGGCGATGGGAAACAACGCTGGATCGAACTGCTCATTCCCGGTGCCGAGAGTCGGATTGCCCTTTTCACTCCTGAAGGGTTTGAGAATCGAATCGGAGGCTTCCAGCCAGTGACGTTCCGTTGTGACGATGTATATGCAACAGCCGAAGCGTTGAAATCACGCGGGGTGAAGCTCGCTGCCGAACCCAAGAAGGAAATCTGGGGAACGATGGCGAAATTCAGAGACCCAGATGGAAACGAATTCGTCTTTTCGAGCAAATGGCTCAAGATGCCAACCGGAGGTAGAGTATGGCTTCGATTGTGAAGAAACTTGGATTGAAACCGGGGATGCGAGCCCTCATGCTTGGTGCGCCTTCCGACTACATGAATTCGCTTGCTCCTTTGCCGGACCGCGTTGAAGTTTCCGAGAGTCTGGGGAGCGCCCATGAATTTGTTCAGTTTTTTGCCACAAAGAAATCAGCGATCACAAAATCTGCGAAGAAGCTGCTTCAGTCTGCGGCTCCGGGTGCGCTCGTTTGGAT
>Ga0185299_10006138_pt1 | contig 12958 bp, 11 predicted proteins | sample PaiPotPPA55metaG_FD_128002 | JGI IMG/M metagenome (GOLD analysis project Ga0185299, IMG submission 128002) | Iron sulfur acid spring bacterial and archeal communities from Banff, Canada, to study Microbial Dark Matter (Phase II) - Paint Pots PPA... ...
CGCCCGCTCTATCAAAGCCTTTTCGCAGGCCGCCGCCAGCTGTTCATCCGTCAGACCCGCAGAGCGCTGGAAGCGCCGCCGCAATTCGCCAAATCGTTCCGCGCCGCTCTTATCTCCGCCTTCGGTATGAAGTTTTTCAAGGCGCGCAGCAAGTTCCGCGGTGCGCCGGTCATCCCCCGCGCCGAGAACAAAGTCCAGAAGCTTTTCAAGGCTCGGCGTGTGCCGGGGCGCACGCCGCAAAATAGCTTCGAGTAATCCGATCGCTTTCTGCGTCAATCCATAGCTGGCAAACAAGTCCACGTCGGTGAGCGACTGGCTGATAAATCTCTGCGTTTCTTCGTCCAGCGAAGTGGCGGCTTCGCCAGCTCCTGCTACGACGTGCGACACAGGCGCAGTTTCCGCCGCGGAGACTGGTTCGTCGAGATCCGGGTGGATCTTCGGTGCCGGCGAGGCCTGCAATTCGGCCTTTAGGTTTTCCTCAGAAGGCTGAACCTCCTCCGCTGCTGGCATCCCCATTTTTTGCAGCAGATTATTCAGCTTGCGCTTGGCAGATTCGCTTTCCGGTTCGCGCTCGACTAACTGTTCAAATACCGTCTTGGCGCGCTCCATCTCCCCTTTGGCCGCCAACGCGTCGCCAAGCTGCGCCAGAGCATCAGGCAGGCGAAACGAATCGCTGGTGCGCCCATAGCTGTCTACCAGCCATTCATGCGGTTCCACCCGGCCCGGCATGCGCTCCACCAGGTCATTCAAAAGTTTGCTGACCGCTTCATGCTCCCCGGCATCCAGCATGGGGATGCGCATGCGCCCAATAATGGCCATAGCCTGTTCGCTTTGACCGGACTGCAGCAATGCCTCTGCAACTTTTTGCGTAAGGCCAAAGTTTTTTTCGTCGGCTTCAAATATTCGCAGCGCCAGCGCGCTGGCTTTATCCCAACTAACAGTCTTCAGATAGAAATCAAGCAGCAGCTCGGCCTGCTCGCCGCCCTTTTCCAGATCCGGGACATGCTCGAGAAGTTCGGCAGCCTGCGCGACATTCCCCCGCGCCGAGTACGACCGCGCTTTGACGATAACCGCGGCCAGATTTTGCGCCTCAATCTTCAGTGCTTTGTCCGCCAATTTTTCGCATTCCGCCTGGTCACCGCGCGCCAGTGCGCGTTGCGCCGCGGACACGTAAGCCTCCGTCGCTTCTTTGTTTTGTCCCATCGCGTGATACAGGTCGGCAAGCCGCACCTGTATACGCAAATTGTCGGGCTCGGCAATCAGAAGCTTCTTCAGCAGGTTGACCGCTTCCGGCTGGCGATGGTGCTTCAAATGTATTTCCGCCAATTGCAGAAACAGCGGCCGCGCTTCGCTCATCACCCCTTGCTGCACGTAAAGATCGGCAAGTTTTTCAAGCGGCCGAATTTCTTCCGGCGCAAGTTTGGCGATCCGTTTGTAAACGGCAATCGCCTTGGTAAGAAACCCATCGCCCACAAAAATCTGCGCCAACCGCTCGAAATAATCGATGGCCTGGAAAGTTTCGCCCTGGCGAATGTACAGCTCCCCCACGGTCATCAGCGTGACTTGATCGCGGGGCTCAAATTTCAGGACTTGCTGGTATTCGGCGATAGCCTGTGCAACTTTGCCTTGATTTAACAGCTTCTGAGCGGCTTCGACGTATTTGCTTTTGTTGTAAGCCATGCGTTAACCGGGACAATAAACGTGTTCGACCGCCGGGCTGCTAACTGGCACTACACCGGACGCCTGTGAACTCTGTCCGAGACGTTCTCCTCGATCGCTGGGGGTCGGTGGTGACCCGCAGCGTTATCCTGTTACGCTAACAGGCTGAAGAAAAACAAGTCAATGAAGGCAAAGTCCCCTGTGAGCAGCCAGTTATCACCGTTCACAGCAGAACCGCGCGCCGAAGCCACGGCGAACCCGGGTAGCAACTCTTTTCTCGTTCATATTAAGCATTTTGCAGTGGAACAATCACGGGCTCGGGGGCACGCTCTGGCGGGGCCTCTGCCGCTCTTTCTGGTGTTTCTACGTCCTGCAGGAACGAGATTTGCGTAGCTCCCACCGCCCAACAGTTCGATTCGCGTACCGGCGCGAACGAATGCCGATGCAGCGGGCTCGGCCCATGCTGCCGCAAAGCTTCCAGATGGTCGGCGGTGGCATACCCTTTATGCCGGGCCAGCCCGTACTGGGGATAAACTGCGTCCCACTCCTGCATGCGAGCGTCGCGATGCGTTTTGGCCAGGATGGAAGCAGCCGCTATCGACACGCTGCGGGCATCCCCGTGGATCAGCGATTTTTGCTCGATCAAAACATCGAGTTTCACGGCGTCAAGCAGCAGATAATCAGGAAAGATAGAAAGCTGATTAAGCGCCGCGGTCATCGCCTGGAGACTGGCTTGATAAATATTCCAGGCGTCGATGCGTTGCGCATCGATCTCGGCAATCGACCAGGCCAGCGCGTGCTCGCGAATGCGCGGCGCAAGCTCGCCGCGGCGTTCGGCCACTAGTTTCTTGGAATCGTCCAGCCCGACGATGCGCCGCTTGGGATTCAGAATCACCGCGGCGGCAACTACCGGCCCGAACAGCGCGCCGCGTCCGGCTTCATCGAGACCGGCGATGCGCGTCCAGCCGAGCTTGCGGGCCGCGCGTTCGAAACGCGTGCAACAAAGGCGAGTCATGACGGATGCGCCGATTCTAGCACGCAGTGCTTAGAGTGCTGAACGAAAGTCGAACAGCGCTGCCGCACTTTCTGAGACGCGAATTTAATTTTCGAAGAAAATTATCTCCTATGCCAGCAAATCTTAAAAGCGTGATCGTCGGTACCGCCGGGCACATCGACCACGGTAAATCTTCTTTGGTCGAAGCTCTCACCGGGACAGATCCGGATCGCCTTGCAGAAGAAAAACGCCGGGGCATCACCATTGATCTCGGCTTTGCTTTTCTCGAAGACGCCGGCATCAAGTTTGGATTCATTGATGTCCCCGGGCATGAGCGATTTGTGAGCAACATGCTGGCCGGCGCTGCCGGGATCGATCTGATGTTGCTGGTGATTGCCGCCGACGAATCCATCAAGCCGCAAACGCGGGAACATTTTGATATTTGCAAATTGCTGGGCGTGAAACACGGCGTGGTCGCGCTCACTAAGAGCGACCTGGTCGACGACAACGGATTAACCCTGGCGCAATTGGAAATCGAAGATTATGTGCGGGGATCTTTTCTACAGGGCTCGGCAATTGTCCCGGTCAGCGCAAAAACCGGCGCCGGCCTACCGGAATTAAAACGAGCCCTGCGTGACGCCGCGACACAAGTCACCGGCAAGGACGCCACGCGCGCGTTTCGCTTGCCGATCGATCGCGCCTTCGCGATGAAAGGCTTTGGCACGGTAGTAACCGGCACGTTGATCTCCGGCGCTGTGAAAACTGGCGACGAGGTGGAGCTGTTGCCTGGCGGCGAGCGTCTTCGCGTTCGCGGTGTGCAGACCGGCGGGCAGGCCGTTGCGCAAGCGTCCGCGGGTCAACGCACCGCGGTGAATCTCGCGGGTATCGATCACACCGCCGTCAGGCGCGGGATGACCCTGGCCGAGCCTGGAAAATTTCGCCGAACGCGCAGGCTTGATGCGCAATTTACGTTGCTGGTTGGAACGCACAAGCTGAAGCATCGCGAGCGCGTACATTTTCATGCCTCAACCGCCGAAACCATCGCGGAAATCTTCCTTTATGGCGCGACCGAACTTGCACCAGGACAAACCGCGCTTGCTCATCTTCTGCTTCAGGATGAAATGGTGCTGGTGACCGGCGAGCGCTTCATCGTGCGGCAATTTTCCCCCGTCACCACCCTCGGCGGAGGCGTGGTTCTTGATCCCTTGGCGCGCCGCCCTCTTTCGCGCGATACCGGCAGAGTCAAATTTCTGGAAACTCTTCGCGACGGCGAGTGTAATGAGGTGCTTGCCGCCATGGTCGAGCGGGCGCCTATGGGATTGGGTTATGAAGAAATCTCGGTGCACACCGGATGGCGCGAAACGGAAATCCACGAAACCATAAAGCACCTATCGTCCTCCAAAGTCGTGAAAAGCATTGGCGATGAACGCCCATTGTTGATAACCGGCGCCATATTTGAAAATACCCGCACCGCGATTAGCGAAAAGATAGAACGCTTTCAGCGCGAAAATCCGCTGATGCCTGGAATAACCCGGGAAGAATTGCGGTCTAGTATAGGAAGGCGAGTAAAACCGGAGGTATTTCGTGCCGCTCTCGCCGAGTTGATTGCGCAGAAAAAATTAGAGGTACAGGGCGAAATTGTTAAGCGCGCCGGCACCGGGATCACTCTGCAACCCGACGAGGAAGCCGCCAAGGGCAAAATCGAGGCGGCCTTTCGAGCCGGTGGTCTGGCCGTGCCTGCGTTGAAAGATGTGCTCGCCGCGCTCTCCGTGGAAGCCAAGCGTGCCGAAAAGTTGTTGCACATCCTGCTGCGCGAAAAGAGCTTGATACGCGTATCGCCCGAGCTGATTTTCCATCAAGCCGCCCTCGCGCATCTGAAAGAGCGGCTTTCAGCGTACAAGAAGAGCAAGGGAGAACGCATTTCTGTGCCGGCCTTCAAAGACTTGACTGGCATCACCCGGAAGTATGCAATACCCCTGCTTGAGTACTTGGACCGCGAAAGGGTGACGCGCCGGGCGGGCGACGAGCGTGTTATACTTTAACTTCCGGTTAGCTATATTTAGCGGGCTTTTCGACGATTATTAGAGTGGCAGGAGGCGGCTATGGAATTTCCGATGCACTGGCTAATTATTCTGGTAGTCATTCTGGTTCTGTTTGGCGGGCGCAAAATTCCTGAATTGATGCGCGGCATGGGCGAAGGCGTTCGTGGATTCAAGGAAGGCATGCACGGCGGGAATCAGACACAATCGCAGACCGTTGTGCCTCCGACGCAGCCAGCGCTGCCCACCGAGAAGCCGGGTGAAGAGAAAAAGCCGGAATAAGGGCGGCTAGCGGCGACCCCACTAAATCGCGCAAACAATTTTCAGTTTAAAGAGGCGGCGAACCAGCCGCCTTTTTTATTTACCGCTCAAAAATCTCAGTGTATTAGACTTACAGTCGTCCGCTGAGACGTAATCCGTGTACATCGCGACCCTTATCTTGTTCGTCCTATCCGTGTCACTCCTTTCAGGAGCTTGGTTCAGCTGGGCGAGAGCCGCCGACTTAGCAAAAACTGAGCTCGAGAAGCATGTTCAGTGGAGGAAGCGTTGCGAAATGGGCGCCTTGATACTCGCGATTGCTGCGACCTTCCTTGATTTAATTTCTTGGTTTTCCTGCTTTCACAACGGCGGCAGCCCGCACGGAATGACGCCGCCTCGCGGACTTTGGAAGACAGTTGGCCGGGCTAGCTTTTTAGCGCTGATAGCGAGCTTGACCCTAGCCGGATTCGCAACCGGCAAAAGAAGGTGGTTACTAATAGGTTGGGGGCACCTCTCATCGTGGCTGAAGTAATGATCTCGATAGCGGAATGCATTGATCTCAGCTACTTCCCGCGAGGCGCAAGGCAGGTCACATCCTACCCGGCATGCTCGCCGACTATTCGAACCACCCGCGCATTCGAATGACGCGCACGTTCGAACGCAATCTGTTTCACGCGAAACAACATTTTGTTCCACGTGAAACAACATTCCGTTACACCAATAAGATTTTTTTGGTTCCGGATGGAACTTTGCCGGGAGTCACCACGGGCAATTGTCGGCGCATCGACATGTCGTTCAATTGTCGACGCGCCGACATTAGCGTTCGAACGGCGACGCCCTCAGAAAATGAATTTGTGCTTCAGGATCGCCGGGAGAGGCTTCAAATCACGAAATTCATCTGACCAGCCCAGCACAGTGAGTTCGTGCCACAACCGCGCCAGCGGTATACCCACCACGTTGAAATAGCACCCTTCGATCCGCGTAATATAGCGCCCGGCGCGGCCTTGGATAGCATACGCGCCCGCTTTGTCGTAAGGCTCATCGGTGGCCAGGTAGCGCGAAATTTCTTCCGGTAAAATCGCGGAAAACTGGACCAGCGTAGTTTCCACGAAAGCGCGACGCTCCGCATCGGGAAGACGAATCATCGTGACGCCGGTCACCACAGAATGGGTGCGCCCGGAGAGCCACTCCAGGCTTCGCCGCGCGTCCTCCGTGGAACGAGGCTTGCCGATGATTTGCCCGTCCAGGACCACCACGGTGTCCGCGCCGATAACAATCGCAGGACCTATCGAGCGTGCCGCGACCAACTCCGCTTTGGCACAAGCCAGCCGGTAAACGTGTTCGTTCGGCGATTCGCCAGGCATCGGCGTTTCATCGATAGCCGAAGACATAACGCTAAAGTTCATGCCCGCGTCTCGAAGAATTTCGGCGCGACGCGGCGAGGCGGAGGCAAGGATCAGTTTCATGTGGTGAATTAAATTACGACAGATTCCTGATATTCGCCGAACACGCTCCGCAGCGTATCTGAAATTTCCCCCACCGTCGCGTTATTTTCCACCGCGTCAAGAATGGCCGGCAAAAGATTCTCGGTGCCTGCCGCTCTGCGCGCCAATTCGGCAAGAGCAGTCTTGACCGGCGCCGCATCTCGCTTCAACCGGAAAGCTCTGAGCCGCTCGATCTGGTCGCGAGCGATGTGCTCTTCCACGCGCAAAATAGTAATGGGCCGTTCTTCTTCCACTTTAAAATCGTTCACGCCCACCACGATTTGCTCATTTCTTTCGACCGCGCGCTGAAATTCGTACGCCGCTTTTTGAATTTCGCCTTGGATGAAACCCGATTCGATGGCGCGCAGCGTCCCATCGAGCGGCCCGCCCATGGCGTGAATTTTGTCGATGTACGTTTGTGCGCCGGCTTCAATTTCGTTGGTCAGTTGCTCGATGGCATAAGAACCCGCCACTGGATCGATGGTATTGGTGACGCCCGTTTCGTGCGCGATGATCTGTTGCGTGCGCAGCGCGATCAGCGCGGCATCTTCGGTGGGCAGCGCTAGCGCTTCATCGAGCGAGTTGGTGTGTAGCGACTGGCACCCGCCCAGCACCGCGGCCAATGCCTGAATCGCTACGCGCACAATATTATTTTCGGGTTGTTGCGCGGTAAGGGAAGAGCCGGCGGTCTGCGCGTGAAAACGCAGCAGCCACGAGCGTGGATCTTTCGCATGGAATCGTTCCCGCATGATGCGCGCCCACAGGCGCCGAGCAGCGCGAAACTTGGCGATTTCTTCCAGCAGATCGTTGTGCGCGTTGAAAAAGAACGACAGCTGCGGCGCGAAATCGTCGACATTCAGTCCCGCATCAAGCGCAGCTTGCACATACGCCATGCCGTCCCCCAGCGTGAAGGCCACTTCCTGAATGGCCGTGGAGCCGGCCTCCCGAATGTGATAGCCGGAAATGGAAATCGTGTTCCACTTGGGCAGATTGCCGCTGCACCAGGAAAAAATATCGGTGACGATGCGCATGGCCGAGCGCACCGGATAGATGTACGTTCCGCGTGCGATATATTCTTTGAGTATGTCGTTCTGCACCGTGCCTGAAAGTTTGGCAAGGTCGGCGTCTTGCTTTTTTGCCACCGCTACATAAAGGCAAAGAAGAATTGCCGCGGTGGAGTTGATGGTCATGGAGGTGGAAACTTTTTCGAGCGGGATGCGGTCGAAAAGAATTTCCATATCCTCAATGGAATCGATGGCCACGCCGCCTTTGCCTACTTCTCCCTGGGCCAGAGGATGATCGGAATCCATACCGATTTGTGTGGGCAAGTCGAAAGCTACGGAGAGTCCCACTTGGCCTTTGCCGAGAAGATACCGATAACGCTCGTTAGACTCGGCCGCGCTCGCGAAACCTGCATATTGCCGCATAGTCCAGAAACGGCCGCGATACATGGTGGGATAAATTCCGCGCGCGTAGGGGAATTCGCCGGGATAGCCGATCGTCTCTTCAGCATTCTGGGAAGCCAGATTTTCAGCGGTATACACAGACTCGAGCGGCAAGCCCGAAACCGTAGTGAAATTTTCTTTGCGCTCTGAGCGGCGAGCGCCACGCGCAGGTGGTTTGGAATTAGAATCGGACATAAATCATCAATGTGTGCGCACTTCTCTCGCGGGCCACTAGACTTTTCGCGAAAGCCGAAATGACGTAACCGCAAAAAACAAAAATAAACCGCCAACCAGCGCCGCCATGGCCACCAGCCAATAAGCTGCGTCGCGGGACCAGGCGCGAATCGCGGCGTTCAACCACGCGAATGCCAGAACCCCGAAAATTGCCCCGACAACTTCATGAAAAAGCTGCTTAAGCGTACGCCACAAGCGGCTGAAACCACCGCGCTTGATTCGTGCGCCTGGCAAGCTGGCAGCGGAAGACATGCTGTATCTTAGCGTAAAAGACATTTGCCCCACGTGCGCCCTGTGCTTACCGGCGTCTATAAGCGGCTGCCGACACTGTCCATAAGACCTGTGAACGGATTGGAGACAACAATCCGAAGCTCACTTGTATCCAATCTAACGTGGGCCTAAAATGGCCGTAGAGTAGGGGAGAACCGCCTTGCAACTAGACGATCACCTGAAGAACTTGCTCCGCGAACTGGGACACGCCATCAACGACACGGTGTCCGACTCTGACCGCATCACCGGCGCGATTGCAGGGGTGCGTGCGCACGGCTACGACATTGTCCTGAAGCTGGATGCCACCATCGGCTTGGCGAAGCGTGACGCCGCGTCTGGCGAGGCCACCTCGTTAACCACTCAGGATCGCCGCTTCCTGGAATCTCTGCGCATCCAGGTGGATCAGGATTCCTTCATGGAAGAGAGCGAAGTGAACAAGAAGATTCCCGCGCGGCTGTCGATGACGCCGCAGGATGTGCGATTCCTGAAGTCTTTGCGCATCGCCACGGATGAAATGGAATGAAGAGTTTGGTCAAAATGGCCGGATTCGCATTGCCCCTCGCGCTCGCCGCGATGGTGATGTGCCCGCGCGCTCAGGCGCAGACCCCGGCGACGGTTGTGCCGGTGGTGCTGGATACCGCTGTACCTATCGTGGTGAATGCGGTAAAGCCCAAGCCAACGGGATTAAGCAAATTTGAAGGCTACGTAATGAACGCGAATATCGCGCAGATCACCGTGCGCGCCAAGGGCAATGATATGGCGATACAGACATTCGCGCTCTCGCCGCAAGCAGCCGCCAAGATGCAGGGCATCGTCGATAAGGGCGGATACCAATACGGTGACAAAATAACCGTGTTGTACGATCCGGCCAGCCTGCAAGTTATCAAGCTCAAAGGGAAACCTTCTAAAGCCCTCTAGTTTCGCAAGCAAAATGGTTCGTCTTCCCGCCGTTGCCGGCAGTTTTTATCCTTCCAATGCCGCTGAATTGTCCGCCCAGATTCGCGAGCACGCCACCCCACAAAAAGGATCGACGACTAGAAGCGTAAAGGCCTGCCTAGTTCCGCACGCGGGTTTGATGTATTCAGGGCACGTGGCAGGCGCGGTGTTTTCAAGCATTCGCGTACCGAAAAAAGTTGTGATACTCGGCGTCAGGCATCGGCCACCCGGTTCGCCCGCCGCTATTATTTCAAATGGCGCCTTCCGTACTCCGCTAGGCGATGCGCAAATCGATCATGAGTTAGCTGAGAAGCTACGCATAGCTTGCCCGCAGCTAACCGAAGATACCGTGGCGCACAGCAAAGAACACTCTTTGGAAGTGGAAATTCCTTTTCTCCAAGTGCTCAATCCAGATTTTCATTTTGTGCCGATTGCGCTGGGAACCGCGCACTTTGAAACTTTGGTAAGTGCAGGCGAAGCAATCGGCAGCGTGCTCGCAGCGGAAAAGCAGGAAGTCCTATTAGTCACCAGCTCCGACATGAACCACTACGAAGATGACTCCACAACGCGCATCAAGGACCGCAAAGCCATTCAGCAATTGTTGAGCATGGACGCGCGGGGTTTATACGATACCTGCCGAAACGAAGAAATTTCCATGTGCGGTTTGGGCCCTGCGGTCGCCATGCTCACCGCTCTGCACATATTGCAGGCCAACAAGGCGGAACTGATTCGCTATGCCACGTCAGCCGACCGCGCAGGCGATCCTGCCGCCGTAGTGGGTTATGCCGGAATGCTTTTCTGGTGATTGCGGCGGTAGGAAAAAAAGACGGCCGGAGATCCGGGCCGTCTGTAGTCCAAGTAATCGTGAAACTAGTGAGAGTGACCGCCGCCGCTGTGAGAAGCGGACGACGTTGAAGCATGACTTGACGGGGCCATCTGCGAGCTGCCGCCGTGCGCACTGGAGTCACTACCACCGAAGGATCCTCCGCGAGCCCCTCCAAATGATCGAGGAGCGGGAGGCGGAGCTGCTACGCGAGCAGAGGCCGAAGGCATCGCGCGACCTTGCCTCTCTACAGTAATGGTGCGAGCGGGCGGGGCGCTGGTGGATGAACCTTTCGCCGTCATCGCGGATGAAGCGGGCGTCGACGAAGTAGGCGTTGCCGCAGTGGGCGCCGACGACGTCGTCGTCGCCGAAGCAGCATTCACATTACTGTTCACAAAGCGATGCTGTTTGGCGTCGTAGGCAATACTTGAACCATTCGGCTGCGCAGAAGCACTCCTCGAATCAAGAGTGCGCGCGACGCGTTCCGGAACCGTCGTAGCACTCGCGTGCGAAACCAAAGTCTGTGCTGGGACTTCCTTTACAACTTTCCACTTTGCGCCGCTGCCGGCTGATGTCGCTTGAACTCCGCCGGCGGAGCTGAGCGGCATAACGTGCGCCAGATTTAACGGCGTCTTGCCGCCTCGATCCAGCGGATGAGTCGGAACCATTGCTACGGTACTGCCGGAACGCACAAACGTCGCGGTAGCGGGATGGAATCTAACTGGCACGGTGCCGCCGCGGAATCCATTTGGAACCCACAGCCAACCGGTCCCAGGTTGGAAAATCCAGCCGCCATAATGATAAGGCAGCCATCCCCACGGTTGACTTCCAATAAAGCACCATCCCAATTGCGACCCATAAAACCAGTTGCCATACCCATAGTCGAACGGTGACCAGCCGAGCCCGACGCCATAAGGCTGCCATCCGTAGCCCAGGCCCCCGAGAGGATAAAAACTGCCGTAGTTGTACAGATCACCGAATCCGGAAACATACGGGGAATAACTCGAATATTGTGCGGCCGCAGTGGTGGCGGTCACCGCACTATCTTCGCGACCTGACACCCAGCGGTCGAAATCGTCGCTCTCTGGAGTCTTGCTGACACTAATGGCGCCGTCCGCGGACATGGTGAAAGACTGACCCTTCGCCAAAATTTTGGGCTCGTCTTTCTTGTGCACGACGGAGACTTGACCCTTGATGACCGCGACGGTGCTGCCGTCATCGAAATTGTCCATACGGAAATTTGTGCGGCCGGCCGCTTCCGCGGTGAAATCACCGCCAGTGACGCTGAAATAATCGGCGCGCGCGGGATTCACGTAAAAGGAGCCGGTGCCTTGACGAAGAATGAGCCGGGTCGTCAGGGAGCCATCGTCGAGAGACAGATCGAAAAATTCGAGGACCGAATTTTCGTTCAGGAAAGCCATCGCGCCATTCTCGAATTCCACTTCCGCGCGGCCGTTATCGGTGGCCAGCACATCATGCTGGCGAATAGGAAGGTTTAATTCGGCGCGCTCCCAAATGGCCTTGTCGGCAGCCAGCGGATCACCTTTGGAGTCGTGAAGAATTCGCACGTCTCCCTGCACCAGGCTGAGCCGGATTATGCGCGCGTGACTGGCGGCGGTATAAACAGGATGCAAGCCTACAAAGAGCACAGCGACGGTCAAGATGGAAGCGATACGGGAAAAAGTACGGAGAGTCATGGGTTACCCCTGCTGGGCGGGCTGCAACTTCGAAATTCGCAGCACTCCGAAGCTAAAGATATGGTCTCTCGCGGTATAGCGGCCGTCAAGTGCAGCAATGTCAACACAATGTAAGATTTTTATGACTTTGCGGCGCGACAACTAACGCAACAATTGGCTGGTGCGCCCGAACGAACTTCTCATGTTGGAGCGATCGAGATTTTCGCGCAGGTTCATGAGCGTAAGAAACGTACTGAGTATCCGGGCTTTCAGGTCGTCGGTGAGAGGCAAGCCGCTGGTAGCCACTCGCGCCAAGCGCTCGCCATGTTCGGCGATGAATTTGATGATTTCGCGCTGGCGTTCGTGCGGCGCATTGCCTAACGCGGTCTCCCGGCGCATGCCGGCGCAACTGTTTTCGATCGACAAAGTAAAATGCAGCACACACAGCTCTTGTTCGCGTAGAGCCGGTGGCACGTCCATTTTGCAGCCTGAAACACCGCAAGCGTTGGTCATAAGGCGTTAAGATGCCTTGCATGATAGGTAACATCCCCCGCGGGTAAAATCCAGCGTCTGTCGGGACAGTGCGACGAATGCTACACCACTGGCCGGCGGAACAGTTCCCGCACCGCTCCGTCCGAACAGTAGCCGCCAAAGAACTTGATAAAAGCGTTGACTAGCCCGGCGTGTAACTGTATAAAAATACAGTAGGCTGTATATTTGTATTTGAGGACTTCGTTGAGCGCAGGCAAAACATTTCGTCACGGTCAAATTCTTCGGCTGGTGAGCGACGGCTCCATCGTCAATCAAGAAGATTTGCGCCGCAGGCTCGCGGCGCAACGGCTGCGCGTGACGCAGGCCACGCTGTCGCGCGACATACAAGAGCTCCGGCTGATTAAAACGCAGCGCGGTTACAAGGCGGCTTCCTCGGTCTCCGAAGATCAATCACCGCTCCCGCCGCTGGCTCGAGCGCTGGGAGAATTCCTGCTGGATATCCGGCCGGCCGAACACCTGCTCGTGCTGAAAACGCCGCCCAGCGGAGCGCAGCCACTGGCGGCGGCGGTGGACGGAGCCAAATTTCCGGAAATTGCCGGGACTATCGCGGGTGACGACACGGTGCTGATCATCACGCCAAATAAAAAG
>Ga0185299_10006139_pt1 | contig 12954 bp, 13 predicted proteins | sample PaiPotPPA55metaG_FD_128002 | JGI IMG/M metagenome (GOLD analysis project Ga0185299, IMG submission 128002) | Iron sulfur acid spring bacterial and archeal communities from Banff, Canada, to study Microbial Dark Matter (Phase II) - Paint Pots PPA... ...
CGGGATCTTTCTTTATCTGGGGTGTCCCGCGCAGTTCTTTAGCATTTTCCTCGTAGGCGCACGCACCGCTCACCGTGGCCCAGCCGTTGTCGCGGCGCATCCGGCGAGACTTCGCGGATACGTGAGCAAAACATCGTGCGAATCCAAACCCGCTGTGTCGAAGCTCCATTTTTGAGCCTTTTCGAAACGCTCAGGCAATTCGATCTCTACTCGATTGAATGCGAAAATCTCGCGGAACTGCCTCAGAACGAGCAACCCTTCCAGAGTCGGTTTGCCCAAATTGTCTGCAAGATCCGGGACATTCCCTAAAGCGTTCGGGCTCATATTGATTGCCTCGCCTCCCGAGGACTCGACAAGCTCCCTCAGATCTCTCGGGCTCGTTCCTCCCTCGATAAACGAGTCTTCGGGAATAACCTGCCGCGAGAACGCGAAAAGCCGGACGTGTTTTTCCAATAGAATTGTTCTCAGCTCGTCCAAACTAGTGGCGCTGGAACTATCGATGCCATCCGTAATTGCATATATCGTGTCGCCGACCTGGGATGTACCGAATTCCGTTGATGCTACGGCAAATACGGCGTCTCGCAGCGAAGTCCTTCCCTTGAATTCCTTTGCTCCGCTCTGAAGCTTCGCAAGTTCATCCTGTATCTTTGCTCGGTCGCTCGTGAGCGGGATATTTCTCTCGATTTTCTTGGTGAATACGGCGAACCCAACGGAGCTTCCCGGTGGTAGAACTTGGGTCAAATCTTGAGCTACTCCAACGTAAGCTTTCCAATCGTGCTTCTGCGAGATCACACTCGTGCTAGCACCCAGCACGATTACCACGCGCCGCGGTGTCTCATCCTGCGTCACCGAAACAATCTTTACCGCCTTGCGATGGAAAGAAGCTTTGAAGTTTTCCGGAGTTAGTCCGGTGACCGTCTCGCCCTTCGCCGTGAGGACATTGACAGGCACGGTTCGGCGAAGGCATGGATCGCTCTGACCCCGAAGGGGTGCCGCGGCGAGCGCCATCGCAGCAAACGCGAAAGTAATTCTTCGCCAGCGCATAGTCTGTTCCTCATACGCCATTTCGGCTAGACAAGCAATACGACACTGTGTCGTCAGCTTTCGGTAACCTGACTTATCCAGAGGAGTGCGGGAGAGCGGAGGCGCGATGGACCTCGCACGTTGCCACCGGTACGAGGCCCGTCGCAGATCCTTCCCCGAGAAAACGGGGGCCGCTGAATCCGAGAATCTAGCTTGCCTTCTTGGCTGTTTTTTTCGGCGCGGCTGCGGGAATCGCATACTCGCCTTCCACGTCAACTACCCCGCCGCCGTCCGCATTCGGCGTAACCGTGTACGTGCCTTTGCCCGTAATCCCCTTAAGCTTTCCCGTCCCGCCCGTGTACGACCACGTGCCCTTCGAAGGCTGCGGCTTCCCGTCTTTCACAGCGCCGGAATCATGGAAGCTCACGTAAAACTTATCGCCGTTGTCCATGTTGCCGACATACGTTCCTGTGCTCGTGGCGCGAGTGGAGGTCTTTTCGGAAAACGCTACGGAAGTTCCATCCTTGGATTTCTCACCTGCCATTTCCATCGGCTTTGTCCACGAGCAGGTGCTTTTCACAATCGACAATGTGTGTTCAGGCTTGTCCCCGGCGTCGGCCGTCCCAACTACCTCCGCGGCCTTGGGACAAGTGTGCTGGCCGGAAACCTTCGTCTGCGCTCCCACTGCGGACGCAATCAGCAACGCCAAACCTGTAATGCTCGCAATGCGTGCTTTCATGCAAATCTCCTTCGTGAACTTGAATTTTTTGAACTCGGACCTGGGATTTCCGGAAGAACATTCCGGCGTGCGCATCCTACCCCTCTCCCGCGCCGAGCACAACGAACTTGTAAGCCGCGCTGCCTCAGTTGCCACTTTCCGCCCTCATCCACGCATCCGTTATCCTGAGGCCATCCGGGGAGGATGGCCGAACTGGATCTCAGCGTTCGAATTCGCTGCCCACTCGTTTCACCAGGCCTTCCGGGACGGCCCTGCCTGATATCCGCTGTTGGTCTTTCCTGCCTCCCAGTTTTTAGGTTTTTTGCTCTATCTGCGTTCATCTGTGGTTCCAGCCTTTGGGCTCGCGCTAGTTCCATTCGGCCCACTACTCCCATCACGCGAATTGTAGCGTCGCGTATAATAATGTGCAGGGGACGATTCCCTCGCGGCGGCTGCCGTGGACGAGTTCGTCACCGCGCGCGCATTCACTCGCGCACCACGAGCCAGTTCAAAAACCTCGCGTGCCAACTCACGAGCCAACTCGCGTAGCCGATCCACAGCGCATTCTCGCTGTCGACTATGGCCGCAAGCGCCTTGGGCTCGCCCTTTCCGATGAGTTGGGCCTCACCGCGCAGCCTCACGCAACTCTGACCCGCACGAATCGAAAAAACGACCTTCGCCGCTTGCGCGACATTTGCCGAAAGCATGCCGTTCGACGTATCCTCGTCGGCCATCCTCTCCACATCACTGGTGAAGCAGGCGAGATGGCGGAAGAGGCGGCAATCTTTGCTGCGCGGCTAAAAAAGGAACTCAGGATGGACGTGGAACTGGTGGACGAGCGGCTTACAACCTGGGAAGCGCAGCAAACCATGGCCGAAGTAAACTCGTCGCGGCGCAAGCGCTCCGGGGCAGCGATTGACGACGTTGCCGCCGCCGTTCTGCTGCGCGATTACCTCGAGCGAAAGCGCGCGAATCGCGTCGGCGCTTCCGCGGTGAAGGAATAGCGAACCGTGCGGCGCCTCGGCTTGCTCGCATTGCTCGTGATCGCCGCCATGGGCGCTCTGGCCGGCTGGCTGGATTCGCAGCTCAGCCGCCCCTATCGCGGTCACCGTCCCGAAAGAATCTTCGTCGATATTCCTCACGGGACTTCCCGCTGGGGCGTCGCCGGAATACTCCGAAGCAACGACGCCATTCGTAACCGCTTCGCGTTTTTCGCTTTTAGCGAGTGGCACTTCCGGAAGCCGCTCATGGCCGGAGAATATCTGATTGACCGCTCCATGACCTCCCACGAGCTCTTCTGGAAAATCGCGAGAGGCGATATTTTTGTCCACATCGTGACGGTGCCCGAGGGCTGGACGTCGTTCGATATCGCAAATGAACTGGATCGCCAAAAAATCTGCAGCCAGGAAGAATTTCTTATCGTGGCGCACGATACTTCCGCCATCGCGGACATCGCTCCTCATGCACAGAGCCTCGAAGGATTCCTGTTTCCTTCCACCTATCAGTTCACGCGTCACACCACCTGCGGACAGATTGCCGAATTGATGGTGAAACATTTCCGCTCGGTATGGGCTGCGCTCGACCCTTCCGGCTCCCAGAAATTTCCCCAGGGTTTGACGCTTACCGAAATCGTCACGCTCGCCTCTCTCGTCGAACGCGAGACGCCGAACCGGCAAGAGCGGCCTTTGGTGGCGGGCGTGTTCTACAACCGCTTGCGCCTCGGTTACGCGCTTCAGTGCGATCCTACGGTGCAATATGCTTTAGCCATTGCGGGACGTCCCGAGAAACAAATTCAGTCCGCCGACCTGCACATTGATTCGCCGTACAACACCTACGAACATCGCGGCTTGCCGCCCGGGCCGATTGCCAATCCCGGTGAGGCTTCGCTGCGCGCTACGCTCGATCCGGCGCCCACCGATTTTCTGTATTTCGTTGCCAACGATCAAGGCGGGCACTTCTTCAGTAAGACGCTCGCCGAGCACAACCAGAACGTTTCCCGGTATCGCCATTTGCTCGCCGGCGATGCGCACCGGAGGCCCTCTTGACCGATAGCCACGCCAATCCTCACGCCGGCGAAGCGTCGCCCACCAAGAAGGCGTTGATCCTCGAAGTCGCCAGGGAGCTCGGCAAGCCTCGCTTCACTCCCGCGGAGATCGAGCAAATCCGCCGCAAGCTCATCGCCCAGTTGGGCGCGAGCGGGAAAACTTCGTCCGACTACATCGTCAGCGTGCTCGAAGAAGCGGGCCTTCGCGTCGTGTGGTCCACCAAATCCGATACCGAAGGGCGCTACGAAGAAGAATTTCAGGATCTTCTCCATTTCTCCACGCTCGACGAAGCTGAAATGTGCCTCGTTCGGTTGGACGAACTCCTTCGAAAATTTATCGTCGAGAACGAGAAGTCGGCTGCCGAGCGCGTTCGCGAAGTGGCTCGCCTGGGACGCCGCCGCGCTGAAATGATTTCGCGGAATCACAAAGTCGATGCGCTCAAGCGCCTTGAGAAGGAAGAAATCGCGCACTGGTTCGGAATCTGGCTCGAAACTCCGGACGCTTTTTTCGACTGGCTCGAAGTCCGCAAGCAATCGCCGGACTTCCAGAAGAAATTTGCATCACAAGCTGCCGAGGAAGAGTAAGTGTACTTGCTCGATGTCGAGCCGCTCGACCTCGGCGAAGATGTTCGCGCGGTCGGTCTCGAACTAACCGAAGCGGACGAAAATCGCGAGCCGGCTCGCGGTCCCGACGCCGCCCGCGTTTGGAGCCGCGTCCTTCCGGCCACGGCGGGAAACGAAACCTGGGCGCTTGATTTTTTCAGCCATCTCGATCGCGTCCGCGATTACTGTCAGCGTCATAACATCGCGTTTCGCGAAGCCAGCCAACGCTCGATCGTCGTTTCCGCACCGGGTCCTTCCGAGCTGGAGTTTTTTCTCGATCGCTTTCAGAGCGAAACTTTTGGCGCACGCGCCGGCGGCTCGGTCGTAACAGGCGACGCGGAGCTGGAAGGCGAGCTCGCGCGAAAAGGCGTCGACGCCTACCACAAAGCTTTCACGAATTATTTTTTCTGCGCGGTTTGCAACTTCGAAGATGGCTCGCTTGTTTTGCTCTCCAAGAAATTATGGGCCAGCGAAGTGATTCGCCGCGTTCGTCCCGCCCTTGAAGGCCTCGACGTCGAGATCCGCCTGCCGTCCTAGCGTGGCGCTAAAAGCCCGAATTTTCACTCAATTTCGCACTTAAAACGGCCTTAACAAGCTCGTTTGGATGCGACCCCCCGCAACTTTGCGTACCCCGGCGCGTGCTTGACTTACGAAGCACTTTTGAGGGTTTGCGCTTGGGAAACTTGGTACCTCTGTACCATTCCCTCTGTCTTTCGTCCTAGTACACTTGATGGCAGATGTCACCCCGCGCAGGTGAACTGACAGTGCCCAGCGAGACCACAGCCCCGAACGCTAGAGCCTTCGTCCGCAGCTTAAACGTTTTACTTAAGTACTCCCGGCTCTATGGTTTAGAGCACGCCCGCGCGGCAGGGCAATTCAACTCTACCTGGGACGAGCTGGTAGCAGCTGTAGGAGCTGCCGGCGAAGGCGGCCTGCTCCTCGGCTCCTCCGGGTCTCAGCTCCTGCTGGATGGCGTACCACTGGAATCTTCACCTGCCGAGCGCAGTTTCGCCGACATGCTCACAAATGCAAACGTTGCAAGCATTTGCTTTAGCCGCAGCATCACCCGCGACGAGTTCGCTCATTTTGTGCGCGCGTTCATGGAGACCGGTCCTCAAGGTGGCGGACTTTCCGAACGCCTCGAGGCGCACTTGGGTCAGGGCGGAACGCGCGGAATTCGGCTGAACGAAATTCGATTTGTTGCTGAAGACGCTGCGTTTGCGGATGCGCGCATCGCGGCGCAACTTACGGCAAAAACGCTGGGTGCGGACGCCAACCTGCTTCAAGACTGGTTCCGCAGTCCGGAAAAAATGATTCAGTTGATCGCAGCAGCCGAAGGCTCGCACGGTTCGCAAGGCGGACCTGGAATTGGAACCGGTCCAGGCACCGGCGGAGCTGGAGCAACTGCGACAGGCGGATCTGGAAGCGGCGCCGGATTCGGCACTGGAACCGGTGAGGGCTCGGGCGGAGGTGCAGGCGGTGGTCTTGGAGGAGGACAAGGCATCGGCGGAGGAACCGGTGCGGGCGGATCGGGCGTGGGCGGATCCGGTTCAGGTGGATCTGGTTCGGGCGGATCGGGCGCAGGAGGATCGGGAATTGGGACTGGAAGATTTGGGGGAGGCTCAGGAACGGGTTCGGGATCTGGCTGGGGAACTGGCGATGGGCCAGTCGACATTTCGACGCTCGAAGAATCGGACGTTCAGGGTTTATTGAAATTGCTGGTGCAGCTCGGCGAAGTAGCGCACGGAAAATCGCAACTGGACCAAGCCGCCTGGCAAGCGCGGCTCGCGTCCCTGCCACAGAACGCGCAATTCACTCTTCGGCAGGCGCTGGCTGGAGTGGCGTCGAAGACTCCATCCGCAAGAATCGACGAAGCGATGCTGCTGCGATTGGCCGAGGACCTTGCGATCAAGTTCGCGATGGACCGGTTCCAGCGCGGCGAAGTGAAGGTCAACGCGGTGCGCCAAATGTTCGACCGCATGGGCCACGAACTCGAGACGCTGAAGAAACTTCTGAAGGCGCGCGAGGACAAACTCGCGACCGCCGGAGTTTCGGTTGAATCGCACGCCGATGTGCTGGACCGGCAATTCTGGGCGGCGGTTCCGGAATCCGGCAAGAAGCGCGTGTTGATGTCGAGCGAAGCGTGGTGCATCCCGCCGCGCAACGTGCAGTCCTACGTGGAAGACCTTCTCGGCCGGGGAGAATCGGAAGCGGCCGGCGATATTCTTTTGCAATATGCGACTTGCGTGCGCAACAAAGACGCGGCGGCGCGGAAGAAAGCCGCGATTGGCCTCGGCCAACTCGCGGAACTTTACAGCAAAGCTGCGAGCCAGCGTTTGCAGGACACACTGGTGCAAATCGGCCAGCAGATGGCGGAGGAAAAAGATCCCGAGCTTCAAACTTTGCTGAGCGCCGCTTTCGTACGATTGAGCCAAGAGTCGGCTACGCGCCGCTACTACCGCGCGATGCAGCAGTCGCTCGATTCGCTGGCCGATCTCGAGGAATTGCGTCCGAGCTGGGTGCAAAGCTTGCGGCCGCGCATCGGCGTGGAGAGCCGCGTTTCCGAGTTTATCGATGAAGCTCTGGCGGCGGAGGCGATGCCGGAAGGGCTTGTGGGCGTACTGATGCGCATTCCGCAAGCCGCTTCCGAACAGCTCGCGGTGCGCCTGGCGCGTTCCGGGCGACGTACCGAGCGGGAATGCGTCATCGAGCTGGCGCAGGAAGTGGGACCCGGTTGCGTCCGGCACCTGAAGGAATCGCTGAGAAGCGATCCGCCGGCGAAGGCGGCGACCGTGGTTGGATTACTGAGCCGCCTCGATCCGCTAGCACTGGAAGACATTTTGCCGGTGCGCATGCAAGGAGGGCAACGAAGCTTCCATGACGCCGTGGTGCGGCAGCTCTCGATTGCGGGAGCGCCGGAACGCGGAAAACTTCTTGCCAATTCGCTGGAAGCGATCGACCCGATGATTCTGCCGCTGGCGCTGGATGAGATTGGAATGTGCGCCGATCCAGACACGGCTACAAAACTCTTGCGATTAGCGGAAGGAGAAATTTTGCGGGAAGGCGCGGACTATTTGCGCGTGAAGGCCATTGAAGCGCTTGGCCGGATGCGCGCGCCCGCGGCAGCGGGACACTTGCGGCGCTTCGTCGAGACACGGAAAACTTTCGGCTGGGCTTATCCGGAAGAAATCCGGATGGCGGCGGCGCAAGCGCTGATGAAACTCGATCCTGAGTGGATGGAGGGGTTCTTACAGCAGTCGGGCCTCGATCAGAAGGTGATGGACCTTGCACCGCTGGATGCGATTCCGGAGCGCGACTTCGTGCGGCACCGCCGCTACCGGCGCGTGCGATTGCCGCGCAACGTTCCCGCGGTGATTACGTCGGCGCGCGGAAAATATTCGTCCGCGATCAGCGTGCTGAGTCTCGATGGTGGTTTGCTGAGCGGCGATATTCAGCTTCCAGTAGGCACGGAAGCGACGCTGAAAATTCCCGCCGGGCTGCGTTCGATCAGCATGCAAGCGGTAGTGCGGTTCGTGCGCTCGCATCAAGCTGGGTTCGAGACGGTAGGAATGGGACTCGAAGATCGCGGAAAGCTGCGCCGCCTGCTCGTTTCACTCGGTGGGACAGTACCTGCAAACGCGATCGAACCACCCGACGGCGATTAAGCCAGCGCCCGCAACATCCGAGAAAACCCCGACCCTTCCAAACCACGAAGGGTTGACTGCGGGCACTCCTACGACTTCGAGTACCACTCTTCCCGTCGTTCCCTGATTCCTCTAACGGGCTAAGCGAGAGCGGAACGCAAGATCTGTTCGTCAGGGCCACGACCTGCGCAGCAGCCGGCGAGTTTACCGTCAACGACGATGGCCGGTACGCTGCGGACGCCGTAATGCTTCGCTTTGGATGTCACTTCGGATTGCTGCATGTCGTGGATCACCACCTCATGCGAAGAACCGGCGATCCGCTTGACGAGTTCGATTGTTTCCTTGCACGTCGCACAACCTGCACTAAACACTTCAATTTTCTTTTTTGCAGTCATGATGTTCTCCTGAGTACTTTCTTAGAATCTTTCCGTATTACAATCGGGGCAAGTCGAATCTTGGTTCGATTTGTCATCGCGCGGCCATGTGTTCCAGAGCGAAGCCATAATGAGCACGCCAACCGAGCCATAGATCGTAGGGCTGGACTCCCAGCCGAACTTACCTATCATGACGCCGCTAGCCGCAACTATTCCGAGCAGGAACGGTCGGTATCCATGACGCTCTCTTGCCCTGAACACCATCGCCCCCAAAGTAAGAATGAGAAATGCGACGGTTAGTGGGAGCAAGTAAACTGCTGAGATTAGAAATCCGAGACCAACGGAAGTCAGCAGGCCCGCATAGGCTGGCCAGCACGCAGGACAAGCTAGCTTCGGAAGCATCGAGAATCCGACACTCGGTAACGCCAACAAGCCTTGCTTCCACCTGCTATTCACGCGTTCTCCTTATCAAGACTCTCAAGAATTGGACACTTGGCAAGCGGTGCGCATCCGTTGCAAACCCCTGTGAGCTTCCGCAGCGTCCTCTTCATCAACTCAAGGCTTCTGATCTTGGCTTCGACATCGGCAATCTTGGCTTCTGCGCGTGCCCGGATATCCTTGCTTGTCGTCGTGCGTGACACTCGAAGCGATAGCAGCTCATGGATTTCCTTGAGGGAGAACCGAGTTCCTGAGCACGTCGGATAAATATCAGACGCCGCGCTGTATCCGATGGATAAAGGCGATAGCCGGACGCGCTTCGTGGCGGCTTTGGCAGCAGACCCCGCCGCTCGTAGTAACGCACGGTTTCTAGATTAACTCCCGCTTTCCTGGCGAGATGTCCTATTGTCTCAGGCTTCATCTTCATTCTCACTTTCTGAGGCTAGTCTAAACCCCGGACTACGGTACAGGGTCAAGAGGTATTTTGACGGGATCCTTTGGCTCGTTAGATTTCAGAAAGCCGATCGCTAGTTTCGCGCCAGGCACCAGAAACAAGAAAAGTACGTCCGAGCTGCGATTTCAAGGCCTTGGTTCGATTTGAACGCTAACCTAGTCGGAATCGATTACGTAGGTGATCCGGACGCGCAATTTTCCATTGGATGATACGGCCTGTACTTCTACCGACTCCGCTTCGCCTTCGTGGTTCTTGATGAAAATAAGGCTCGATTCGGCGGAAAGTTTCGATATGAAGTCATCAAGTTGCAGTTGTTGGCTGGTCCAGCCCAGATAGGCCCCTTTGTCCTCGGTCGTATCGAACTCCCAGTGGGTGGTTGCCGAATACATGTTTACGGTTGGGCCAGAAGTGATGACACCATTCGCGTCGGAAGGAACGGTGCGCCCCCGGACCGCCCCCACCCTGTCGTGAATATTGGAATGGTGTTGGCACGCGCAACACAGAGCTACGAAAATGAGGGTCCCGCCCAGAACGAACTGAGGTGTTATGCGCTTTGCGGTCTTCGAGATTCTTGTTGTTGCATTACTCGCCCGAAGGAAAACACCGGTCGGAGTCATCGATCGCGATCCCGTGGTAGCGTGTTGGATTGCGCCCCGCGCTTCCACACCTGAAAGAGCCAGATGCTTGTCCCGGTAAACATCCCGGTGACTATCACGGCAGCGATAGCCAATGGCGTAACGCCACTGTGAACGATCAGACCCACCGAAAACGCTGCTCCCGATATTTGCACCAAACCGAGAATCAGTCGCAGGACTGCCCACCGGCGGATGTTTGCCGTCAGACGAACGCGATTCACAAAGTCCTCGGCGACTTCTCGGGCGTCCGCCCGGGCTTCGATGTGGAGCGCAAAGAAAGAGCCTGCCATCCGCCAAATTGATTCGGGGTAGCTGGTTTGCTAAGGTCGTCGTCATGTCCGAGCGTTCCACCGAGCCGATACGCGAATTGCTCGACTCGCTTTATCGCGTGGATTCGGGACGAATCCTGGCAACTCTGATCCGCCTGCTCGGTGATTTCGATCTTGCCGAGGAGGCGATGCATGAAGCCTTTGCGGCGGCGCTGAGCCTGTGGCCGAAGAGCGGAGTACCCGGCAACCCGCGGCCATGGTTGATTTCGACGGCCCGATTCAAAGCCATTGATACTCTGCGGCGACGGGCAAGATTTGATGCGTCGCAAGGCGAGCTCGCGCGATATCTCGAAGCGCAATCGAGTTCGGCCGCAAGTTCCAATGAAAAGGACAGCCTTGAGGATGAAGGCCTTGAAGATGACCGGCTGCGCCTAATTTTTACCTGCTGCCATCCATCTCTCGCGCCGGATGCGCGCGTGGCGCTTACCTTGCGTGAGGTGTGCGGGCTGACCACCGAGGAGATCGCCAAGGCGTTCCTCACTACTCCGCGCACGCTGGCGCAGCGCATTGTGCGCGCGAAGGCAAAGATTCGGGAGACGCCGATTCGGTACGAGGTGCCGTCGCCGGAGGAATTGCCGGAGCGACTGGACGCGGTGCTGCAGGTCGTCTATCTCGTCTTTAACGAGGGCTACTGTGCTGCGGCGGGAGTGGAAGTAACGCGGGCCGAATTGACCGGCGAGGCGATTCGACTGGGCCGGTTGCTGGCCGAACTTCAGCCGGAGCCGGAAGTGCTTGGGCTGCTTGCGCTGATGTTGCTGCAGGAATCGCGTCGCGCCGCGAGAACTTCGCAGGCCGGAGAGCTGATTTTGCTGGAGCACCAGGATCGCTCGCTGTGGAATCGGGAGCAGATCGCGGAGGGAGTGGCATTGCTGGAGACAGCGTTGAAGTCGCGCCGCTTCGGCGCCTACACACTGCAGGCGGCGATTGCGGCCGTTCATGCGGAGGCGGGATCGGTGGCGGCGACCGACTGGCGGCGAATTGTGGCGCTCTACGACCAGTTGGTACGAATTCAGCCTTCGCCCGTGGTGCAGCTCAATCGCGCTGTGGCCATTGCCATGCGAGACGGTCCAGAGGCCGGCCTGACGCAGATCGACGCGGTGTTGGAACATGGCGAATTGGCCGATTATTATCTGGCGCATTCCGCCCGTGCTGATATGTGCCGCAGGCTCGGCCGGACGGCTGAGGCTCGGTCGTCTTATGAGAGAGCTCTGGCGCTGACCCAACAGGAACCCGAGCGGCAATTCCTGCAGGAGCGGATTCGGCAGTTGAAATAAAAAAAGACTCGTCAGAAGCCTATGCGGTTATTGAGTCAAGATGAACGACCATCAGAAGAACGAGCAGTAGAGTGGCGTGAGCGATAGGGGTGCGCCTTCCCGGCCGCAATGTCCAACCAATACTTTGGTATGGATCGATACTTTCGTATTAGATTGGTCGTCGCGCTTCTGGCTTAATCAGTGCGCCGCTGATTGGAGCAACTAGGAGCACTGCGATCGCCGTCCCTCACCTCCAGCGGAAACCGAAACTCTGGACACTGTATTTGTATTGAGCGCCATATCGAAAGGAGTCGCTGATGAACGCCGTACAAATCGAACAGAAGAGCTATGAGATGCCCCCGCGAGAAGGGATGAGCATCGCGCATTTTCTCACTGTCGCCGACGTCGAGCGCTCGGCCCGCTACTACGAAAAGGTCTTCGGCGCTCGCATTCTGACCATGGGTGACGGCAACGCGCCTCCGTACCTTCAGCTTGCGAATATCTGGATGATTCTGAACGTTGGGGGCGGGCCGACCCCGGATAAGCCGACGGTGACGCTCAGCGTCCCCGACCCGAATCACATCAACAGCTTTATGAATTTCCGCGTTGCGGATATTCAAGCGTGCTACGAATTGTGGAAAAGTCGAGGAGCCGAGTTCCTCACGGAACCGATTGCCAAGTACGGCGAGATTCGCTGCTACATCCGCGATCCTGACGGTTACATTATCGAGGTCGGACAGAGCACCGATCTCAAGTACGGTTAACGCTTCGCGCGGATAGGATGCCGACTCTGCGCCTAATATCCGGCCAATACATTGGTATCCCTGGATGCGTTCGTCCAATCGATTCGTCATCGCGCTTCTGCCAATTCTGTCGCTGACCCAGCAGGAACCCGAGCGGCAATTTCTGCAAGAGCGGATTCGGCAGCTAAAATAAAAACCTCGACGACTTGTCGAATTCAGGTGCGGCTGTTCGACTATATGGTGAAGGCCGGGCAACTGGCTTGCCAGAAAGTGTTTCCCGGGCGATACGCTACGCGAAAAGTCTGCAAATCGCGTGTCGATTCCCAGCCGGCTCGTTCGACTAGAAACGGGGCACTCGAAACATTCCGTGCCCGGCGCGGCCCAAGCTCTTATATATAAAGTAGCGGCCCGGATACGGTGTCCGCACAACACTTAAGGAGAACACCATGCGTTTCATGATGATCCACTATCCGAAAGTCTACGAAACCGCGAAACCCGGATGGGTACCCGACTTCAAAGAGATGGAGGAAATGGGCAAGTACAACGAGGAACTAGGGAAAGCCGGCGTGCTGCTCGCGCTCGACGGGCTGACCCCGCCTGCGACGATGAGCGCGCGCGTGACCTTCAAAGACGGAAAGTCGAAAGTCACCGACGGCCCGTTTCCCGAAACGAAGGAAGTGATCGGCGGCTTCTGGA
>Ga0185299_10006140_pt1 | contig 12953 bp, 9 predicted proteins | sample PaiPotPPA55metaG_FD_128002 | JGI IMG/M metagenome (GOLD analysis project Ga0185299, IMG submission 128002) | Iron sulfur acid spring bacterial and archeal communities from Banff, Canada, to study Microbial Dark Matter (Phase II) - Paint Pots PPA... ...
AATCGGCCCCTATCCTTCAGTAAAACTATTCGCTTGATGAGGTTGAAAATGACGCTGGGAACCAAGATGGAGAAGTACCACGGTGTGCGGTGCCACTCCTGCGGCGAAACGATTCCAGTGCCGGCGAGGATTGCAAACAAGCAGGCCTTGCTGAATCAAGACGCGAATGCTGCCTCGGGAGAGACGCATTTTCCCACGTTGAATCTGCGCTGCCGTGTTTGCCAAAAGGAAAACTTTTACAAGATTTCGGACGTCCAGGAAGTTGAGGATATTACTGATCGGTCTGCAATTCGGAAAGGACCGGCGCCACATCGCCTCCCGCCGCAGGGCAAAATGTATAAAACCGCAAACGAATGATAGCTTTCCCGCGCCGTTTGATAATCCGCTGAGCCAGTAAACCTTGCGTATCGAAATGATCCTGCGTTCCCGCTTGGCCGTTGCTTTCACTCCGACTTTCCCGCGTTCCTAAACGAGATATTATGAAATGGGTTCGAAGATCGCGAGCGCAGTTGTGCGTGATTCGTGAAGAGCGCTTCGAGGCCACGAAAACCGGCACGCGGCGACAGCGGGGAATTTAGCCGGTTGGCGCTAATGCATGCACTAAATAGGGGATTATCACTTCGCGAAAAATAATGGGGTCGGGCCACACTTTTACCTGCCGGCCGAGGTGGCCGCCGTGTGGATTGATCCAGGCGGTTTTCGGAACGTCCCCTTTGTCGAGCAATAAATAAATGTCGGATATGGGGACCTGGGTGTCCAGAACGCCGCCGATGATGAGCATTGGAGTGGTCGGCTTTCCCAGGAGATCCAGTGCGACGAGGGACATTTTGGGGAATATGGCTTTCAAGTCGTCCACTGTGCTGACGCCTTCGAAAATGGACATCAACGCCGGCACCTGGTCGAATAAATATTCTTTGTTTCCCAAAAGAGCGGTGGTCAGAAAGTCCACCTGAAAGAAGCGCTCCACCGGGGGCGATTGAACGCTGACCGCCTTCAGGCGTGCGCGCTCAACGATCGACATCTTCGTGCCCCAATATGCGCCCCAGCTTACGCCATGCATCGCAATGCGCGTTTTATCTACTTCCGGGCGCGTCTGCAGATAATCGAGAACGCGCGATAACATGCGGTCGGCGGTCGGGCTCGCTTTGATCGGAGCTTCGCCGGTACCCGGGCCGTCAACAGCCAAAAAGCCGATGCCGTAGGGAAGTATCGCGGAGAAACTTTCAGACAAATCTTCTTTGCGGCTATCCAGGCCGTTGACTGCAAGTACCAAAGGCACTGGACCATTTGCATTCTTTGGCAAGCGCAAGTAACCGACGATTTCAGAGCCTTCAAATGGGATGTGAACGATTTCCATGGGCGGGTCCCAGAATTTAGCGTGCGCGCGAAATGCTTCGAGAGCTTTGGCATAGGCGCGCTGTTTTCCGGGAGAAGAGGGGACCGGCCAGCGTCCGAAGGAATAGACTCGCCAAGCTCTGATGAAGTCGGCGTTCGCCTTCGCGGGATCGGACGATGCGAGCGATTTCCCTTCGGCTATGTAGCGATCGCCCACGGCGATGAAAGCCGCAGCCCATTCGTCTTTATCGCGGGTCTTGATCGAAGCGAACGCTTCACGAAGGTCGGCGGGATCTTGCCCGATCACCGGGTACATTCCGTTCTCCGCGCGAGTCAGCGCTTCGGCTTTTATTTCGTCGAGAGTTCTTTCGCGGCGTTCTTGAGCGGAGGCGATGTTCGAGGTGAATGCAAAAGCAATAATCGCTAACGCAAGTAAACAAAAACGGAAATGGACAAGAGTGAGATCAATCATGACGGTTCCTTTGACTTTGTATTTCCGACCTAGTGCTATCGATCCTTACTTATGACGGATTCGAAGCTCGTTGCGTAAGGGCACGACATCTAGGCTTAGCAAGTCTTCGCTTCGCGAATTTTAATCCTAAGGACACAACGGGAAAGAGGCCGAAACCGCATCCGGCCTCTTCGGTTGCAAATTACAAAACAGATTAGAACAGAAGCTTCAACCCTAATTGAATCGCGCGCGCTCCTCCCGAGCCCAGCACCGGGTTGGTAGCTGCGACGTCGGGCGTAGCGCATGCGCAGCCGAATCCCGTGCCGAGGACAGAAGGATCGTTCATTCCGAAGCCATTCTGGCCGCCATAAGGATTGGCAAAATTCGGATGGTTGAGGACGTTAAAAAACTCAGCGCGGAACTGAGCGCCAAATCGTTCTCCAAACTTCCAATTCTTCGCCACGGAGAAATCCCAGTCGCGGAAGCCCAAATCGCGGAAGGTATTGCGACCCATGGTCCCAAAGGTCCCGAGGGCTGGAGGAATCATCGCAGAGTTGCCTTCGGCATAGCAGCCAAACATGCCAAGCGAAGTTTGCAGCGCAGGAGTATTGGCAGCATTGTTACACACAGCCGGTGTGCTTCCCGGGGCAAAATAAGGTATTCCCACTGTATTCGGCTTAAAATCGCTTGGATTGCCAACGAAATCCCAACGATCGACACCTTCGCTAAACCCGCTAATGTTGTCGCCAGTATCCATCGGTCCCCAAGGCTGTGCGCTATAAATACTCACAATGGAAATGAGCTGCCATCCCTTCAAGAGCTGACCGCGAAATTCTCTTCCCGGGATGCTGTAGGTGAATGAAAGGGTGAAACGATGTCGAATGTCGAAATCGCTGCTGGCGTATTCGCGGCCGACGTGCGTGGAGTCCTGCGGGAGGCCCAGGCCGGCGCCGAAGTCCCAGTTGGCACCGACATCGTCGAGAGCGTGCGCATACGTGTAACCGGCGGTGGCAACCAAGCCATGAAAATTTCTGGCAGTTAAGGTCGCTTGCAGACCGTTGTAATTCGATCTATAGATGTTGGACATTTGATAGATGTTGGCGAGATACGGAAATGTAGCGTTGAATTCCCCAAACTGGTTGAGATCGCGAATTCCCATCAGGTTGGAGCCGTGGTCGCCAACGTAAGCGATCTCTCCGGAAAGGCTATTCGTAAAGGCGTGCTGAACGTTAAGGGTCCAGGTTGTTACATAAGGAGTTGTAATATTGCGATTCACGCCGAAAATAGGACAAGGCTGTGCGCTGGAACAATTTATTTCAGGAATCGCGAACGGCGGAGTTACGCCGCCTACGCCCCAGCTGTCCCAGGGAGTGGGCGGGGCCGGAATATTTTGAACGCCGGTTGTGATTTTTCCCGTCCCTTGCACTCCGTTGAGAAGTCCGCCGGTTGGAATGGTCCCGAGACCAAAGTTGTTATTGAAAGCCAAGAACGCTTCCCAGTTTACAGTCTCATAAGTAATGCCCGCGCCGGCGCGAATCACGGTTCTACCGTTGCCAAACGGATCCCACGCCAAGCCCACACGCGGCGCAAAGTTCGAATGGTCGCCGTTATACGGTGAACTTATTTGCTGGCCGACCTGCAAGAGTCCTTGCGTAGGGCTGAAATTGCCGAGAAGATTGTTGTCTTCCTTGATGACGCCGTTGTAGTCATAACGCAAGCCCAGGTTCAGCGTCAGATTCTTCTTGATACGCCAATCATCTTGGATGAAGACGGCCTCGGAAAAATTGTGAATGTGTCGAATAGGAGCTGCTCCCACAAGCGCGTGTGTGGGGAAGGGAAATCCTCCGCTGGGGTCACCGGCAAAGAAGTCCTCCAGTGTCTGACTGCCATTGAATGCGGCGCCGCCCCCGCCAGAAAAGAGAATGTAGCCTTTGCCGTCACCGAACGCGCCACCGCTAAAGCTGTCGCGGTGGAACTCACCGCCGAATTTAATAGCGTGTTTTCCGATGGTGTAGGAAATATGGTCGATAATTTGGTATCTCTGGTCCGGCCCCTGAATCTTGGGCCATTTGAATCCACCCAAAGTCTCGAAGAGACCGCCGAAGGGGTGAATTTTGATTCTTGGCAAACCGCCATAAAGGGGGTTGGTCACGCCGTCGTTAATACCCAGGCTGGCGGCGGACTCATTGTGGTCGGCCGAAAAAGTAGGCTGGTAAAGGCGGTTGTAGCCAAATCTTAGTTCGTTGGCCCACTGAGAACTGGGAATCCACGTCCAACTGGTGCCGAATACTTGTGCGCGCGTATGAATCTGCGTTAGCCATCGAGATTGGAGCTGGATAGCATCATCCACCGTTCCATTGTTGTTTCCGAAGAAATAAGTGCCGCTTATAGTGTTGCGTTCATTTAGCCGATAATCGATCTTTCCGATTGCGTTGTCCGCGCTCACCACGTTCGGAAAACCGGTCACAAAGCTGGTGGTGGCTGCGTTGTTGAGAGGAAAGCCTGTGCCGTTACATGTAACCGGCGGGCCCAAGGTACAGCCAGCAACTTTTAGGGAAACCGCGCTGATGGGGATGCCGTCCGCCTGAAGGTCGGCGATAGCGTCGGGGATGCTATTGGCGCAATCGCCCGTAGCAATGAAAGTGCAAGTCATTTGCCCAGGCGGGGGAGTCGGCAAAGAAACCATAGATGGAGTATTAATCGAGAACGAGTTTCCCACCGTATAGCGTTGGCCTTCATATCCGCCGAAGAAAAAGAGTTTGTCCTTAATGATGGGTCCACCGATGGTGGTGCCGAACTGTTCCAATTGAGTGGGTGTCTTCGGAGTACCCACGTCATTGAACCAATTTCGCGCATCGAGCGCCGTGTCTCGACCAAACGCATAAGCGTCGCCATGGAATTCGTTCGTGCCAGACTTGATAGCCACGTTTACGATTGCGCCGGGCTTCCAGCCATACTCCGCGGGAGGGTTTTCGATAACGTTGAATTCCTGGATTGCGTCAATTGGCAGCACGGTGGCTGAGTCGCCAGCGATGCCGGCTCCATTGATAATGCTCTGGCCGGAAAACGGCTCGCTGTTGTAATAGCCGTCGATCAAATAAGCATTATCTTCGGCGCGCAGGCCGTTCGTGCTGGTAGTGGAAAATCCGCCGCCCGGATAACGCACTACGCCGGGACGAAGTTGAAGCAGGTTCTCATAGTTGCGTCCATTGAGCGGCAGGTCGTTGATTTCTTCGTTGCTGAGTGTTCCACCTAGAGTGGCGTTGGTCAGATTGATCAGTGGAACCTGCTCGGTAACAGTGACAGTTTCGCTCGCGTCGCCTGTCTCCAGCACAATGTCGATGCGAAGGTCGGTGGCCACTTCCAATTGGATATTGGTGCGCGCGTACGACTTGAATCCTTTGGCCTGGGCAGTAATTTTGTAAAAACCGGGGAGCAGGTCGGGAGCGACGAATTCTCCCGCATCGTCGGTTACGACTGTTCGCGATAGATCTCGCTGGACGTCGGTGATGACGACAGAGACGCCGACCATCACGGCGTCACTTTTGTCGCGGACGCTGCCGAGTATGCGGCTCGTATAGCTCTGCGAAAACAGTGGAACGGACAAAACAAGTACCGTGAGAGCGGCAAGGAAGCTTCGAATCCCTGTCGAAAAGTTCAGACGTGATCGCACATTCGCCTTAGCCGCGATAGAACGCATTCGAAACCTCCTCAGTATCGGTACTTGGTAAGTAATCCGTATGGTACGGCGACTCTACCACCGGATGGTTGGCGCGTGTCAAGGGAATTTCCGATATGATGATTGCTATGACTTATCATCGGCTTACGCCCAAAGTGGGAGCTTGACAGCGGAGAGCGGTGTCGTGGTATGTTGGTCCTACCACAGAACCTTTTACTGTGGTCGCTTTCCAGGCCAGCTTCGCCGAGGACCCAACTTCCGGCCTTAGGTTTAGGGGCGGGGTACAAAGCGCAGCTGTTATGTAAATTGGGCGATGCGATCTCCCAAGCTGGAGACTTCTTTGTACAAAGCTATTCAAACATCCCGGCTTTACGAACAGATCGTGCAGCAAATCGAGGCTTCCATACTAAAGGGCGTCATGAAGCCGGGCGATCAGCTGCCAGCCGAACGCGATTTGGCGCAGCAGTTTGGCGTGAGCCGCACTGCCGTTCGCGAGGCGGTGAAGGCGCTTCGGGAAAAAGGCCTGGTGGAAGCTCATCCTGGGCGAGGGACATTCATAAGAGACGGAACTTCTCAGGCTGTTCGCCAGTCGCTCGATCTGATGATTAAAATCGGGCAGCCGGACGGGTCAACTCATCTCGCTGAAGTAAGAGAGATTCTGGAGCCGGAAATCGCCGCACTTGCCGCCACGCGCATCGAGGAGCAACATCTCGCCATGATGCGAGAAGCTATCGATGTGATGGACAGTACGCGCAAGGACGATGCGGAGGGTTTCATTGAAGGCGACCTCGATTTTCATCTGGCTTTGGCGGAAGCGGCGGCAAATCCGTTGATTCTTTCGCTGCTCGATTCGATTGTCGGGCTGTTGCGCGAACAGCGTTTGAAGACTTTTTACGTGAAGGGCGGCCCGGAACGTGGGCAGCAGCATCATCGCCGGATTTTGGAGGCTGTCGCAGGCCATGATGCGGAGCGGGCGCGCCTGGCGATGCGCACCCATTTGCGGCAAGTTCGTGAGGATTCATCGGCGCGTTCCAAGAGCGCAAGATAGTTTCGGAGGCTTTGACAGATGGCAAATCTCGGATTTGTGGGCCTTGGCGTGATGGGCAGCCAGATGGTCAATCGGCTGATCGACAAGGGCCACACGGTTACCGGTTATAACCGCACGCGCGCAAAAGCCGAATGGCTGATCAAGAAGGGAATGCGCTGGGCTGATTCGCCGCGGGCGGTGGCGCAGTCTGCTGACGTTGTGTTCACGATGGTAACGAACGCAATCGCGCTGAACACAATTACAGAAGGACCGGATGGTCTGCTGGCGGGATTCGGCGCTGGAAAAGTACTGGTTGATATGAGCACGGTGAGTCCTGCAGTGAGCCGCGCCCTGGCGGCCAAGATTCGAGAGAAGGGCGCTGACATGGTGGACTCACCAGTGTCGGGCAGCGTGATTACTCTTCAAGAAGGAAAGTTGTCGGTGATGGTGGGAGGGCGACGCGAGACTTTTGAGCGCGTCAAGCCGCTGCTGCTGGATATTGGGCCGAAGGTTACGCATGTGGGCGACAACGGCCTGGCGCTATCGATGAAGATTGCCACGAACTTGAGTCTTGCTGTCCAGATGCTGGCGTTTTGCGAAGGCGTTCTGCTAGCGGAGAAAAGCGGGATTGCGCGCGAGGTCGCTGTGGACGTTCTGACCCACAGTGCTGTGGCCTCGCCGATGATTCAGTATCGCGGGCCATTTGTGTTGCAGCAGCCGCCAGAGGCGTGGTTCGACGTGAACATGATGCAGAAAGATATGTTGCTGGCCATGGAATTGGGGCGGCAGCTGAACGTGCCGTTGCCAACGACTGCGGTGAGCAATGAATTTCTGACGGCGGCGCGCGGGATGGGTTGGGAGAAGAAGGATTTTGCGGTTGTGTTCGATGTGCTGGCGCGGATGTCGGGAGTCGCGAAATGAGCACCGTAACTGGCCAACCGAAACCGAAAGCTAAGACGAAGGGCGGTGCCGACTCAGAGAAGTGGGTGCGGATGTACCGGCAGATGCTGGCTATTCGTTTGTTCGAGGAGCAGGTGAATGAGCTTTACACGCGAGCGTTGATGCCGGGACTCGCGCATTTGTATGTTGGCGAAGAGGCTGTGGCTGTGGGAGTTTGCGAAGCGCTGCGGAATGACGACTATATTACCAGCACGCACCGCGGACACGGGCACTGTTTGGCTAAAGGCGCATCGCCGGACCGAATGTTTGCGGAACTTCTCGGTAAGGAAGCCGGTTATTGCAAAGGTAAAGGCGGGTCGATGCATATAGCCGATCCGGCCACTGGCAACCTTGGCGCGAACGCGATCGTAGCGGGTAGTGTGGGGATTGCGACGGGCGCGGCATTTTCCGCGAAATATCTGGGCACCGATCAAGTCGCGGTGTGCTTCTTCGGAGAAGGAGCCCTAGGGCAGGGAGTTGTTTACGAAGAGATGAACATGGCCCAGCTATGGAAGCTGCCGGTGATTTATGTTTGCGAGAATAATTCGTACACGGAGTACACACACTATTCGGAGACTACCGCGGGCGAGATGACTGCACGGGCGACTGCGTTTGGTGTACATGCTGAGACTGTGGATGGGCAGGATGTGCGGGCCGTACATGAAGTCGCCGCGAAATTAGTTGAGCGCGCGCGGCGCGGAGACGGCCCGGCGTTTCTTTTGTGCAATACCTACCGGCATCACGGTCATCATGTGGGTGACATCAACCGGGAATATTATCGTTCAAAGCAAGAAGAGCGAACCTGGGCGACCGAGCGGGATCCGATCCAAAAGATTTCCGAATGGCTGGTCGCCAATAAGCATGCTGATGCGGCGCAGCTCGGGGAAATACGTTCAGAGATGAAGTCCGAGATGCAGAAAGCGGTGGATTTTGCGATCGCGGCGCCGTATCCCAGCGTCGATAAAGCGAGCGAAGACGTGTATGCCTGAGACAAAAACTCGCGAAATTACGTTTGCCGAAGCTGTGAGAGAAGCGCTGGCCGAAGAAATGCGCCGCGACTCGCGCGTCTTCATTTTGGGCGAAGACGTCGCGGAAGCGGGAACGCCATTCAAGGTCCTTTCCGGATTGGTAGAAGAATTTGGGACGAAGCGCGTGGTTGATACGCCGATTTCCGAAGCGGGCTTCACCGGCCTCGCTGTTGGCGCCGCGATGACCGGGCTGCGTCCCGTGGTTGACATTATGTTTGGCGACTTCATCACGCTCACTATGGACCAGATGGCGAACCAGGCGGCGAAGGTTCACTATATGTCCGGTGGGAAGTGGCGCGTGCCGATGGTGATGCGCACGACTTTAGGTGCCGCGCGCAGGTCGGCGGCGCAACACTCGCAATCCCTTCACGCGTGGTTCAGCCACGTGCCGGGATTAAAAGTGGTGTTGCCTTCAACGCCGTACGATGCCAAGGGACTTTTGAAGACTGCGATTCGCGACGAAAATCCGGTTGTTTTTTTCGAAGACAAAATGATGTTCAAGATGAAAGGCCCGGTGCCGGCGGAGGAATACACGATTCCGCTCGGCGTGGCGGATGTAAAGCGCGAGGGTGATGACATAACTCTGGTTGCCACCAGCAGCATGGTTCAAGTGGCGCTCGGCGCGGCCGGGCTGCTGGAAGAAATTGGAGTGAGCGCCGAGGTGATCGATCCGCGGACTACCTGGCCGCTGGACGAAAAAACTCTAATCGAATCGGTGAAGAAAACTTCGCGCGCCATCGTGATCGACGAAGGCTACGGGCGCTATGGCGTCACCGCGGAGATTGCCGCGGTAATCGCGGAAGGCGCGTTTCATTATTTGGATGCGCCGGTAAAACGCATGGGAGCGATGCACGTTCCGATTCCGTTTTCTCCGCCTTTGGAAGACGTGACCGTGCCAACCGAGCGGTCGGTATTCGAAGTGGCGCGTGGTTTGTGCAATCGATCCTGAGAACCGAAATGAGAATTTAAGACACCAGAATTCAGAAGGGAAAGAGGAGGTCTGCCGTGGCACTGCCGACTTATGGAACGATGGCGGTTGATTGGGAACAGCGAATCGATTTCGATAGATTGCGCCGTGAACGTCTGGCGCGCGCTCAAGCTCTTCTCGCGAAGTCCGAGATGGGAGCCCTCCTCTGTTTTGACATGAACAACGTGCGTTATATCACCTCTACGCACATCGGCAGTTGGGCGCAAGATAAAATCAGCAGGTTCACGCTGTTGCCTCAAAACGACGAACCGATTCTCTGGGACTTCGGTTCTGCGGCCCGCCATCATCAGCTTCACTGTCCCTGGTTAGGCGAACGTTCCCGGCCGGGAATCTCTCTCTTGCGTGGCGCCATGTCGCCTGAGATGGGGCGCGCGGAGGACGTGGCAAAAAAAATCCGGATCGAACTTGAAAAGCGCGGGCTCCATAAGGAGCCGCTCGGGATAGATATCGTCGAGCCTCCCGTTCTTTTTGCGTTGCAGCGCGAGGGCATCACCGTGGTTGACGGACAGCAAATCATGTCCGATGCGCGCGTAATCAAGACGAAAGACGAAATCGCTTTGCTAAACACATCCGCGATGATGGTGGACGCCGCTTACGACGAACTGTACCGAGCCATGAAGCCGGGAATGAGCGAGAACCAGGCGGTCGGCTTGGTAAGCAAGGTTCTCTACGATCTCGGCTCTGAATATGTTGAGGCTGTGAATGCGATTTCCGGCGAACGCTGCAATCCGCATCCACACGTTTTTTCCGACCGCATTTTGCGTCCCGGCGATCCGGTTTACTACGACATTTTGCATTCCTACATGGGCTACCGCACGTGTTACTACCGGTGCTTCACGATAGGCTACGCTTCGCACGCGATGATCGATGCTTACAAGCGCTGCCGCGAGTATCTGGACGCGGCTATTTCGCTAGTCCGACCGGGCCGCACGACGGGTGAAATTGCGGCGCTGTGGCCCAAAGCGCAGGAGTTTGGTTTCCCTAACGAAGAAGCCGCATTCGCGTTGCAATACGGACATGGCATTGGATTAGCAATTTGGGAGAAGCCGGTAATCAGCCGGCTGGTCTCGCTGGATCATCCTTACGAGATCAAGCCCGGCATGGTTTTTGCGCTTGAAACATTCTGGCCTTCGACGGATGGCTGGAGCGCGGCGCGAATCGAAGAGGAAATCGTTGTGACTGAAACGGGGCATGAAGTGATCACGCGATTCCCCGCGGAAGAATTGCTCGTCGCGGGCGCACACTATTTCACGGTGAATGGTCCGTTGGCCACTGCGCGCGAAACGGAAGCGGCGCCCAGCCAGCGCGTAGTCGATATGGTGGAAGCCAGCGCGAAGACGGAACGAGTGGGAGTTACCGACTGAGGTTTCTACTCGCCTCTTTCTGCCCCAATGGCTATCAGCGTTGTAATGCCAGCCCTGGAACTGACTCAAGAAACCGGTAAGCTTGTCGCTTGGCGAAAGAGCGAAGGCGAACCTGTTGCTAAGGGCGAAGTGCTGCTGGAAGTGGAAACCGACAAGGCCGTCGTTGAAATTGAGGCGGCAGCGGATGGCATTTTGGCCGGCGTAAAAGCTGTTGCCGGCGACGTGATACCGGTGGGTACGACAATTGCCTGGATTATTTCTCCGGGCGAAGCACTCCCGAAAGAAGATGCTTCGCGTGACGCGGTGAAACCGGTAGCAACCGCGCGAACGCAGCCTAGTCACTCCGCTCCCGCTCCTTCTGAACCACAATCCGGCGGCGCAAAAATCTCACCGAAAGCGCGGCGCCTCGCTCGCGAGCACAATGTCGATATAGCGCGCGTGCGTGGAACCGGTGCAGACGGGCAAATCCTTGCGTCCGACATTCTTGCTTTAGCGGAGTCTAGTTCAAAGGATGAGCCTGCCGCGGCCGAGCTTAAGCCATTGAGTTCGGTGGCACGCTTGATGGCGGAGCGAACCACACAAAGTTGGACTACGGTTCCACACTTTTTTGTTGTTCGCGAAATCGACGCGGGTCCGTTGGTCGAAGCTCTGCATAAATTCAGGGTGTCAGCGGACAAAACCGCTGGCGTTCGCGTCACACACACCGACTTGCTAGTTGCGCTCGTCGCCCGAGTGCTTCTGCGGCATCCGCGAATAAACTCCAGTTGGGCCGGGCAAGGACTTCGCCATAATAAAGACATAAACATCGCGCTGGCGATGGCCGTTGACGACGGAGTCGTTACAGGCGTTATACAAAATGCCGACAAACTCGAGCTAGGCAAAATTGCCGCTCAGCGCAAAGGGCTAGCCGAGCGCGCCAAGGCCGGCCAGCTGCGTCCCGCAGATATTGCTGGAGCGACCTTCACCATCAGCAATCTCGGGATGCATCAAGTGGACGCATTCACAGCCATCATCGTTCCGCCGCAAGCCGCAATTCTCGCCGTAGGAAGCATTGCCGATCGTGTGGTGGCCGTTGGCGGTGAGCCTGCCATTCGGCCAATGATGAGCTTGACTTTATCTTCCGACCACCGCGTCATTGATGGCGCCCGCGCCGCGCAATTCTTAAACGACCTGGCCGAGGCGATTCGCGATCCGCAGAAGCACGTCCGCTAATTAGTTCCGAAAAATAACGAAGAAACGAAGATTAGAGACGCAGGATTACGCTGAGCGCTGAACTTCGCGCAGCCGCCGCTCGAGATATCGCCGCTCGCTGTCATTGGTGACTAGTCCCAGCGCCTTCAGATAACTCTTTGCCGCTTCGTTATTTGATCCGGCGCGGCGCAGCAGGTCAGCTCGTGCGGCGTGCAGCAGATGATAATTCTCCAGGTCGTTCGTTGCAGCCAGTGCATCGATCAGAATCAGCCCGGCGCGTGGGCCATCGGCCATTGCAACTGCGACCGCGCGATTCAGCGACACGATGGGAGAAGGCTGCACGCGCTCCAGCCGATCGTAGAGTTTGACGATCGCGCGCCAGTCCGTATCTTCCGCGCGTGCGCCACGGCAATGCACCGCGGCAATTGCGGCCTGGATGGCGAAAGGCCCCGGTGTCCCGCGCAGCGCTTCGTCCGCTAGCGGCAACGCTTCCGCAATTTGCTTCTTGTTCCATCGGCTACGGTCTTGCTCCTCCATGACGACGAGATCGCCGGCAGCATCGAGGCGAGCATCGCGTCGCGCGTCGTGAAGTAGCATGAGCGCAACCAGAGCCTTTGCTTCGGAGGGAGGCTGCGGCCCCATCAAGGCCACAATCAGGCGTCCGAGGCGAATGGCTTCGGCGCTGAGATCGGTCCTAACAAGAGAATCGCCGCGAGTGGCTAGATAGCCTTCGTTGAACACTAGATAGATTACGGTGAGGACCGCGTCGAGTCTGGCGGCTACGTCATTGGTCTCCGGTACGACGTAGGGAATTCCTGCGTCGCGGATTTTCCGCTTCGCGCGAACCAGCCGCTGCGCCATGGTCGTCGGTGATGCCAGGAACGCGCGGGCAATCTCATCTGTTTCAAGACCACAGAGCGTGCGGAGCGTCAGGGCGACTTGTGCTTCCGG
>Ga0185299_10006143_pt1 | contig 12946 bp, 6 predicted proteins | sample PaiPotPPA55metaG_FD_128002 | JGI IMG/M metagenome (GOLD analysis project Ga0185299, IMG submission 128002) | Iron sulfur acid spring bacterial and archeal communities from Banff, Canada, to study Microbial Dark Matter (Phase II) - Paint Pots PPA... ...
ATCTTTCAGCCCAAGCATCTGGCCGTAAATCTCGGCGTTATGCTGCCCGAGCAATGGCGCACTCTCAACCTCTGCCGGCGAATCCTCGAGTTTCACCGGACATCCAGGCATGGTGAATTTTCCGCGTACCGGATGGTCAACGGTTACCACCATCCCGCGTTCCTTCAGATGCGGGTCGTTGAGCAATTCAACGCTGTCGAGCACCGCGCCGCATGGAACCCCGGCCTCGCCCATCACTTTCATGACTTCATGCTTGGCGTGTTTGCTGGTCCAGTCCTCGATAATCCGGGTCAGCTCCTCGATATACTTTTCGCGCTCCTTGCGGTCCTTGAAACGAGGGTCCTCGGGAACTTCCGGGTGGCCAATGATGTTGCACAGCGCCTGCCACATCTCGGGCGTGGTGCACAGCATGTAGACATAGTCGTTGGGCCCGCCTGGGGCACATTTGAAGATGTCGCCAACGGCGCCGCCACCGAGCCGGTTACCCCGACGTTGAGTCGGCTGATGTGTGATGTAGGTATCCATCATCGGCACTCGCACAAAATTGAACACCGCCTCCTGCATCGCGACCTCAACCTTTTGGCCTTTGCCGGTGCGTTGGCGCTGAATATAGGCGGCCAGCACGCCACATGCTGCGTGAATGCCGGTACCGGTGTCTCCGATGGTGGGGCCAGGCTTAAGCGGCGGAGAGCCTGGGAATCCGGTCAGCGACATTGCGCCGCCGGCCGCCTGAGCGATCATGTCAAAGCTCTTGAACTTACTATAGGGGCCGTACGTGCCGAATCCCTTGATCGTGAGGTAGATGAGGCGCGGGTTAATCTCGCGGAGACGATTATAGCCCAGGCCGAAGCTTTCGAGCGTGCCGAGCGAGTAGTTTTCTGACAAGATATCGACCTGCTTCACCAGCTCCAGGAAAATTTCCTTGCCGCGCTCGGATTTGAGATTCAGCGTGATACTGCGCTTGTTGGCATTGAGCAGGATGAAATAATGGGAGTCGACACCAGGCTTTTCCGTAATCATCCACCGGCCCTGCTCGCCCATTTTCGGCGGTTCGACCTTGATAACGTGGGCGCCTAGCCACGCCAGCATCTCGGTGCACGAGGTGCCCGCTTCGAATTGCGTGAGATCGAGAACCTTCACGCCTGCTAATGCTTTCTCCATTGATGACCTCCGCGTCGGACAGTTTTCAAGCCGGCACGAGGATGACAGCTCAGAAAGGCGGTGCCTCCTGTTTCCGGCTAAGGCGGATATCGCTGCCACGAGCTTGGTTTCTTCTACCGCCTCAGCTTGCTAACAGCAAGGTCGCGGCAACCAGCGAACACTCCCAGCCGCTCGGAGTGCACGGCCGCCGTGGGGCCGGCCGGCATAGCGACTGCTAGTCTGACCCTCGCCGTTTCATCTGCTAAGATCTCGGGCCAAGAAGCGTTTGTCCCAGCCGGCAACATGCGGCGGGGACGGGCGAGGGGGCGAAAAAGTTAGGGAACGACCACCGACGCAGAGCCGCGCGACGTGGCTGTGTCGGCATTTGTGTATTTGGTGACCGGCAAATGGAACGAAGTCTGAAAGAAGCGGCGGCCGAGCTTAAGGCACGAATCGAAGCCGGTAACGAGCGCCGCTTTCCCGTGATGGGACTTAAGGGCGCCGCAAACGCGCTGATGCTGCGCGAGGCGGCCCTAACAATGCCGCGCCCATTGCTCGTCATTACTCCGCTGGCGAGCGAAGCCGAAGCGCTCGCCAGCGAGGTCGGTTTTTTTCTCGATCAAACGCCTGATTGCGATGCTGCGCAGGCCAAAGTCCATTTGCTGCCGGCGTGGGAGATCCGCCCATTTGCACATTTGTCGCCACCGCCGCATATCCAGGCCGCGCAACTCGCGGCCCTGTTCGCTTTGCGGCGTACCCCGGCGCCGATGGTTGTCACCTCGGTCGAGGCGTTGATGATGCGCACGATCGCGATGCGGACGTTCGAAGATAGCGTAATTCGAATCGCGCCGGCGGACAGTCTCGATCTCGAAGCGCTGGTCGACACACTGGTAGCGATGGGTTATCAGCGGGTCCCACAGGCTGAGGAACCAGGCGACTTTAGCGTGCGAGGAGGAATTGTGGACATCTTCTCCCCGCTTCATCACCAGCCGATTAGGTTTGAGTTGGAGGAAGACCTGGTCACTTCCATTCGCCATTATGATCCCTCGACTCAGCGCTCACTTGGCGAGATCGACGAGGCGATCGCGATTCGGACGCGGCACGTGCCGGCGTCGTCCCTGCGCCAGCAAAAGCTCATTGACAGAGTGGCGATGCGATGCGCGGAAATCGGGATGGTGCGCAAGGAAACTGCCGAGCTGACCGAAACTCTGGAGAATGGACTGCTGTTTCCGGGAGTGGAGCTCATCGCGCCCTATATGAATGAAGCCGGGCTGCAAAGTGTATTCGATTATCTCCCGCCCGACACCTTAGCGTGGATGATCGAGCCGGGACGGGTGCTCGCGGAGGCGGAGCGATCTACGGAACGGATAGCGGCAGAGGCGTCGGCGGCACAAGCGAAGCCGATGTTCTATCCGGCGCCCGCGGAGATATGGCTGAACGCGGAAGAGTTCGAACGATCGCTCGCGCCACTGGTAACAGTCGAAGTTGGTTCTCTGGTCACCGTCACGGCCCCGCGCGAAGGCTGGGCGACGCCGATCGAAGTGAAATGCCAGGCAAGCCTGCGATTGGGCGCAACTGAATTGACGGGCGGACGTTCAGTGCCGTCCTTCGAGCCGCTGGTAACGGAACTCAACGAAGTACGGCGCAGCCACGGGCATGCGTTGATGATCGTTGAAGGCGCAAACCAGGCGGCCCGTCTCCGCCGCCATTTGGAAGCCTATGACGTCGAGGTGAACAGCGACGGCAGGAGCTTTGGGGAACTGCTTGAATCAGCCGATTTCCGGCCGGCGATTATGGAGGGTGAAGTCGCGGCCGGCACCGTGCTGGAGAAGGACGGATTCTACATTTACAGCGAAGAGGAACTGTTTGGCGAGCCCCGCGCTCGCCGCCGCATCCGACCCGCCAGCAAAGGGGCGTTGCTCAATCTTGAGGAAATTCACCCTGACGATTTCGTCGTGCACATCGAGCATGGCATCGGCAAATACCGCGGTCTCAAGCATATGAGGGTCGCCGATGTCGAAGGTGATTTTCTCAATCTGGAGTACGCCGGAAATGACACGATGTATGTGCCGGTCGAACGCATCAACCTGGTACAACGCTATATTGGGGGTGATGGCACCGAGCCGAAACTCGATCGGCTTGGCGGTGGCTCCTGGGATCGTATTAAGAAGCGGACCCGGGAGGCGGTGTTGGCGATGGCCTCAGAGCTGATCGACATCTACGCCGCACGCGAGGCGATAGACGGGCATGCCTTTTCCCATCCCGGCAGGGATTACGAGGAGTTCGCTGAACGTTTCGAGTTCGAGGAAACGCCTGACCAGCAGGCCGCGATCGATGATGTGATTCGCGATATGACGCGCTCCAAGCCAATGGATCGCCTGGTTTGCGGCGACGCCGGCTTCGGCAAGACCGAAGTAGCCCTGCGCGCAGCGTTCGTGGCGGTGATGGAAGGTCGACAAGTCGCCGTCCTGGTACCGACCACGATTCTGGCGGAGCAGCATTGGAATAATTTCCGCAGCCGCTTCAAGGATTATCCGGTGCGGGTCGAAATGGTGTCGCGCTTTCGCAACGCCCGCGAGAACCGCAAGACGATTGAGGACGTGCGCAAAGGCTTAATCGACATCGTCATCGGCACCCATCGTTTGTTGCAGGATGATATCGAATTCCCCAAGCTCGGTCTGCTGATTATCGATGAGGAACATCGTTTCGGCGTAGTTGACAAGGAGCGCATCAAGCGGCTGCGCAAGCTCGTGGAAGTAATGACGATGACGGCAACGCCGATTCCACGCACACTCCACATGGCGATGCTGGGAATCCGGGACTTGTCAGTGATTCAGACCGCGCCACCAGACCGGCAGTCGGTGCGGACATTTGTCGCTCATTTTGACGACGGTTTGATCCGCGACGCCATCCTGCGAGAGCTCAACCGCAGCGGCCAGGTCTTTTTCGTGCACAACCGGGTTGAGAATATCGAATACATGGCCCGCCACCTGCGCAGCTTGTTGCCCGAGGCCAGGATCGCAATCGCTCACGGGCAGATGAAGGAGCATGAACTTGAGACCGTGATGCGTGACTTTATCGAAAATCGCATCAACGTTCTGGTGTGCTCGGCTATCATTGAGTCAGGTCTGGATATTCCTAATGCGAATACAATGCTGATTAACCGTGCCGATCACTTCGGCCTCGCCCAACTCTATCAGTTGCGAGGACGAGTCGGACGTTCCAAGCGCAAGGCCTACGCGTATCTATTGATTCCCGGCGAGCACATTATCACGCGCGATGCCAAACGGCGGATCGAGGCGTTACGTGAACTGGTCGAGGCCGAAAGCGGCACCGGCTTTAAGCTGGCGATTCGCGACCTCGAACATCGCGGTGCCGGCAACCTGCTCGGACGTGAACAATCCGGCCAGATCGCGGCCGTGGGGTTCGAGCTGTACACCGAAATGATGGAGCAGGCGATTCGCGACCTGCGCGGTGAACCGCAACGGCCGGACTTCGAACCAGAATTACGCCTGAGCGTCCCCGCTTACATTCCTGATAGCTTCGTCGACGATGAAAACGAGCGGCTGGTGCTGTATCGGCGGATGGCGCGCGCCACTTCGCTCCACGATCTCGGCGAGATCCGCGACGAGATGCGCGATCGCTTCGGACCCGTGCCGACGCTGGTTGAGAATCTGATCGCGGCGATGAATCTGCGGCGGCAGATGCGGGAGATGATGATAGTCAGCGCACTGCTCAAAAAGAACCAGCTCGAAATCAAGTTTCATCCAGAGGCGCCGGTGGAGACGCAAAAACTGGAGGCAATGGCTAACGCCAATCGCCGGACGATGCGCCTTACACCTTCTTACCAGGTGATTGTGACGCTCAATCTCAGTGACGACTACGCGCAGCTCTTCACGCAGATAGAGGGCGTCTTGCAGGTGCTGGCGGCCTGTGAAAAGTTGGGAAACTGGCCAAGCCGGCCGGTCGGGCCGCTCGCCAATTAAATAAGACTAAACAATGATGAGCAAATGTGGATTTTCCAGCCGGGGCGGCGCTCTGAACGTGGCCGCGATGCACGGGGGTCTGCCCGCATTCTTCGCATTGGCCATGGGGTTTTGCGGTTGCAGCAGCAACAGCCTCCACCAGCTTCAGATGCTATGGACAGGACCTAGGCCCGTGGCAACTAGATCATCGCCGTACGCGCCGGTGCCAATTGGTCAACCATCTTTGCCCCCACCGCCGGAGGATACCAGCCAATACGGTGACTCCGTCGACGGCGTGGTTGCAAGCGTCGACGGTAATCCGATTACCAATTTCGATGTGCAGAATCCCAACGCCAGCGGAATGAATTCATTGACCGGCAACAATCCGGCCAATGGAATGGACCCCAACAGCGCACTTAAACAGCTAATCTCGCAACAATTGCTTGATGAGGAATCGCAGAAGTATGCGGATCGTGTCGACGAGGGAGACGTCGACCGCTTCATTCAACAGATCGAGGAGCGTAATCATCTCACCGATGCTCAGCTTCGTGCACAGCTCCAGGCCGACGGAACCAGCTACGAAGCCTTCCGCAAGAATGCGTTCAAACAGGTCGAGGCGATAGAAATGGTTCAGCGCGAGGTTCGCGAGAAGATCCAAGTGCCCGATTCTGACATCGAAGCCTACTACAAGAACCACCCTGAGGAATTCACAATAAACCAGGAGAAGTACCGGCTCGCGCAGATCCTAATCGCAGTAACCGCTGACGCTTCGCCGGACAAAGTTGCGGCAGCGCAAAAAAAAGCCGGCGAAGTGCGCACTATGGCACTTAAGGGGAAGGATTTCGGCGAGTTGGCGCGCCAATACTCCGACGACGATTCGAAGACCAAAGGTGGAGAACTAGGGGAGTTCAACCCTGGCGACTTGAACGATCAGATCGCCGCCGCGATCAAACAGGCCAAGCCGGGCGATATTGCACCGTTGGTTCATACTCGCTACGGCTTCCATGTCATCAAGGTTGAGGAACACCAGGAGCCCGGCGAACAGCCGCTAGCCGCAGTAAAGGATCAGATCCACGACAAGCTCGTTAACGCACAAGCCAAAGACCGGTTCGAGCGTTGGGTCGATCAGGATTTGGCCAAGCAGCACGATATCGAGACACTGAATTGACGCCGATGGGGTCATCTGGCAACACGCCTCTGATCGCCGTCAGCATGGGCGATCCGGCGGGAATCGGCCCTGAGGTAGTGTTAAAGGCTGCCGCGACGATAGCACGGCGTCCGAGTCCGCCGGTTATCATAATCCTCGGCGACCTGGACGCAATCCTGTCCGCAGCAGCCAGGTTGAATGGCGACGTGCCGATGCCGCAGGAATGGCGTCCAGGAATGCGCGCAAAGCGATCGGGCCGCGCGGTCTCAATCTTCAACATTGGAAAGTTGCCGCCGCGCGCGTTCGTGCCGGGAAGCCCGACCGTCGAAGGCGCCGACGCGGCCTACCGCTATGTGGTCGAAGGTGCGCGGATGACGATGCGGGGCGAAGCCAGTGCCCTGGTGACCGCGCCGATCAATAAGGAGTGGCTCAATCGCGCCGGCCATCACTTCCCCGGCCATTCAGAACTGCTCGCCAGGCTGGCGCATGTGCGAACATGGCGCATGATGTTCGCGGGTGAGACGCTGCGGGTCGCTTTAGTGACGGTGCATATGGGTCTCGCCGAGGTTCCACGAGCGCTGACGAGGAACGCGGTCCTGGGGACGATTACGCTGCTCGAACATCATTTGCACTGTCAGCTTGGCATTCCGCGCCCTCGCATACTCGTGCTCGGTTTCAATCCGCATGCAGGAGAGAATGGCCTCTTTGGTGACGAGGAGGAGCGCGTCATCGCGCCCGCGATTCGACGGGCGCAGCGTGGAGGGATAGACGTTCATGGGCCGGTGGCACCGGACACCGCATTTATCCGCGCTGGCAGCGCTCGTCGCTTCGGGTTCGACGGGGCGGTGGCGATGTATCACGATCAGGGGTTGATCGCGCTCAAAACCCTGGAATTTGAAAGCGCAGTAAATATCACCCTGGGATTGCCGTTCATCCGCACCTCACCCGATCACGGCACGGCATATGATATCGCCGGGCGGGGCACAGCCAACGCCACCAGCATGCTGGCGGCGATAGAATACGCGGCAAAAGCAGCAAGGGGAGCGGGCATACGCCGCCGATCCCGGCGTGAGGGGTGCGCGGAGATCCGGTAGCACCGCTCTCGACCTGCCCTTTTCCTTATGCCCATCGGCGCCTCGATTATTGCGTACAGTGGACGCGTCGATCCCGGGTTAGGCATGGAATGGTACTCACCAAAATCACCGATTGATGCTAAACTCTAATTCCATGAAACGCGCAACAGTGACAATACCCGACGATCTCCAGAAAGCCGTCGACAACTATGTGCGCTCTCAAGAAGCTCCGCCTCCACTGACTGCCGTCGTACAAGCCGCCCTTCGGGAATACCTCGAGCACAGGGGCTATCTGCGGAGAACGGTTCGGTTTCTGCGCATTACGCCTGCGATTAAGGGAAGTGGGCGTAGCGATGTCAGCCTTGATCACGACCGTTATTTCGCCAACGAATGAAGCGCGTCGTCCTGGCCGATACGGGGCCGCTTTACGCGGCCTTGGATCCGAGTGATCAATACCACCGGCGGGCGCAGGAAGAGTTAGAGCGTCTCACACATGAAAGGCGGGAGGTAATAATCGTTTACCCAATTCTCTTCGAGTCCTACTCGTTGGTGCTTTACCGTTTGGGTAAGCAGACCGCGTCAAGCTGGCTCAACGAAACAATGCACGGAGCCAGCTTTGTCAACCCCACTGCGGAACACTATCGGGAAGCCGCCGATATACTCCAGGCCTTTGCGGACCAGCGGATAACGCTCTTTGATGCAACAATAGCTGTCCTGGCGCGGCGCTTGGGTTTGCATGTTTGGACTTATGACCATCACTTTGACGTGATGCGGGTTCCGGTATGGCGCTGACATTACCGGGCTGTAGGATGTGCTTTAGTTGGGAGTTTCCATCGTGACTTATGTGAACCGGGACTTGTACAAAAAGGGACTCGGACCGAGCTTACCGCACTGCGCGAGTTACGACAAAATATGCCGACGACCTTGGAGATATCCTTGTGGAAATTGGTCAGCAGTACAAGAACCTTGCCGAGCAGCAGAAAGAGGGTGATTGGCGCTGGGGTTCGACTGAGCACCATCAGCGACTCGAGGCGTTGCGCCAACAGGTTCTTGAAGTGCGTAACCGCGCCCGCGATGTGCGCAAGCTAGTTCCCAAGCGGTGAAGCAGCAAGTCAGGTTCTCACGCAATCGCTCGATCTGGTGACGCATACAGCTTTTCGAATCAGTCACGCACGGAACGAAAATGGACCGCATAGTCATCAAAGGGGCGCGCGAGCACAATCTCAAAAATATCGATATCGAGATTCCGCGCGACCGCCTGGTGGTGATTACGGGTCTGAGCGGCTCGGGCAAATCCTCGCTGGCGTTCGACACTATTTACGCCGAGGGCCAGCGCCGCTACGTCGAGTCGCTGTCGGCTTATGCGCGTCAATTTCTAGAGCAGATGGAAAAACCGGACCTCGATTCCATCGAAGGTCTGTCGCCCGCCATCTCGATCGAGCAGAAGACCACGTCGCGCAATCCGCGTTCGACCGTGGCGACAATCACGGAAATCTACGATTATCTGCGGCTCCTGTTTGCGCGCGTCGGCCATGCCTTTTGCTACAACTGCGGACGCGAAATCACTCAGCAGAGCGTACAGCAAATCGTCGATCGCCTGCGCGCGTGGCCGGAGGGAACCCGGATCCATGTGCTCGCTCCGGTCGTGCGCGATCGCAAGGGCGAATACAAAAAGGAATTGAGCGATTTGCGCCGCGCCGGCTTCGTGCGGGCCAAGATCGACGGCAAGCTGATCGAACTCGGCGAGGAAATCAATCTCAACAAGAATCAGCGCCATACGATCGAAGTGATGGTCGATCGGCTGGCGATTCGCAGCGGAATCGAGAAGCGGCTGTCGGACTCCCTCGAAGTCGCCTTCAAGTACGGCGAGGATCTGCTCAAGGTCGAGCGGCTCGACCGCGGTGCAGGTGAAATATACTTCAGCCAGCGTTTCGCCTGCGTGCAATGCGGCATCTCGTATCCGGAAATCACGCCACGCATGTTCTCCTTCAACAGCCCTCACGGCGCCTGCCCTGAATGTTCCGGGATAGGGTCGATAATGTACTTCGATCCCGAACTGGTAGTGCAGAACGAGGACCTGAGCATTGCTGACGGCGCGATAGCTCCATGGGCGACGATGAATTACATGCAGCCGGTGCTGGAATCGCTCGCCATCCATTACGGTTTCACTCTCGACCAGCCCTGGAAGATGATTGCCGCTAAAGTGCGCAAGGCAATTCTAAATGGCTCCGGGAACGAGGAGATCGAATTCAGTTATCAGCGCGGAGACCATCGCCACGGCTACGCGCGGCCGTTCGAGGGCGTACTCACGTGGCTCGACCGCCGTTACAAGGAAACCGAGTCTGAGGGCATCCGCGAGGTGCTGGAAGCGTACATGAACATGCGGCCATGTCCCGCCTGCAGCGGCACGCGGCTCAAGAAAGAAAGCCTGTTTGTGCGTTTTAACGGCAAATCGATCAGCGAAGTTGCCGCGATGTCAATCAAGCAGGCGCTCGCGTTTTTCGAAAATCCCAGGTTGAGCACCCAGGAAACGGAGATCGCGCGGCTGATTCTCAAGGAAATCCGCGAACGGCTGAGTTTCCTCACCGGCGTTGGACTCGATTACCTCACGCTCGACCGCAGTTCCGGCAGTCTCTCAGGCGGCGAAGGTCAGCGCATCAGGCTCGCGACGCAAATTGGCTCGAGCCTGGTCGGGGTGCTGTATATTCTTGACGAACCGTCAATTGGACTGCATCAGCGCGATAACCGGCGGCTGCTGGCGACTTTAAAACGCCTGCGGGATCTCGGCAATTCGGTGCTGGTAGTAGAGCACGATCGCGACACGATGCTCGAGGCCGATCATCTCATCGACATGGGTCCAGGTGCTGGAATCCACGGCGGCCACGTCGTGGCACAAGGCACTCCCGCTGAGGTGATGGCTAATGCAGGTTCGCTGACCGGCAAGTACCTGTCTGGTGAACTCGAAATTCCGGTGCCGGCCCGGCGCAGGCAGGCGAGCAAGCGCTGGTTGACGATTCGCGGCGCCCGGGAAAATAACTTGCGTGATATTACGGTCTCGTTCCCGCTGGGCGTTATGGTATGCGTGACGGGAGTTTCAGGTTCAGGCAAGTCAACTCTGGTGCTCGATACGTTGCATCGCGCGCTGGCGCAAAAGCTCAACGGTAGCCGCGAACGCTCCGGCGCCTACAAGACGATCGAGGGCGTAGAGCATCTGGATAAGGTGATTCACGTCGACCAGAGCCCAATCGGCAGGACCCCGCGCTCTAATCCCGCGACCTACACCGGGCTCTTTACCCATATTCGCGATCTCTTCTCGCAATTGCCCGAGGCTCGGATGCGTGGGTACGGCCCCGGCCGCTTTTCGTTCAACGTCAAGGGCGGACGCTGCGAGGCGTGTCAGGGCGATGGTATCATCCGTATCGAGATGCACTTCCTGCCTGATGTTTATGTCACCTGCGAGGTATGCGGCGGCAAACGTTATAATCGCGACACGCTGGAGATTCAGTACAAGGGCAAGAGCATCGCTGAGGTGCTGAATATGACGGTGCTCGATGCGATCGAGTTCATGAGCTCGGTGCCGCCGATTCGGCAAAAGCTCGAAACTATGCGTGACGTCGGGCTCGATTATATTCATCTGGGCCAATCGGCCACGACCTTGTCGGGCGGCGAAGCACAACGCATCAAACTAGCCAAGGAGTTGGCACGGCGCGCCACCGGGCGAACGCTTTATATCCTCGACGAACCCACGACGGGGCTGCATTTCGACGATATCAAGAAGCTGCTGGGAGTGCTCGGCCGGCTCGCCGATACTGGCAATACGGTACTGGTAATCGAGCACAATCTCGAAGTAATCAAGACTGCTGACTATGTTATCGACCTCGGACCTGAAGGGGGCGACCGCGGTGGCCAATTAGTAGCAAAAGGCACTCCCGAAGAAGTAGCAGCAGCGCGTGGTTCCTACACCGGCGAATTCCTGCGCGAAGTTCTGAATCATTCCGCCGCGGCATGAATCTGCTGCTGGCTAATGTAATGACTCTGCTGCGTGGGCGGCTTGGGTGAGGCCGTTGCGGTCAAAGACCATCACTAGCAGGCGCATAAAGGTATAGCCATGCGGCGGCTCAATCAGTTTGTTCGGAAAAGGAAAGAAAATCTGCGCAGCAGTCGCGCGGTACCTCGCCATAACAGGCTGTAAACCTTGATACGATCCGACTACGCCTAATGCCACTTCTTCAGCACCCCAGGGGCCGAGATAGAGTCCGTTGTTCGTGCGTATGTCTGGATCGGTCACCCAATGCGGCGGCAACAAACCCAGGCGCTGCGCTCGCATCGGCGTGAGTTCTGCCAGCTTCCGATTTTGCGCGACGTAGTCACGTGCGGCGAGGAGCAGTGCCGAAAATCGAGCGAGGTTGCTGCTCTGTTCCATTCCCAAGGCTGAGAGTGAGCGGAATGCACTCATGTCGCTTGACGAAGCGCGATATATGGCAACCCCGCCGATTCGAATCGGCGAACTATCAAGCGGCGAAAGCATCGGCTCCCAGAGCGGAGACTCACGGTCGGTGACGACAATCGTTCGCACATCGTGGACTGCCATAAAAGCGCGCAACTGCTGCGTCACATCCGGAATGTACGTTCGAGTGAGCATGGCGCTGACAATCGGCCAGCCCTCGAATTCGCGCGGCGTGATGCTGGTCCACCCTCCGGCCATCCGGAAGTAAAACCCTGTCGCCGCCTGCCACAGCATACTGCTGCCGCTAATCCCGTACGGCAGGATGACGACGCTCTCTCCCGGGTTCAAATATCGGCGATAATCGCGGCGCGTGAAGAACTCGGGCGTGTCATTGTCCCTATTCCAAAAGCCCGATTGCAGATTCGGGCATAAAAATATCGCGAGCAACGCTATAGCGGTGACCTTCAATCCAGATGGCCTCGGCGCGCTGAGCCACATCGAAACGATGACTGCCAGGCTGAGGAATGCATAAAGCGAAAACCGCAGTGGCAAGGCATGGCGCAGCAACGGCAAATGCAACGCGATTTTCCACGGCATCCCAAACAATTCGTTCCCATTCACGTGCAGTCGCGGACCAAACATCAATACACAGACGATTACCAGGAATGTGACGAGCAGCCGGGTCATTGGTTCCCGCCATCGTGCCCACACCAACCAGAACGTCATTGCAACAACTGGCAATCCAAAGTAGGCGCCGGCTTCCATGGAATTTCCGGCAAAGCGGTGCGTCATTTTTTCAACGAAGCCAACGTCTCCCAACGCATTGACGGTCGTGGGGAACAGCAGGTTCAGGAGGTCGGCCGAATATGCCTGCGGAGAGTTGATCGGCGAGCGTGGATATCCTCGCTGGAAAAAAAAATAGAGGTAGGGCAACACGACGATCAGCGAGACTGCATATGCGGCCGTGACAGGGATTAGCAAATGCCCGATTCGCTCGCGCAAGGCGGCCTCGCCATAGAATAATCCCAGCCCGAGGGCGATTGCGCCAAAGAACGTCATCGTCGCATACAGTTCGGCCCAGCAGAGGAACGCTGCTACGAGTACAGCTCCCAAAAGAAACGAAAATCGGGAAGTGCTGATGCGGCCGTCAAGCCGGTTCAATACCAGCAGCACG
>Ga0185299_10006144_pt1 | contig 12945 bp, 12 predicted proteins | sample PaiPotPPA55metaG_FD_128002 | JGI IMG/M metagenome (GOLD analysis project Ga0185299, IMG submission 128002) | Iron sulfur acid spring bacterial and archeal communities from Banff, Canada, to study Microbial Dark Matter (Phase II) - Paint Pots PPA... ...
CGTTTATTTTTTCTACCGAGACGATCTTCACGTTTTTTCCGCGGAGCGGCGCCCAATTTCCTGGAAAGGGCGCGGTTTCTTCGCGAGTCACATGAAACAACTCGCCGGCGACGGGGCCCGCCGCTGCACTGGTTGGCGCGTCGGCATGCGGAACGCTGTCGGGCATTTCCAGACTGTTACGCCAAATCCATCCCCGGGACAAGCCAGAGATGCGCACGTGAACCCAATCGCGATTGAAATCCAGCATCTCGAACTCATCGTGTGCGCTGGCCAGGAACAGCGTCTTAGCCGTCAAACTGGCGGTCGCCACCACCGGGGTCCCGGACTTTTTTACCGCGACCAGGTTCTTGGGATGAGACTGGTTCTTCAGAATCTCTTCCAAACTATCCGCTTCAGCGCGCAGAGTGCTGGAGTATTCGTCGGCAAGTTTTTTCTGCCCCGTTTGGGGGCCGGACTTTTCTTGTTCAGCCAGGCTCTGACCCAGGGACGACGAAAAGCCGCCCCCGTTTCCCGGGAGTTGTGGAACCGGCGCCGCGACGACGGACTCTGTCGCATCCGGCGCCCTCTCTGCTGCTTGCCCCGATGACGATTCCACCGGGGAAGATTGCCGCGAAGAGGGCTGGCTCGCGGGGGACGGTCCCAAGGCAGACTTTTCCGACGGGAAAGGCCTTCTTGGGGCCTTTGCCGGAGAACTCGCGTCAAGTTGCGGCGCTTTGCCGGCGAGTTGATCTGCTAGTTGATCCAGGAGGTCTGCTTCCAAACGGCCATTCGAGGTCAACGCCTGATATCCAGACCGCGCGCCGGCCGGGTCAGCGTACCAAGCCGTAACCTGCACACTCACGCGCACAATCGATCCACCGGAAGGCGACGCATTCACCTGGAACTTCGATTGATAGTAGCCATGCTGATAACGGTCCAGTGGATGATCCGAGGTTGCGAAACCATCCAACACCGGAAGACGTCCGGCGGCCGATTGCATCTCTCTCAGGACTTTTTCCACGTTGGCCTTCGACTGCGGGAAGGTACGCTCGAATCCGTTTTGCTGCGCGTGGCTCCATTCCTCACAGCAGAAAGCCATGACAATCGCCAACAGAATGTGCAGGAAAGCACGACGGAATCCTCTCACGCCAACTGCCAGGCTGAATCCTGAGGCGCCATGCTTCATGGCTCCTCCAGTTGGTCGCGCATGATCCATCCGTGCTGACCCTCGTGCGTCTCCACGCCATACCAGTAAGGCGTGGAAATCAGAATCAGGACTTCCGTCCCAGTGGTTAGGCTTTGCAGGTTGGTTGCGGTGTGGAAAGGAGCGGACTTAAGCGGCGCGCCCGGCGCCTTCACGAGCCGCTCGACCTGCTTGCGAAGATCCTTGACACGTTCTTCCAGCGTCTGGCCGGAAGAGGCCGGCTTGGGCGCGCTCTGACTGGACAGTGATTGGATCGGCGACTGCGCTCCGGCGCTTTGCGAAGCGGGATCCTCATGGGTTTCCGTGGCGCGCGGGAGAACTTGAGGAGCGGATTCCTGGACGGCCTCAGTTGGTGCATAAGTCTGTACGGCAGTCTTGCGCTTCTTCGCCAGTTGTTCCTGCCGCTCGTTTTCGGCTTCGATGTTCTGTTTCTTCATGACCTCAATGGCTTCGAGGTGCTCCTGAATATCCTTGTACTCGCTGCTTTCGACGGAGCCGTTCGACGGATGAATGGTGTGGCGGAAGTCCTCCTCGAAAAGGGCGTCGATGCGAAGAACCGTGTTCTTCTCCCCTTGAGATTGCACCACATAGCGCACGGCCAGCGTGCCAACGTCGCCGCTATCCTTGAAGTTGCGGGGGTCGATGGCGTGCTCGCGAACTTTGTAGAAAACTTTCCCGCCCTCGGTCCATGCCGGAAATACGCGCGGAGAAGTGGAGGCCTTGGCGCCTCCCACAAACTCGTCTTTGTTGTACTCTTTGGTCCCACGGATCACGCCGTTTTGGGCGATATCCTCTACGACCCGCTGCACTTCATTCTCCGGTAAGGGTACATTGACGATGAGGCCTTCGCCGTAGGACAACTTTTCCTTTTCGCGGGCCGGGAGCGGAAGCGCTGCGGCGAAAAGCAGCAGCAAGGCGAGGAACAATCGCGTAGGCGAAGCGGCTCGAGCGCCCGCTTCTGCGTAGCCTCCCCAAACGCGGTGGCCGTGGGGGATCGCTTTCATTGGTACAGGATCCAGCCCTCGACTTCGAACTCCGATACGCCGACCCATCGTATTATCCCTGCTCCCCCGACTCCACAGAGTCTCATACTGCAAGCGCAAGGCTGTCAACCTGGCAGAGCGATTCTTGGCTCGGATACCCAGGCTGAAAGCTGGGACCATCCCCGCGACATTGTCAGGAATTTGTCAAAACAAGACGTACGTCACTGATAAGCCTAGGGAAGAAAAAACCGTCTAGGGTCTTAAGGGTATGGGAACTCGGAGCACTTTATTTTTGAAGGAGTGAAAATTTTCGTCGAAAACCTCTTGACGTTTATCCTTCGGCAGCATTAGGATTCACGGCTGGTTTGGTGGTAGGACCACTCAAAGTCTCTACGGCCGTAAGATAACCATGGGGAAAGACTCCCAGTTCGGGCCTCTTTGTTTGCCACGTCAACACCTGCTCCCTTCTGCGGGAATCCCAGTTCACAAACCAGATATTAATTCGATCTTGCCGAGGAGTACGGCCATGCACGTTGTTAGTCGTTTTCGTCTCAGCAATATCTTGCAGCCCGCGACTTCTTTCGCGGCTGTCGCTCTGGTACTAGCATTCATCGTCCTCACCTGCAGCCAGCCCGCGGAGGCCCTGCCGGCCTTCGCCAGAAAATATGGCCTGCGCTGCTCGGCGTGCCATGAGTCCTGGCCGATGCTGAATTACTTTGGACAGAAGTTCAAGGACAACGGCTATCAACTCATGAACGATCGCGATGCTCCGATCTGGCAGAACCCAGGATACTGGCCGGTCACCTTCCGCATCATTCCGCTGTGGCATCGCGTCAGCACGGGCAAGGTGCCGATTGACACCTACACGTCGGGAAACCCGGTGCCCACTGGATCCCAGATCCAGAGGGTCACGAGTTCGGGCTTTGACCTGAGCGGCCTCGACTTCCACACGGGCGGCACCCTCGAAAAGAATTTTTCGTTCTACGTGCTGCCTTCGTCGGACAATACAGCATCGTTTCACTTTGAAACTGTGATGGCGCGGCTGGACAACCTGTTCGGCAGCCCCTGGTTGAACGTGAAGCTCGGCAAATTTGAACTGGACAATCTGCTCTCCGAAAAGCGCATTCTGACGCTGACCGGCAACGGCGGCATTTACCAGCTCTATCACTTCACTCCGCTGACTGCGGCCGGCGTGCCCGACGGCAACATCTGGGGCAAGATGGGTGACAATCAGCTTGGCGCCGAGTTGATGGGACATTCCTGGAATGATCGGACGCGCTATTCCCTTGCCTTGCTGAGCACCAATGATGGCACGCCGGGTTTGCCCTACGGCAACGCTTACACCGGATTCTTTGCCGCCAGCCAAGCCCTCGATGCTGGCAAAGCTGGAGTGCAGCGTCTTGGCGTCTACGCCATGGTCGGCCAGGGGCCGACCACGTTTCTCACTTCCGGCGGGAGTCCCCTCGGCAGCGCCGCAATCGGCAACAAATCCTTCAGTCGCGAGGGCTTCGTTGGTCAGTTCTATTACGGCCAGCATATCGGCGTGCAAGTTGTAACTCAGCACGGGCAGGATAGCGCTTGGTTTGGTCAAGGGTATGGCGATTTCGTCGATGGCGTTGCCCCGAACAACAATACCACCGGGACGACGTTGCCGCCGGGGTCGCGTGCGCCCACCTGGAACGGCGTTCTGGTCGAACCCCACTACATCTACAGCCCGCAGCTCATCTTCATCGGCCGGTTTGAAACGATCCGAATGTCGCAACAGGCGAGTCCAGGCATGCCGTCCAACCTGGGCAACATCTCGACGTACACCATTGGATACCGCTACAACCCGTTCATGACTCCCCGTGCCGGCTTTGCCTGGCACAACGAGTACAACTGGCTGCACCAGGACGGCACCGGGCCCATTCCCGGCACCAACATCAACACCAGCGAGCTGCTGCTCGGCTTTGACTTTGATTTCTAGAGAGGGATAGACATGCGGACAAGATTGCAGAAGTGGTCGCTTCTACTGGGCGCGGCTGCGGTTTTGGCGCTCCCATTACCTTCATGGGCGCAGCTCTCGACGTATGACATAGACTCGCGGTTGGGGACGGAAAGCCACATCGGAAACATCACCGGACATGCCAAGGACGGAAAGGCCGACTACCGCCGGTACTGCGTGGTTTGCCATGGTGCGCTAGGCGACGGAAATGGCGAGAGTTTTCCCTGGGTCGACCCCAAGCCGCGCGACTTCCAGTTGGGTATTTTTAAGTGCCGCTCGACCCCGACCGGAACGTTGCCCACAGACCAGGATCTTTTCGACACCATCGCCCGCGGCCTTGACCGCTCGAACATGCCGCAATGGAGCACCTTCACCAAGCAACAGCGCGCTGATCTCGTGGCCTGGGTGAAGCACTTCTCTCCGCGCTTTGTTAACGAAAAACCCGGAGCGCCCATCACGATTCCTCCCGAGCCGGAAGTCACCGCCGAGCGCATCAAGGCGGGGCGTGAAGTATTTGCCCGAGTGCAGTGCTGGAAGTGCCACGGCGTGCAGGGTATGGCCAACGGGCCGTCGGCTTCGACTCTCGCCGACGATCTCGGCCGGCCCATCGCTGCCTTCAACTTTACCGACGGAACCCGGCCGAAATGCGGCGAAACCGATCAGGACATTTACAGGATTTTCATGACCGGCTTGGATGGCACTCCCATGCCTTCCTTTGCCGACAACATCAAGCCTGACGAGGCGTGGGATCTGGTTTTCTACCTGCGAACGTTTATGGCGCAGAAGAGCAAAGAAAAAGCAATCGCGAAACAGCTTGGCTTGAAGCCGGTTGATCCAAATGCTCCGGTGGCACAGCAATAGAGCCGAGGGCATCGCAGCCCATGTCACCTTACGCAGTTCTTTAAGGAGAGAGCTTTTATGAGGAATGGAAACAATCTCGCGGCTGTACTATCGGCGGTAGTTTTGGTCTGCTGTGCGGCGTTGATTTTGAGTCAGGGAGTCAACGCGGCTGGTGAAGGCAAGATTACTGGAACCGTTAAACTTGATGGGGCGGCTCCGCACATGAAGGGCATCGACATGTCGAAAGACCCTTTCTGCGTCAAAGCCCACGCCAATGATCCCGCGCACCTCGAAACCTATGTGGTTGGCGCCAGCGGAGGACTGCAGAACGTGGTTCTCTATATCTCCGACTGGAGCGGGAGCGCCGCGGTATCAACAACAGTGCCGGTCTTCGATCAAAAGAATTGCATGTATACCCCGCACGTGCTGGCGCTCGATACGGGCCAGACATTCAAGGTCACAACGAGCGACGCAACGGCCCACAACATTCACCCGAATCCCAACCCGATGACCGGCAATATCCCGTGGAATCAGTCTCAGCCGCCGGGAGCGCCTCCGGTCGAGAAGAGCTGGAAAGCTGTGGAGTTTATCGAAGTGAAGTGCAACATCCATCCCTGGATGCACGGTTGGCATGCGGTCGTCAAAGGGCCTTATGCAACCACCGACGCGAATGGGTCCTACACCATCAACAACGTGCCACCGGGAAACTACACCGTGACGGCGTGGCAGGAAGCTGCCGGTACACAAAACCAAAAAGTGACGGTCGCAGCAGGCAAGCCGGCAACTGCAGATTTCACTTTTAAGGCGAAGTAGAGAATCAGTAAGCCGTGGTTGGAAGCTGCGGCACTAGGAGAGGCCCGGACAATCCCGGCTAAAAAGGCGGAGCGATATGGCGAAGATATTCGCGGTGACGATCATTCTGATCGCAATTGCTTCAGCGATTCCCATCGTGATGCACATGTGGCCCATGCCACAGGACATCTCCACCCACGGTCATCTGATCGATGAGCAGTACGCCGATACGATGCTGGAGGCTGGCATTTCGTTCCTGGCCTCGCAGTTCCTGCTGGCCTTCTTCATCTGGAGGTTTTCCAGCCCCAAGCCCGGCGACAAAGTTAGGAGCTTGCCCGGCGGCGCCGCGGGATTGGTAATCGCGGCGTTCCTGCTGGTCGGCACGGAGTGTCTGGCTTTGGGCGTGTTCGGGGTAAAAGCATGGGCAAGCGTGTATTTCACTCCGCCCTCACCCAACGCGGTACAGATTCAGGCGCAGGCGGGACAGTTCGCATTTTATTTCCGCTACCCCGGCCCGGACGGAACGTTCGGCCCGCTGCACGCCGACAAGATCAGTGAGGCCAACGCGAACTTCTTTGGCCTCGATACCACAGGCGATCAGGATTCCAAAGACGACATCGTGACCGCTGAGATGGCAATTCCGGTGAACCGGGAGATTCACCTGCTGATGCATTCGAAAGACGTCGGGCACTCCTTCTATGTCCCGGAACTGCGAGTCCAGCAGGATTTCGTCCCGGGATTGGACGTCTCAGTTCATTTCACAGCCACGAAAACCGGCAAGTACGAAATCGTCTGTACCCAACTCTGTGGCCTCGGACACTACAACATGAAGGCGTATCTCGATGTGATGTCTCAGGAAGATTACGATAACTGGCTTAAACAGCAGGCAGCGCTGCAGTAGCTGTTTTCGGTGAGCATCTGGACAATACATCTCGTTTGAGGTGAGCGCAATGCACGATATGTCCGCACATGCGGTGGGCCACGGAGCCCCTACCAGCTTCATTCGGAAGCATGTTTTCAGCCTCGACCACAAGGTCATCGGCAAACAGTATTACGCGCTGGCGTTGCTCGCGGCCCTGGTCGGAATGTTCCTTTCCTGGCTGATGCGCATCCATCTGGGATTTGGCAGTTTCGCGATACCCGGCCTGCACCTGCTCTCAAAGACTGGCGCGCCGGGCGACGTGATGACGCCGGAATATTATCTGCAGCTGATGACCATGCACGGAACGATCATGGTCTTCTTTGTTCTCACCACGGCCCCGTTTGCGGCGTTCGGCAATTTCTTTCTGCCCATCCAGGTGGGCGCGGAAGACATGCCGTTTCCGCACTTCAACATGATGTCGTTCTGGGTTACGTTCGTGGGCTTTCTGTTTCTGGCTGCGTCGTTCTTTACGGGCTCGGGACCGACTTTGGGAGGATGGACGCAATATGCGCCGTTGAGCGCCGTCGGGGACGCTGGCGGTCCCGGCCAGGGTCTGGGCGTGGTTCTGTGGGCAACTTCGATTGGCCTTTTCTGCATCGGCCAGTTGCTGGGTGCTTTGAACTTCATTACTACCACCCTCGACATGCGCTGCAAAGGCATGTCCCTGATGCGCCTCCCGCTCACCGCCTGGGGCTGGTTCATTACCTCGATCATGGGCTTGACGGCGTTTGCGGTGCTGATGCCGGCCTGCATCCTGCTCATTCTTGATCACGTTGCCGGAACCAGTTTCTTCGTGCCCTCAAACCTGGTGATCAATGACCAGGTACTGCCGCACTCTGGCGGATCCACACTGCTCTGGCAGCATCTGTTCTGGTTCTTCGGACATCCCGAGGTCTACATCGCAATCGTGCCCGGCATGGGCATCGTTTCCCACATTCTCGTTACCAACATGCGGCGGCCGATGCTCAGCCACAGAGTGCTCATTTATTCCATGGGCGCGCTGGCCTTGCTTAGCTACATGGTTTACGGACACCACATGTTCGTCAGCGGGATGAATCCCGTCTCCTCGCTGGCGTTTTCGTTTCCTACGCTGGTGATTACGATTCCATCCACCATCATCGTGCTGATCTGGCTGGGGAGTCTGTACGGCGCCAGGTTGCGGATCAATTCGGCGTCGCTGTTCTCGCTGGCCTTCATTTCGATGTTCATCAGCGGCGGCGTCAGCGGCTTTTTCCTGGCCCAGCCTTCGATCGACATCATGCTGCACGCCACCTACTTCGTGGTTGGCCACTTCCACCTAGTGATGGGAGTCGCGGCCATGTTCGGCATCTTCGCCGGGACTTACTTCTGGTTTCCGAAGATGGCGGGTCGCATGATGAACGAGACTTTGGGCAAGGTTCATTTCTGGATGAGCTTCGTGGGCGCGTACTGTATCTTTATGCCTTTCCACTATCTCGGAATAGCCGGCAACGTGCGCCGTTATCAGGCGTTCACCGACGATTATCTGATTCCGCTGGTTCCGGTGCATAAGTTCATCACGATTGCGGCGCTGTTCACGGGCTTGGCCCAGCTAATTTTCCTTTACAACCTGATCCACAGCCGCTTCAAAGGCGCGATTCCTCCGAACGACAATCCGTGGGAAGGCACGTCGCTGGAGTGGAGCACGGCCACACCGCCGGTCCACAACAACTTTGGCGACAAGATGCCGGTGGTTTATCACGATCCTTATCAATACAGCGTCGAGGGCGCGAGCAGCGATTACGTGATGCAGACCTCGCCGGAGAAAATTAATAGCCCTGACGAAGAGAAGTAATTTTCGCGCGGACGGAATTTTCAGCAAGGGAGTGTGAGCAGTATGGCGACCACGGTCCACGAACCGCCGCAGATCGAACCCGAACGTTTACCGAGCCACGGTTCCGGCAACGGCGGCTGGCGGAATCTGGTTCCGGCCGGCGGAGGCTTGCGGCGAGTTAAAGACTCCTCTCCACCTCCCGCGAGCACTGGCATCTGGGTAATCATGGCGTCCATCACCATGACGTTTGCCGCTTTCACCAGTGCTCTAATCGTGCGTCAAGGTGGTGCGACGGATTGGCGGCACTTCACTTTGCCCCCTGTGCTTTACCTGAACACTCTGGTGATCATTGCCGGCAGCGTTACCTTGGAAGTTGCGCGCCGCCGGATCGCAGCCTTTATGGGAGGCGTTCAAGATCAGAGTAAAGATCAGGCCAGTCCGGCACGCTGGCTTTATGTGACCCTGTGCTTAGGACTGCTCTTTGTTGCGGGGCAAACCTTGGCCTGGATGCAACTCCGGTCGCAGGGATTCGGACTTGCCAGCAATGTGAGCTATTCGTTTTTCTATGTGCTGACGGTAGCCCATGCTTTTCACGTGTTCGGCGGGCTCGGCGGTCTGGTCCGCGTGATAAGGAAACTGCATTGCGGCGTGCTGCGACGGAGTAGTTTGGACGCCACGGCGCGCTACTGGCATTTCATGGGTGTGCTGTGGTTGTATCTGCTTTTGCTGCTTTGGATGAAGCTCTAACCAGTCAAAGTAGGAGGCAACGTGAGCCAAGCTGATCTTTCAATTCACGGGCAGGTGTCGCGAACCAGCGCGACGGAGATAATGACCGCGCCCGCATTCTCGGTCTCCGCCAAGAAAATGGCGATGTGGCTGTTCATCATCGCAGACAGCGCCACCTTTGCCGGTTGTCTCTTCGCCTATGGATTTACACGCAACGCCACTCCCGACTGGCCTAGACCTTTTCACAGCATCACCAACGTCGCAATCATGACCCTGATTCTGCTGACCAGCAGTTTAACCATGCTGATTGGCGTGCGCTCCGCCGACGACGGCGACAAAGCGAAGGCCTTTCGCTGGACCATGATCACCGCGGCTCTTGGAATCCTTTTCGCGGTACTGCACATTCGCGAATGGATGGGATTGATCGGAGAAGGAGCGACGCTCTTCCACAATCCATGGGGCACGCCTTTGTTCAGTTCGTTGTTTTTCAGCATCACCGGCTTGCACTTGCTGCACGTAACCGGCGGCGTCGTCGCTCTGATCGCGGTCGGACTGCGCTATCAGGGGGGACGTTATAACGCGGATGACCTCGAGATTACCGGACTCTATTGGCACTTCGTGGACCTGGTTTGGATGTTCGTGGTACCGCTGGTCTATCTTTTGAATTTAGCTCACTGAGATGAAAACGAGCAGGAGCAAATCACTATGACTACAGCCGCAGGGCAAAAGAGCAGTGGGATGGGAAAAGACCTGATCGTCTACGCTTGCATACTGGCGATGGCCGGGATCCAATTCGTGATCGCATATCAGGATATCAGCGCGTCCCAGATGTTTCTTCGCATGCTGATCGTCGCTATCATCGAGGCAGCGCTGGCCCTTCTTTTCTTTATGCACTTGTGGGACAATCGCGGGCTAAAATGGTTTGTCCTGATTTTCACGGTTGCCGTGATCCTCGGAATGCAGTACGGATGGACCGACAGCTTCCGGCTGGTGAACGGCGTTCCATGGGCTAAGTAAGATCGGCGGAATGCGTTCGGCGCGGCGCGGACTGCGGAAGCAAAGAACGATGAAGCTCTCCAAAGGAATTTGGATTATCGGCATCGTGCTGGTGGGACTGATCATCCTGCTTGCGCCAGTACCGGCCTTTGCCCAGAGCTGCGCTCTGTGCTACACCCAGGCCGCCTCCTCGGGCTCACGAATGATTCAAGCCCTGCGCAGCGGAATCCTGATCCTCATCGCTCCTCCAACCTTCATGACCATCGGTATGATCTTCGTCTGCTATCGCAAACGCAATCAAACTCGAGATGATGCCGGCCACGAAACAGACCGCGAATGGAAGAACAACGATTCCTCTGACGATATCCCATCCTAGAATTGGTAGGGACGGCTTCGCAGTAGGGCTCCCTGATGCCGGTGCCGGAAGCGAGCCGGTAAAAATGCAACCACTCTCTAATTAGAGCCTTGCGCAGCACCCTTCGCGGCCGGAACCGAAATCGCCACCGAGTCAGGCTCGGTCCAAACGGCTGTTCCGTGCGTCAAATCCAAACGGTGCATGGTGATATTCAGGCGGCCGCGATCTACTTCCACCTGCAAGTAATGGTAGTTCACTTCCTTACTCTGGAACGGATCGCCCTTGGCGCGCTCGATTGGATACGCGTGCGCTCCCGCACCTCCAGTCACGAAATAGGTGACGCTCCCGTGCTCATGGCGTTCGTAGTTATGCACGTGCCCGGAAAAGACGATAATGCGTGCGCGAAGATTTTTCTGCCGTGCCTCCAGCATCTTGGCCAAATTTCGTTCCGGTGACCGGGCGGAGTGCCCTCCGCCGAACGTCTTAGCATCCGACGAACTCGTGTAAGGAGGATGGTGGAAAACAAGGAACACGAAGTCCACATCGCCAGGAACATGGTCCAGTTTCTGGGTGAGCCATTGTCCCTGCGCGCCGGCGGTCTCGTCGAGCGCACTGTCCATCACCAGCAGCAACGTATTGGCGGCACGGACGGAATAGTAGCGGCTGTTCTTCAGGTCAGGGAAACGCTCAAAATAATTGCTGAGGGCCACTTTTTCATCGCCGTGAAGATCGTGGTTGCCCAGCGCGGGGTAAACTGGGATATTGTTCGCTCGCCACACCGCGGTTTCAGTGTCCCACACCTTCCAGTCATTCTTATCGTCGCCGTTGTAGACGATGTCGCCGCCGAAGGAGATAAACGCAGGGTGGCTCTGGGCAATGGCCTGCACCAGAGCCTGTCGCACGGGCGGATTCGCCGCTTCGGTGTCCTTGGGATCGTGAAATCGGGCATCTCCGTAGGTGACGAAGTGGAAGGGCGTGCTCACTTGCAGTTGCAACTCCACCGGCTCGGTCTGCAGCGCCGCCTGTGAGCGCGAACGGGAGCAGGCGGCGCAACCGATAAAAAGAATGACGATCAGTAGTCGCTCGAAACGTTTCATCACTGGCCCACAACCAGGACTTCAAACTGTCCTCCCTCGGCAGTGGAGAGAAAAAGTTGATGCGTCTTAGGATCGAGCGCCATGGTCTTCGCCTTAGGCACTGTCTTAACCGTTTCGACGATCGAATATTTGTCGGGACTCTCCTCGCGAATGATGGTGATGGTGCCTTCGCCGTTGGAATTGAAGATCAACCGGAATTCCGGGTCAAAGGCGGTAGCGTCCACGTGGTCGCCGATCGGCAGCGTAGTGATCACTTGCCCTGTGTCAGCATTCATGACCGCCATAACCTTGCTGCGGCAACCAATGAATAACCGGCGATTCGGCTGGTCCATTGCGATGCTGGAAGGCGCTTGACAAGGCCCTGTCGGCCAGCGCTGCTCAACTTTTAGAGAGCGGGCGTTGATTTTCAGAACCAGGCTCGCGTCCTCAATATTATCGTAAACGTACCCTGAACCGTCTGCCACGGCAAACTCGGGACCGCCGCCCAGATCAACCGTTCCCGCCACCTTTCCGTCCGCCGCCTGAATCGCGGTAGCGCTGTTGCCATCGCCATTAAATGCGAACACTCGCGACGTGGCAGGATCGTAAATAATCGCGTCAGGTTTCTTGCCGACTTTTACTTCCCCGATAGACTTCAACGTCTTCAAATCGAAAATTGTGACGCTTGACGATTGCCCGTTGCTCACAAATCCTCGTCCCGACTCCGGAGCGATCGCAATGCCATGCACGCCGGGGGTTTTCTCGATTTTGCCGACAATTGCCCCCGAATCGACATCCAGCACTTCAACCTGGGTTCCGTGGGAAACGTACAAGCGGCGAGCCCCCTCATCAACGGTAAGATAGTCCCAGCCGCCTTGACCGGGGATGGGGACCTTCCTGGTGACGTGATAGCCGCCGGTTGCCGGTACAGCAAGAAGGTTAAATGAGAGTGCGAAGATAATCAGAGTTTTCAACGGGCTCCTCCTGAAAATGTCGACTTCAAAGTTTTACTGATTCAACCAAATAACCGGAACGGCAAACCCAGCCGCCTGCTCGATCGCCTGCCAACTAGAACTCGAAGCGGAGCATGAATTGAATCTGCCTCGGCAAGCCAGTGCCAGTGTTCGGCGAAGCGGCGTTGTCGTTGTTGTTGTTGAAATTGTTGGTGATGTCGATCAGGCCAAGGCTGCCTGCTGGCGCAAGTACCCAGCTATTGGGTATCGGGTTTCCCGAGCCGTCCATTGCTTGAGTATAGTTGAACTGGATGTTGTTGGGATTTGGATCGCCGAACTGAAC
>Ga0185299_10006146_pt1 | contig 12944 bp, 22 predicted proteins | sample PaiPotPPA55metaG_FD_128002 | JGI IMG/M metagenome (GOLD analysis project Ga0185299, IMG submission 128002) | Iron sulfur acid spring bacterial and archeal communities from Banff, Canada, to study Microbial Dark Matter (Phase II) - Paint Pots PPA... ...
CGGGCCTCACGCGAGAGCTTAGCTTCCCCTTCGCTGTCGAGGTTAGTATCGTCCTCGCTGTCAACGTATGGTGAGTCTCGGGAGGAAGTATTGGAGTCTGACGACAGATTGGTTTCGTCCCGAGTGCCAACGTATCGGATTACATAGGCATTGTCCTCGGGACCGAGGCACTGACAGGCTGGAATTGTAGTAACACTGTCAAGTATATAACCGTTCGGAAGAGGCTGCCCCGCACAGATCTTCATAACCGGGCCACATACAGCTTGCGTCTCACGAGCTCGGCAAGCCCCCGCACAACTCGCGGTGGTACCGGTTTCGGTCACCGCCATACCTTTGGGCACCATGTCGTCGGCGCACACAGTTTCTGCCGACACATTTCGGGCAAGACCCCAGCCTGAGATCGCAATCAGTGCAGCAAAAACCAAACTCCTTAGTATGAATCGTCCAGTCACCAGCGTTGCCTCTGTTTCCTGAGCCCTGTTGCTCCAATAGGTCTCCACACGATTCCAGGGAGCGGCGATTCACTGGAGCTTGCTAGCTTCATTCTCCTGTGCCCCGGCGTCAGTGCCGGTCACCTCTTCTTCATATTCGCGGTGCAACAAAAGACAGTGCCCGGCTTCACCAGCGACAACATGCACCAGACCGGCAATCACGGTGGGTTACCGTACCAATGCGGCCCAGAGCCTCGAGGGCGAAAGCTCTTGTTCGTCCTGCGCGTTCACTTCCTTTGTTCGTCGTTCTGCTCCTCGTACAGATTCACCAGCCAATCATGAAAGTCTTCCAAATCGATTTCCCAGCGACCCCGAAAGTTTACGAGCCGGTAATCTGCGCTTTCTCAGCCCTAAGTAGGGCGCAAGATTAGAAACCGGGACACCGGGTTAATTTCCGGCCTCCTTTAGTTTCAGAAGCCTTCGGGCGACCGCTGGACGCTGCCGCGATTTTGATCGAGCACGCTCGATCCCAAAAGCCCTCGGACTAACTAAGTGGCAATTTCGGCAAGTACATCAACGTGATCGGATACAAAGATCGACTTGGTTCCGAAAGAACTGTTAGCGCGTCCTAACTGTTCGAGCTAAGGCATTCCAGGCACTCGCAGTTGAGTTCGAACGACGAATCACGCCGCTGAAGATTTGTTCGGATCCCATCGGCCTGCCCTGGAAACACTGCCGGTGTGAGGTCGCCCACTGCCTCACTAATAGCATTAGCCAGCGGTAGATCATCGTCGACGCTAGCTCCTTTGCATCTTCCGGTCCGTTAGCGCCCAATTTGTCTCCGAAGCGTGTCTGCTCTATATTGGATTCGGGCGCTGGGAGTGGTGTCGGTGGACCGCTTCTACATCTCGGAAGCTGCCCCCTTGGAGGTCACGTTGGTTTAGATGGAGCGCTTTAGCCTCGCCTTCAAGCGCGCAGCCGCGCCTCGATCTTCGATCCATTCGCTAGTCATCCGAGCCATCTGGCGATTGTCCGCGAACTCAGTCCGGCCATCGAGGTTCAGGTACATGTGGCCCAACCCGAAAGGGTAGCCACGAAACGCAAAAAGATTGCGCCGCGCGCTCGCGTACCAAGCCGACAGCGACACGACCTAACGGAACCACCGAATTTTGTCACTGTTTTCTTGCTATACGGGTTGTTTCAGGGTGCTGACTATCTCTGCGGCTAGCGCCCTTTTTTGTTCGGGTGAGCAGTTGCGATACCTGTTTTCCGGTTACTTTGCCTTGATTTGCGGAGCAGGGATTGCAGGCGCTTCGCCAATTCTAGCGGCTTAATTCCGGCCTCCTCGCATTTGACCATCCAATCCTTCACTTGGCGCAAATCCACCAACCACATCCTTGCGACTTTTCTGACCGGAAACCCGGTGCTCTCCCGATGAGCAACGAGCAGATAAAGCTCTCTTTGTGGCACCCCCAAGTACGCCGCGAGGTCCCTCACTGTCATTAGTTCGGGCAACGCTTACCCGCATCCAGTCGGTTAGCCAAGCATGCGTCCGCCCTCCCAGCACCGGGCAGCCATGATTGGAAGGCAGCAGTGCCCGTATCCAACCACTCAACCCTGAGGCGTTATTTCGCTTCTAACTTTCGTTAAAAAATCGCGGACAACTTGTTAAAAAGGACGAACCAAGTTGTTAATTGTGGCCTACATCATAAATGCTTGCGACATTCCCACGCTTTGAAGCAGAGTCCATCGCGCAAAGGAGACGAACGGAAGAAGGACGCTGATTAGGCGAGCAACTGATAATGAGGGTTTTCATCAGAGGATGAGACGACTGAAAACAGCCAAACGGTCCTCCGCAAAAATTCTGCGCCAGTCATGCAGCATCTGCCAGTAGGTTGTACTCGTGATGAAGTCCGTTCAGAACGGAGTGCGCAATAACTGGGCTTGGTCGGTCGAAACGATGCCTCTGGCGTTGCGCCGGTTGGAGTTCAGCTGGTCGCTGCGATCGGCCGCGAAGACCTGCTGATTCGCGTTGCGGCGCAGCTCGAGCAGGCGCGACCCTGGAGCAAGCGGCGGCCGCCGGTGCATGCCTGAGGCGCCGCGTCGCGCCTCTGGATCGACGAGTATCGTCGAAGTCGTTCTCGACGAGGAAGCGGGCGAACGCTGCCTTTCGCCGCCAGCTATTGGTGCGGTCTGCACAATTGGGGCGATTGAAGGCTAATGGACCGGCGAAGTCGACGCAGAAAATTGAGGCCCACTAAGAGCTGCGAATTGGCCAAAGAGCACCGGCTCGGTTCTCAACAGAAAGAATCGAGCATTAAGCAGCTGCTGCCGGCCGAATCTGAGATTCTCCGGTGCCGTTAGGTCGAACAAAAGCCGCGGATATGCCGAGTATTTTCGACTTCTCCGCAGAGAGCGCGAAAATAGAGGACTGGATAGCGGAGCAAGATGAATTCGAACTTTCAGGCGACTTCGAAATCGGCCAGTAAGCCCTCATGAGGCGTCAAGCAGACGGTACCGCTCCTTCGAATCCATTCCGCTCCACCAACCAGTCTCTCGATTATCGGACATTTTAGAGAATTGAGCGGAATCCGGCGACGACGTTGCCGTGCCCGCGGTCCCGGGCACCGACTCTCTCAGAGGCGCGGATTACGGCTGGTGGTGGAACGCACGGAAGCAGATCCTCACCATAAAAACGAAGCAAACGACCGACGCGCAAGTTATCAGAATCTCATAAGGAACGTTGATGAGGACATCGAACTGTCTCGGTCGAGGCGGTCGGCGTGACCCTCTTACTGCGCCACAAACCGCGCACGATCGTGCGGCGCGTCATAATTGACCGGCGTGCCTTTCGGGATGATCCGGGTCGGATTGAGCCGTTCGATCGACCAGTAGCCCGAGACATAGTGACGCGGCTTCACAGTCGCGGCGATACCCGGGACGCGATAAAGCTCCCGCATATAGTTCGAGAGGTTCGGGTAATCTGCGATCCGCTCCTTGTTACATTTGAATAAAGGGAAGTAGGCGACGTCAAAACGAACCAATGTCGGAAACAACCGCCAATCAGCTTCGGTGATCTGCGCGCCGACCAGATAGCGGTGGCGCGATAGCCGCGCTTCAAGCTCGTCGAGCGCCTCGAAGAGGGCATCATAAGCTGCTTCGTAAGCAGCTTGAGAACGTGCGAAACCGCATCGATAGACTCCATTGTTAACGTTCGCGTAGACAAGCTCGTTGATCCGGTCGATCTCAGTGCGTAGGGTCAACGGATAAAAATCAGTATCGTCGCCTGCGATGGCGCGGAATTCGCTATTAAGCATGCGAATGATCTCAGAGGACTCGTTGTTCATTATCCGGCGCGTCTTGGTGTCCCACAGTGTCGGCACGGTAACCTTTCCAGTGTAATGCGGATCGGAGGCCGTGTAGGCTTGATGGAGGTGGCGGAAGCCATTGACCGTATCCGGGGTACACTCCGGAAAGTGCGGGTCACTCCCGAACAACCAACCCTGCTCGCGGACGCCCGGCAACGCATACGCAACGGTGATCGCGCGTTCGAGCTTTTTGAGCGCGCGGAAGATCAGCGTGCGGTGCGCCCAGGGACAATTGTACGCGACATAGAGATGGTAGCGTCCCGCCTCGGCCTTGAATCCCGACGAACCGTCCGCTGTGATCCGGTTACGGAAGTGGCTGTTGGAGCGTTGAAACCCGCCGGCTGGGTTGGTTTCGGCCGGCAGTTCCTCTTCACGCCATTGGCCCTCGACAAGAATGCCCATCGCATATCCTTCCTTTCGGTCGTTGCTCCGTCGAACTCCCCAGGTGAGGCACCGGATTCGCGGCGCTCGCGAAAACTACTGTCACGTTACCTTCGTTCCCGCCAAGGGCGCAATTTGCTCGAACTCTGCGTCACATTGTGCGAATGTATCGTAGTCGTTCTTTAGTGGGTGCCGTGATGAACGAGCATCGAATCGGCTATGTCGGCGGGATGCTCGCGGGCGTTATTCTGCTCGGCGGAATAATTGTTCGGACGCTACTTACCCCGCAAGCAGATCACGAAATAAACATCAAGGCAATGGCGCACGAAGAGATCGCCCCAGTACAGAAACTTATGGCGCCGAGTGCACAACGAGCCGCATCGGATAAGTCTCCGGCTGACGGTTCGCAATCGAATGTCCTGGAGTTGCCGAGAGCCAGCCTCGATTTTGTCGGCTACTGGGGTGGTTATACGCACAGTACGATTTTCAGCGTTGTACCTGGCGAAATGACCGGCGAGAGCCCTGACCGAGCGAGCATTGTCTTCGGCCATAGAGGTGACACCGTTTTAATCGCGACCGAACTTTACGCTGGCGCGGGGCAGCGACTAATTGGTCGGCCGAGTGCACGCATCTCCAATCCGCGAGAAGCAGTAATACAATACCGGTCCGAAGATAGTGAATGCTCGCGTTCGCTGACCGGACGCCGGGAATCTTGCGTTACTACCAAGAACTGAATGAGGCAGATGCCGCGCGCGCGAAGGATCCAAACATGCCCGAGCCCGAGCCGGCTGACTACCTGGAGCGCATCTATGTAGATGAACTGCGCAGACTGGATGCGCTGAAAAAATGAGCACACCAAGGGAACGTGCAAGGGTCCACTGTGTTTCCAGCGACGCCGGGAGGGGCCGGTTTCGCCTCCGGCGGGCAACGCAACGCCGGGAGATGCCCTTTTTCCGAACGGTTCCGCAGACACTTTTCCCTGCGCACCAGCGTCATCGAAATTTGCTCCGCTCTGTGTTCACCTTATCCCGCCGGCGACGGCAGTGCCGCGATCTTCCGCAGCATGCCGGCAAACAGCCGCCGCGTTAGATGGCTCTCCGCCAGCAGCAGCCAGTAGTAACGTGCGTGCTTGATCAACCGTCCGCCGGTTTTCACCAGTCGCTGCTGCAAGCTAGTCAGCGACCAGGTGGCGACCCTCATCGGCAGCACTAGCCGCCGGCACTCGGCGACACCCAGGCCCGCAAGCTGCTTGAAGCTCCCCTCGACGACACCCTCAAGGGCGTCGGCGATCGGGCCATTCTGGCGACCCTGCTCTACCACGGCATGCGCCGCCAGGAACTCTGTCGGCTACGGGTGCGGAACATTCAGAGCCGTCAGGGGGGTGATGCACTTTCGGGTCAAGGGCAAGCGCGACAAGGTGCGGTTTGTGCCGGTTCATGCCATGGCGCAGCGGCTAATCGAGGAATACCTGGCGCTCGCCGGCTACGCTGCCGACACCTCCGGCCCCGTGTTTCGTCCGGTGACTAATAACCGTACAGGCGAGATCGACCGCCCGCTCGATCCCGCCTCGGTCTATCGCAACCTCGTACTGAAGTATGGTTTGGAAACCGGCATCAGCGCCGAAGTGAACGGCCTCTGCGTGCATTCCCTGCGCGCGACGGCCGCTACCAATGCCCTCTTCCACGAAGCAGATATCGCTAAGGTCCAAGAGTGGCTGGGGCATGCCAATGTGTCAACGACAAGGCTATATGACTGGCGAGAAACCCGTCCGGAGGATAGGTCCCGACTTTTCGTATAAGGTATTAACAGGTAAAAGATTGGCGATAGTAGTCGATAATTTGGATATTTGGGGGAGGAAGCAACGTGCCCATCAACCTGTGGATCGCGGCTATCGGTATGGGTGTACTAATCGCCTTCGCCATGGCTGCTTACTTCTTGCCGCCGAGGAATGACGGTTATCCCATTCTACGGGTTCTCTTGTCTCTTCTGGCCGGGTTCGCTGCTTGGTTCATCTCTGGCGTTGCGCTATTCAATCTCACTACCACTATCGGTCAGAACGAACAACTGGGCGTCAGTGGATCAATGGGGTTCGCATTATTCCTAGTGGTTTTCTACGGAATGCGAAAACCAGCTCCACGGAGGCCCGAAGAATCCGTGACAGTCGACGTGGCTCCCGGTTTCACATTTGCTGATACTGCGCGGAAAATCGCAGGTAGTGATAAAAACGTGCGGTATAAGGGATTTTCAGACGAGCAACTTAAGGTGCCCCTCCTGCCGGGAAAGCTAGGACCACTCTCGACTATCGAGGCATTACGCCGCTTGGGTCGCATGGTGGGAAACAACGATTTCCCAAATTATAACGTGAAATACGAAGAACCGATTTATGTGCTCCAGGTAATCGGTGTTCCTTAGGTTGGCAGCCGTTGGTGGAGCTGTAGCTGAGAGAGGGGGTTAATTGGATGGGCTCTTGCAATTGTCCAAACCCGCCAGGCGGCGGGATTACATGTGAGCCTGGGCAATTAGCTATCTGCCGGGTCACGGGTTATGGATGCCACGGAGAATGTCATGCTCCTCCTCGAGATCTGGTGAATAATATAAATCTTTTGGGGGCTTGGGCGTTTTCCGTGATTTCTGGCCGGCGATTCCAACCTCTACCTCTCGGACCACAAGAAGAGGCGATCCTAAACCAAGGCGTCTATCAGGACCCTATCACAGGCCAGGTAGTCCGCTTTTCGTTGCCGTAATACCAGGAATATAAAGACGTTATCATTCATGAGATGGTTGAGTTGGTATAGGAGCTGGTAAGGCCAAATGCTTCACTCACGCAGCACTAGCTGGTCGCTTTTTGAATTTTCCGTAAAATCCCTGGCCGACCCGCACGGAAGTTAGCGTGTTCGCTCATCATAGGAGTAGAGGAATTTCGTGTATCGTTATCTCATCAATCCAAACGCGCGCCCCACTGGCGCCGGCTTCCTTCAGATCACCGATCATTATTGCCGGCAGAATGTTCGACTTCCCAAGAGATTCCAGGTCGGATTCGATGGTCCAAGATATATCGGCGACGTTGGCCTGCTGCGGTGCGCTCAAGCCGACCATATCGGCCGTAGCTACGACAGATTGTCCGAACCTTTCGACTCGCAGCACGGTCCCTGGCGGAACGTCGTCGCGAAACGGGCGGAAGATCTCATATCCATTGCTATTCAGCCATGATTCGATCGACGAAACATTGCCCGGCGGGCGCGGCCAAACCACGAAGACGGTGAATCCGCCGACAAGCACCAGCAACGCTGCCGCACCAACCCAAATGCCCACCTTCGTCTTTTTTCTTCTCCTTGGCATATGCCTTCCCTTGACACCGACTCACTCGACCCTGATCATCGCTCATCTTCGCGCATAGGCCGACGATTTCCCGCCAGACAGCCTGCTATCCGGTTCTCTCTACTTTGTAGATTTGTTAGAGGCGCACTTTACCACCACCGGTTTCTCGCGGACAAGGATTTCAATTCTTCAGTCAATACCGAACACCCGCTCCGTTGTGAGGAGCCCTCCTAGCGCTCAGATCGCGAGATACATACGCTCCTTGCTGATCGATGGCGGAAGCTGGTGCTGATCCGAGTACGGCGGGGCGCGCTCCTGGCTGATCATTCCGCGCGAGTCCCGATCACGATCCAAACCCTTGCGGGGAAGGGACGACTTCGCCTCGGGAGCGAGGAGCATGTGCTGATTCCGGGTGTCCTTGTTCCGGTTGATGCGCATGTTGTGCGCAGCGTGCAGGGCGACCCCGACGTGGCGATTCTCGTTTCTTTCTTTCGTCAGGATGAAGCGAAGGGTGAAAACGACACGACGGCCCGCATTGAATGACCAACACCGCTTATCGGGTTGGTCGCGACAGTCATTCTCATTCATCGGCTACTCAAAAAAGCGGAGTTTCGCGCGGCGGACGTGGATGCCGCGCAGTTGCGCGGTCCCGGACATCTGCGCCCGCCAATCATCCTTGTTCGCGTCCATCGCCCGCCAGACGTTGGCCTAAAAGCGGTACCTCGCCTGTGCGCTCCAATAAAGTTGCTTTGGTGTCGCCCCGGGGTGACTTCGAAGCCGCGACTTGTCCGACCATCGTGCGGACGGTTACAGTCAGCCGGTTGAGGTTGACGCCGTGTGCCGCCGTTTCCGCGCGACCGGGAGGCCTTCCCTGGGCGCATTCCTCGTGCAGCCTAGAAGGCGTGGTTCAAGTCGTGCCGGTGAGGCCTTCCACTTGGACAGCAGGCCTTACAGACCATCGGGGTTCCTACTTCTTCGATGATCGTCGAAACCTGATCATCGTACTCAGCTTGCGATCGGCTCGCCTCAATTGCCCTGAGTACTTCTTTTTCGAATGCTACGTGAGTTGCGATCGAATACAAGGCCGCAAGGTCTGTATCACTATTGCACTTGCTGCACTTTAAACTTCCGGATGCCTCCTCTGCGGTGAGCGGTACGACTAACCAGCGGCAACCTTGCGCCTCCAACCTCTGCCGGTGCTCGATAAACGCCTCAATATCGTGGAAGAGGGCAGCTTTGTCCCAGATCGGAATATGCATTTCCTCGCTTCCTCTGATCTACCTTATGAAGCGCCCCCCGTACGTGTCCTGAAATCGTTTGCAGAACTTTCCCCAGCGCTTTGGCCGAGAGTGCGGGAGCCGAGGACGGAATGCCGCTACGAACAAGACACGGGAAGCGCTTAGGGTTGGAATTGACTGCTTACTGCTTCTTCGGTGTCACGTCGATAAAGGGCATCGCCCCGCCGGTGACATTGGGCATATTGCCATTCCACTTTTGAATTGCCTGCCATTGTACCAAGGTTGGCGTCAACGAAGCGTTGAGTAGCTGGTTGGCGTCGGCCTGCGCCTTAGCGTTGATCAACGTGGCCTGAGCCGCGCCCTGAGCCGTGGCAATTACCTGGTCCGCTTCAGCTTTTGCCTGTACGACTTTGTTCTGGGCTGCGAGAGCATCCTGGGCCGCCTGTATGACGCGGTTGATAGAGTCATGGACGCTTTGATCCACCCGCAGTGCGCTGGTGAAGGAGACGCTGTCGAAATGGATGCCGATCGGTCCCAGCTCGGCCTCAAGGTCATGCTTTACGTTGTTTAGTATCTTCTGCTTGCCTTGACCGAAAATGTCCACCACCTTCATGTCAGACGCTTCCCGGTTGAGAAAATCCCGGACCCGGTTGTGAATATAGCCGTCGGTCAAGACATCAGGTTTCGCGCGAAATTTTACGAAAATGACCGGAACCTTGGGAGCGTCGAAGAAATATGTGATGGCCACGTCGGCATTAACTTGAGTACCCTCGATCGAGTTGAAAGTGATGCTCTCGTCAATCGGGTTACCCTCGTGAACATCCTGGGTCCAGGTACGAGTAACCATAAAGGTTGGGAAGTCATACATGTCCTCGGTGAGCGGGTTGTAAAAGACCATCCCCGTCTTTAGCGGGTAATCCTGTACTCCCTTTTGACTCCCCCAGTTATTTACCTTGATGCCCACATAACCCGGTACCACCTTTGTGCAAGAGCTGGCACCCGCCCATACCACGGCCAAAATGGGGGCCATCACCAGAAGTGTCACGATCGGGCGGCTCGTCATTCTATTGTTCTCCTGGTTGAGTATTTATCAGATTATTAGCGCTTGCGTTGCCGCCACTTTGGCTGACAGAGCCTATCACTCGTCATTAAACTGGGATTTCCGTTTTGACTCTCCGATTCCAACTCCCGCTTAAGGGCGGACGACCTCTCTCTGCTCGTTTCTAGGCGGTGTTGGTCCGGGGTGTTTCCAGCGGCGCCGGGAGGGGCCGGTTCGCATCTGCTGGGCACGCAACGCCTGGAGATGCCCTTTTCGAACGGTTCCGCAGACGCTTTTCGCTGGGCCCCGGCGTCGTCATCGACATTTGCTTCGCTCCACGCTCGCGCTATCTCGCCGGCGACGACAGCGCTGCAACCCCGTATGCGGTCGCGAGCTCCATCTTCAGCGTTTCCCATCGGTCTCGATACGCTGTAAAAGCGCAGCGAATCCGCTTTGTCCGCCCGCGCGCTTCTGTACCTGTGGCAAATGCCTACCATTCGTATGGCCTGTTGGGTGATCGCGACCATTGCTTTGCGAGAACTCCTGAAGGTTTCGGGCTCCCTCCGACTTCGATACCTTTGCTTAAAGCCGAGATCGATGGTTTTCAAAGGAGCCTCGTTTCGCGAAGGTTCCCTTCCGTCGCTCGTGCTGAGCGCCGCATCCTTTGAGAGCCCTGGGTTGGGCGAGCAAGCTAGAATCCTGATCGGCTCTCGGGTGGCCGAGTTGTGGCTCCTGCGGGCCTCGTCTTGCACTTGGGCGGCACACCCACAACGAGTCACGGTTTGAGAGCTTCTCTTCAGTCGGCAGCGTAGCAAGCCCAGACCTCGACCCCTGTTAAAGACGTTCATTTTACAGCACTTGCGTGAGCCGGCGCGCACGATCCCGCACAATTCAACGGCGTGCACTCGGTTCCCTATGATACGAAGGCAGATGATGCAGCGCTTCGCTGATCCGTGCTTTTACTATTCTCACAACTAGAACACCATAAATTGACAACACACTTATCTCGCACGTCACAAGCACCAACAAGGCGCCCGAGTTGCCTGCAGGGTCAGTAACGCCCAACCAATCACACAACACTAAGAACAATAAGAATGCACCAGCCGCCAGAACCCCACCTCCGATGAGCACACACAAGGCGTATCCGACATAGTAACCTGCCACTTGACGACGGAGCGCTAGCGAGGGTGACCTTCGCAACACTAGCACTTTTTTTGGTCGCTGCCGCATTGGCGCTCCGCACTGCTGACAGTATACTGCGTCACTGCGATTAGGGTAGTTGCATTTATAACATTTCATCGTACCTCAACCTTTGAATCCAATAGCTCCACGCCGCGATTATGCGCAATCTGAACGGCGAGTTATATGTCATCGAGCGCGCCGCCGTACTCTTCCCGGGTGAAGTGATCATGTGGGACTTTCGTGCTGACACGATTTTCAACACGCCTGTCGTTATATCGACTTCGCGTTCATCTACTATGGAGGAAATTGAACGCGAACACATAATGCAGGTTCAAGCCGAGTCCCCGACGCTCCAGGACGCTCCGGAAAGTCTTCGGTATCAACGCCACTACCAGTGGGGGAACGAGAGCCTTACAAATTCGACACGTTGGCATTGAGTGATGCCGGCAGTCCCAGGCCCATGAGCGTTCCAAAAGGCAGCAAAGCATTGCTGCGATTTGAAATGTTCGGCTAGGTGCGGCTACATAGCTCAGCAATTTGCTGGACATTTAAAGTGCCGCGGTCAGGCATCGGACATGCCTTTACTTTCATTAAGAAACATGAGGCCCCGAAAGGCTAGTAACATTTGGCTATGGGGCCGTGTCCCCACTTTCGGTCGCTTACTTGGGGGCCGCGGGAAAAGAAAGTGATCTCCCGACACGAGGCCTTCCGAGTGAGACTCTTCCGACCTGTTTCATACATAGAGACGCGCCGCCGACCTTTAGATGGGCGCTTCAATTTCTGCTCGTCGCAGAAGGGGTGGGCAGTCGGTGGGCACTCCCGCCGAAAACCGGCCATACTTGTTGCAGATTTTTTGCGTCACAGGTGTGAATAACCGGTGGAGCCTCCAAAGGGTGCAGTCAAGGTATAGAACTAGCCGCCTTCAACACAGCATGACGCGCCATGGGATCATTGCCACCGTTTGGGCGCCGTCTTGAGCCTTTGAACTCCAAGCTCGTCACACCAGCGCTCGAAGCGCACGCGCGGAACACCAGGGAATCTTAGATCCTCGAGGGAGCCCTCAAGCGGAACCGTGTCGACCAGCGTCGCCAACTTACGGTAGAGGAAGGCGTCGTCGCGCCGCTCCATCAACGTGGCCGCAAGCTGGGGCGCGCCGCGCGGCTTAACCTTCCAGTGGAACGGATTCGCGGGAATCCGCTCGAGTCGTTCATAAGCGCCTAGCAGCATTCCCGCGCTCTTCTTGCCGAAACCAGCCAGCCCAGGAATGCCATCAGCGCGATCTCCCGTAAGCGCCAGGAAATCTGGCATGCTGGCCGGCCCAAAACCGCGCTCGGCACGAAACGCCACCTCGCTCGTCACTTTTTTCTGGCGCCGGTCAACCTGGACCACCCGGTCGCCCATAAACACTGGCCCAGATCCTTGTCCGGCGTGAGAATTCGCACTTGCTCGACCTGATCGCGAAACCGACGAGCCCCGCTCGCGAGTCCATCGTCCGCCTCGTACTCGCGCATCGACCAGACCCTCACCCCGATCGAGCTAACAGCGTGTTCCGCAGCATCGAACTGAGCGCGCAACTCGGGCGGAACACCCTCGTCACTCTTGTATGGCGGAAATAGATCATTCCGAAACGAGTAGATCGGATTGTCGAACGCTACTGCTATGTGGGTGACTGCTTCCTGCGGATCATGCAGCAGGGCCAACAGCGATTCTACAATGCCGACCGTCGCCTTGGCATCCATCCCTGATGGTTCGCGGTGATCCGGGCGCGGCGCATTACTGCGCCCGATAGAGCTCGTACGTACCATCGACGAGATGCAGCCTCACGCCTCGACAATAGCACATGCCAGCCGCAACCTCAGATGAAGGCAACGCTCATCTCAGCCAGGTAGCCGTGGTCGAGGTGATTGAGAAAGCCGAGAAACTTCTGATGCCGATGGCGCGATTGCACTGCGAGATGACCGAGCCGTCGAGCACCGTGAGCGCCGCG
>Ga0185299_10006148_pt1 | contig 12938 bp, 17 predicted proteins | sample PaiPotPPA55metaG_FD_128002 | JGI IMG/M metagenome (GOLD analysis project Ga0185299, IMG submission 128002) | Iron sulfur acid spring bacterial and archeal communities from Banff, Canada, to study Microbial Dark Matter (Phase II) - Paint Pots PPA... ...
ATCACCGACGTTGACAACATCTGGAACACGCTGCTCACCATGAACACGCAGCCGGTTCATTTCGATGTCGCCTACGCGGCTAAAACGGAGTGGAAGAAGCTGTTGGTCGACAGTACGTTTACGCTCGCGGTGATCACCGGCATGAGCGTGCGCACCGTCAGCGCGAAGGTGGTGGCGAACCTTGGCTGGGACAAGGTCAAGGCGACGCACCCGGTATTCGCGGGCGACACGCTTTATGCCGAATCGACGGTATTGTCAAAGCGTGAGTCGGCGAGCAGACCGACACAGGGGATTGTCACGGTGGAGACCATGGGAATTAATCAGGATAGCAAAGTAGTAATGACATTCGAGCGCACGATGCTGATCTACAAACGCGGCCATTCGCCGGAAGAAGCCGCCAACTACTGATGCAGGTATTTGGCTTAAGGGGGCACAAGCATGAACGTCAGAATGCAAGTTGAAGAGATGTACCAAAGCAAGCTAACATCGCCGGAAAATGCGGTGGCTGCCTTGCGCAGCGATTCGTCGATCGCACTTGGCATGGCGATGTCGCAGCCGCCCGCGCTGCTCGAAGCGCTCAGTGCGCGCGCCGAAGCGGGCGATATCGATGCGTTGAAGGTGTATTACTTCCACGCGGAAGAATTCCTGCGTAAGTCCCTGCTGCGCTATTCGTTGATGGGGCGCATCCTGCCTCACTGCATGTTCCTTGGTGCACCCGAGCGCGAGCTGATCAGGCTCGGCGTGGAGGAGGGCAACCGCAAGGTCGTGTATTACGTTCCAAATTCGTTCAGCCAGTCGCCGCGCCTGTTCGCGGAACATATTCCGGTGGACGCCATGCTCGTGATGGTCTCGCCGATGGATGCCAACGGCTACTTCACGTTCGGTACGAACAACGACTATACGAGCGGGGTGGCGCGTGCGGGGCAACGGCTGATCGTGGAAGTGAATCCGAACATGCCGCGCGTGTTTGGCGACTCGCTGCTGCATGTGTCCGAAGTCGATGCAATCGTCGAGTCGAATCAGCCGTTGCCCGAACTGAGGCCGAAGGCCGCTGCGGAACACGACCGGACGATCAGCGCGAGCATTGCCGAACTCGTGACCGATGGGGCTTGCCTGCAGATGGGTATTGGCGCGTTGCCAAACGCGGTGTGCAATGCACTGACGAGCCATCGGCATCTGGCAATTCATACGGAGTTGCTCACGCCCGGACTCGTCGAGCTGATCCAGCGCGGGGTGGTCGACAACTCGCGCAAGACGCTCAATCGCGGCAAGTCGGTGTTCACCTTCGCGATGGGCGACCACGCCATGTACAAGTTTCTCGACGACAACCCCGCGATCGAAAGTTACCCGGTTAGCTACGTGAACGATCCGCACACGATCTCGCGCAACGACAACGTGGTCTCGGTCAACTCGACCATCGAAATGGACCTCACCGGTGCGTGCATTTCCGAGCACGTGAAGGGGCATCAATACAGCGCGTCGGGTGGACAACTGGACTTCGTTCGCGGCGCTTATGCATCGCGTGGCGGCAAGTCGATCATCGCGTTCCACTCGACTACGGGCCGCGGCAATGTATCGAAGATCGTGGCCCGGCTCGCCGGGCCGGTGACCACGCCGCGCACGGACACGCATCTGGTCGTCACCGAATATGGTGTGGCGAACCTTAAGGGTTTGTCGTCGACGCAACGTGCCGCTGCGCTTATCCGCCTCGCCCACCCCGACGTCCGCGACACGCTGACTGTGCAGGCGCGTGAGCTCCATCTACTTTGAGCAAGGGACATTCATCATGGGCAGGACCATTACCAGTTTGCGCGCGTGCTTGAGCGCGCGATGCGCGCAGCGACAGGTGAGCGTGGCGTAGCCGTGATCGTGTCGCCCGGTGATATCGCGCTCGGCGACGGTCCGGCCACCGCAGCCCGAAAATGCGCTGGTCGGCAAACGCGAGGAGGTCGACGACTTCGTACGCTTTTTGACGTGACGAAAATGGTGCATCGGCGGGTAATCGTGGAGCGAACCACCGGTCTGGCACGTGCCCCGACTTGATCCACCCCGCAAAAATGGTGGTTTACTGCTTTAGATCTTGCGGATGTGCTACACGTTTTTACAAAGAGTTGGTTAAGATACCCACGCGTGCCCGCTGGTTCACAAACAAGGTCTTAGGCGCGGGACCTTCTGGCACGTAACGAAGCATGCAGGTCCAGCACGACAAACGCGGCGGACGCCGAGGGCGCCACCGCTCCAAAAAAGAACCGCTTTTCGTGGAGAATCTCGTTATGTACCGTATCCGCATGGCTGCAATGGCTCTTGTCGTATCAGTTTCGATCGTCGGGCTCACCGCCCCTGTCGCGATGGCGCAAACCGCCGCCTCCGACATGGGTGCTTCCGCAACGAAGCAGGAGCAGAAGGCGCAACGCAAGGCCGCCCGCAAGGCTGCCCGCGCCAAGAAGAACGCCGAACTGAAGGATCTGGAAAAGAACGGCTACCAGCCGGGCGGCGACCAGACCAACTATCCGCAAAACATTCAGAATGCGGAGAAGAAGTCGGCGGCAGCCAAGGCCAAGGCGGCTTCCGCGCCCTGAACGAGGACTCTGATCGTAGTCTGATCGCATGAAAATAACCCGCTGAAAGCGGGTTATTTTTTGCTCCGCAGGGTGACCGTGCGAGCGATCGGCTAACTGATTTCTTCCGGTTTCAAGCGGAGTTGCCCGGTCACACTTGCCGTCGCCTTCACGAAGTGCGAGGCTTGACGAACCCTTTATGGCATGCGCGTTTCAAGCCGTATGACTCCGGCCCACGCACCGGCAGGCTTTTTGGCGAACCGGTAGAATCGGATGCCGTTTCAGACCGCGTTTGTCTTCAGACGTATCCGGTCGCCAGCTTCAATCCCGGTCTGAACACACCGGCTTCACCTTCTACCAGGCGGTCTATGCGACGTTCCGCGTTTTTTATCCGCGTAATCGGTATCGGGATTCTGTTTCATGTGTATATCGGCGTGCGCCTCATTCCGGCCGCACCCGTCGGTGCACCGCTGCGCTGGCTCGCAGTGCTCGCACTTGTGGCGTCCTGCTTGCTGATTCCCCTCGGCATGGCCGCGCGCAATGTCAGCCAGCAGCCGCTGTCCGATCGCCTTGCGTGGATCGGCCTGCTCACCATGGGCTTTTTCTCCTCGCTGCTGGTGCTGACGTTTCTCCGCGATATCGTGCTGCTCGTCTTGCACCTGATCAGCAGCGTGCAAAAGGACTCCGGCGGCTGGCCTGCCTTCATTGGCTGGAGCGCGCTTGGCGTGCCGCTGCTTGCGGTGCTGGCCACGCTACTCGGTATTTACAGCGCCCGGCGGCGTGCCGGGGTGAAAAACGTCGACGTGCCTATCGACAACCTGCCTGCCGCGTTGCACGGTTTCACCATCGTGCAGATCAGCGATATTCACGTCGGCCCGACCATCAAGCGTCATTACGTCGAAAAGATCGTGGCCGCGGTCAACGCGTTGACGCCGGACCTGATCGCTGTGACGGGCGATGTCGTCGATGGCTCCGTGCCGCATCTTGCCGCTCACACGCGACCGCTGTCGGATCTGAAAGCGCGGCACGGCGCATTTCTGGTCACCGGCAATCACGAGTATTACGCCGGTGCGGACAAGTGGATTGCGGAATTCCGCCGGCTTGGGCTGAAGGTCCTGATCAACGAACATGTGGTCGTGAATCACGACGGCGCGCGTGCGGTCGTGGCCGGCGTGACCGACTACGGCGCAGGCAGTTTCGACCCGGCGCACAAGAGCGATCCGGCCAAAGCCATGCTCGGCGCACCTTCCGACATTGCGTTTCGCCTGCTGCTGGCCCATCAGCCGCGTAGCGCGCAGGCTGCATCGAAAGCGGGTTTTACGCTGCAATTGTCCGGTCATACGCATGGTGGCCAGTTCCTGCCGTGGAATTTCTTCGTCCGGTTACAGCAGCCGTTCGTAGCGGGACTCGAGAAGCTCAACAACTTATGGGTTTATACAAGCCGCGGCACCGGCTACTGGGGACCGCCGATACGGATCGGCGCACCGTCTGAAATCACGCGTTTGCGTCTGGTGAACGTGAACGGCGCGCATCCGGCCTGAGCGCCAGGGTCAAAGGTCGAACTATTGGAGGTTCGGCCGGCATTCTCGAAAGGGATGTCGGCCTCGCGTCGAGTTTGTGTTGAATCGAGGTGGTTATTATAAAAATAGAATAAATCCGGTTTTTGAATATTCTCGCCGATTGCTTGATAATCAGTAATTAATGCGGTTTCGTGGACAACGCTCTGGTGTGCGCTGTATAAATAGCGCTCGCACCTTAATGCGCTGGCGCTTCTGAATTGAATTAATCTTCAATTCTGTGCGCGATTTAATTCCAATTCGCCCGGAGAAACTGCATGAACGCAAAATGGACTGTGGCTTTATCGCTCGCCTTATTAACGGTGACAGCGCATGTCGGCGCGCAAACCGATCAGCAACTCTCCAGTGCCGCCATACAATCCGTGCTGAGTGCGCCTCCGAAGCAGGTTCAGGCGCAGATTACCGGCATCGATCCTGGTACGCGGACCCTGACACTCAAAGGCACCAAAGGCCGGGTGATACGGGTAGTGGTAGGCAAGGAAGTGACGAACTTCGACACCTTGAAAATCGGCGATCGCGTGGATGTTCAGATCAGGGACGCGATACTGGTCAAGGCGGTGAAAGCGTCAGCGAAGGATGATGGACTGCGAAAACGGGTCGATACCGAGGTTTATGCGCCCGCATCCGGTTCCGAGGGGTTTGGCGCGGTACACGAAGTCGAGGTTATCGCAACGGTGCAGAGTATTAACCAAAAGAAGAAAACAATTACTCTGCGTGGCCCGTGGCATACGGAGACATTCGATTTAAGCTCTGAGATCGCGGCTTATAAACTAAAAGCGGGCGATACCGTTCATGCCGTAATGATTTCAGCAACGGCAGTGCAGGTCACGCCCACGGCGAAATGATCCACGGGTGTGATGAGCGTCGGAAAACTGCCGCTTAAATGCGGATCAAAACCGCGCCGGCCGTGACGAGCACACACGCCAGCACGCGCCGTGCGGTCAGCTTTTCGCGCATGAACAGCCAGCCGATCAGGATGGCGAAGATCGAACTGAGTTCGCGCAACGCCGACACCATCGCAATGGGCAAATAGCGAAACGCGATGATCACGATGGTGTACGCGACCATCGCGATCGCGCCGCCACCCAAGCCTTGCAGCGAGCGTCGCGGGTCGTCGAGGAACAGGCGGCGCGGGCTGCCGTATCGGTGAAAGGCGACTACGGCCAGCGGCACGTTGAAGAGTATGTACGCCCATGCGATATACCCGAAGCCGCTGCCGGCGAGGCGTACGCCGATGCCATCCACGATCGTATAGGCCGAGATAAACGCGCCGGTCACGAGCGCCGCCGGCACGCTCGCGGTCGCGAAACGGCGCTTGCGGAACGCCAGCGAAATAATGCCTGCCGACACCAGCGTCACGCCTGCCAGCGCGAGCGGCCGGAGGTGTTCTCCCGCGAAGACGAACGCGCCCGCGAACACGAGCAGGGGCGAAAGACCGCGGGCAATCGGATAGATCTGCCCGAAGTCACCGGCCTTGTAGGCCTTCGCAAGCGCCACGCAATAACCAAGTTGCAAAGCTGCCGATGCCCCGATGTACGGCCAACTCTCACGCGCCGGCGCGGGAACGAACAGCAACACGATCGCCGAGCACACGAGGTAGGGAAAAGACATCATGCCGAACTGCCAGACACGGTCGCCGCTGGTGTGCAGGAAGGCGTTCCAGGTGGCGTGCAGCAGCGCTGAAAACAGGACGAGCAGGACGATGAAAGGCTGCATCAGGACCGCGGGAAGGGTGACGGCGTGCGTGGCAAGGTAAGGCGTTTGATGGCAAAAAGTGGCAATCAGCGAGAAGCCATTATGGCAGAGAACGGGAGGTGCCGTTGGCCGGACGAGGGCGCTGGCAAAACCAGGACCATGCACGCCGTCTCCGGCATGATTCAGCCGGCTTCAGGCGAGATTGCCGTGGGCGCGTCCGTGTTGAGACGCGGCGGCAGATCCTGAGCGCGCCATCGAGCAGTTCGCTGCAGCGGCGCTGAACGTGGCGGACTACGGGTATGTGCTCGAGAACGGACGCGTGGCGGCGCACGGTCCGGCAGAGCAGTTGAAGAATGATCCGTCGGTGAAGGCGGTGTATCTGGGTGCGAGCTCGTAGGCTCCGGGACTTGCGGCAAGCACGATCTTCAGTTCCACCGCGTTTTACATCGGAACCGCCGCGACGTCCCTCACGCATTCTGCGTGGCTGTTGCCGCGAATGTAGTGTTCCAGCTGGTGAATCGTGAATTGTTGCTCGGCGATCAGGTTCTTGACGAGGTCGCCAATCGACACCATGCCGATCAGCAATCCGCCGTCGATAACCGGAAGATGACGTATCCGGTTTTCCGTCATAAGCGTCATGCATTCGTCCGTCGTTTGATTCAGGCGAACGTAGCGGATGGCTTTCGACATGACCTCACCGACCAGCGTTTCTTTTGAAGACCGGTCGTGCAACACGATCTTGCGGGCATAGTCACGCTCGGTCACGATGCCGGTGATGTGCTCTCCGGACGTGACCACGAGCGCGCCGATTTGTTTATAGGCCATCAGCTTGATGGCATCGAAGACACTTGCGGACGCCTCGATCGTATGAAATGTCTGATCTGGTTTCGAACTCAGCAATTGCGCGACTGTTGCCATCATGTGCCTCAATCAAGAAATAGGTTTGAGTGGCTGCTCGTGGTGCATTTGCATCTGCTGCACTTGTCATTCGTTAGTCAAAGTCGAACAGGTCGCCGAGAAGCGACTTCTTCTTTTTGTACGGATAACGCCGGTCGCGATACTCGTCGTCGCTGTAACCGTGGCGACGATCATGGTCGTTGTAGTGCAGCCTTTCATCATGGCGATGCTCGGCCGTCGCACTCGCCACCGTTGCTACCGGTTGCGGGGCAGATCCGCCAGCCGCGCGCTCGATTAGTTTGTCGAGTTCACCACGATCCAGCCATACGCCGCGACAGGCGGCGCAATAGTCGATCTCGATGCCCTGGCGATCCGCTATCAGCAGATCCGGCGTCTTGCACACTGGACATTTCATTGCCTTGCCTCCTTCTTGAACACCGTAGCGAAGCCTCAATGTATCGGATGTAGGCTTAATGTAAAATTCGTATTTTAGGCGTCGATACTTCGAGAAAACCGATGGTTTCATCATTGCGGCGAGGGTATGAATGAACTTCAAGCACTTGTATTATTTCTGGGCCGCGGCACATGCGGGCGGCATTGCGCGCGCCGGCACGCAGTTGCACATCACGCCTCAAACCCTGAGCGGTCAGATCAAACTGCTTGAAGACGCGCTCGATAAAAAGCTCTTCAAGAAGAGCGGCCGCAATCTCGAACTGACGGATGCGGGCCGGCTCGCGCTTGATTACGCCGACGAAATTTTTTCGCTAGGCGCCGAACTGGAAAGCGCGGTCAGGCAGGAGAAGGAAGCCGCGAGGACGCAACTGCGCGTGGGGGTGGCGGATTCGGTTCCGAAGACGGTGGCTTATCGGCTGCTCGAGCCGGCATTGAACCTCTCGGATTCACTGCGGCTGATCTGTCACGAGGGCAAACTGCATGCGCTGCTGTCGCAACTGGCTGTGCATCGGCTGGATCTGATTATTGCCGATGCGCCGATCCCGCCCGACGTGAACGTCAAGGCGTTCAATCATTCGCTTGGCCGCTCGACGCTCAGTTGCTTTGCACCGAAAGCGCTGGCGGCACGCGCCGCCAAGGCTTTTCCTGCGTCGCTGAGCGACATGCCGGTGCTGTTGCCCGGCACAGAGTCAGCAGTCCGAAGGAAGCTCGATCACTGGCTGAAGTCACGCACGATCTCGCCGCGCATTGTCGGAGAATTCGATGACAGCGCGCTGACCCTCGCGTTCGGCCGCGAAGGGCGGGGCGTGCTTTTCGCGCCAACGGTTCTGGCAGCGCAACTCAAACGTGAGCACGGTTTGATCGAGGTCGGGCACATCGATACCATCGTTGAAGAGTTCTTCGCCATCTCCATCGAACGGCGGATCAGCCATCCCGCCATCTCGTCGATCATGAGCACGGCGCGGAGCAAGCTGTTCAATGTCTAACGCCAGAACAGCAGACGTTCGATTCTCCACGGCGAAGGGGATGGCAGCCTTGCTCGTGTCGCTCAGCAGCGTGATTACCGCGGCGACCGGCAACTGGCACGCGGTGTTCATGCTGGCGTCGGGCATGGCCGCGGCGTCGGCACTGCTCGCGCTATTCGTGCTCAAGCCGATGCGGCAGGCTCACAGGCAGAAGCACGCATCGGCGGCAGTCGACATGCCGTTTGGTTCGGTCTTGAAGGAGTAACGCGGCGGCTGGGAGAAGCCAATGTGTCGTTAAGCCTTGCTCGTTTCTGATGAAGAATGGCCGGTGATGAAGCCGGCCGTTCGTTATTTCCTGCCGACGAGATAACAGACGCCTTCGGGGCCGTAACGCTCGCTATGTGTTTCGTTCGCTTTCAGATGGAACACATCGCCTGCCTGATAGCGCGTTTCCTTATCGGCAATGCGCAGCGTCAATTCACCTTCGAGTATCAGTGCCTTGGCTTCGAACGAATGCGCGTGGTCGTTGAGAGACGCGCCGGCTTCGCGCTCCACCAGCACGGTTGTCTGAAAACCCTCGCGTGCGAGCATTTCGATGAAATCGTCGCGTTCCATGATCGTTCCCCTTCTCCCCGGGCTTTCCTGACCCACTAATATAAGGCGTCGACGCGAATCGTAACGTTTCGTCGGGAGCTACTTCCCGCTGACGTCCTTACGTCAGCCGCGCGACCGTCCCCGGATCCGGCTCCCCGCCGAAATACGTGTTCAACGCCGTTTCAAATGGCGTCTTGTCGCGGGCGGCGTGGGCAAAGAGCGTCATCGATGAATGGAATTTCAGGTCGTCGGGGTAACCGAAAATCTGCTCTACCGAGCGGCCTTCGAGCGTGTTTACGATTTGCGTAAGCACCAGCAAACGCTCGCCGAGCACGGGATGCTCGAGATAGGCCCGCGCCTCATCCACCGATGAAATCGCGTACCGGCGTGCCATTTCGCTGTGGCCCAATCCCTGGATCTGCGGAAACACGAACCACATCCAGTGCGTGCGTTTTTTGCCGGCCGCGAGTTCGGCCGTCACCGTTTCGAACAGCGGATCCTGGGCATCGATAAAACGCTGCAGATTGAAAGGATCGGTCATGGCGGCCTCCGGAGTCTTGCTGGATCTTGCCGGAAAACGCTGCAAGCTACGTTCCAGCCGCGTTTGGCGGCCACGCGGGCCCACTTGCAATCCCGGCCGTCTGCGAACGATATGCCACTTTCTGCTATCTTCACGGCCATGCAAAACATCATCGAAATCTCGAATCTGTCGAAGAGCTATGCGTCCGGCTTCAAGGCGCTGAAAAACGTCACGCTCGGTATCCGCCGTGGCGAAATCTTCGCACTGCTCGGGCCGAACGGCGCCGGCAAAACCACGCTGATCAGCATTGTGTGCGGCATCGTGAATTCCACGGAAGGCACGGTGCGCGTCAATGGTCATGGCATTATCTCCGACTACCGGGCGGCGCGCGCGATGATCGGCCTCGTGCCGCAGGAGCTCACCACCGACGCCTTCGAGTCCGTCTGGGCGACCGTTTCATTCAGCCGTGGCCTGTTCGGCAAGCCGCCGAATCCGGCGCACATCGAAAAAGTGCTGAAATCGCTGTCGCTGTGGGACAAGAAGGACAACAAGCTGGTCACGCTGTCGGGCGGCATGAAACGCCGCGTGCTGATTGCCAAAGCGCTCGCGCATGAGCCGGAAATCCTGTTCCTCGACGAACCCACTGCGGGCGTCGACGTCGAGCTGCGACGCGACATGTGGAATCTCGTGCGCGGCCTGAAAGCGAGCGGCGTGACGATCATCCTGACGACGCACTACATTGACGAAGCCGAGGAAATGGCCGACCGGATCGGCGTGATCAGCCGTGGCGAGATCATCCTGGTCGAGGAAAAAGCCGAGCTGATGCGCAAGCTCGGCCAGAAGAAACTCGCGCTGCAACTGGAAGACGAGATCGAGCGGATTCCTGACGGCTTGAATGCTTACCGCCTCGACCTGTCCGCCGACGGCAACGAACTGACCTACACCTACGACGCGAAGGACGAACCGGGACGCATCATTACGCTGCTGAAAGATCTCGCCGATAACGGCGTCAAGTTCAAAGACCTGCAAACGACGCAAAGCTCGCTGGAAGATATTTTCGTGAGCCTGGTCGGAGAGAAGAAATGAATATTCACGCCATCCGCGCGATCTACAAATTCGAAATGGCGCGCACCTGGCGCACGATCATGGGCAGCATCATCTCGCCGGTGATCTCGACCTCGCTGTATTTCGTGGTGTTCGGCGCGGCGATCGGTTCGCGCATTCCCGAGGTGAATGGCGTGAGTTACGGTGCGTTCATCGTGCCGGGGCTCGTGATGTTGTCGCTGCTGACGCAGAGCGTCTCCAACGCGTCGTTCGGCATCTACTTCCCCAGGTTCACCGGGACCATCTACGAACTGCTGTCGGCGCCGGTGTCCTATCTGGAGATCGTGCTGAGCTATGTTGGCGCGGCCGCCACCAAGTCGATCATCCTCGGTCTCATCATTCTCGCGACTGCACGCTTGTTCGTGCCGCTGCACGTCGACCACCCGTTCTGGATGATCGTGTTCCTGCTGCTGACGGCGGTGACGTTCAGCCTGCTGGGTTTTATCATCGGCATCTGGGCGGACGGGTTCGAGAAACTGCAGGTGATTCCGCTGTTGATCATCACGCCGCTGACGTTCCTCGGCGGAAGTTTTTATTCCATCGACATCCTTCCGCCGTTCTGGAAAGCCGTCGCGCTGTTCAATCCGGTGGTCTACCTGATCAGCGGCTTTCGCTGGAGTTTCTACGGTACCGCCGATGTCAGCGTCGAGATCAGCCTCATCATGACGCTGGTATTTCTCGCGGTGTTTATCGGTGTTGTCGCGTGGATCTTCAAGACAGGCTACAGGCTGAAATCATAGGGAGCGTGGCTTATGCGTGACGTGTTGATCGAGCGATTCGGGCTTCAGCCGCACCCCGAAGGCGGCTATTTCCGCGAGACCTTTCGCGGCGCGGAAAACGTCACGCGCGAGGCTTCGCCGGGCACGACACGGTCGGCCTCGACGGCGATCTACTACATGCTTTGCGACGGTGCGCATTCGGCGTGGCATCGGATCCGCTCCGACGAGGTGTGGCATTTCTATGCAGGCGAGCCAATCGATATCCATGTCATCGATACCGCCGGCCAGTTGCTCACGCATCAGCTGGGCAACGCGCTGACGCATGCCGACGCCGTGTTTCAGGCGGTCGTTCCGGCGGGGCAGTGGTTTGCGGCTGAACTATGCGATCAGGCGGCGTTCGCGCTGGTGGGTTGCACGGTGGCGCCGGGTTTCGAATTCAGTGAGTTCGAACTCGCCGATGTTGCGGCGCTGGCAAAAGCGTATCCACAGCACGAGGGCGTGATCAGGCGGCTGGGCCCGGCGGTGAGGTGGACAAGACCTTGAGCGTGCGCGGTAATGCGGTGCCCGCGCATACGAAACGTTGCGGTGAGTTGCAGTGATCGCCATCAGCATGATGAACGTCCTCTCGCGCTGACCAGGCAACGCAAGCAAACGTTAAAAGCAACGACAAAAAAAAGCGGCGCTCTCATTTCTGAGGCGCCGCTTTTTTACACTTCTATTTATAGATTGGCCCGAACTGCGTCGCGGACGGCGTCCATCATGCCGCCGTGATTCAGCGGAATGTCGAGTGAATCGCCATAGACGTCCTGGTCCACATGTGCACGCGCTTCTTGCGATTCGCGGCGCACCGGCGCTTCGTACGCTGTGTCTGCGGACCGGATGGTGTCTCTGGCTTCGACGCGCTGCGCTTGATAACTCTTCACGATGAACTCCTTGCAGTGATGGAGCGGCGGGAGACTGCGATGCTACAGAACTGCCATGACAGATTTACGACTCTTGGCGCTTTCGGTGCACGACTGGAACGGCGGGTGGGCCGCTCGCATCTGGCCGTGTTGCGCACCCTGCAACGAAAGCGCGGCTCTACAGTTTAATAGCGCCGCGATGGGGGATTCGTACTTCTGGCTTATGAAACAATGCAGGCTGTATCAGCGTGCAGCGCAGAATTTGGCTTGAAACTTGCGCTTGCAGAACGCGCGTGCGGAGGAGGCCTGAAAGCGCCGGTCAGGATAGACGCCGTTTCCGGCGAAGGGTGAGTATCGACACAGCCGTGCCCTTTCCGCTTGAGCATTACGCTCGGCACGAAAAGTTAAAGTGCTTTCTCAATGTCGGCGCGCGCGGCGGATCTGTTCCACATAATGGAAAGTGCGACCGCATGGTGCGGTCGCACTTTTTGACCACCCAAGCGTGCTCGACTACGCTATCAGGCGTGCTGGTCCTGCAAATCAGCGTCGCTCGTCTCGTCCTGTGGCATGGAAGCCGCAAGAATCATCGCCGATGCGTTTTGCGGTTTCGGATCGCGCTGCGACGGCCGATACACCGAGTCGCCTCGGTGAATGGCTGCGCCGGTGAGTGCGCAGGCACCGTCCGTTGTGGCCGTGGTAACGCGCCAGCCCTGATAGCCATAGTGGCAGGTCGCGGCGTCGGACCAGTAGACAATCGCTGTCGCGCTGCTCGGCCGCTCAATCACGCGCACAACCGCCTCAGGAAATGGCCGTGGCGATTGCGGCGACCGCGGGGACGCGGCGCGCGGGTGATCACGCTCCCACGCTCGCGTGAGCCGCTCTAGAAACGGGTGCGCGGCCTTTTGCTGCGGTGCAGGTTCTCCGGCGCCGTTGTGGGTCGCTGTCAATGAGCGG
>Ga0185299_10006149_pt1 | contig 12935 bp, 10 predicted proteins | sample PaiPotPPA55metaG_FD_128002 | JGI IMG/M metagenome (GOLD analysis project Ga0185299, IMG submission 128002) | Iron sulfur acid spring bacterial and archeal communities from Banff, Canada, to study Microbial Dark Matter (Phase II) - Paint Pots PPA... ...
CCTGCATAAAAAAGTTGGTCGAGCCAACTGCCTCCCTGGCACAGGATGTTTGTGGTGACACAATGAAGCTGCTTGCGCTGGGCGAGTTCGACGGCGCGGCACACGACGGAAGGATGTGCCAGTTCGATATCGGCATCGAGAAAGAGCACATAAGTGCTTTCGGCATGGGCCGCGCCGAGGTTGCGGCCAACGGAGGGCATTCCGCCGCAGATCACGCTGACGTTCAGGCGGTCGCGGAAGCTGAGAACGATTTCGGGAGTGCCGTCGGTTGAGTTGGCGTCAGCTACCAACACTCTCGTACTCGACATCTTCGAGTAGTCCTGATTCGTCAGCGAAGTCAGCAAACGAGGAATCAGCTTCGCCTCGTTCTTGGCTGGAATCACGATCGTCAGCTCGCTCGTGGTACTCATGGATTTGAACCCCCTGTTCGTCAATCGTGAGATACGTCATGCGGGAATCGACCCAGCCGCCTGAGTTGTAGTAGTCGATTCCGTCCTGTTCGACGTGGACGGCCTGGTGAGTGTGGCCGCAGAAGATGCGATCGGCATTGTGCTGGCGCGCGTAGCGCAGGGCTCCCCCAGAGACTTTCGATGACATGCGGAGCCAGCGCGTATTGAGCCGGTCGATAAGCCGCGCAATGGGTTTGCTCTTGAAGTCGAGCTTCTGCAACTGGAGATAGAGTGAAGTGCCCAGCCGGCTAAAGCGCAGATTGTTTACCTGGAAACCATCGAACTGATGACCGTGGATCGCGATGTGCCGCAGGCCAGCGTAGTCCCACGCGTAATGCTGGTAGACGCGGACGCCCACCAGGTGCGACATGATGTTGGTAAGTCCGTGATCGTGATTGCCTTCCACCCACACGACTTCGATGTTGCGTTTGGGATTCGACAGCTTGCGGATATAGCCGAGGAACTTCCAGTGTTCTTTGGTGAGGCGGGCGAAGTTGAGGTCGGCAAAGATGTCGCCCAGCAAGATCAACCGCTGAAAACGCTTTTCCTTGAGCACGCGCGTGGCTTCGCGGGCATGACTGGTCTCTGCACCGAGGTGCAGGTCGGAAAGGATCAGCGTGTTGTATCCATGCAGATCCATGATTTAGTTGTAGCAGGGCAATGTTACGGGGCGATGAAATGTGCATCAAAATCGGTGCATGATAACTACAAAAGTAACCCGAATAACCTGTCAGTAAACAAAGGAGTTAGTGGTCTGCACACGCGAAATGTTGCAGCAGTGTGAATACGGAACGGCTTCACGTAGACTGAATTTCTTTGAAAACCATCGGACACATTCTGGCGAAGCACACGGCGTGGGTTTTGCATGTGCTCGCGCCGCTGGGAATTTGGGGCGTGTTCGCGATCGCATTCGCAGACTCGGCGCTGCTGGGCATGCCGGTGGACGCGATTGTGGCCTACTACGTGTACCAGGATCACAGGCGCCTGCTGTTTTATATGTTGATGGCTTCGCTTGGGTCCACGGTCGGGAGCATTCCGCTTTACATCGTCGGATACCTGGGCGGAGAGAAGGTCTTGCGCAAGCGGATTTCAGAAGAGCGCTTTCTGCGAATTCACCGCTCGTTCGAGGAGCACGAATTCTGGGCCTTGATGTTTCCAGCGATGCTGCCGCCGCCCATGCCGTTCAAGATTTTTGTGTTGGGAGCGGCGGTGTTTGAGATGCGGTTCCGCGATTTTGTGGCGGCCATGTTCGCGGGAAGGTTCGTGCGTTTCCTCGTGCTTTCGTTGCTCGTGCTGTGGTTTGGGCCACAGATTGTGGGAGTGCTGGGGACGGTTTTCCGGCGGCATATTTATTGGGTGCTGGCGGCGGTCGGTTTGGCGGTGTTGGCCTGGCTACTGGTGTTGTGGAGAAAACGGCGCGGGCGGTTTCGCTGACCGCACAGTGGGTAGAGCCTCGCCTCGCAGCGCGCGGCCGGACGGGCGACGCGCTCGTCCCCACACGAACTGGACACCGAACCGGCTGTCCCCACATGATTTTCTATGCGGCGGCGATGTGGTCGTTGGATGATTTGTGCATCCAGCCGGCGAGTGCGTGCAGGAACACTGGGGTTCCGAACATTGCTATCGAGAAGAAGAGATCGCTCTCTACGGTCCCGCGAAAGAATGGGAGGCCGGCGGCGTAGGACATCATCAAGCCGCTGAAGCCTCTGGGATACATCTGCGGCCAGGCTGCCCATACTGCAAAATTACTGATCACGAAGAATGAAACCGAACTGGCCAACGCCGCGCCTACCACGCGGACCGGCCCCGCCTTCTCGCGGAGGTTCGTCCCGAGCCAGAGAATTGCCGCGTACCACGCCCATGTGACCAAGTGGTCCCAGGAGAAGGTATACGTGTAGATGAACTTGGTAAGGATGACGTCGGTCGCCGCCAGCAATACGAGAGGAATCCACATCTGACGGCGCGAGCCGCGGGCTCCGAAGAACAGGAGCGATGCTGCCACCGGAGTAAAGTGCCAGGCGTGGGGAAGGATATTGAAGGGGCCCGCGAATGGCAGGAAACGCACGGCTATAGCAAAGAGTACGAATAGATAGGGCAGCATTAGCACCTCGAGACTGAAGTTATTATTCTGGGCCGCGACGGCGAGTACGTCAAGCGGCGACTGCTGCATCGCCCGAATGGGCTTCGCCGCAGCGAAGCGGACAGCCGAGGGCGGCTGTCCCCACATGGTTTTCCACTTGGCCACACTACACTCTGGATTCAATCTGGTTCCGGGTAAGCTTTTTGATTCTTGCCCGAACCGTAGATGTCGGCTACGACGTGGAGGTTCTTGTCGAGTTGAACGCCTGCGCCGAGTGCGCGGCGCGGTTCGCCGCGGCGGTTCAGCGGGCTGGGCAACTGCACGAAGCGCAGGTCCTGGAAGTTCACGATGTATCCGCCTTCTGGCGGGTCGAGTGTCTCGGTCTCGGTGATCGGGTACTGCGCCCAGTCCAGGTAGACGCGTCCGATGTAAGACTTCTTCGCAGCTAAGGTGACCGGAGTTTCCTCCGGCTTGTAGCGGATTTCGAGTCGGCCTTCAGGATCGACTTCCGGTTTCAGAGAATCTACCGGGGCCAGAGCAAAGAAACTTGGAGTCTCCACCACGCCGTACCAGTGAAATGGATCCGCTAACGCAGGATAGGCGGAAGCGCGCAATGGGTCTGCGCCCTGGTAGGTGCGGGCGGCAAGTGCGTTGACGGCGCGGCGATGTTCGAAGTCGCGCAAGCCCCAACTCAGGACCACGGCTGCCAGTGCAAGCGTGGCGGCAATTCGGCCTCGCGGACCCCGCGGGTGTGTGCCGATTTCCCGGTCGATCAGCGAGAACAACGAAGGCACAATCAACCCGAGGAGAAGGAAGCTGAACATGACCGGCTCGAAGATGAAGACAATGTCCCACGAATACCACTTTTCGGAAAACGGCCAGAAGGGGCGGATGCCGTAATTGTTGGTGAAGTCGAGCAGGATGTGACTGAGTCCGGCCAGACAGGCGTAGATGAAAAGCAGTCCCCAGCGCGGCGGGAGGTTGGGGTCTGTCAACTTGCGTCCGCGCAAACGCCAGACTAGGTAGACGAGGCCGATTACCACGGCGGCGTCGAGCGGAAGTCCGAGGAAGGAGTGGGTAAAACCGCGATGATGGGCGAAACCGAAGGCTGGGCCGCCGAAGCGGCTGAATACGTCCAGATCGGGGGCCTCGGCAGCGAGCGTGAGCGTGAGCGTGGCGAACGCGGTCTTGCGATTGAGTCCGGCGCGGCCCATGCACGCGCCGGTCAGAAAATGGGTGATTGGTTCCAAGTGGTCTATGGATTCTATTTGGCTGTGTGGGTAATTGCCAATAGAGACGAAATCTAGCGGGACGGGGCCAGCAAGGTCAGCGCGTCAGGCGCGATCGTGATTTCGGCAGGCAACGTGCCGACCAACTCGCCGTCGGCCTCGACGTGGACCTTCGGCTGCGCTTGCGGCGAGGTCTTGGGGGAAGCCGACGCTCGGCTATACTCGCACGAAACTCGCGAGCTGTACGCGAGATCAATACCGGGAATCTTCCAACTGCGCCGCAACAATCCGCGGGTCACGTAGAGAAGATACGCGAGACGACTTCCGGTGGTACAGAGGACAAGCCGCAGATCGTTGCGATCCAGAGACGCTCCTGGAGCCAGCTCTTGCAGTACTCCGCCAAAATTCCGGATGCGGACGGCCAACAACTCCGTGACATGGTCTCGCCGCGATTCTCCTGAGCCCGCCTCAGGGAATTCAACCTCAAAGCGGGTCATGGGATACGAGAACCAAAGTTGCCAGGCTTTGGCATAGTAGGCGGCCATGCCCATACGCTGCTTGGTCCCAGTGCCGAGCTTGTAGAAAAGATGGGCATCTACGCCTGCCCCTGCCGCGACGATGAAGAAGCGGGTGCGGGATTGGCCTTCAAGATCGAGACAGTGTATGCGCCCCAGAGCAATCCGGCGAGGCGCGGAATGGAGAGCGGCCCGCGCCGCCGCTGCGATATTCATGGGCAGGCCGAGATCGTGGGCGAGGGCGTTGGCCGTGCCCATCGGGAGAATCGCCAGGGTAGTGCCGGTATTCGCCAACACCTGGATAAGGTTGTGGATGGTGCCATCACCGCCGCAGGCGAAGACAGTGTCGTAGCCCGCCAGGACGGCTTGCCGGGCCTCCTCTTTGGCATGGGCGCGCGAGTCGGGGAGGATGAGTTGGGCTTCGACGTTTGCGCCGCGCAGCAGCGCCAGCGCGGATTCCAACTCCGCCTGGCGCCGCGCGTGGCTGCCGCCGGATTCGGGGTTATAGAGTAAAGCCGCCTTACGCATGGCCGGATCGAAGCTGGATTGTACCTGAGCGCCTGGGGCGCGCGCTCAGCGTGAGCCCCACTCCCACATGCCAAAATTTATTTTCTGCGGCAGCGGATGGCCCAACTGGTGCGCCAGCATGGCGATTTGACCACGGTGATGAGCGTCGTGCGCGATCAGGTAGCCGAGAAAGCCAGCTACATCGGGCCGGAAGCCTTTGATGCGGCCGTCAGTTTCTAAAGCGCGGCCAATCAACTTGCTCAGAGCCTGACGGCTCTGCTCCAATCCGTGCACCGCCTGCGCAGGAGTGACTGTGGAACGATCAAGCTGTGGGGGTATTTCGCTGCCTTTGGCGGAACCTTTCAGCCACATCACGCGCACGTTGTGCATGTAAGCGACGATGGCGGAAATCGTGCGATCCTTGCCGTCTGCAGGTTTTGCTTTCCACGCCGCCGGGGCAATGCTGTCGATCAGCTACTGGTTAATGCGGTTATTGGTGTCGAAAGCGTTAAGCAAGGCGGTAGGGAGTTGGCTGGCAAAGCCGGCTTGTCACTGGCCCCGACTGGGTCTGGAGAGCTTCGGTTTGTTGTCTTCGGCATATCCGTTTCTGACTTGGCAAAGGCCTTCAATTTGGCATAGGCTTAGCGTCACTTGCAAGGGGCGTTTTACGACAAGCTCTTTTCTGAAGCTTTATCGCAGTGCGGCCAAAACTAAATTCAGGAGGATTGACCAGATGAAGATTCTGGTGCACGTTCTGTGTGGAATGCTTTTGTGCCTGGGCGCTGCCGCCCAGGATCATGCCTCGCACCCTCAGACGCATAACGCTCAGGCGCATCCCGTCACGCTGGTGACTGGGCTTGGGGACCTTCATCACCCTGTTTCCACGAAGAACCCGCAGGCGCAGCAGTTCTTCGATCAGGGTCTGCGGTTCATCTTCGCTTTTAATCACGACGAAGCGGCACGGTCGTTCCGGCATGCCACAGAGCTTGATCCCAAGCTGGCGATGGCGTACTGGGGCGTGGCCGAAGCAGTGGGGCCAAACTATAACGATCCCGCAGACCCTGACCGCTACAAGCAGGCGCACGAGGCGGTGGAGAAGGCCGTTGATCTGTCTACGAATGCTTCGCCGAGCGATCAAGCCTACATTCAGGCGCTGGCCAAGCGCTTTCCGGCCGACCCGACTTCTGACTTGAAGAAAGCTGCCGAAGACTATCGCGACGCGATGCGGCAGGTGGTCAGCGAATTCCCCGATGACCTGGACGCGGCCACGCTTTTCGCCGAGTCTGGAATGAATTTGCATCCCTGGGGACTGTGGCATCCCGATGGCACGCCGGAAGCTGGTACGGATGAAATCGTGTCCACGCTGGAGTCGGTGATGAAGCGCGATCCCAATCACCTGGGCGCGATCCACTACTACATTCATGCCGTGGAGGCTTCACCCACTCCCGAGCGCGCTCTGGCCGGAGCGAACAAGCTGGCTGCGCTGGCGCCGAGCGCCGGACACATCGTTCACATGCCCGCGCATGTTTACATCCGCACCGGCGACTATGAAGCTGCGGTCAAAACCAACGAGAAGGCGGCGGAAGTCGATCGCGCCTACATCAAGGCTACGGGAGTGCAGGGCATTTATCCCATGATGTATTACAGCCACAACCTGCACTTCATCGCGATGTGCTCGGCGATGAATGGCAATTATGCAGAGTCGCGGAAAAATGCAGACCTGCTGCTAGCGAACGTGGCGCCTCATGTGAAAGAAGTGCCGCCGCTGGAAGGCTTCACCACGATCCCGATGGCGGTGGAAGTTCGCTTCCATCACTGGAATGAAATCCTCAAGATACCTCAGCCCGATGCGGGGATGAAGACTGCTACGGTGTTCTGGCACTTTGCCCGAGGAATGGCCCTGGCCAGCACCGGCAAAGTGCCGGGCGCTGAGGCCGAGTACAAGATTGTTTCCGACGTGGAAGAAGCCACGCCTCCCGATGTGATTTTCCAGATGCCGATCAACAACAAGGCCAAAGACATCATGAGGATCGCGAAGGATGTTCTGGGGGCGAAGATCGCGGTGGCGAAAAAAGACAACAGCGGCGCCGTCGTCATGTTGCGCGAGGCCGTTGCCATTCAGGACACTCTCAAGTACGGCGAGCCGCCTGACTGGTTCTTCCCAGTGCGCGAATCGCTGGGGGCGACCTTGCTGATGAGTGGGGATGCAGCAGGCGCGGAGAAAGTGTTCCGCGAAGACCTGGAGCGGAATCTGCGGAATCCGCGCTCGCTGTGGGGTTTGCATCAGGCCTTGTTGCACCAGAAGCGAGGGTATGATGCGGGATTTGTCGAGAAGGAATTTGAGGCGTCGTGGAAGGGTGGAGCGCAGGCGCTGAAGCTGGATGATTTGGTGTGAGGATAATGTGAGTATTAGGGGCTGGCATTCGCCAGCCTCTTTTTGTGCCCACGACTATAATCTGCCCGATGGCCTCAACCAAAGACATCGAAAAGAAAATCGAGGCTCTACGCGAGAAGGTTCGTCACCACGAATACCTTTATTACGTCTTCGACCATCCCGAGATCAGCGACGCCGAGTTCGACAAGCTGATGCAGCAACTGAAAGGTCTGGAGGCGGAGCATCCGGAGCTGGTCACGGCGGATTCTCCCACGCAGCGCGTTGGAGGCAAGCCGCGCGAGGGATTCGTCAAAGTGCCGCACTCCTCGCCGATGCTGTCGCTCGACAACACTTACAACGAGGAAGAACTGCGGGCCTGGGAACGCCGTGTGCACGAACTCAGCGGCCGGCGCGACGTGGATTACGTTTGCGAGCTGAAGCTCGATGGCATGTCGCTCGCCCTGATCTATCGAGACGGGAAACTGGCGCGCGGAATTACTCGCGGCGATGGAAGCGTTGGCGAGGATGTGACGCCGAACGTACGCACCGTGCGCTCAGTGCCGCTTTCGATCCCAAAGGAAAAGCTGAAGAAGGCGGGCATCCCGGGGGATTTCGAGGTGCGGGGCGAGTTGCTCATGCCCACCGCATCTTTCAAAAAGATCAACGAAGAACGCGAACGCAGCGGCCTGCCTACGTTCGCCAACCCTCGCAATTTTACCGCCGGAACCGTACGGCAACTCGACTCCAACATCACTGCCGAGCGCCGCCTCGACTATTTTCCGTACATTCTCTTGCAAGATGGCCACACATATTTCGATCATCATTCGAAGACGTTGGCAGCCCTCGACGCTGCCGGATTCAAAGTCAATCCAAACCACAAACTCGTTCACTCGATGGACGAAGCATGGTCATTCATCCAGCAGTGGGAGGCGAAACGCGACTCGCTGCCTTATGAGATTGACGGCATCGTCATCAAAGTAGATCGAACTTCTTTGCAGGACGAACTGGGGTTCACGGGCAAAGCGCCGCGGTGGGCGATCGCTTACAAGTACGCCGCGCGCGGTGGCGTTACGAAATTAGAGAGCATTCGTTGGCAAACTGGCCGCACCGGCAAACTAACCCCGGTAGCAGAGTTGGCGCCAATTCCAATCGGCGGCACGACGGTTCGCAACGCCACACTGCACAACATGGATGAAATCCAACGTCTTGACGTAAGGATTGGCGACTGGGTGCGAGTCGAGCGTGGCGGCGATGTGATTCCTAAGATCGTCTCGGTTGATACGGAGCATCCACGCGGCACAAAAGAAATCAAAGAACCTGAGAAATGCTCCGTTTGCGGCACCAAGGTTGTCCGCACCGAGGGCGAAGTTGACTACCGCTGCGTCAACGCAAACTGCCCCGCTAAGTTGCTCGGCACGATTCTGCACTTCGCCTCTCGTGGAGTGATGAACATCGACGGTATGGGCGAGTCCCTGGTCAACCAGCTGATCGAGCGCGGCTTGGTCAAAAATGTCGCCGATATCTACGACCTCACGAAGGAAACCTTGCTCGGCCTGGAACGCTTCGCCGAAAAATCGGCGCAGAACATTTTGGATGAAATCGAGAATTCGAAGAAGCTTCCACTGGAGCGGGTCATCTACGGGCTGGGTATTCGAATGGTTGGTGAGCGCACGGCGCAGTTTCTGGCCGAGCATTTCGGATCAATGGAAGAAGTCGAGAAGGCTAGTGCAGAAGAACTGCAGAAAGTGAATGAAGTCGGCCCACGCATCGCCGAGAGTATTGTCGAATTCTTCAGCAACGCCGCGAATCGGAAACTGGTCGATCGGTTGCGCGACGCTGGGCTCAAGATGAGCGGCCAGAAGAAACAGCGCGGCACCAAACTCGCCGGGAAGACGTTTGTGCTGACCGGGACGCTGGCGCATTTCACGCGCGATGAAGCCAAGAAGATGATTGAAGATGCTGGAGGGAAGGTTACAGGGTCGGTGAGCAAAAAAACGGATTACGTGGTCGCGGGAGCGGATGCGGGATCGAAGCTGGATAAGGCGAAGGAGCTGGGGGTGAAGGTGATCGACGAAAGAGAGATGGAGAAACTGGCTCGGTAACGAGAATAACGTACCATGAATATCCCGCATAAGAAGCGGGATATTCATGGTGTGCCGTTGGCGAAATTCGTAAAGGCAAAATTAGAAAATCGGCCTTTTTGCGATTAACCGTGCAGCACTTTCGTCATCCTCTTCCATGTCTCTACCAGCGTCTCCGGCAGAACGCGCGTTTCGCCGACGACCGATATGAAGTTCGCATCGGCGACCCAGCGGGGCAGGACGTGCATGTGGATGTGTCCGGCGATTCCGGCGCCGGCGGCTTTGCCGATGTTCATGCCCAGGTTGATGCCGTCGGGGTGGTAAAGTTCGCGCAGCACGGACTCCATCCGCTGCGAGAGGGCCATCATTTCATTCGCGGCTTCCGGCGGGAGCTTTCGCAGTTCGTCGAGGTGGGCGTAGGGCACGATCATCACATGGCCGGGCGTGTAGGGAAACGCATTCAAGATCACAAAGCAATGCTCACCGCGATACACGATGCGCACTTTGGCGTCGTCGACGGCATTTACCGCGTCACAGAAAACGCAACCCGCTGTCTTCTCGGCGGTTGAAACATAAGCGTAACGCCAAGGGGTCCAGAGGTAGTCCATGACAAGGCAGGGTAGCAGATGGCGGCCCGTGAGGGTAAGCGCAGATGCAAATGCATTTGCCGATCTGTTATTGGCTCGGTGTTTTCATCGGCTTCCACCACCGCTGGTGGTGCTTACACTGCGACTCGAATTCCGGACTGCACCGGGCATGGAAGGTCCTCTCGGCGATGGCGAGGCCCAACCCGGTGCCCAGAAACATATCGGAGGACCAGTGGTCCCGTGCCATGAAGCGAGTAAAGGTCACCGTGAAAGCCGCGCCATAACTCAGTGCGCGCGCCCAGGGCTTGGGATATTCATCGGCCAGCACCGACGCCATCGCCCAGGTAAACATGGCATGGCCGCCAGGGAAGGAGGTGTTGAGAGCGTGATGCTTGAAGAAGTCTCCATGATTGTTGCCCTCATCGGGCCGTTGGCGGCCGGCAATGAGCTGCATGGGCGTATAGATGAGGAAGGTATTGACCAGGGTTTCGAGTTCGAGTAAGCCAGTCTCTCTGGCGTGGCGATGCTCGGTCTTAGCTCCGTAAAGGTATATCCCTGCCAGTGAGCCGGCCAATCCCCCCAAGGCGGTATCGGAAATGGCCTGATACACCGTGAAATGTGAGTGCGAAATATTGTTTTCAATGTGGCGGTCGGCGGCGAGGAACGCGCCAAAGCCTACGAGAATTACGGCGTCCCACTTGAGGTTATGAGCTTCGAATGGCCCCTTGAACAGGAGCTTCTGATCTTGTCCAATGCGGATGACGCTCCGCTTCACAAGTCCCGGTCGCTGGTCGGCGTCGGTTGCACCATCGGGCGCGGCGTCGGGAGAAGCGCTATCCGTGTCCAACGTCTCTAGTCGAAAGTCGGACCCACCGAAGTTGGGCGTCCCTACCGCTTGTTCGACTTGAGAAGTCGGAAACCGAACCTGGGTGGAGTGGGCTTCCTGGCAGGGGACGGGGATGGAAGCCATGGTCACGAGTATGCCCACAACAAGCGACGGGTGCGGACGACACGCTGGCGATTTTTTCAAGGTTATCGGCTCCAGGTGCTTCGGTTCTACAAAAACCGCTTCCTTTTTGATGCAAACTGGTGCAAAGGGTAGGCCGATGTCTGCAAATTTTCAGGGCGAATCCTGCCCTCTTCTGAACGTAGGGGTAAAGCGCCGGGGTCCCATAGGATTGCGTTTGACACTGTTTGCGAGGCATTGCTATAGTCGAAGAGTTCCCTTTGGACGCGGGTTTCTGTGAAACGTCCGGCAGCTGGGATTGTCCAAGCTCACTCGCCAGGGTGAGCCCACCACAACCAAACGACTCACTCCAGCAGTCCGCCAAGCAGGGCCCGTATCCTCCCCGCACCGAAGTGCGAGGCATAGACGAGAGGCTTAACCTTGTTCGACGACACCACCACCCACCATTCCGATTCCGCCACGGCCGTCGCAACCGAAACAGAACCGACGGCTGCCGAACCCACGTCAACCGAACAGAGCCTGAATGAGCATAGCTCGACTCAACAGAACTTGACGGAGCAGGATCAGGCACCGGTTGCAACCGCCACTCCGACCACTGCCGCTACGGGCTCCCAGGAAGCGCCGCGTCCAGTGCCCGCCGCGGACGACAAGCACGCCAGCGAAGACTTCGCTTCCGCGCTCGAGAACTTCACCACTGAGACCGAAGAGGCCGTGGGAGAAGACCGCGTCATCAAAGGCACGGTGCTAAAGCTGACGGCGACGCACGTGGTGGTCGATATCGGCACCAAGTCGGAAGGCATGCTGCCGCTTTCGGAGGTGCTCGATCACGAAGGCAAGCCGAAGGTGAAGCCGGGCGACGAAATTGAGGTGATGCGGGAGAAGGGGCAAACCGAGGAAGGCTACGTCAACCTCTCGCACCAGAAGGCGGCGCGCATCCATGCCTGGGACGAGATTGAAAAAGCTCACCACGAGAAGAGACCGATTAAAGCCGTGGTGATTGAGCGTACCAAGGGCGGCCTGACGGTCGATATCCTGGGCGCACGAGCGTTTCTGCCGGGATCGCAAGTGGATCTGCGGCCTATTCGGAATCTCGATGGGATGAAAGGCCAGACGCTGGAAGTCACAGTCATCAAGGTCAACAAGAAGCGTGGCAACATCGTCGTCTCGCGCAAGGAATTGCTGGAAGGCGAGCAGAACGAGAAGCGCAGCAAGACTCTCGAACATCTGGAAGAGGGTTCAATCCTCACAGGTGTCGTGAAGAACCTGACCGAGTACGGCGCGTTCGTCGATCTCGGCGGTTTGGATGGCCTGCTGCACATCACCGATATGTCGTGGGGCAGGCTAACGCACCCGCGCGATCTGGTCAACGTTGGCGATCAGATTCAGGTGAAGGTGTTGAAGTACGACAAAGAGAAACAGCGGGTTTCGCTGGGCTTCAAGCAGTTGACGCCTGATCCGTGGCTCGATGCCGAACACCGTTATCCCGTGGGCGCGCATGTTTCCGGGCGCGTGATCAGCGTGACCGATTACGGCGCGTTTGTCGAGCTGGAGCAGGGCATCGAAGGCCTGGTACACGTCAGCGAAATGACGTGGTCGAAGCGTATGAAGCATCCTTCGAAGCTGGTCAACGTGGGCGATCAGGTGGAGTGTGTGGTGCTGAACGTGAATCCCGGCGAGCGCCGTATCTCGCTCGGCATGCGGCAACTGGCGGAGAATCCCTGGGATGCCCTGCACGATAAGTATCCGGTGGGCATGACGGTTGAGGGTCGTGTGCGTAACCTGACCGATTTCGGCGCTTTTATCGAAATCGAGGATGGCATCGACGGCCTGGTGCACGTCAGCAACCTCAGCTGGACCAAGCGCGTGAAGCATCCCTCCGAGGTACTGAAAAAGGGCGATCGCGTAAAAGCCGTGGTGCTCGCCATTGAACCCGACAAGCGGCGGCTGTCGCTGGGCGTGAAGCAACTTCAGCCCGATGTCTGGGAAACCTTCTTCGCGAAGCATCACGTTGGCGATGTGATTCGCGGCAAAGTGTTGCGCGTGGCCGCATTTGGAGCTTTTGTCGAGATCGCCGAAGGCGTGGAAGGTCTGTGCCACAAGTCGGAAGCGATAGATGGAAACGGACAGCCGCTGCATCTTGAACCCG
>Ga0185299_10006150_pt1 | contig 12935 bp, 8 predicted proteins | sample PaiPotPPA55metaG_FD_128002 | JGI IMG/M metagenome (GOLD analysis project Ga0185299, IMG submission 128002) | Iron sulfur acid spring bacterial and archeal communities from Banff, Canada, to study Microbial Dark Matter (Phase II) - Paint Pots PPA... ...
ATCGTTTTCATCGTATCGTTGAACATTGCCAATCTCCTCTTGGCGCGCGCTTCGGGGCGACAACAAGAGATGGCGGTGCGGTTAGCGCTGGGGGCGAGCCGCGGCCGCCTGGTGCGCCAGATGCTGACCGAGTCCATGCTGCTGTCGCTCATCGGCGGTGCCGCGGGAATCGCAACCGCAGTGGGTACTTTGGGTTTCATCCTGCGCTTTGTGCCATCGAACGTTCCCCGGCTCAACGAAGTACGAATCGACGGGGTGGTGCTGGCGTTCGCTCTGCTGATTTCCATTCTCACCGGCTTAGTGTTTGGACTTGCTCCAGCGCTTCATTCGGCAAAGGTCGCTCTTTACGCGGCCATTCGTGAAGGCGGTCGCGGGTCCGGCTACAGCACTAAGACCGGCCGATTGCGGGATGTTCTAATCGTCTCTGAACTGGCATTTGCCGTCATACTGATGGTGGGAGCCGGCTTGCTGCTGCGTACTCTGGGGGACCTGTTGCAGGAAAATCCAGGCTTTAATCCAACTCAAGTTGTCACGGCAAACACGTGGCTAGGAGTTCCCAACGATCCGAAGACGGATCCGTATCTCGATATTCCTGGCAGAGCCACCTTTGATCGTGAGTTGCTGCGGCGCATGAAGGCAATTCCGGGAGTAGAACTCGCCGCAATCACCTCATCTCTACCGACCACCAATAGCAACCCCAACGCGGTCGGTGGCTTAGCGATTGAAGGCTTAGCGATTGAAGATAGACCGGTCGAGTCCTCGCAGGATCTGCGCGCCGAGAGAATTCGGATAAGCCCCGATTATTTTAAGGTGTTGCAGGCGACGCTCCTACGCGGTCGCTCATTCACCGAGGGCGATGAAGACGGCAAACAGCCGGTGGCCATCATTGATCAAAGCACCGCTCGTAAGTATTGGCCAACCCGCGATCCGTTGGGCCGCCAAGTGCGGTTCGGAAAAGACCCTACCAAGCCATGGACGACCGTCGTGGGTATTATTAAGGATATCAAGAGTGACGGTCTCGACATCGATGGCGTTCCCCACATCTTCGTTTCGACCTATCAAGACCCCAGCAAGCAAGTGAGCGTGGTGTTGCGGACGTCTCTGCCCGCGACCCTGCTCGAACCACAGATTCGGCATGAAATCCAGAGCATTGATCCCGGCTTACCCGTATTCAATGTTGTCTCTATGAATGACATCCTTGATCGGTCACTGGCTTCACGCCGTTTTTCTGCCGACCTGGTGGGCGGATTTGCTGGACTGGCGGTGCTCCTTGCTTCCATCGGAATTTACGGCTTGTTGGATTATATGGTCGGCCAAAGATCGCGCGAAATCGGTATCCGCATAGCCCTGGGCGCGCGGCGGGACGACATTCTGAGAATGTTCTTACGCAAGGGGGTCGCGCTTGCTGGCGTGGGCATCGTTGCCGGATTGGTCTTTTCTGCATCCACTGCGTCCATGATGGCAAGTTTGCTCTATGGGGTGCGCCCCCATGATCCGGCTGTGTTTCTGATCGTACCTCTACTTTTGTTTGCCATTGCCGTTCTAGCCAGCTACCTTCCAGCCCGGCGCGCGACGAAAGTGAACCCGATGATTGCCCTTCGCGAGGCATGAACTCACCGGTTTACGGCCGTCCCCATTATGCTATTTCTGCCATGGATGTAAGAGCTCGCGAACATCGGCATTTCTGGCTCGGGTTGCCGATGCCCAAACCATTTCGAGGGGCTGGGGAGAACCGCCCCACTGCTCCGAAACGCAATGGAGCGTGAATTCCCCGTCCCAAAATCCTTAAGTCGGTTCACTGTTCCATTGCTCCCCAGACCCCAAGTCCCGCGAAAGAAAGTGCACATACAGCACCTGCCCGAAACAGAAAGAGAGTGCATGTCTTTTATGGCGGCCCTGGTCGCCAGACGGCGGAGAGGCGCAGTTTAGGGTGCTAGGCAGATTCGTGTAATTTTATACGCTAAGGAACCGTCGTTCCATATCTCAACGCTGAGACGTGGCCAAGGAATCTGCGCGCGGAGGTTCGGCTTTTGCCGAGGCGGCGCGCAATCTCGCATGGTCAGGCCGAGCGCTGCGCTCAGCCTGCAGCTGCCTGAACCTGATCCTGACGTTGCTTCATCTAGTGGCAGGCGTGGGAAATCTCCTGGGTCCTCAGTCAGTACGCTCCGCTCGCAAATGGAATCGATCTTTCCCTGTTGGAAGGCGTCAGCCCTATCGAGTGGGATAACGTCGTGCTCTACGGGCAAGCACATTCTCGATCGAAAGCTCGTCCGCCGGCGCTCTATGACGGGTGCCCTTAGCGTATAAAATTACACGAATCTGCCTAGTACCCTTGAAAGGCTTGCGGAACAATGCGAATGTGACTTAAGATGTCTTTTTTCGCCAAAGTCATCCGGTGAATCCGGGCTAAGGTGTATTTGCTAGCATTTCACCCGGCGAATGTGGGTTTAATTTAAATGAAACATGTCGGCAAATGACGCCGTAGGTACGGCATGGTCCAGATACAATCCAGGCCGGAGCTTCCGCTTTATCGCCTCTACGTGCTCAGGGCTTCGTATCTCCTGATTGGTTTGGCGCAGGGCTCGCGAACGTGGCCGGCGATCCTGCATCACACGCAGCCGTGGGATTTCTGGCATGGCGTCGGGATGAGCTTCTTTGGCGCGCTTACGCTGCTCTGTCTCCTCGGCGTGCGGTATCCGGTCAGGATGATGCCGCTGCTGATCTTCGAATTCACGTGGAAGCTCATCTGGGTGCTCGCAGCGTGGCTTCCCCCGTACCTGGGCCACACGCTGGATCCCGACATCGCCGATTCGTTCTCAGGCATCTTCCTGGGCGTCGTGATCGTGCCGCTCGTGCTTCCGTGGGGATACCTCTGGAAGACGTACGTGACCACGCCGGGCGACCGGTGGCGGTAGCTATTTATCCGGATGTATTTTCTCCAGTTTTCAGACTGGCGAATACGGGCTCAAAGCAACACGATCGGGTTAGGGGCTACACAAGGCAAGCTGCGATAGGACCCAATAAGTCGACTCCGTCTGCCGGACAATTTCCGTTTTTAGTATTGGCCGTGGCAATTTCCTAACAAAATTGACGGCCCAGCCGCTTTCTTCAACGCTCTGCAGGCCGAAAACTTCCGGTGCTGCCCATTTAAGGAAATTGGAAAGGCAGCTGGAACCAAAACCAGAAGAGAATGAGGGGCATTTCAGTCGAGCGCGCAGCGTAATGAAAGCGTTTTTCCGGTCAGAATCGAGTTGTGTTAGGTCTTGTCGCAGCTTCCCTTGTGTAGCCCCAGGTAGCCCCGGTGGGCACAAACGGTGCCTCCCAAAGGCACGTTCGAAGGATCGGGAAGCTTGGGCTGGCATTCCTAGTCGTAACCTCCAAACATCAGCAGCCAAATGTCTTCGTCAGTTACGTTGAACAGCGCGTGCAGCTGCCCGGGTTTCAATAGGGTTAAACTTCCAGGCGTCATGGTACGGATCTCGAAACAACGTTCGCGCGCGGAGGACTGGCACCAGTCGCCCGTGACCATTATTCCGATGCCGCTGAGCAGAAAAAAGATCTCCTGGTTGTCGCGATGGCGATGGATTCCGATGCCGCACTCCGGCTTCAGAATATGCAGATCCATGTGCTCGGTGGCAAAGAACTCCTCGTAACGCGAGCCGGGTGCCTTGTTCCCATTGGCATCGAACATCCAGTCTTCAACTTCGCGGGCAAGCTCACCGCTATCGCGGAAATCGAAATAGTTGGAGAGTACATTCCGGTAATGGGCAAAGCCGAACCCGCCGTGTGGAGCCTCGCTGATACCAACCTTCAGGAAGTTGTCCCAGCCACGGTAGATCATATTGAACTGGTAATGATAGTTCGCGCCGTTTTTCGAATCCCACCAGGTGGTTGTCTTATCCGCCCACGCAACTTCGAGATTTAATGGGATAATGGGATGCATAGCGTGCTTCGGGGCCACCGTTCGCGTATCGCGGTTATCCAGACCCTCGCGCGCAAAATCGCTATAGCTGCCCTGCACGAGCGCTGGATCGATGATCAGCCCGCCGCGGTTGAATGCTGCAACACCTCTCGTGTCCAGCTTGCTACGGAGGTCGTTGCCCGGATAGCCCCAGATCTCGATCTCATAGCGGTTGGTCACGGGATTGTAAGGCACGTCAATCAGTTGCGCCGCCGCCGTACCCTGCACTTTCAGATACAGCTTCAAACTGTTTCCGAGCTTATGCCCGGACATCTGTGAGAGCTTCGAATCGGGACCTCCGCGATAGGAGAGCAACAGAAACGGTCCCGTCCAGCCCTCGCCGTTCGAGTCGGGATTAGTGGTTACCCACCCGCGTGCGATCCACGTGTCTGTGCAGCGGAAATCGTGGATATTCTGCTTCTGGAAATCCTCCTTGTTGTCCTGCTGACGAGGATCAGCGACGTTCCACGATGATCCCGAAGGCCCGTATACCTCGAGAAAGTCGAAGGGCACGAGATACTGCACCTGGTTGAGCAGATAATATTCGCGCTCGGCCAAAAGTTCGATGCTCTCCAGGATTTTCATCAGGCGCGCGAGCGGATTATTCGGCTTGTAATCGACGGTGCCTGGTGGCTTGACCAGGAATACCTTATCGCCACTAACGATCGTCATGGGCATGGTTAGTGTCCTGTCCCATAAATAGCATGGCTTTCGCCGTCGGTTAATTGGCTGTTTTTCAAGGCGCGAGCGACGAGCATATCTGAATCGATACGTAAGGAGCGAGCAACGCGGAAAAACAGCCAACTAGCCACGGCCCGGAGGGTTGCGATGAAAATGGGCCGGCGGCGGCGTTGCTCGTCGGTCACGTATCGCTTCAGATATGCTCCGCTCCTCGCGCCTTGCCGGCGGCCCATTTTGATCGCAACGAAAGCCATGTTATTTATGGGACAGGACACTAGTTTCTCGCGCGTGTCAGGCGCTGTGGTAACCAAGCGCCACGAAACGCAGCGGTTGATCGCTGTTGAGATTACGGATCCCGTGAATTCCGCCGCTCTTCGTGAAAATAACGCTGCCGGGCTGTACCTTTAGTTCACGAACATTGTGCTTGGGCAAACCAAAGATCTCCACGTTACGCAGCGGGTATTGAGTCTCATCAGAGAGCGTGGGATCATCGCCGCCACCCATATAGGCCACGCCCTCTCCTTCGAAGATGTAATAAAGCTCTTCAGTCCCGATGTGCTGGTGAGTACCATCCACTGTGCCCGGCGGGATCGTAACCTCCATAAAGTAGATCATTGAGCTGCCGAACTCGCGCTGCACAACCCAGCGCATCTCGATGGTGTTTTCGTTGGGGCCGGGATAATTGAAGTCCGTGGATGTTGGGTCCATCCTCGCGTTTTTGTAGCGGACGGGTGCAATGTCCCGCACCTTGGTGAAGAACCAGCCCCGTTGGAAATCCACACGATAATTATTCACCTGGACGGTGTTCTGCGGCGAGCTTGGGTCCTGCGTATTGGGCACCTGATAAGTGCGCCCGTAATTGTTATCCCACTGAGGATTGCCGATGCGATAGCCGAACGGAAAATCGCTATCGTTCTCCCGAAATGCCAACTCCACCTGTTTGAGGTTATCAAGGTCAGCGAGAGCCGGACCAAACCGCCGGACGCGTGTTATGCTGCCATCGCGGCCCATCATATGGGCGACTTTGGCGTCGTGATGTTTGGTTGGTGGCGGTTCCAGGCTATCCCAGATTTCGACCTGGTATGCGTTTATCCAATTATCGTAGTGCATGTGGACGGTCGCATCCGCGTTTTTCGACGCATCCTGATGCAAGAGTTTCAGGTACACGAGCAACAGGCCTCGCAGAAGCCGCCCGCGCTCGCGCGCCTGTTCAACGAGGCGCGAGGCGCGGTATTCGATGCGAATGAAGCGTGCGAGAAGGTTGCCATCGAAAAAAACTAACCCTTTCATCACCATCAGGTCCACAATGTTGCGCACCTCATGGACATAGTAGCGGTATCGGGGGCTCCTGGTCGCATTCAGGTACTGGGCGTGATAAATGCGATCCGGGAAAAATACGATGCTGAAAATCGAATTTTCAGGCCGGTTCTGAATGGCATCAAATAGTGCGTTCATGGGATTTCTCTTCTACAAGCCCGCGAGTATCTGGTCGGCTACACGAAAGGAATTGGCCTCGATGGTATTGGTCGGGTTCCCGCTGCCGGAAGTTGGCATGAAGGCGCCATCGGTCACATAAAGATTATCGAAGTCCCAGGCGCGGCAGTTCACGTCGAGTACGGAGTCGTTCCGGTCTTTGCCGAAACGGGCCCCACCGAGGATGTGGTTTGCAATGCGCACAATTCCGTTGGGCGCCAGATACGATCCGCCTTTGCCGACGAACTCTACAGCCTTGATTTGCTTGCCCGAAAGATGCTCCCCCGAGAGCTGCAGAATCTGCGCAGCCATGTTTGCATAAGTGTCCATCAGGTATCGATCATGCCGGTGCCAGTTCTTGATGATATACGCCACCGGGCGGTTCCATTTGTCCGTAATGGTTGGGTGCAGCTCGATGCGGTTGGTGCGCTGAGGGACCTGGTTGGCCATGAAACTGATGGACAGCCCCCGGCCGAACTGGTCATCCAGGTAATTCACCAAAGCCTGAGCTTTCAGGTCGGTCGCGAACATAAAGCCGTCCCAAAGATTATCGAGGTCGAGAGCACCGAGGGTCCTGAACAGGGAGATCGGCAGCGCGTCATCAGACGTGTTGTTATAGAGCGCTCCGGCAGCCCACAGGCCGTGATCATGCAGGAACTGTTCAGTGGCGCAGCAGTCCGTCGCCCAGTCGGAATCGAGAGCCCGCGACTTATCGTAGCGCTCGGGCAGAATCGCGCTCGCCCCTCCGAAGCAGTGAGTCATGAAATAGCAGCCGAGCAGATCGTTCTGATGAATCGCCTTGTGGAATCCGTAGTCCAGTTTCGCCGAAAGCTTCAGCAGCCGGACGGATTCGATCCCGGAACAGGCAACCACGACAGTCTTTCCCTGGGCGAATCGCTCAACGCCGGACGGATCGATGTAATAGACGCGATCGACTTTACCTTTCTGGTAAGTCAGCCGCGTCGCGACACAGTTGCAGCGAATGATGAAGTTGGGCAGATCTTTTATAGGCGAAAGCAGAGAAACCCAAGTACTGGATTTCAAGCCTAGAGGATCGCCATACCGGTTCACATAGCTGGTCTTTTCAGTTTCGGGGTCCTGCGGTACTTTGCGCCCGCTGGGCACGTGGTTCCGGGTAATTACAGCCAAGGGCGCGCGATAGGGCAGGATCGGGTTCTGCGGGTTCAGTTTCCTCGCCAGCAGTTCCATTCCACGCCGGGCATACTCACTAATGCCGTTCGGAGCGAGGGGCGGCTGGTACACATCGCGGCTGAACGGCTTCTGCTGGTTTCGGCTCTCGCCGTTAATTCCGACGAGTTCTTCGGTCTTTGTGTAATAAGGTTCGAGATCGTCGTAAGAGATGGGCCAGTCGCGCGCTTCGCGTTTGATGTCGGCGTTCGGATCCCGTCGGATATCGCTACGGCCGGCATTGAAGCTCGCTAGACGGAAGTCGAGAGGCGCAAAGCGGAATGAAACACCTCCGTATAGCTGCGTTCCGCCCCCGACAACTTGTGCGGTATAGCCTTCGATCGTTGCCTTATCGGAACCATCCGTGTCGCGATAGATGTGCGGCTCATCATTGATATCGGGCTCAACATGGCTCGAATAAAACGCCTGCCCCTTGTTGGCGACCGCCAGTTGAATGCGTTTCTCGGTTCCGTCCGAAATGAGCTCATCGCGCTTAAAGTCGCTGCGTTGGTTCGGGCTCTCGTACTGCGGTCGGAACAACGGTCCCTTTTCCAGGACTAGAACTGCCTTGCCTGCTTTTGCGAGAATGTGCGCGATGGGCGCGCCTCTCGCTCCGCTACCGATGACGATGACATCGAAAGTAGCTTGTATCATTCTGTATCGCTTTCCTGCTGTGAGTGATGCGCCGTGCCGCCCGCCGGATTAGCCCAGATAGTCCCGGTTCTCACCGAGCGGCGGTTCCATGCTGAGGCGCCAGTCGAAGAGCGTCTGCGGCTTCTGCCCGGGCGCTGCGGCCGGCGTGACATAGCGTTCCGAAAGATAGGCCCAACCCGCCGCACCAGCATTACCGCCATATTTTGGATGGCAGAACGCGCCAGTAACAACGTGCCGGCGCAAAAGATAAAGAAAAAACTGCGGACTCGAATATTGGCTATAATCCCATCCGGCGACCTGGTTTGTGGCCATTTCGTTATAAAGATCGAAATAAATCTCGCGGCTCATGTTCTCCGGTTCCACAAAAGGGCTCCGTTGACGCAGAACACGATCGATAATACGAAGACATTTTTTGTAACCGGTCAGATGATGGCGCTCTTCGCGGGCGAGTATGTTATGAATGTAATTCACCTCACCTACCGAATAGTCCATGCGATAAGCGTTGTTGTAGAGGCGTTCCTTAGTGGCACGGTCGAGACAATTGTAGAATCTGTTGAGAAAGTTGGCGGCATCGGCTGTTTGAAAAGGCAGGATCTCAGCCGCAAGACGATACAGGATGGCCAGTTCCCAAGGCTCCATTTCGAGAGGCGACGTGAAACTGTCCGTAAAAAAGCGAGACCAGCTCTGCCCGTTATCCTGGAGTTCCAGCTGTGGATTCACCGGATCATTGACGGGAAAGGCTTCATCCACGATGAACCGATAGAGATGCCGCTGGCCCTTCGGGACCACATACGTCAGAGACCAGAAACGGGTGGGTTCATCTTCGAATATGGCGCGCTCGAGCGGAATAGGTTCGTAGAGTGTGGCAAATGTGCCGATGACAGAGACGCTCGCAGGCGATCTGCTATCCGCTCCTGCGTAGATAAAAGTAACTTCGTTGTAATCGTCGAATTGCGCCGGATCGTTTACCGCGTCCGCGCCGCCGCCATATGTATCGATGACGGGAAAGCGCCAGGCTTCGGCAATCCGGTCCCGCTGAGATTGTTCTCCTGGCGCTCCGTAGAAGTGCCGGGCGTCCGTGTTATACCGGCTGAGGAATTTCGTGCAGCGATTCAGGACGCATTGATCGTCTTTTTTGAAGAAATATTTTGTTGCCACTGTATCAACAGGAGTAGGCTGCTATCCAGCATTTAGCAGCGTGCTTCCCGAGTCAGCTCCTCGAGCAGAAAGATTACTGATTGATAGTCTTTCCCAGTGGCGAGGTTCATGCCTAACTCACACGTTCGGTTGCTACAAAGATACCTGCTGTACTCTTGCCCGCTTAGCTCCTGCACCTCTTCCGAGGTAGCCGAACGCGTGAGTTCGGGATGCAGAAACCCGCGATCGCCGGCAAAAGCGCAGCACGTTGCATAAATTGGTGTCACGGCCCGTTCCGCAAGGGCTTCGCCGAGCTTTTGCAGTTTCTCGACCAGACCTAAATGATGAATCGAGCACACCGGATGTATCGCTGCAGAGCTGACTCGTCGCGTGACTTTAAGATTCGGCAAGAGATGATCATAGGCCCAACCGACCGAATCGATGATCTTCAATTGCCGGTGCCGTTCAGCGTTTTCCAGTGTGAGATAGGCGCTGATTTCGGTGGTAATGCCAAACGTGCATGAACTCGCATCGCAAACGATTGGGAGCTTCCCGTGATCACTCCACTCCCACATTTTTGCAACGATCTTGTTCGCCATGTATTTGTTTCCGTCCGCGTAGCCCTTCGAATGCCAAACCGTGGCACAACAGGTTCCTGAAAGATCGTCTGGGATCCAAAGCGGCTTCCCGGCGCGAGCGGAGACGGTAACCATCGCGTCTGCTAGTGGTGGTTGTTCCTGGCCATCCGTACCACCAAACATGCGATTTACACAGGCGTGGAAGTAGACGGCCGCCGCTCCCTCCCGCGATGTCAACGGAACTTTGGGTGACGCGGCAGGAGGGATATTTGGAAGCCACCCAGGCATTAGATCTTTACTAACAACGGATCGAGCGGCTTTAAGCGCACCTTCCGCTATTAGTGAACCACCGTAGATGCTAGTTGCCAGATGATTCAGCCGCAGCGCAGTGCGTGCCCCTACCTCCACCATCCCCCAGTTTTCGGCGATCTTTTCTGCCACGAATTCTTCGGTTCGGTTGTGCTCTTCGTGTCGGAACTGCTTCATGAGCACGCCAGTGTTGATCCCGACCGGACAAGCCAGCGCGCAGCTGCCATCTCCGGCGCACGTTTCGACCGCGTCATATTCGTATTGCCGCAGTAGAATTTCAGTAACGACAGAACCAAGGGGCTGGCGCAACATTTCGCGGCGCAGCACGATTCGCTGTCGAGGCGTCGTTGTGATATGGCGGCTCGGACAAACTGGTTCGCAGTAACCGCACTCGATGCAACGGTCAACCTCCGCCTCAACCGTTGGAACGGTGTGTAAATGGCGAAGGTGGGCTTTTGCGTCCCGAGTTAGCATCACATCCGGCGCTAAGATGTGATCTGGATCCGCTAGCCGCTTTAGCCTCCACATCATCTCTGTTAGCTTTACGCCCCACTCGTGTTCTACAAACGGTGCAATATTGCGGCCTGTTCCGTGCTCCGCCTTCAGTGAGCCGTCGTACTTGTCGACAATCAATTTCACAACATCTTTTAGGAAGCCATCGAATCGCTGCACATCGGCCTCCGTATTGAGCGATGGCGTGATGAGGAAGTGAAGATTTCCCGCTGATGCATGCCCAAAAACAACGCCATGATATCCGTGTTTTGGAAACAGCGCCTGAAGATCTAGCGCGCCATCGGCTAGCTTGTCCGGAGGAAAACAAACGTCTTCCAAGATGAGCGAAGAGCCGCTCGGACGCGCTCCACCAATGGAGGGTAACAAGCCGCTTCGAATCGTCCAATATTGTGCTGCCAAAACCGGATCCTGTGTGAACTCCGCCTTCTCCAGAAGCTGCAGACTATCCAGCACCGATCGCGCCGCTTTGCCTGCTGCTTCCAGGTCCTCAATACTCGGTTCGCGGAATTCGACCAGAAGGGCTGTCGCCTTCTCCGGCAAAACCTTCCATCGATCGGGCACCCCAGGTTTTCCTTCAACCGCCCTTAAACATCCCCGGTCGGAAAGCTCCACTGCCGCCGCACCGTGAGCCACAAAGGGCGCAACGGCTGCACAGGCCGAGTGCATGTCGGGAAAAACCAGGAAGGCCGTTAGTCGCAGCTTGTCATCGGGAACTGTCTCGAAAACGCCCTCGGAGATGAACGCAAGTGTCCCTTCTGATCCTACCAGCAGCTTTCGAAAAATGCCCAAAGGGGTCGACTCATCAAGAAACGCACCCATGTGATAACCCGTGGTGTTCTTGATGCTAAACTTCTTCTTCAGCCGTGCGACTAACTGCTCGTCTTTTTCGATCTCCTGTTTTATCTGCAGGAGCCCGGCAGCGAGCTCCGGTTCAGCGAGGTTGAATTGCGTTTCCGCATCTGAGTCAGCCGTATTGATGAAAGTTCCCGACGGTAATAAGAATGAGATCGATTCGAGGGTCTTGTACGAATTTTCGGCGGTTCCACAGCACATCCCACTGGCATTGTTCGCGATGACGCCACCGACGGTTGCTACGCCGGAACTCGCCGGATCGGGTCCTAGCCGGTATCCATGCGGTTGCAGCGCGAGGTTCGCGCGAAACATTACCGTGCCCGGTCGCACGCGCAATCGCTTGCCACCATCTTCCACCGTTGCCCCAACCCAGTGTTTTCGCGCATCGACCAAAATACCATCGCCCTGAGCCTGCCCACTTAGACTGGAACCCGCCGCTCGGATAGTTACAGGCAGCTTTTTCTTCCTGGCGTATCCGAAGATTTTCGCTACTTCATCCAGGGTTCGTGGGCTAACCACGACCTTTGGAAACATCCGGTATGGACTTGCGTCGGTCGCGTACTTGACCAAGTCAATCAGGCGCGAATGAACCTGGTCCTTGCCAAGCAGCTCAATCAGATCATCTCGTAACCACGGGGGTGTTCCCAAAGCGAGTCCCTCCGGTGCATGATCGTGTGTTGGCTTATGTTCAACAGGCGCGATGCGTTCCGTATCAGGTTGCAGCAGATTCAACATACTTGTCCTCTAGAATTTGACTTCCTGGTTAAAAGTAACGGTGTGCAGTGTCTATGGCCGGCACGAGGGGTTCTTTGTGGCTCGAATGGACCGTTGCAGACGGCGCGACCGGGTCAGCGATGAGTGCTCCAGCATCGATCGGTAATTGTCGTATATCCGTTCGCCCGCAATCCTTAGTTCCTTCGCTACCACCAAGGACTTTTCTCGGCTCCGCGAGAATGCGCCGGCAATAAGCTCGCATTTATTATCGATCCGCATGGCGATTCGATGAGTTTCGCCGATGCCCGAGCCAGGGCCGCCGCCGACCATGCCGATCGCGATTGGTTGGTTTTGGTGAAATGCCATGATCTTTCTCGATCTGTTGAGAATCTAGGGAAAACAAAGCGTTTACGATAACGTTATCGCTAACGGTCGATTGATTTGTTGTCAAATTGTTCCTGGTGGCTATCTGCCGCCGCAGTTCCCAGCCATTGTTTTTCATAACGTTTTCGTTAGCCGGAACGTTCGGTTGCGAGAGGACTTGGCGTAGTTATCAGATACTTTCGCCTGCGGGCCTCGATTTCAGCGCTCCTGATCTCGCCATCGCCCCGAGGCCGAGTACGGCAAGGAAAGCAAATGCCGCCGGGATGAAGAAGATTTTTGGGAGGCCGACTGTGGCGACGCCAAGAGCTCCAGTAAGACCGCCAAGAGCGCTGCTGACTGCCGTCGAGCTCATGAAGATTGCCGAAGCCGTAGCGACGGCAGTCGGAAGCAACCGCTGTGCAGCGATGATGCCAAGCGACGCGAAAATACCCCAGACACCGCCCATAAGGATCTGACCGGCGAACATGCCGAGCGCATTAGCAGTTGTGGCA
>Ga0185299_10006151_pt1 | contig 12934 bp, 9 predicted proteins | sample PaiPotPPA55metaG_FD_128002 | JGI IMG/M metagenome (GOLD analysis project Ga0185299, IMG submission 128002) | Iron sulfur acid spring bacterial and archeal communities from Banff, Canada, to study Microbial Dark Matter (Phase II) - Paint Pots PPA... ...
TCGTCGAAATTCCGTTCGGCTCCAGTGTGAAGTACGAACTGGACAAGACCAGCGGTCTGATCAAACTCGACCGCATCTTGTATTCGGCGGTTTACTATCCGGCAAACTATGGCTTCATTCCGCAAACCCTCGCCGAAGACGACGATCCGCTCGATGTGCTGGTGCTGTGCCAGGAACCCGTGGTCCCTCTGACCATCATCCACGCGCGCGCCATCGGGCTCATGACCATGATCGACTCAGGGAAGAAAGATCACAAGATCATCGCCATCGCCACCGAAGATCCGGAGTTCAACGCCTACCGCGAAGCGGCGGAAATGCCGCCGCACCGGCTGATCATGCTGCGCCGCTTCTTTCAGGACTACAAACAACTGGAGGGCAAGTCGGTTGAGGTGGACGAGATACAGTCGGCAACCCAGGCCTATCCAATCATTGAGGATGCTCTGCACCGCTACAGCGAGCAGCGGCGCAAGGGATTCGACGGGCTCAAGGTTTAGGTTGTGTGGGGACGGGGCTTCGCCCCGTCCGGTGGGGGTAAGCCCCGCCACCACACGGGCCCGAGGGAAGCTAAAATAAAGTCCATAGACTTACTTGACATTATGCGAAATCTGCTCTATGCTGTGAATCGTTCCCTCCTGGCTCGTACCGCCATTCGCCTGACGGTACGGGCCCCATTTTTTCCCGCTTAGCTTCCTTTTTCCCGCTCGTAAGGCTTTTGCATGTATCGGCGGCATTCCTCGAGCGCGCCCTGGGTATTGTCGTTGGTCTGGATGGCCTGGCGGTATTCATTGACGGCGCGTTCGCGCTGGCCGGTTGTGTCGAAAATCTTGCCTAACTGTAAGTGGCTCCAAACCTCGGTCCAGCGCGGCTCACCGTCGCCATTCAGCGATTCGCGGTAGGCGTTCGCCGAGGCCTGATAATTCTTCTGCAGGAAAAACACCTCGGCAATCCGGTAGTGGGCCAGCGAACTGTTCTTGTTGACTTCGAGCGCTTTGTTGAACTCACCCAGAGCGCCCGCCAGATCGCCTTGCTGGGTCAGTCCCTGTCCGCGCACGATTGACGACCGCAGCTTGATGTCGGTGGAGTTGGTCAGCACACGGTTTTCGGGATCTATCGCGATCCGTCGCGGGCGTCCAAAGGTTTCCACCGAAAACGGGGAATCGGTACCCACCACCTCAATGCGTTTTTCTTCCGTTCTTCCGTCGGTATCGATTCTCACGTTTACCGGCATGCGGAACAGATCAAGATCTTGCGTGATCGCGCCCACAATGCGGAAGCCTTTATTGGTGCCCAGCCGGTAGACCGTGTACTTGGCCTTGAACTCCGGGGCGCTGGTGGAATCCAGCCACTGCGAGTAAAACCAGGTAAGTTTCTGGCCAAACACATGCTCGCTGACTTCGCGGAAGTCATCCGTGGTGGCGGACTTGCCCGCGTACTTCGCGGCGAAGTCGCGCATGATCTTTAGATACTTGGGTTCGCCTACAACCCAGCGCAGCATGTGCAGGATCATGGCGCCCTTGTCAGTCACCAGAGACTGAAATTCGGGAGAAAAATAGTCTAACTTGGCGGCGCTCGAAAGCGGCACGCTGTCATAGGCAAGCGCGCCCACCGACATGTCCTTCACCATTTCCTCGAGCCCCGCCTCTCCCGCCGCGCTTTCCACGTACCGGGCCTCGGAGTAGCGCGAGAAGCCGTCGCTGATCCACCAATCGTCTTTCGATGCCGGACTCACCGAGACGCCCCACCATTGATGGGCAATCGTGTTGGCCAACAACCGGTAGTTGACCTTCTCCGTGATCGCGCGGCTCGAAAGCGCTGCGATTTCAGGCGCCCATGCCGTGGGTACTGTATCGTCCGGGAGCTCAACTACTTTCAACCGTGTCGAGGGTGCGTTTCCATACTGCGTGACGAAGTAGGTGAACGCCTTGATCGCCGTCGACGCGTATTCCGCCCCCAGATTCTGGTGATTCGGCTTGAAGAACAGATGCAGGTCGATGCCCGCTTCATCGCTCTTGAATTCCTGGAACGTGCCGGCAACTATCGTGCCCGGAAAACTGGGCTTGTCCCAGGTGAAGGTGAAGGTCTTGGAGTTCGCCAGTGCGGGCTTCTTTTGAGTCGGAGTTGCCGCCGCTGACGCGGACGATGCCTTCCCGCTGCCGATCACCACCATGTGCGCCGGGACCGTAACGCTAATTGTCGAAGTAAAGCGATTAACGCCGTATCCCGCGACCGGAAACCATAGTCCGGAGTAAAGCAGATAGCTGGTATCCGGACCGATGTAGGCGAGCTTCAATCCCTGAACCGGGCTGTCGTCGGCGCTTTCGAGCGTACCTTCGTATTCGAAGTTGAACGTGCTGCTCGCGTTTTTTGCGAGGCCGCTGTTTAGCGCGAAGCGCACGCTCGAATCCTGCGTGTTGCGCTCCGGAGTCAGAGGCTTGTTGCTCGCGTCCGTAAGCTTCGTTATGCGAAGCCCGTTGTTCAACTGAAACGTGGCTACGCTGAGGTCGTCAAGCGCCGTGATCTTTACGGCAGCGCGCGCGCTAAGTTTGTGAGTCTGTGGCAGGAGTTCGACGTCGATCTGGTAATCGTCCACGCGCAGGCGAGTTTTCTCGGCCGCCAGCGCAGGCCGGTCCGCTACCGAGGTAAGAAACAAGCCAAGAAAAAAGACGACAGACAAACAGAGCGCCCGAGGCGCTGGTCGAGAGTGGCAAAGCTTCAAGTAGAGTCTCCTGGAGGGTTACAAATTCTAAGATGTTAATTTTCCCGCAAAAGATGCTGGGGGACAAGGATCGGGGAAATTGTTTACTCGCTGGCGACAATGCCGGGAAGCCGCTCCGGGCGGTCCAGGACGGCACTCGGGCTCGGTTCGGTGTATACTTTCGCCCGGCTTCCGCGCCGTTCGTCCACCCCCGCGTGGATCAGGAGGTTTCCATGACTCGCGCAGCGCTTCGCAGTTTGACGTTGTTGCTCCTTGGATTACTAACCGTCTTAACCCCAGCATTGCCTTTCGCGCAAACCTTTCAGCCGCAGACCCGCCTGGGCGCGAGCTTACCTGGAGACACCTGGGAACCAGCCATTGCCGCCGATCGATACGGTCACGTTTACGTGCTGATCCCGGATTTCCCGCCAAGCTGCAAGGGCTGCCCCAGTTCGATCGCCGATCTCGTGGTTTCGAGTGACAACGGCAAAACCTGGTCGGCGCCGCGCGTGATTGCCGACCCAGGCTCAGGACAAATCGACGTCCAGGTCAAAGTCGATCCGAATGACGGGAAGACCGTGTATGCGTCCTGGCTTCAGAATAACAAGAGTCTGATCGAAGTCGCCAAGTCAACCGATTTCGGCCAGACCTGGACCACCGTGATCGCCAACTCTACGAATGCCGGCACCGACAAAGATATCCTGGCCGTGCGCGGCAATGATGTATATGTTGCCTACGATCACGCGCAAGTAGTGTGGTGTTCGTCTTCTCACGACGGTGGGGTGACATGGACCTCGGTGAAGGTCAACGCCAACGCGCAATTCGGATGGTCGCTCACCGGTGGCGGTACGGTTGATCCCGCCGGCAACGTTTACTTTTCCTGGGACGGTTACAAGCAGAATGGCGGAGCTAAAGGCCCGGTGAACCTTTACGTGACCAAGTCGTCCGATGGCGGCCAGACCTGGACCCCGACTTTGCTGGACGTCTCCGGTTCGCCTCCCGATTGTTCCGCCTTCAGCTGCGGATGGGCGTTTCTCGGTCCCGGGATCGCCATGACGTCTGACGCGGCCGGCCAGCTCTATGTACTGTGGAATTCAGGCACAGTTGATGGCGGCCCGGAGCGAATCTTCTACTCGACTTCCATCGATCAGGGCAACACGTGGAGTCCGAAAGCCGATGTCTCCCTAGCGCCTTCCGGTGTTGACCATGCCTTCCCGTCGGTCGCAGCGGGCGCGGCCGGGGACATCCGCATCGCATGGATGGATCAGCGCAATGAACCGCACTGGAACGTTTACTACCGCACGTCAACCAACGGAGGCTCCCGTTGGTCGGGTGAAACCGTCCTCTCGACCTACGTGGCCGGTTACAGCTACATTTTCACCGATGGCTTCCGCTTTCCGTTTGGCGATTACTTCGACATGGACATCGACAATCAATCGCATACGCAGACCGCCTGGGGTGAAGGTTATAACTGGCTCACACCCGGCAACGTCTGGTACACGCGGCAGGTGCGCTAGAGACGAGAGGGCGATAGCGGGCGAAAGATACGCCTTGCGCAAGTTCATAGGATTCCACCACCGGCCACTATTGCCGCGTGACGGAAAAATAAAAGTTCAACTGGTCAAAGTTCCTGCGCATGCCAGCGCGGTCATGCGTCCCAATTCGGGAATACAACTCCTACCTCGTTGAAAAACCAGTTCCCCTCGATTGCCGCAGAGTTGGTGCAGCGGTTGCACCGTATGGCTGACAACATCTCGAATCGCACAGCCACATAGCGGACTTTCGCCCTACTCCCGGCAACCGGGCTTCGCGATGACTAGCCCAAGGGGATTCATCTGCAAACCGCTCGCTTGCTCGTTTTCACACTTACTGTAGTCCTTCTAAACATCGCCCATGCCCTGGCCCAAAGCCCACTGTCCAGCGAAGAAGTGGTCCGCGAAGTGGGCGACGAGATCAACTCGAACATCATCTCCACGGCCACTGCTGCCCCGCCGGTCTCGCTTCCGGATACGCCCGTCCCGCAAAGAGCCGAGGTCAAAGTCAACGTCAAAGTCAAAGTTAGAGTCATTGACAAAAAGTTCATCGCCGTCATGGCAGCGCTTGGGGGAGCCGAGAGTCTGCGTTTCACGACGCACAAGCTGGTGCTGGACCACGAGTTGGCAGCTGGCGCACCCTGGGTCACCAGCGTTCCTGCGAACCCGCACCTGGTCGCTAAGGGCGCGGCGATCTATGCGGCCGAATTGCTCGTGGCTTACGAACTCAAGAAGCCCCACTCCTGGCTTCCCGGCGACAAAGTCATTCGAAAACTCTGGTGGCTGTATCCCGCAACCATGGCGCCAATCCACATCAAGAACGGGGTGCGCAGCATTCGAACCCAAGCTCCGTCATGCCCCGTGGCCGAGTGTCAATCGCCATAGCTTCGTATCAGGGCATCGCTTTAGCGATACCGTAAGCTTCGATATCAGACGCCCCTTCAGGGACCGGGGGCATCGAAAGTCAGGCGCTGACCTACTCGATCATTTTCGATATGATCTCCGCCGCCGTTTCCGAAGGATGCGCGCCGCTGCCCGTCCCTCGAAGCCGTGCCTTCACCGCCGCCAGACGCGCGATCATGCTAGCCCGCGGCTCACCGTCAGGGATAACCTTGTCAAGCTCCTTGACGACGTTCTCCGCCGTGAACTTGTGCTGCACCAGTTCTGGGACGACTTCCTCCTCCGCAATCAGATTGACCATCGCAAAGTAAGGAACCCTCACCCGCGGCTTGCCCAGCGCGTAGGTCAGCGGAGACACACGGTACACCATAACAAACGGAGTGCCCATAAGGGCCGCTTCGACCGTAGCCGTGCCGCTGGCAACGATCCCCGCGCGCGAATGAAATAAAGCTGGCAGCGCTTCAGGCACCAGATGAATTCCCCGTAGAGACGCGGCTTGCCGCGTCTCCGCAAGCGCCGCGATCAATTCCGTGAGAAACGACGAGTCAAGCGTGCGCGCCACCGGCAGCAGAAATTCATAGCCGCTACCGAGTCGATCCGCCGCCTCAAGCATCGTCGGCAGGTTCATGCGCACTTCTTTCCGGCGGCTGCCCGGCATCAGTGTGATCCAGGGTTTCGCGGCGTCAATCCGATTCTCGGCCGCGTAAGCTTCGCGAGAAATCGCAGGCGCGGGCAGATCGGCCAGCGGATGGCCAACAAACGTCGCATCCACGCCACGATCGCGATAGAACTTTTCTTCGAAGGGAAAAATCACCAGCGCTTTATTGACGTACTTGCGCAGCAACTTCACGCGTCCCTGGCGCCACGCCCAAAACTGCGGGCACACGTAGTAAACCACCGGGATGCCACGCTTCCGCATCTGCCGCGCCACCCGCCAGTTGAAGGCCGGCGAGTCGATGACGACGGCGAGGACTGGCCGCTTCTCATCAGCCGCACGAAGCAATTTCTGGTAAAGCCCAAGAATCTTCGGCAGATGGCTAAGAATCTCAGTAATTCCAACGACCGCGAGGTCCTTAGCATCGACAACGATCTCGCATCCGGCAGCGCGCATGCGGTCCCCGCCCGCGCCGAAGAATTCAAGCTGCCCGGCCTGTGTGGTGGCGGGGCTTTGCCCCGCCGGGACGGGGCGGAGCCCCGTCCCCACACGAGCGCGCAGAGCTTCTATGAGTTGCGCGCCATACATTTCACCGGAGGCTTCACCGGCGGAGATCAGGATTTGCACGGGACACATTGTAACGGGCTAGATGGAGCGGTGTTCAGGAGAGTGCTCAGTCGTCCGCATTCGCCGTGACCGAGGGAGCCCCCGCCGGCAGTTCCTGATCCTTATATTGCAGCTGATAAAGCTTGTAATAAATCCCGCGTTCGGCCAGCAGTTGCTGGTGCGATCCCATCTCGCGGACCTGGCCTTTGTGCATCACGATAATCTTGTCGGCGCGCTGGATGGTCGACAGCCGGTGCGCGATGATCAGCGACGTTCGCCCTTCCACCATGCGGTTGAGCGCGTCGCGCACCCGGAACTCGGTCTCCGTGTCCACGCTCGAAGTTGCCTCATCAAGAATCAGAATCTTCGGATTATGCGCCAGCGCCCGCGCGAAACTGATCAGCTGCTTCTGTCCGGTCGACAGGGTCGAGCCGCGTTCGCGCACTTCCTCCTTGAATCCTCCCGGCAAGGTTCGGATGAAGTCGGCGAGGTTGACGTCCTCCGCCGCCTGCTCAACGTCTGCGTCTTGAATGCGCGCCGTCCCAAGCCTGATGTTGCCCTCGACCGTGCCGCTGAATAGAAATGGATCCTGCAAGACAACTCCGAAGCGGCTGCGCAATTCGTCAAGATTCATCTCCTTGATATCCACGCCGTCAATGCGAATCGCTCCCCGCTGCACGTCGTAGAAGCGCATCAGCAGCGAGATCAGCGTAGTCTTGCCCGCCCCGGTGTGCCCAACGACGGCGACAGTCTCTCCCGGCTCAAGCACAAAGTTTACGTCGCGCAAAACCCAGTCCGGCTCCGTCGCTCCACCAGTGTTGTACGCAAACCACACATGATCAAACTCAATCCGTCCCGGCCCCTGCGGCCGTTTCGTAATCGCCGGCGAAGTAACGTCAATCTTCGTATCCAGCAGCTTGAACACGCGCTCCCCCGCCGCCATCGCCGACTGCAGGATGTTGTACTTCTCACTCAGATCCTGAATCGGACGGAAAAACCGCTGCGCATACTGCATGAACGCGACCAGCACGCCGAGCGTAGCCACGCCCCGGATCACGTCGTTCCCCCCGAACCAGATGATGCTGGCGATGGCAATCGCAGACAATATTTCGACGACGGGGTAATACACCGAGTAGGCCATGATGGCGTCTTTAAACGCCTCCATGTGCGAGGCGTTGATGTCGGAGAATTTATTGAAGGCACGCTTTTCGCGATTGAAAAGCTGCAACACCAGCATCCCCGAGACCGCTTCCTGCAAAAAAGAATTGATCCGGGCGATCGCCGTCCGGATGCGCCGGTAGGAATCGCGCACCTTGTCGCGGAAAATCAGAGTCGCGTACACGATCAGCGGAAGCACGGCGAAGGTGATCAGCGCCAGCTTCCAGTTCATCTTCATCATGATCGCGATAATGCCGGCCAGCACGAAGACATCTTCAAAAATGGAAACCACGCCCGCCGTGAACATTTCATTCAGAGCGTCAACGTCGGTGGTCACGCGCGTCACCAGCCGGCCCACAGGGTGCTTGTCGAAAAATCCGACGTGCATGAATTGCAGGTGGCGGAAAATCTGCCTCCGCAGATCGAACATCACTTTCTGCCCGGTCCACTGCATCAGATACGTCTGGATGAACTCAAGCGTGAAAGTGAAGATAAGAATCCCGACGTAAAGCCCGCCAATCTGCGCGATGCCGGTCAGCGGAGCGTCGCTCAGCCGGTCGCCGATCCAGGAATGTGAATTCGGCGACTTTGCCAGGTATTTATCGATGGCGATCTTGGTGAGAAACGGCCCCAGTACATCCAACACCGATTTCAGGATGATCGCCGCCAGCGCCACCGCGACGTGCCATTTGTAGGGACGCAGATACGTAAGCAGCCGCCGCATCAGTCGGCCGTCGTACGCTTTGCCTAATACTTCTTCTTCCTGATTGGAGGCCATCGGTGGCGCAAAAGATCACCTTAATTGGAGATCTCCCCAATTAAGATTACCCGAAAAACACTACTCCAAGTAGATGGACAAACCGGCGCCGGGGATGCGAAGGTGAAACCGCCAAAAGCTAGGAACTCAGCCTCTTCGCCATCGAACAATAAATCTCTACCGCTTCCAGTAGCTGCTTCTTCTCCACAAACTCGCCCTCCGTGTGCGCCACATGAATCGAGCCTGGACCCAGCAGCAGCGGCTCGCCCCAATTCGGCATCGACGGGATATCGGTAGTGAAAGCCGCGACCATCGTCGGCAAACCGTCTAGCGTCCGCAGCCGCAGGAACGGAGTCTCGCGTGTGAAGTGAACCTCAGCCAGCTCGCCGACGGCCTCCGTAATCTCGCGGCGCAGCGCGTCCGCCGGGCCCACCAGGCGATAGAAAAGATCAGCCTTGGCAAAATCAGAAATCACGTTCGGCGCGCGCCCGCCTTGAATTGATCCTACGTTCTTTGTGCAAGCGCCCACCTCCGCATCTTCCGGAAGTTTCATAGCATGCAGCCGATGCAGCGCTTCCACCAGCTTGTCGATTGCCGATTCGCCCAGTTCCGGATACGCCGAGTGCGCCATCTTTCCGCGTGTCACCAGTTCCACGTGCAGCGCACCCTTGCTTGCCAGCGCCAGTTTGTTTTCCGTCGGCTCGCCGTTAATCATGAAGCGAGTGCCAATCGGCTGCTGGTTGGCCGCCTTCGCGCCGATCGAGTCGCGCTCCTCGCCCACCAGAAACAGCAACCCGGCGAAAACGCCCGCCCCGCGCAGCTTTTCCACCGCCAGAATCTGTGCCGCAATAATCCCCTTCGCGTCGCACGCTCCGCGCCCGTAAATGCGTCCGTCATCTTCGGACGATTCAATAAAGGGCGGCACCGTATCCATGTGCGTGGAGAAAACAATCTCCGGACGAGCATGGCCCGGCCACGTGGCCAGCACGTTCGCGCGCGCACCCTCGACTGGCATTTTCCGGGCTTCCATCCCGCGCCGCCGCAGTTCGTCGCAGAGGAAATCTCCCACCGCGCTTTCATTTGGAGTGATGGATTCGATGTCGATCAGACGGCGGGCAAGCGCAAACAGGTCCATGCAGAAAAAGCGTAACAGCCCATCGCGATTCGTGGATAGTGCCGAATTGCCGTTGGAGTGCCAGGCGTGCCGCCCGGCCACCGTTATGCTGGTACGGGCAGGCGCCCGTCGCTCCATGACCCACTGTTGTACTCTGATTCCGTGCCGCCCGAAACCTCCAGCATCCGCTCCCTGTTCCTCGCCGGTCCCGCCGGACGCCTGGAAGCGCTCCTCAACGCCGGATCGCCCAACGCGACGCACGCCGCCGTGGTCTGCCATCCGCATCCGCTCTATGGTGGAACGCTCCACAACAAAGTCGTCTTCCACGCCATGAAGGCGCTCAACAGCTTCGGATTTCCCGTGCTCCGCTTCAACTTCCGCGGAACCGGACTGAGCGAAGGCGAACATGCCAGCGGCATCGGCGAAGTCGAAGACGTGCGCGCCGCTCTCGACTGGCTCGAACACGAGTTCTCGCTGCCCGTCATCTTCGCCGGCTTTTCCTTCGGAGCCGCCGTCGGATTGCGCGCCGCCTATTCGTATTCCAATGACCGTGTCCGCGCGCTCATCGCTCTCGGACTGCCCGCTGTCCCCATCGAAGGCCGCGTCTACGATTTCGATTTCCTGCGCGCTTGCACCAAACCCAAACTCTTCGTCAGCGGATCGCGCGATCAGTTCGGTCCCGCCGGAAAACTCGAAGCGCTCGTCAACACCTTCGCCGATCCGAAGAAGTTGGTCCGCATCGAAGCCGGAGATCATTTCTTCGAAGGAAGACTCAAGGAGATGCGAGTAGCGATCGAAGACTGGCTCCGCGAGATCTTGCCCGCCATAACCACTAGTGCCTGACGACCACCGACTACCAACGAACGACCAACGACCAACGAACGACTAACGACCTTATAATCCCCACCATGCCCGCAATCTCTCCCGAGCGCGACCAGCAATTCCGCCGCATGCGTGAGACCGCCCGTGAGATATTCACCTCAGCGCTCAGCAACGCCTCCATCGAAAACGCCTTCGCCCGCAACGTGCACTGCGAGCGCCGCGTGCTGCGCATCGGTGACGATCTGTACGATCTCGATTCCTACAATCGCGTCTTCGTCGTCTCCATCGGAAAGGCCGCGCACACCATGGCCGCCGCCCTCGAAGCCCAACTCGGCAGCAGCCTCGAAGGCATCGTCGCATCGTCGGTCGAACCGACCAGCCAAGTCCGCGGGTTCCGCTATTTCCGCGGTGGACATCCCACGCCCACCGACGAATCCATCCTCGCCGCCACCGCCATCCTCAACTCGCTGACTGCTCTCGATTCCACTGCGCTCGCCATCTTTATGATCTCGGGCGGCGGCTCCTCCATCGTCGAAAAGCCAGTTGACGGCGAAATCTCGCTGCCCGACCTCGCCGCCACTTACCGGACGCTCGTCCACTCCGGAGCGCCCATCGCGGAGATCAACGCCATCCGCAAACATCTCTCCGCCGTCAAGGGCGGCCGCCTCGCCCAGGCAGCCTATCCCGCGCAGCAGGTTTCGATTCTTGTCTCCGACGTGCCCGACGATACACCCGACGCGCTCGCCTCCGGCCCCACCATGCCCGATTCAACTTCCATCCATGACTGCGAGCGCATCGCCGCCAAATACAACCTTGTCGATCAATTCCCCAGTTCCGTTGCCGATCTTTTTCGTCAGCATGCGCTCGACGAGACGCCCAAATCCGACGACCCGGCTTTCGTCCGCGCTCGTTGGTGGACCGTGCTCTCGAACAAAGTCGCCATCGATGAGGCTGTCGCTGCCGCGACTCGCGCCGGTTTCGCCGTCGAAGTCGATAACTCCTGCGACGACTGGCCCTACGACAAAGCCGCCGCCTACTTAGTCAACCGTCTGCGCGAACTGCGAAGCAAAGTATCGCGCGTCTGTCTGATCTCCGGCGGCGAGGTGACCGTGACCGTCCGCAACGGAGGCATTGGCGGACGTAATCAGCAGTTCGCCCTAGCCTGCGCCGAACCAATATCGGGACACGACATGACCGTGCTGAGCGCCGGCACCGACGGCATCGACGGCAACAGTCCCGCCGCTGGCGCCGTAGTCGACGGCAGCACCCTTGGTCGAGCCGGTGGTCCCGAAGCCGTGCGGCACGCGCTCACCAGCTTCAATGCCTATCCGTTTCTTGATGCGTTAGGCGACACCGTCATTACCGGCCCCACCGGAAATAATCTTCGCGACCTGCGAATCCTGCTGGCTTACTAATCGTCCCGTTGCAACCTCTCGACTGGCAAGAAAGATCTGACCTTATATATAGGACATATATAAGACGGATAGATGTGCGCTCGTCTACGGCTCGAAAGTGAGCGTCACAACACCAGGCAGTTATGGTCTTCCAGCCGCGGTAAATTCTTGTAAATCTCCTCCCGCGCGGCAGCGTCGCGCCTCCAGCCTGCATCCAAGCGATTAAACCCAGAATTATTACGGAGGTTTCGCTTGAAACAGACTTTACGTGGAGCCATTCTTTTGTCTTTTGCCTGCGCTGTTCTGGCCGCGCTCTCGAATTTCGCGCAGGCGCAGAAGATCGACGTTGCATTCGGCCTCAGCACGATAGACGCCCCAGGGGCCAGTGCCGCCGACAGCAGTCATGCGCCTGTCTCGCTCACCGGCGGCACCTATCCCGGCTTTAGCGGAGACGTGCTTTTCTGGCACAATCTCGGCATTGGAGGCGAAATCTACTGGAAGGCAAACCAGGGCAAGTACGGCGGCGACCCCACCCTCCCGTATCGTCCAATTTTTCTCGACTTCGACGCTGTTTACTCGCCCAAACTCGCGAGCCATACATATCTTGAGCTGGACGCCGGCATCGGCGCGCTGGACACTCGTATCTACTGTCAAGGATGCGGCAACGGCTACAACACCAACTACTCGAGCGACAAACACTTCATGGGAGACTTCGGCGCCGGCATCAAGTTCTATCCCAAAGGCGGCTTCTTCGTCCGTCCCGAAGCGAAACTCTACCTGGTCAATAACAATTTGAACTTCAGCTCCGCGCGTGTCACCCGCTTCGGCCTCTCCATCGGCTACACCTTCGGAGGACACTAGCGGAGGACACTAGCCGGCTACCTTAGATTTGTGATCCTTCGCGAAGCGAAGGACCTGCCGTTTGGCAACTTCAATCATGTCTTTCGCAGCTCGCGGCAGCGGGATTCGTATCAGGGCATCGCTTTAGCGATGCCGAGAACTGTCGTCATCGTGAGCCCCTTTAGGGGCTGCCGTCTGAACGACCCGCTTCCGCTTTGTAACTTTTTCGTCTACACCCAGTCGCGAGTGGCCCGTTTCCCCGATCCCGCATTATGATAGAGCTATGAATTTTGGCTTCTCAGGCGAGATGATCTTCCTGTTTTTTCTGGCGCTAATCCTTTTCGGCCCCAAGAAAATGCCGGAGATCGGACGCCAGGTCGCGCGCTTCCTCGGCGAGTTCCGGCGCGCTTCCAACGAATTCCGCTCGCAGATCGAATCCGAAATCAATTCGCTCGAAAGTA
>Ga0185299_10006154_pt1 | contig 12928 bp, 16 predicted proteins | sample PaiPotPPA55metaG_FD_128002 | JGI IMG/M metagenome (GOLD analysis project Ga0185299, IMG submission 128002) | Iron sulfur acid spring bacterial and archeal communities from Banff, Canada, to study Microbial Dark Matter (Phase II) - Paint Pots PPA... ...
TTGCTGGAGGAGACCACCTGTCAGGTGCGACTGCCAGGATCGCGCGGGATAGGCACGAATACTTCCATAAAATCGGTGCTCGCGGGTGTCTCGCCTGAGACTGTGCTCGTTCAGCCCTCAGACCGGGGAACTGCTGCGGTGATGCCGCCAGCCGCGGTTGTTCAACGATATGGGACGGTCACGTATTGGAGGGAGTGCTGGAAGCCAGCGTCGCGCGCGAAAGCCGGACCGGACCAGAGATTGTTCTTTGCTTGGTGTATTGCTTCTCAGCTGGGTTTTGTGAATGCCCTACCATTTGCGCTCGATGGCGGGACGGTGGTCGCAGGCGGGATCTTCCCGGTGCGCACAATCAATCGTCGACCTTGACGAATAACCAGATGTTCGCGTTCCAATTGGGCCAGGTGCTCGGTGACTCTTGGCCGTGAAGCGCCGACCAGGTCGGCAATGTCCTGATGACTGAAAGATGCTCTCAGAAGGGCGCCACGTGACTCTTCGATTCCGAAATCGGAAGCTAATTCGAGCAGCGTGACGGCGATGCGTTCGTGAAGGTCGAGGTTAAGAAAACTGGAACTGCGCAGCAGCAGTCGGTACCACTGCTGCAAATCGTTCTGGTGAAATTTCCTGAATGCCGACTCCGAGCTATGCACCGTGATGCCTTTGAAATCATTCCAGCCCAGACTACCGACTCTGCAATGATTGTAAGCCTCGCATCGAAAATCGAAGCGGCCAAGTGGCGGCGAAGGAAATTCGGGGATCGGACCCGGTGGAAGCAGGGCGATTGTTACCCGCTCGCCGCGTGCCTTCTGGCAAGTGATGCGCGCGATGCCTTCTAATAAAATGTGAGCATCGGATGCGAGCGCGGCCTCGTGGAGGATTATTTGGGGCGGTTCGAAGTTGGTCAGCGCAAGTGCTCCCGCCAGCAATCCCAGCTCCGAAGCGGAAAGCCACGATAGACCTTTAAGCCGGCTTAGTTTATCGAGATCACTGCTTGGAGAATTTCGCGTTTCATTCAAAGTCGCACCTGTAGGCGGATATGAGGACCCTACTCGGTACGCGGCAATCGAGCAAATGGAATGTTATCTGAAGAACAAAAAGCGTGTTTTATCAACGACTTTCCGAGACCACCAGCATTCGTCTGCAAATGGCAAGAGGGCCTGCGAGCTTTATGATGTACAGGTTTCTTCCAATTTGTGATCGCCTGCTGAGGAATGCGTTTGAGCGAGAAAGGTCTCCAGCCGGCCGCGTCTAACAATCAACTGACGGCCATCACGTGCAATCAGACGCTCGCGCTCGAGCAAGGCGAGATACTCGGTTAAACGCGCGAGGCGCCCACCAGTTCAACAGATCTTCATGGCTGGCCGGCACCGTTAGTCGCATTCCTCGCTTATCGCGGAGGCCGAAATTCTCGCTTAATTCGAGCCTCGCGTTGGCATAAAGCACCTGAAATCCGACGAGTTATCAGACACTTATCTCTTTGCCTCCCGATCTCTTCACCGAACTTTGCAACGCTGTGCAAGCAGCTTATCCCCCTGGCGTCGGCAGCGTTGCGATCCTCAGCAGTATGCCGCCAAACAACCGCCGCCTCAGATGGCTCTTCGCCAACAGCAACGTGCAATGCTTGACCAACCGGCCGCCGTGTTCACCAGCCGCCGCGAGTCGGATCTTGGATACATCGATACCTACAAACATATTGTTTTCCCACCGATATTGCTCCAACGCGGCAGCTCATCCTTGCGCGATGCGGGCTCTTCGTCCCAGGCGACCGGGCGTGCCTTTGCGTTTTTTTGTCGAGCGTGGCGCCCCAATCGCTACTCGCGGTTTCGAAAATCTCGGGCAGGGCGGTCTACTACCCCGGACTTACTCAAATCGTTACGAGACTGATACAAAGGCAGGGTGGCTAACCGTCGGCATCAGGTTCGCCGTTGTAGGTCTTATGACAACCAGCGACCGAAAATGAGCGGGCGACCCGTCTTCCACAGCCCGCGCCTTCCGCAGCCACCCACTCATGGCTTCCCATTTCACCGTGAGCGGTACTAAATTTGCGCCTCCGATCGGGTGAGAGACCGATGACATGATGTTTTTTTAGCACCACAAGGCCCTTCCTCAGCAGGGGAGGCGGGCAACATGAAGATGACCCAGGAGTGGGGGGCGGCTGAACTGCAGACGTTGGCGCAACACCAGAAGGTTTTGGTGGAATTGGACCAAATGCTGAGGCGGATTGGAATTGAGCGCGGTGCGCCCGCCTCTTCGCAATCGCGCCATCGAAGACGCTCTTCCGCTTGCCGTTTCAAGTCGGCCGAATCTCGGGAATCTATCCTGCCCTGCGAGTCCAGGGTGAGGGCGCCGGAAATCATGTTTTGGTAATTAAGCACCTGATTTCAACGTTCGCACTTGCGGCCGCGAAGCGGCCCTTTATCTAGCCCGCGAAGCGGGGGGGCGGCGGTGTAGTTTTGAGGGTTCGCCCGTAGGGCGCTCCTTAGTGGGGTGAACCGGGTTTGGGTGGGTTTGAGCCGGCTAGGGGCGGAGCTCCTATTGAGGCGGCGTGTTGGGTTAAGTAGTTAATTATGGGTTAAACAGACGATGGCTGTTACGCCGGGGGCTGAGGATGAAATTGCTTTGTGTTTATTTGGTTTTGTGACTACGTTGGTTCCTAAAAACCCGATTGGCAGGTTCCTGAAAACCCGATAATTTAGTTCCTGAAAACCCGCGTTTTTGTTCCCGTTAACCCGAATGTGGTTCTTGAAAACCCGATAATTGGGTTCCTGAAACCCCGAGTATCGCGCTCGCGACAGAGGGAGTTCCACGATAGCCGGCCCGGTTCCTGAAAACCCGTGTTGTGAGTGTTGGGCCGAAAACGGGTCCCCTTGTGTTGGTTCCCGAAAACCCGACTTCAGTTTTCTGCGACACCGACGCTCTTCGCCAAAGCTTGTGCGTCCTTGGTGTAGAACATTACTTGGTCCGCGGTCTCGTCGTAGCGCACGCGGTAATCGGGGAGTGTGTCTGCCCTCGCGATTTTCTTCACCTCGAGGCGGAAGCGCTTCAGCGGACTGTTGGAACCGCTTTTCTTGTGGAGCAAGTCGAGTCCGATAAGCCACTTTGCCTGGTACCCGCAATGTTTGCGCGCGAGCTCGTAGAGGCGGCGTTCGAGACCGCGTGAGAGCCGGAAATAGTCACGGCTCAGCGTTAGAACCTCGCGCCCCATAATGGCATTGTAGAGCCAATCGGAAAGGCGCAATTCGATCGCAACCATCCTCCCATCATTCGGGTGCTTTTCGATAATCTTCCAGGCGTCAATGATTCCGAACCCCTCTCGCTGTCGCACGCCATTGGTTCGAATGTCGGTCGTGATTCGCGTTCCCGAAAGACGCTCGAAGGCTTTCTGGAGCTGCTCATAATCCCCACCCCCCGTGTGCCGATTCGTGCTCACCAGCAGATCGTAAGCCGTGAGACGGATGTTAGGACTCACGTCTCTGCGATGGGCATTTATGGCCGCGACGAGCTGGCTAACAGCGTAGATTAGAATGTCCTTGTTCCAAATTGTCGCCAGACCGTAGGCACCGGGCGCAATAACAATTTTGTTACCGTTGTGCTCGTAGCGTCGGATTTTTAGATCGGGCTTTTTCGACAGGCTGAACATCGGATGTTCCATCGAGTGCCTGTCGTCCTTTACCGCCCACTCCACCAGGTCGGCGATGAAAAAGTCGCGGTTCGGGTACCGATCAGGAAGCAGGTCTCGCTTTGAATTTTCGGCCAAAGGCACTTCCGCCTCGGCCAATTCATTTTTGCGTGCCTGTTCGCCCGTTCGCTGGAATCGAGCTAGGATTTCTGACAGCTTCTCCACCCCTACGCTAGCCTGCCCTACCACCCCGCTCCTAGCCCCGTGCTGTTACGCCGCTGCCATCCCATGTCGCTGAAGCCACTCCGCAAATGCCTGCTGCAATAGCTCCGACTGTTTGACGCCATACGTCGCCGCCGCAATTTTGAAATTTCGCTTGAATTCCGCCGGAACGCGAAAATTGAGCGCGACCATTCGGGCAAGTTCGGGCTTCTTTATGTTGTCACGGGTTTCCTCAGGGGAAGGCGGTTCACCCTTAGTCCCTCGCAATGGAATGGGAACAGACGTTGGCATTTCAGGTCACCTCAGCCTTAGACTCCATGCCGCCGACGCGGCCAGTGACAAAATCGATCACGCTTTGTGCGAGGCGCTCAGCACGTTCGCGCAAGCTCGGGTGCATAGTTTCAGAAGGTGCCCTGCCCTGATCGCTCGCGCGGCGGTAACCCGTCCGCTCTGGCAGCTCACCTTCCAGCACTTGATAACCGGCACTGACGATGTACGCTTTAGCTTCTGTGATTTCGTTTTCGCGGTCACCGACCCGGCACAACGCGAAGGCCAACTTGTCAGAGGGGATGCGGTGCTTCACTAGCTCGTGTGCGAGTAAGACCGTCGGTTTCAGATCGTCGAGGCTCAGACCTGTCGGCAGGATAAGCGCATCGCTAACGTTGGCGATCTCCAGAGTCCCCGCCATCGAGTGAGGTTGCCCATCGAAAATGAGAAGGTCATACATAGGCGCTACCTTAAGCGCCTGGGCGACCGTACCGAACGGTTCAACAGCGATGTCTGGGGTTATGGAGCCGCGCTCTCGCCGCTGCTTCCAATCCGTGCTCGTACCTTGCGAAATGTCGAGGTCGGCGATCTTAACCTGCCAACCCGCAGCCGCATACTCACGTGCCACGAGGCGCGCGATTGTGCTCTTCCCAACTCCACCTTTCTGGGAGATCACCCCGATGAGGGCCGCCATCCTCACCACCTCCACACCACCTGTCGTGCAAACACATTAGATGGATATTTGGGCTTTATCGCTGACCGGGGTGAGCGCAGCGCGAAACCTTCGCACCGCAGGCGCGAGTGAGGGTCGCGAACAGGCCTCGGGATCGAGTTATGGCCGCGAGGAGCCGGACCACCGCGCGATCCCCATATTGGGCACGGGTTGCCGGTGTTCCGCATGGCACCGTTTGCCATAATCAGCGTAGATCTGAACCGTGGCTGTTGAAACTCAGTTCTTAAACACGAGCCTTTCGCGGCCGCTCGGCGACATGGATTTCCAGCAGCCGGTCGAAGTGTCGCTCGATGGTTGGATGATTCGAGTAAAGGTTCATGAAGTTCGTCGGTGGGGATTCGTCCGGGACTTCCGTTGCGCCTTGCGCTCCATCCACTCACGGATTTGCGAGCGGTTGAACCTGTAGTCATGCGAAACGCGGAATGCCGGCATCGTGCCACTCTTGGCTTGCCGGTAAATGGTTGAGACTGAGACCCGCAGCCGGGCGGCCACCTCCTGGGCGGTCAGCACCTCGGCCTCCGGGTTCAACAGGACTCTGCGCGTAACCGTCGCATGCCCCCGTGACGCTTCATACGTTGTCGATAAACAGAGGAAACGGCGCGTCGCGGCGACGGCGTGACAGAATCAGGTTGAAGCCATGGATCACGGATGAGTGTTCGCGCGGAGCTCGCGTATAGTGCAACAGGTACTGAAGTACTGCCAGTCAGTGTTGTGCGACACAAAAAGTAAGCGACCTGGCGGGCGAGGGCGATCCGCTGAGTTTTGGACCGAGCCTCTGGTTGGTGACGGTCAACGTCCCGTCGTTGTAAATACCGCTACCCCAGGGAACGTATCGGAGGAGCCTGGGCGATTGTCAGGTTCTTGAGGTTTTGGCGTCGCCTGCCGCGACCTGGACCGCCTGGCCGCCATCAATCATGATGCCGGGCGAGGCGGGGCCGTTGATGGCTGTCAGTAACTTGCGGCAGTGTACTAGCGAGTGGGATCGTGCCGGTGACGCTGAACCGAATCGTGTCGTGGCCGGTCCCGGCGGCGAAGCCATTTGTTGCGGTCATCGTGTTGGCCGCGGTGATCGGGTCGCGCAAGGCACAAATATTAACTGCGCCCGAATCGGGGCAAGCGAGTTGACGGTAATCCTGACCGCTGGCGCGGCCGTGCTTAGCGGGAGTGCAAAGGCGACGGCCATCGCCGCTGCCAGCGCCGCGCGCATGCTGAGCACTGCCCTCATTCCAGCGACTGAGCTCTGTTGCTTGCTCAGCAGCAGCCGTGCATTCAAGTCCGGTCGGGGAATTGCTGGTTCTTAGCTGACCATGGGTTACGCCTCCGGGGCGGTGGTGTGCTGGGCATGTCCAACGGTCAAATTGCGGTGAAAGTCGCCTCTTTAATCTTCGCGAAGCCTGCCTGGCGCCGCCGGAAGACAGTGGTGAAGGAAGGTGAAGCGCAAGGGCGCTGTCGCGAGGCGGGGTTCAGAGGAAGCGTGGAGCGCGGCTCGCCTGAATTCTGTGAGAGCCGCAAACGACATTGGCGATTGAGCCGACCGACCGCCATTGCCCGGAGCCTGTCTGTCCCCCCTTAACGTGAGTCATGCGAGCCGCATGGTTGATGCGCTAAACCTGCTTCTTCGGTTCGGAGCAGTCGAAGCAGTGTCCCGCGCGGTCCCTAAACTCCAATTCGCGTCCGTCTCTGTTTGCGCGGAGATAACAATCGGGAGTGGAACGAAAGTGCACTCGACTAACTGCTCGGACGGTCCGAACATCGTGAGCCGGATCATCACGAGGTGTTCATGGTGCATCATCTCGGCCAACAGCCGGCCGTTTGCGCGACTTCGACGTGCCTCAATCATCGTGCATATAGATGTCGCGGCAGCATCGGAAAATGTACGGTAGGATTTCACGCAATGTCGTCCCCTGGCTTAGGACTGGCAAAAATGATGGCTCCGTTGGGGGATGACGTTCTGATACATCAGCGGTTAGAAACGAGGTGAGAGGATGACTCGACCTGATCGGAACCTGACCCTTAGCCCCCCTTTTAGGAAGGGGGGTCAGCACCAAGGCTGTTACAAAGCGCTATCGCCTACTATAGATACGGGCGAGATCGATTGGTCAGGTTCTTTTTCCCCCTGCTGAAGAGACTGTCGGTTTTCTCGGGTGGCCTTTGTTCGTCATGCCGACTAAGTGAGCGAGGCGGAAGCTGAAGCGAACGGGCGGAGGGATCGCGGCGAAGCGATCTGCGTGAAAACGCGTGTGGGAGAAAAGAAATGGTCCGCGTTGATCCTTCGACTCCGCTCGCGAAAAAATGCGAGCTCCGAACGGAATGACAGGCCGGAAGCGCCGCGGAGGAGAAAATCGACAGCCTCGTAGGGAGAGGGCTTGTCGGTGAGATGGATCGATGAGAACCAGATCGCGGATCGGTGTCGCTATTGGCATGCTACTCTGGTTTTTTTGTTCCGCGGCCCAGGCGCAGTCGGTGCTGCAGTATCACGGCTCGACCGACCGCGCCGGTCACTACGTGATCGCTAATCTTACCGCGCAGCGCGCGCGCTCGATGCACCTCGATAGTGCTTTCGACGGTCGCGTCGACGGGCACGTCTACACCCAGCCGCTACTGTTCCATGTGGCTGGTCATGAGCTTTTGATCGTTGCGACCGAAAACAACGTCGTTGATGCGCTCGACGCAAGCACGGGCAAATTAATATGGCAAAGATCAGTGGGGCAGCCAGTACCCCTGTCAATGCTGCCATGTGGCGATATCAACCCGCTTGGCATTACCGGAACGCCAGTAATCAATGCGTCGCGGCGCGCGATTTACCTCGACGCGATAGTCTTGACTAGAGCCGGACCGCAGCATCTGGTATTCGGCTTATCGGTGGATAACGGCCGGGTCCTGCCTGGCTTTCCGGTGAATGTCGGGCAAGCGCTTGCGGCGCTGGGAATGCACTTCACGCCGACATATCAGAATCAGCGGGGTGCGCTGCTGATAATGCGAAACACCCTATACCTCCCTTACGGTGGAAATCAGGGCGACTGCGGGCGTTATCACGGCTGGGTCGTCGGCGTCAGCCTCGATGACCCCGGTCGTGTGATCGCGTGGAGCACGCAAGCTGCCGGTGGAGGGATTTGGACACCTGGAGGCACTGTTTCGGACGGACAATCCCTCTTCGTAGCCACCGGCAACACTTTCAATGCTTCGCAGTGGATGGATGGCGAGGCCGTGATTCGATTCGGCGTTGATCTTAAGCCTCCGGCCAGCCGTGTCGACTATTTCGCGCCAAGTGACTGGCCTAGACTGGACGCGTACGACCTCGACCTCGGTGGCACCAATCCCGTGACGCTGAATTTGGGCGGTTCACATCTGATTCTGGCACTTGGGAAGGACGGCAAGGCGTATTTGCTCGACCGCGACGATCTGGGTGGGATTGGTGGAGCGCTCGCGGTTGAGAAGGTTTCCAGCGCGCAGATCATCACCGCTCCAGCGGAGTATCCGGGGTCAACTGGCGCCGCCTTTGTTGCCCTCCATGGCTTGGGTAGCAGGTGCCCTCGGACGATTTTCAACCCTTCGCTCATCGTCCTGAAAGTTCAGGTGCAGCCAACTCCGGCGATCTCAACCGCGTGGTGCGGCTCGCTCAACGGAGCCGGTGCGCCGATAGTCACGACAACCGACGGCATCGCCAATCCGATTGTCTGGATGGTTGGCGCCGAGGGTGATGATCAGTTGCATGCGTTCCGCGGTGCAGACGGGCAGCCGCTGTTCACAGCTTCACAGTCAACGATGCAAGGTCTCCGGCATTTTGTCACGATAGTCGCTACGCCAGAGCATCTGTACGTGCCGGCCGACGGGCGGGTCTATGCTTTCACGCCGTAGCTCGGCGATTTGAGAACGAATGCTTTTCGTTACCTTGATCTGCGGTGCGGAACAGCAAGCAGAGCAGGGAACGGCCCGGTACGCCGTCGCCCTATCTTCCTCGCGAAACGCAGTGTCCGGCTGAATCGACGCAGCAGCCATGGCCTTTTCGATTGAACTCTTATTGACCAGCCACGCCTAAAATCTCCGCGACGTGCGACCTGGCGGTCGGCGTGAGATGGTCGGCCGCTATGACTGCGACGATTTCATGGCCTTTCGGCAAACCGAGCTTCGACAGGCCGAGCAAAAAGGAACGGGCTTAAGAGAGCAAGCAAAGCGACAGTCGCGTTCTCATCAAAACACGCTCTCCGATGGGGAAGTCATCTTCCTTCAGACCTCCGATTCTAGATGGGCGCCGTGAGAAATATTCCTGCGAACAACGCGAATGCATCTATGGTCACCTCGCGTGCGGCTTGCGGAGTTGTGGAGGCTTAATTCCGGTAGCTTGGATCACGCTACCATGCAGGTCTTCACCATCTTTCTGCCACGTGCTCCAAGTCACGTGATTCGGCCCACGGGCGAAAAGAGAACCGCGCTCGCCCCAGTACTAAGTTTGACTTCCTAGTACCGGTACCTAGTAGGTATTGTCATCGAAGTAATTAGTGCGATCGGTATGGAGATCCCGCTGGGATGCATAATCGTCCAGGCCAACACCCAGATAATTACCCGCATTCGGATCCAACTTGATCGTGTTATGGGTAACCTGCACATGAGTAACTTTGAACCCGTCTGGCCTAGCAGTCTTGTTGACAGCTATGCCTCCAGGCCTGCTGCCGCTCGTAAACGGGCCCGAAACTTCCACAAATATGGTGTTCCCGAAAATCACGCCGTAATCAGAGGCCCGATAAGTGATCTGGCCATTACCTCGGCAACACGCGGTAATCGTTGTGCCAACTGGTCGCGAATGCATCGAAGTATTCCGGTTGTGCCGGGGGATGCGGTCGTTCAGGTCTCCTGATTCGACGCGAGCAACTGTTGATGCAATTCGCGGATCGCCTAGAGCAGTGCCACCGGATCGAGCGCGGCAAATTGCTGCAGAGGCGGTGCTTGATCGTCTCATCGACCGCATCGTAGGTTAGGAGCCTCTGATATGGTGTGAGCGGTGGATAGTAGCGTTTATAGACCTGCGTCGCGTTGCTTGCTAGCCAGCTCGAACGATGGCTGGAAGAGATTGACGTAGAACCGGGCGCTCTCGTACAAGCGCTGCAAGGCGCGAGCCGCGGCAAGCCCCGCTTAGTCTTTCGTATCCGACCAGATGGCGAACTACCGCGCCGTTCTTCTGCTCGGCCCATGCCTGATTATTCTTGTGGTAAGCCCGCGAGCGGGTCCATTGGATGCGGCACTAGTCGCAAAAGCCTCGCAACGTCTCATCCACGAACACGCTGTCGTTATAGGTATCGAGACCACGCAGAGCGAAAAGAAAACGCTGCGCAATGGCATTGATTCTTTCGACCGCCAGACTCTTCCCGTATTGCCAGGGCTGCGCATTCAGTCCAGCCGCGGTGAATATCGGTCAAGGTCAGCTCTGGACAAAGTTCCCACCTTCTTTCGTTCCGCCACCGTGTTCGACCATATCGCGCTCGCAGTAACCAGGCGGGGGATCACCCCGATCGGCAAAGTCCGAACCCGACACTCTGCGTGATCGGCGAGCCTGTGCACCAGCGGGCGCCGCCGCGCACGCCCGGCTGCTTCGCGTTCCGAGCCCCGTGGCGACGCTCACACCAAGGGGCTTGGTTCTGACCACATCGAACTTGAGATGGCTGTGGCGATGGTGACTCAATGCGCCCAGAGATGGTTGACAGGCGCCCGCAATATCAGAAATGGCGCGGCAACACGGCTCTTGCCGAAAGCTATAAATTGAAAACGATGTGGCATCACAAACCGCCGGCCCTGACTTGCGTGCTGATTAGCCCAATGTCAGCTCCAAAGACCACCAGCGCTATCTACTAGTCACTTGACACTGGCATGAAGTGAGTAACACATGCCGGCAGACGACGGATCCAATTTCGATGCCTTCCCGCAATGGCCATTTTCTGCGCAGCCCTGGCCTTTCTCTCGCAGGAGCGACCGCAAGGGGTTTCTTCTTCCCGAGCTGACCTTTTGCTTCTGCATTTCATAAATAAGACGAACTGCTGCAAAAGGGTGTGATTTTTGTTTTGCTGACGGCATTGACATAGGCTGAGTCAGCCGGTATTCAACATCGGACCGCCTTTTCGCGATTGCCAATAACGGGGATAGGGGAGGGTTTATTATATGCCTCTGATTGGCAAGTGCTGTTCCAGACACCGCCGGGAGCTTCTTAAACACGGAGCTCCGGTTCGTACTGTTAGCTTGATCGATATCCATACCTTTGGCGGTCGCGGATCGCCTTACTAATAGTTCTTCCTCATACATGCATTGAGCGGTAACGGCAGAGCCGTTCTCCGTACCGGGGGAGGGGCGGAGCGTTCGCTGTTTGCCGGCAAAGCCCCAGTCATTGCCGCGTGGGGGAAGCATTTAGCCTCCGCAGCGGGGGGCTTCATTTAATTTGTCAAGCCGGCTTGACTCATGGTCAAGCCGCGGTGTGGAGGCCTGACTACGATGGGCAAGGTGAGGCAAAGCCGCCTCTTGGCGGGGCGGCTGATATTCGTCGTGGTGCTGATGACAATGGGTTGTGTCTTCGTTTCTTCGAGCAAAGGAACGGCAACTGCGTCATCGACCGCCGTGCAGCCAACCGCACCCGCTAACAATGCAGTAGTTAGTGGGCCGCTGGCCGGATGCCCTACTATTCCTGGGACGACTACGCCTGTGGGCGCCGCGTGTTTTCCACCATCGCTCCGTCCGAGCCTGAATAATCCACAGGATCCAGTCGCTTACGGAGCGGACAAAACCGGCGTGAATGACAGCGCCGCAGCGATCAACGCCGCCTTGGCCGCTGGCGATGTCTATTTCCAAACGCCGGGAACGTACTTCGTATCTTTAACTGGCAACAATGTGAGAACGGCAAGTATCGTTCCCCCTGCCGGCAGGACTATTGAATGCGTACCCGGCGTGAGCCTAAAGGAAACAGCGACCAATTATGCTGCCTGTGGCGGCGACGCTTGCGGCATTCTTTCTCTTCTGAATCCGGGGAACACGGTAGTCGGGTGTGATTTCCAAGGCGGCAATTCCGCGCCCGGTTCGATCGTGGAAAGCCAGACCGAAGGCCCGGACTTGATTGACGTATCGAGCAACAACGAGACGATCGAAGGGAACACTTTTGAAAATACGTGGTCGAATTCAGCGGTACAGGTCAATAGCAACTATACGGGCATTCCTCCTTCTAATTTCTTGATCCAGTACAATACCTTTACCCATAATCCTGGCTATGCCATAAACGAAGCCGCCACCGTGGGAGGGACGATACAATATAATATTTCGCATGATGCGAATATCAGTCCCGAGTACGATGCCTGCACTAACACTTACCCTCGCGTCACTCAGAATGTAATTACCCAATACAATGAACTGGACGTGACAACCGCCACTGCCTACTCGGGGTGGTCGTTTTTTATCGGTGGCGGAACATATCCCAATGGCTGCGACTACTCAACGAACATCGTTCGGAATAATTATTGTACGAGTGAGATAAGCCAACCCGCATGGCTCTGGACCACCTCCAGTGGTTATACGCAGTTCCCAGCGCATTATAGTAATAATATCGTGGGACCAAATTGCGCTCTCCGAACCTGGTGACCGCGTATGTCTGTTGAAGACGCTGAAGCGGATGTGCCATTTGGTGATGCAGCGTCATACCATCCTCGGAGCACACTGTTATTTTCCAGGTTGGATCTAACTGTTGAAATAAGGTAGTCGGCTATCAAGCTGGTGGACGCAGATCAGTGCGTCCACCAGCGGCTCGCTGCTAGTCGGCGGACTGCGGCAAGCATTACCGTCGGCAATAGCGCGCCAGCTCCAACCCAACTGCGACGTCGACACTGGCGCCTGCAGGTAAGTGCGATCATGAAAACGACCCCGACTATGACAGACGACGGACTGAGGCCCGCTCCGCTTCATCCAGGCCACCGACTCCCAACTCCGCGAAGAGCAACAGGTGGTCGGAGGGTTCGCTAAAACGCACCAGGAAGCGACTTTCGGCTGGAACGTCGCCTTTTCGGACTGACACCCGCCACAGGCGGTGCGCACTCTTCTCGTTTTCTCGAAGCGTTGAACGT
>Ga0185299_10006157_pt1 | contig 12919 bp, 12 predicted proteins | sample PaiPotPPA55metaG_FD_128002 | JGI IMG/M metagenome (GOLD analysis project Ga0185299, IMG submission 128002) | Iron sulfur acid spring bacterial and archeal communities from Banff, Canada, to study Microbial Dark Matter (Phase II) - Paint Pots PPA... ...
CATTGTCCGCTTCAACGGAACGTATGACCCGCAGCCCAAAGTCAATTTCTTCTTCCACTTCGACAGCTGGCGCCTGAACATGCGCCCCGGAGTGTGGCTGCCCGCCTACGTTTACACGGAAGAATCGAACCTCAAGACGGGGTTCACGAAGGCCTTGCATTTCAAAGCGCAGACTCGGCTCTGGGGTTACGACCTGAAGGGGTTGGGCAAGAATGAGGAGTTTACCCAGATCCTGATCGATTCGCCTCAGTCGGTGAAAGACCAGAGCGATGCCGCTTCGGATGCAAGTCCGGTCGTCGCGCAGCGTATGTGGGAACGGCAAGCCGAAGAAAACGCGGTGGAACGCATTCAGAAGATTGGCTTGCTGGCTCCTTCTGGGGAAGTGGACAAGATTCTCTCTACCGTGGTCAATAATCTGCTCGTCACCAACAACATTGACTTGCAGGGGGACATCCACTGCCGGATACTTTTGACCGCTCCTCTGGAGTCGTTCACCATCGGCCACACGATCGTCATCAGCCGTGGGCTGCTGGACGTGCTTCCCGACGAAGCGTCCCTGGCCATGGTCCTGGCCCATGAACTTAGCCACGTCGTACTCGGACACAGCTTCGATACTAAGCTCGCGTTTAACGATAAGCTATTCTTCCCCGACGATGAAACGTTCCGCCGACTCGACTTCAAACGCAGTTCCGCGAATGAAGAAGCTGCCGACACTAAGGCGCTGGAACTCCTCAAAAATTCTCCTTACAAGGACAAGCTGGCCAATGCAGGACTGTTCTTAAAGGCATTGCAGGAGAAAGCGCCTGAGCTGCCGAACTTAATTCGGCCCCACCTCGGAAACAGCTTCGGGGGGAGCAAGACGATTCGCATGTCGAGCCTGGTAGCCTCGAGCCCTGCGCTGGATGACAAACGCCTCGATCAGATCGCGGCTCTGCCGTTGGGTGGCCGCATCAAAGTCGATCCCTGGAGCGATCGGGTAGAACTGTCCAAAGCCAAGCCGGTGGCGCTGACCGCGGCGCGCGAGAAAATGGAGTTTGAGATCACTCCGGTATTTCCCTACCTGAGCCGGTTTTCAACCGGCGGAGCGGAGAAAATGGCGCTCACTACATCGTCGCCCTCAGAGAATACGCCAAAGTGATTTGAAACGAGGAGAACGACAAGAGCGTACGCGGTCGCAGCTGGAAACAGACGCCTGGGGCGCCTTTGGCCGCTGGCTTGAACCCGAATTGCAGAATCGGCTGTTACTGAATTGCGCTGCCCACCTGAGAAAATACACTGTTCGCGTTGGAGCCGATGAGCCGGATCGTGCCTACCACGATCACCAGAATCACAGCCAACATCACTGCATATTCTGCAATGTCCTGGCCTTTCTCATCGTTCCATAGCTGTTGTAAACGTTTTGCCACGGGGCTCCTCATTTCTCACTTTTGGTAATCTGATGAAGCACTCACACCGGGTACACCCATACGTGTTGCTTCCCGGCGGCGGTCCCCAAGCTGATCTGTGCTAATGATTTTAGGAGCCGGCCCCACATCCGCCAATAGCACCAAAGTGCCACCGATCTCGGCGCGCCAGCGTACTAGTCAGGCAATACTTTTCAGGGGCAGAGACTGATTCACGGCAAACAGAGCAAGCTCCAGGCGGGTTGAGACGCCAAGCTTGTCGAAGATATTGCTGAGGTGATGCTTGACGGTGTCCTCGCTGATCTTGAAGTATTCGGCAATTTCCTTGTTAGAGTACCCAGCCACCACGGCCGACACGATCTCCAATTCGCGGGGTGTCAGGCCGAATTTCCTTTGCCGTGCCTCGTCGTTCGTAGACTGCATCAGGGTGCGCAGGTATTGCACAAGGTTGGAGACGCTCTCCCGCCCGACCCAGTATTCCCCCGCCATCACCGTGTGAATGGCCTTCAACAGCAGTTGTGTGGCAGAGTCTTTGAGCACCACTCCGCGGGCGCCGAGTTGCAGCGCTTCCACGATTTGGCTCTTTTCCGCGGCTGCGGTCAGCAGAATGACCCGCACTGGAGTCGCATTCGCGGGCACACTCAATTCCCGTAATGCTTCCAATCCCGGGTGCTTGGGCATGGCCAGATCAAGCAGTAGAATGTCGGGCTTCAACTGCCGCGCCAGCTTTACCGCTTCGGCTCCATCCGATGCTTCTCCCAGAACTTTCAGATCCGGCTCTGCCTCCAATAGGCGCCGCAGGCCATCGCGGAAGATAGGATGGTCATCGGCAATGACAAGGCGAACCGACTGCGCTTTTCTAAAATTCATGAGGCACTTCTCCGCTACGAGGCACGGTGACTTCCAGGCGGGTTCCCTGGCCGGGATTTGATTCTACCGTGAGTTCGCCGGCAATCAAACCGACGCGTTCCATAATGATCATAGGACCTTTCCCCGCCTCATCCATCTGATCCCGGTTGTAACGGCCCGCAAAGGGGAACCCTTTTCCATCGTCTTCCAGAATCAAGTTCCATTTCTTCAGGCTTGAGCCCAAACGCACCAGCACGTGGCGCGCTCCACTATGTTTGCGGACATTCACCAGCCCTTCCTGCACGATGCGCAGAATCTCGCGGCACACTCTTTGCGGCATGTCCAGATTCTCGAGGTCGCTGACGAATCGGGCGCTGATCCCCGTCTCTCGCTGGAATCGTTCGACCGTGTCATTCAAAACCGGGAGCAGTCGTTGCGCATCCACTTCGATCGCTTTCATCTGCTGCATCAGTTCCCGCAGCTTGAGCACTTCTTCGCGAAGCAGGCCCTGGATTCGGCCTAACTCTCCGCTGATCGGTTTGCCGGCGTCGGCATGCCGCCGCAGCACGTCCACCTGCATTTCGACGGCAATCAGCGATTGTACGGCACCGTCGTGCAGCTCCCGGGCAAAGCGCGCGCGCTCCGCGGCCCCCGCCCGGCGCCGCAAGCGGTGCAGTAGGTAGACGTTGTAAACGGCCGGCCCCACCTGTTGGACCAGATCGAGTAGAAAACGGAGTTCCTCCTGCTTCTCGCCCCGCCACGAGGGGTTGAACAGGAATATTCGCCCTCTCCACTCGGTCCCGAAGAGAAACGCCACCGTAATCAGTGAGTCAAAACTGCGCAACTCCCGCAGTCGAAAAATTGCTGCCATGTTCTCCACTGGCATCTTGTGGCCAGTCTGATCGAGAGCGAGGGTGGTCCATCGATCTCTGTTGATCGCGGCGTAGAAGACATCTCCCGGAAAATCGTCGAGATAGGTTTTCGCGTCCCGCGATGCGGATTCCAACCAGCGGAACTCGGACGCCTTACCCCCGCTGTCCGTGTTTAACTCACCCAGGAAGATCCGTTGACTGTGAGATTCCTGCGATGCGACCACCGCTTGGGATGCCCCGTACATAGACGTGGCTTCCCGAAAAATCTGTTCAATAGTTCCCGTCAGGCCGGACTCTACCCGGATCCTCGATAAAGTTCCTGTCACCACCGCCTTCTCCGCCCGCAGGTGCTTCTGTTGTTCCGCCAGATATCCGAGCAATAATCCCATGACCAACAGGTACACCGACAACATGAACAGCCGTTTAGGCTCGAAATCAGCCGTATTGACGCGCAGGCCATTCAACACCGGCCAAGGCAGAGAACCGTGCGGTCCCAAGCTCAGGTGAAGAATAACGAAGCTCTCAGCCCAGAGCAGTGCGACTTCGGCGGCAGCCGTGCCCAGGGTCTCCCACAAGCCCCAACGGTAGGCGGCCGCGGCGAGAACAAAAACAAAAAACAGAAAAAAAGGAGTGCGGGGCCCTTCGGAAAATATCGAAATGAGGGCCGGCCACGCGACATCCCCCGCGTGGACCATAAGGCGAAACGCAGCCGTAGACTGCTGCCGCCGCCGCAGCAGCATGAGAATGAGAATGCCATTGGCCATGTAAAAGACGAACAGGCCATAGGCTGCCCAGGAGCGGCCCAATTCTGTCGGGTCCATCTGGATCGCTACTAACGCCGAGACAGCGAGGAAGAGCCGGGCAGTGGCCAGCCAACGCTCAATCCGGCGGGTCTCGCCCGGGTCGGGAGGGATTCTTAATCTCCAGGATTGTCGATAGCGCTGAACGTGAGAATTCAATCGAGTCCGTCTCCACGAGCGTGGCGGCTTCGGGGCATATTATTGAATAAAAGAAGTTTACCGGCAAGTGAGAGTCTGCGCTGGTTTTGCTCCCAGCTTTTCTCCATAGATTACTTCAGTAATCAATGCCGCTCTGCGATCCAATCTAGAATGGGGCTGGGAGGAGTGTATTGCGGAAGCTTTCCCATCTCTGGTTGGCCGCCGTCGCGGGCTCGTTGGCCAGTTTAATTGTGGCTGCTCCGGTGCTGCCACGATCCTTTGCGCTGACCGCTTTGAGCGACGTGGTCCAGTGCTTCTTATTGGTTTCGGGTGCGGCTTCATTCGTCCCGCTGGTGCTGCGCTCCAGGGGACGCATTCGGCTGTTCTGGTCGCTGATCACGCTGGGAGTTTCTTTCTGGTTGTTGTACCAGCTCCTTTGGACTTATTACGAAGTAGTATTGCGCCGCGACGTCCCGGATCTGTTCGCCGGAGATGTCATCCTGTTCTTGCACCTTGTGCCGCTGATGGCAGCCATTGGCTTGCGTCCTCACATACCGCGGGACGAGTATTCAGACCGTGTAGGGCACTTCGATTTCGCGCTGCTGATGATGTGGTGGTTCTATCTGTACGTTCTGATCGTCATCCCCTGGCAATATGTCATGGCCGATGCCGCTGCTTATAACCGGCACTTGAATGCGCTCTACGTTGCCGAGGAGATCGCCTTTCTGCTGGGATTGGTGGCTTGCTGGATCACCAGCAAGGGCCATTGGAGAAATCTCTATGCCAGTCTATTCGGCATGAGTGTCTGTTATGCCGCAAGTTCCACGGTCGCGAATTGGGCGATTGGCCGGCAGGTTTATTACAGCGGGAGCCTTTACGATGTTCCTCTGGTCGCGGCAATGGCGTGCCTCACCTGGATTGGCCTGCGGACCAAGGCTGAGTCGCCAACCGCCGATGCCCGCGAATCTTCTACCCTCTACGGTGTGTGGATTGCGCGCTGCAGCATGATCGCTGTGTTTTCACTACCCCTGTTCGCCACTTGGGCATTGGCGGACGTGACTGTTCCCCCTGAGATGCGGGTATTCCGGCTGGCATTGACTCTGATTGCCGCATTCTTCATGGGCGTGATGGTCTTGGTTCGCCAGCACCTGCTCGACCGGGAACTGACCGAATTGTTGGAGCGCTCGCGCGAATCGTTTGACAGCCTGAAACATTTGCAAGCCCAGGTTCTTCAGTCGGAAAAACTGGCTTCGATTGGCCAGTTCGTCGGTGGCGCCGCACACGAACTCAACAATCCAATCACGGCCATGCTGGGTTATTCCGACATGCTCCTCAGTACGCAGCTCACCACCGAGCAGCGGCCACTGGCGGCCAAGATCGGCCAGTATGTTCGGCGAACGAAATCGCTGGTCGCGAGTCTGATCAGCTTCGCGAGACAGGCGCCATCCCCCAAGGGTCCCATCGACCTCAACACTCTGGCCCGCACTGCCGTTAAGTTGACCCAGCCCCAATGGGAGGCGCTTGAGATCGAAGTGCGAACGGAGTTCGATCGCGCACTGCCCAAAGTTTTGGGAGATTCAAATCAATTACTTCAGGTCTGTCTGCAGATCGTGGCGAACTGCCTGCATGTGCTGGGCGATGGTGGCGGAGTCGTTAGGGTCAGCACGCAACGGCAGGGGGAGACTGCCGTGGTGCAAATAGCCACCGAACCGATGCCAGGCGCCCCATCGAACAGCCCCCAGGTATCTTCCCCGAACGATGCGGACGACAGCTTTGGCCTGAATGCGTGTCAAGGCATCCTGCAAGAGCACCGCGGTCAAATTTCACAGGAGCGCCGCGAAAATGGCGCCATACTGCTGCGCGTGGAACTTCCCATCACCGAGTCGGCTCCGGCGAGGACGAAGGAATCTACAGTGCCGGTGCTGTGGCAATCTCGACCGTACGCTTGAGTTGGCCACACGCGGCATAGATGTCGCGACCCCTCGGACGCCGCACAAACGCAGGAATCCCCGCATCCCGCAGAATCTTTTGAAAGGCCGCGACCTGCTCCGCGTCAGGAGTCGTAAATTCAATGTCTGGCCCGGGGTTCAACGCAATCAGATTCACTTTGCAGCGCATTCCGCGCAGTAACTCCGCCACTTCTCTCGCATTCTCCGGCCCGTCATTGACATCCCCGAGCAGCACATACTCGAACGTAATCCACTCCCGGGTGCGGAGCGGATAAGCGCGCGCCGCCGCCATCAGCATTTCCAGATTCCATTTTTTATTGAGTGGCATCAGCCGTGTGCGCAGAGTGTCATTCGAAGCATTCAAGGAAATGGCCAGCTTCGGTCGGATCGTTACCCCGCCGAAGTCATGGATGCGCGGCACGATTCCTGCCGTTGACACCGTCATCCGGCGCTCAGCAATGCTGACTTCTTCTACCAGCAGGCGCGCCGCCTTGATGAAGTTTTCATAGTTCAGGAAGGGCTCGCCCATGCCCATGAAGACGAGGTTGATGCGATCCTCGGGTGGGGAAACATTCTGATCTTTGAGCACCGCGCATACCTGACCCACGATCTCTCCCGCAGTCAAGTTGCGCTTCACTCCCAACAGCGCCGTCAGACAGAATTGGCAATCCACGGCGCAACCAACTTGGCTGGAAATGCAGATCGTAGAACGGCCCTGATTTTGACCCTGCCTTTGGATGGCCCTGCGCTTCAGCGCTGCGATAGCCTCCATTGGTGAAGAGGCTTTAGCCCCTGAGGAATTTGGGGAGTTCTCAGCGAACCGCTCCGCCAATTCCCCGGCCTCGCTCCCATCTCCGGCTTCCCCGCCGTCGCCCTCTGGCATCCAGACGGTCTCGACGCTTTGTCTGTCGGCAAAGGCGATTAGATAGCGCACCGTGCCGTCCTGCGACACAAATCGCTTTTCGATTCGCGGCAAACCGACCGACACGCTCTTTTCCGCCAGCTTTCCCCGAAGCTCACGGGAGAGAGTCGAGATTTCTTCCACCGATTCCACTCGCTGCCGATACGCGGCTTCCGCTAGCTGTTTCGCGCGGTAAGCCGGCTCGCCCAAGCTCTCGACAAGCGACGCCAATTCAGCCCGATCCAATCCAAGCAACGAGATGTGCGATAATGCCATATTCTTCGAGTTTGGGAGCGATTGTAGGCCGTCCAACCCTGGTGCAAAGCCGGATAACTAGGCCTGCCGCTGATTTAAAGTTCACTTAACCCGCTGATTCTAAATCACTAAACTATTCTCGCACACAAGCTACCCCTATGTCAGAATAGTAAAGAGACGACCACACAGATTCGTTTGAGCGTATCTAAATATCACCCAGAAGGCGTTCGTACTTTAAGCAGAAATCAATGACTAAAGAAGTCCGCAACATTCGTCGTCAAAAACTGCCCAACGGGCTGACCATCATTACTGAGCAGATGCAACACATCCGCTCCGCCTCTATCGGCATCTGGCTGCAGACCGGTTCGCGCGACGAGGACGCCGAATGGAACGGCATCTCGCATTTCATCGAGCACATGGTCTTCAAGGGGACCAAGCACCGCACGGCGGAAGAAATCGCGCGCCAGGTCGACTCCATCGGCGGCAACATGGACGCCTTCACCGCCAAGGAATGCATCTGCTTCAACGTCAAGGTGCTCGACGAGCACGTTCCGACCGCGCTCGACATTCTGAGCGATCTGGTTCTGAATCCCAACTTTGATTCGGCCGACATTGTTCGCGAACGCGGCGTGATCATGGAAGAGATCAAGATGGACGAAGACAATCCCGACTATCTCGTCCACGAAATCTTCACGCAGAATTTCTGGAAGGATCATCCGCTGGGCAAGCCGATCCTGGGCACAAAAGAAACCGTGAAACGCTTCGAGCGGCCTTCGGTTGTCGACGCTTACAGTCACCGCTTCGCTCCCGGCAACATTATCCTCTCCGCTGCCGGCAATCTGGATCACGACAAATTCGTCGACCTGGTCACCGGGCAGTTTGAGCACATGAAGACGTCGAAGAACGGAAACAATGGCTTCCATTCCTCCGCGCCTAAAATCTTTTCCCGCATCATCCTGCGCAACAAGAAAGCTCTGGAGCAGGTGCAGCTGTGCCTGGGCGTGCCCGCGCATCCCATTGCGCATGAGAAGCGGCACGCCGGCTATGTTCTCAACACCTTGCTTGGCGGAGGCATGAGCTCCCGTCTGTTTCAGAACATCCGCGAACGCCAGGGACTGGCCTATTCCATTTACAGCGATCTGAATCCTTACCGCGACACGGGATGCCTGGCGGTTTACGCCGGGACTTCTCTGGCCTCGGCGTCGAAGGTGGTGCAATCCGTGGTCAGCGAGTTCCGTAAGCTCAAGGCCGAACCCGTGCCGGAAGAGGAACTGCGCCGGGCGAAAGCTCAGCTTAAGGGAAGCCTGATGCTGTCGCTTGAGTCGAGCACCGCGCGCATGTCGAATCTGGCGCGACAGGAAATGTATTTCGACCGCTTCTACGGTCTCGACGAACTGATTGAGAAAATCGAAGCCGTCACCGCCGAGGACTTGTCCACTCTGGCCAATGAATTCTTCAAAACAGAATCGGTGGCGCTAACCGCGCTGGGCAATCTCCCAGGACTGAAAATCAGGCGGGAACAACTGGCCTGCTGACCCTGTTCCCCTCTCCTGTAGAGATGTAGCTTGCTACGTCTCTGCCGACCAGTATCGCAAACCTAACGGTTCGGGGCACTGCCAGCAGAGACGTTGCAAGCAACGTCTCTACGATGACGGGAATGTCCTGCCCGCCATGTAACTTCCGGCCTCGTATTTCATCTCATCTGTGCCCGAAGGTACGAGCCTGACGGCAAACCGAACCACACTCAAGGAGAAGTTATGAAAAAGATTCTCAGCAATTTGATGCTGGCGTGTGTTCTGACCGCTTCCATGGCCGCCTTCGCCCAAGACCAGATGGAGCAGGGCACCATGAAACAGGAAGACGCTAAACAGGACAGCATGAAACAAGACGGCATGAAACAAGACACGATGAAACAAGACACGATGAAGAACGACCAAATGAAGAAGGACAAGAAGAGCAAGAAAGCCAAGAAAGATGCGATGAAGAAGGACGACATGAAGAAAGACAGCATGAAGAAAGACAGCATGAAAGACGACAACATGAAGAAGGACGACATCGAAATGAAGAGCAACTAGGCCCGGCGTCCGGTATCACGGCGCGGGCCGGGAGCCCGCGCCAAGTTGTTCGTTCCCGCCTGCAGTAAACTGCCTTTTCAAAATTCAACTATTGCCCACGCTCCTGCATGTTGTCCTCATCGGTATCCGTTTCCGCAGCGGCCTCGACTTCCAGGGCAAGATGTCCCGCAACCGCCGTATGCAAGTATTCCCGCATGCAGCGCAGGCACGGAACGTAGCCCTCCCGCATCGCTTGTTTCGCGGTGAGAGTTCGCTCCGTCTGTTTATTGTGAATGAAGTCGCATCCGGCTGCATGGAAGACCTTGGCGCCGGAGGTCACCACTACCAGCATGTCCGGCGGAATGCCCTCGCCCGGCTGCGCGTGTTCAGATTTCAGGGGGGGGGCGGCTGTCAGCGAGTTCGCCAGTCGCAAACCGCCCGCAAACAAAACCAGCGCTGCCACTGGGACCAACCATGCCGACCATGTCGACCAGCGGGTGCCATGCACGCGCACATTCTGTGCCAGCTTTTTTTCCAGCCGCCGGCCAAATCCCGCAGGCACTTCCATCATGCGCTCGTCGCTGTACAGACGGATCACATTGCGCATTCCTTCCAGGACTGACGAGCAACGTTGGCACGCCGGAAAGTGCTGGTCCATTGCCGAGCGCAAGGCAGCATCGACTTCCCCTTCCAAGTAGTTCGAAATCTCGCGGCATACCCGTTCGCAATTCACGGCTTCGTTGTTCACCATGGTTTGTTCCCCTTCTCGAAGGGCAGGCGACTGAACCAGCCTTGCTCCCAGCCGGCGGCGAGCAGATCGCGCAACATCAGACGCGCCCGCAGCAGCCGTGTCTTCACCGAAGCCACCGAAATTCCCAGTGCCTCGGCGGTTTCCTGAATATTTAACTGTTCCATGTCGCGCAGCACGAAGACTTCGCGATACTTGCGGTCGAGCGTTGCCAGTGCGTCGGCCAGCTTCTGCCGCACTTCTTTTCGTTCCAACGATTCCGAGGGGATCTCGCGCCAATCGGCAAAGTCGCGCGGTACGTAGTCGCTCTCTTCGTCGCGTCGGTCGTCGATGCCTTCCATCACCACAGTCCTCTCCCGCCGCCGCCGCATCAGCGCTTCGTTGATCGTGATTTGGATCAGCCACGTGCTGAAGCGGGCCTCGGCGCGAAACTGGCGAATATTGACGAATGCCTTCAGCATGGCTTCCTGGGCGGCGTCCTCTGCGTCGGTCTCGTTGCGCAGAATGGCCAGCGCGGCGGCATACACCCGGCGTTCGTAAGGCCGCACCAACTCATAAAACAATTCGTTCCGTCCGCGCTGGACCCGCGCGATCAAGTCCTGCTCGCGCATGGTGCTGGCCTGTTCCGGGTTGTGAAGCAAAATATTCGCTTCGGCCATCGTTAGTCGTTACTCTTTACGCTTCACTCGCGACCGCCCGTCAGTATTCCGGGTCGTTAATATTCCGGATCCTTCTTCCAACCCGTCAGCATGGAAACGAAATTATTCCAACCGTGCAGAACCACCATCACCAGATGTCCCAACAAAAATGCCAGGAGCGCCCACATGATGAGAAAGTGCCACAAACGCGACCAATGAAATCCGCCCAACAACCATGCCAGCCAGGAAAACTGCACCGGCTTCCAGATAGCAAGACCGGTCAGCACCGAGAGCACGCCCAGCGCGATGGCAGTCGTATAAGCATGTTTTTGCAGCGGATTGTAAGCTTCGTGCACCGCGGGCTTCGGCCCGAAAAAGAAATAGTGCTTCACCATCGGCCACACGTCGGGAATATCCTTCGGCGTAAACAGAACTTGCCGGTAATTCCCGCTAAAAATCTGGTATCCCAGATAGACCAGTCCCGTTGCGATGTAAATCCACATGAATGTGAGGTGCCATTGCAGGGCTCCGCCCAGCCATCCACCGATGGCGAAAGACTTCGGCCAGTTCAGCAAATCTTTTTGCGGAATCTTGGCGCCAAAGCTGGGGAAGGCGCGGAAAATTTGCAGGCCACTACCGACCAGGAGGAATAGCGAAATTGCATTGAGCCAGTGGCAGAGGCGCACCGGCAGAGGGTGTTCGTAGACGGCACGCGCTACTGCTTCGGTTTCTTCGCCTTTGGTGTGAACGATTTCGACTACTGTGCCGCTCATGGGCTATCTCCCGACTTGCCAACTTCCCGTCGGCTGTCGGCGGCGAGGGCAAGCTGCCCTCGCGACAGCCGGCAAGGTGCCGGCGCTACAGAACCTCACAACGAATAGAACGACGAATAGCCCTGGTCTTCCCAGTAGCCGACCTTTTCCAGAACGTTGGTGACTTTCAAATCGGTTAAGTATTTGGCCTGCTTGTAGCCAACTTTGGTGGGAATGTTCAACCGCAGCGGCGCGCCGTGCTCGCGGGTGAGCGGCTGATTGTACATTTCATAGCAAAGTAGAGTTTGGGGATGCAGTGCCGTCTCCATATCCAGCGATTCGTAGTAATCGTCGGCGCAGGTCATGGTGAGGTATCGGGCTGATGTATCGGCGCCGACCAGACTCAGGAAATCCGAGAGCCTCGCGCCGCCGAAGCGCCCGATCACGTCCCACCCTTCGACGCAGACATGCCGCGTGTTCTGGCGGATGCGCGGCAAGGCCTGAATCTGCGCCAGTTTGTAGTCGCCGGGTTTCTGCACGGCGCCGCTTACCGTCAAACTCCAGCTCTCAAAGATCACTCCCGGATCGTCCACGTCATATCCGTTGATGGGAAACTTATCGAAGGGGGTCACTTCGGCATCCGCAAAAGTCGGAGCCATGTGGCCGCTCCGGAACAGGCGCGCCGACGCCCAGTCACTGAACGCCAGCCCCTTTTTCAGCAGCGACTGCTGAAAGCGCGGAATGGCAAACGCTCCCAAGGCGAGCACCGGCGCAACTTTCAAAAGTTCCCGGCGCGACACCTGTGCGAACCTGCGTTCCGTCATCCTGGGTCTAATAGGCTCTGATTGCACGGGATTGGCCCGAATCGGCCCTGGGGGCTGGGCGGGGTCCGATGGGCTCGTATTGTCCGAATTCAAAGTCTTTGGATCGACGTCCTTTGGCTCCCCCACCGGCGATGCGTCCGGTTTGTCGTTCTCTGGTTGCATACCCCTCCCAGCAACACCCACCAGGGCTTCTTCATAAGATTAAGGAAGTCCCGAAAAGTTACGGCCAAGATACCATGATGGCCCAAGGCCGCTCGGGCGCCTACACCTGCCGGGGCGCCGCCCCGCCACTTTTGCTGGCATTTCGGCGATTTTATAGGCATACTATCGGCGAAGTATTTCTCGGAGCAGTTTCAAGTCCCAGCATGTTCGAGCTTAAGAGCGCAGTTTCCAAAAATGATCGTCTGCTTCCCGATGCGTCTCCGAGTCGTAGTCTCGAAGAGCGCAAACAGCGGCGGACGATGGTCATCGCTCTGGCTCTTCTGCTCGTTGCTTTGGGATTTGTGCTCTACCGGGATCGCGATTTTTGGCTCCCGGAAACGCAGGAGGCGGAAGAACAGCCGCTGCCTCAGCCCCAGCAAACTGCGCCCACGTCCGCTAACGCGGCGATGCAGACGGCGGTCGTTCAACCCGTATCCGCCGCTCCCGTCGCGCATAAGAACTCCGGCCGGGGCAAGCCGCAGCCGAAAGGTTCCGCTCCATCCGAATCCGCGTCGCAGGATTCAGACGCTCCACC
>Ga0185299_10006159_pt1 | contig 12916 bp, 8 predicted proteins | sample PaiPotPPA55metaG_FD_128002 | JGI IMG/M metagenome (GOLD analysis project Ga0185299, IMG submission 128002) | Iron sulfur acid spring bacterial and archeal communities from Banff, Canada, to study Microbial Dark Matter (Phase II) - Paint Pots PPA... ...
CGGCCGCTGGGGCGCGAACCACGTCTACGGCACCGGCGCGACCGTGCCGGCGCTGGTCGAGGCCGGGGTCTCGGCCGCGCACCCGGCCCTGCGCCGGGCCACCACGTGGCTGCTCGAGCATCAGAACCCGGACGGCGGCTGGGGCGAGGACCTGCGGTCCTATGTCGATCCGGAGTGGATCGGCCGGGGCGAGTCCACCGCCTCGCAGACGGCCTGGGCGCTGCTCGCGCTCCTCTCGCTCGCCAAGACCCCGGTCAGCGCGCAGCAGGAGGTGCTCGCCGCGATCGACCGCGGCGTGCTCTACCTGACGGACACTCAGCGCGCCGACGGCACCTGGGACGAGGACCTGTTCACCGGCACCGGCTTCCCCGGCGACTTCTACATCAACTACCACCTGTACCGGCTTGTCTTTCCGCTGACGGCCCTGGGCCGCGCCGTACACTTTTACAGTGTGAATCAGCACAGCGCGCAGTACGACGTTCTGGAAAGCCGATGAACGCGCCGGTGACGGTGGCGGCCGCGCTGGGCATAGAAGCCCGGGCGCTGCGCCGTGGCGCGGGCCTGGAGACCGGAGTGGTGCAGATCGGCATGCGAGCCGCCCGCGCCGCGCGGGTGCTGCCCAGGGACGGCGCTCCGGTGGTGCTGGCGGGCGTGGCCGGCGGCCTCGCCCCGGAAGTCCGGGCCGGCGACGTGGTCGTGTCCACGGAGGTGCACGGGCCGGACGGCGCGGTCGTCCGCTCCCCCGCGGCGCCGCTGCTGGCCGCCGCGCTGCGCCGGATCCTGCCCGAGGGCGCGAAGGTGCACCTGGGTCCGACCGTGACCACCGAACGGGTGGTGCACGGGCGACGTCGCAGGGCACTGGCCGCCGAGGGCTACCTGGCGGTGGACATGGAGGCCTCGGTGCTCGGCTCGCTGACCGACGCCCCGTTCGCCACCGCCCGGGTCGTGGTGGACGACGCGACCGCGGGCCTCGCGCACCCGGCCACCCTCGGCCGCGGCCGCAACGCGCTGCGGACGCTGTCGAAGATAGTCCCGGCCTTCGAGTCCTGGGCCGCGGCCGCGCATCCGTCGCGTCGGGTCGTACTCGCCTCGCCCCGCTCCTTCTGCGCGGGGGTGGAACGCGCGATCGAGATCGTCGAGCAGGCGCTCGAGACGTACGGGCCACCCGTCTACGTCCGGCGCCAGATCGTGCACAACACCTATGTCGTGGCAGACCTCGAACGTCGCGGCGCCGTGTTCGTCGAAGAGCTCGACGAGGTGCCCGACGGGGTGCCGGTCGTGCTCTCGGCGCACGGCGTCGCCCCGTCGGTGCGGCTCGAGGCCGACGCCAGGGGCCTGGCCGTGGTCGACGCGACCTGTCCGCTGGTGGCCAAGGTGCACACCGAGGCGCGGCGGGCGCTGCGCGACGGCAACGCCGTGGTCTTCATCGGCCACCCCAACCACGACGAGTCGGAGGGCCTGCTCGGCGAGGACCCGGATCCGGCCGCCCCGCGTATCCACCTGGTGGAGACGCCGGAGCAGGCCAAGGCGCTCGAGGTGCCGGACCGGGAGCGGGTGGCCTACCTGATGCAGACCACCCTGGCCGAGGACGAGGCCTCACAGGTGGTGGACGCGCTGCGCACCGCGTTCCCGGGCATCGGCGAGCCGCCGAGTTCCGACATCTGCTACGCGACGACCAACCGGCAGCGGGCCATCCGCGACGTGGCCGCGGAGGCCGACGTGGTGCTGGTGGTCGGCTCGCCCAACTCATCCAATTCACTGCGGCTCGTGGAGGTGGCGGAGCGCGCGGGCGCGGCCGCCTACCTCGTCGACGGGCCGGAGCAGGTCGACCCCGAGTGGCTGGCCGGAGCCGGGACGGTCGGCCTGACCGCCGGCGCCTCGGCCCCGGCACCTCTGGTGGAGGCGGTGGTCGCGGCGCTCGCCGCGCTCGGCCCGATCCGCCGCGAGGAGCCCCGGGGCATCGAGGAGACCTACCGCTTCACCCTGCCGGCGATGCCCGCACTGCCGACGACGAAGAGAATCTAGAGGGGAACCATGTCCATTCCGCTGCGGCAGTCCGCCAAGATCGGCAGCTACCTGATCAAGCAGAAGATCAAGGGCGTGAAGAAGTTCCCGCTCATTGTCGAGCTCGAACCCCTCTTCGCGTGCAATCTCGCCTGTAACGGCTGCGGGAAGATCCAGCACCCGGCCTCGATCCTCAAGCAGCGCATGCCGGTCGAACAGGCCGTCGGCGCGATCGAGGAGTGCGGTGCGCCGATGGTCTCGATCGCCGGCGGCGAGCCGCTGATGCACCCGCAGATCGACGAGATCGTGCGGCAGCTGGTCGCCAAGAAGAAGTTCGTCTACCTGTGCACCAACGGTCTGCTGCTCAAGCGGCACATCCACAAGTTCAAGCCCTCGCCGTACTTCGCCTGGGTCGTGCACATCGACGGCCTCAAGGAGGCGCACGACGCCTCGGTGAGCAAGGAAGGCGGCTTCGAGGAGGCGGTCGAGGCAATCAAGCTGGCCCGCGAGGCCGGCTTCACGGTGAACACGAACACGACCTTCTTCAACACCGACACGGCCCAGTCGGTGATCGACGTGATGAACTACCTGAACGACGACCTGAAGGTCGATCAGATGATGATCTCCCCGGCGTACGCCTACGAGAAGGCGCCGGACCAGGAGCACTTCCTGGGCGTGGAGCAGACCAGGGAGCTGTTCAAGAAGGCCTTCGGCGACGGCAACCGCAAGAAGTGGCGGATGAACCACTCGCCGCTGTTCCTCGACTTCCTCGAGGGCAAGCGGGACTTCGAGTGCACGCCGTGGGGCATCCCGTCCTACTCGCTCTTCGGTTGGCAGCGGCCCTGCTACCTGCTCAACGACGGGTACGTGAAGACGTACAAGGAGCTGATCGAGACCACCGACTGGGACAAGTTCGGCCGCGGCAAGGACCCGCGCTGTGCGAACTGCATGGCGCACTGCGGCTATGAGCCCTCGGCGGTGCTCGCCACCATGTCGTCGCTCAAGGAGTCCCTCCGGACGGTTCGCGGCTAGCAGTCCGCGCACGCGAAAGTCCAGGGGCTCGCTCTGGCGCGAGCCCCTGGATGGGAGGATCATTTCCGTGTCGCGACCGTCGTAGCCGCCGGGCCCGCGGCGGCCGGCGCTGCACGACCAGTACGCAGCACTTCGAATGGCGGGAATTCGGATACTCATGGGCCGAGCAGGACGGGCGAACGCGAGGTCGCGATCCATCGGGCTCGCGATCGCCGCGGTCGGCGTCATCGCCCTCGGCGCCGGGCTGCTCTGGCCGACCCTGCAGGGGCGGTCCGGCACGGCGTATGCGCAGTCCACGTCGACCGGCGGGGTCATCCCGATCCCCTCGGACGCCGCGGACGCGGCGGCCTCCTACTGGAGCGCGCACCTGAATTCCACCGCGACCACGACGGGGAACGCGCCGCAGGCCTCCGGGGCCGCCGGCTCCGACGTGATGGCGACCCCCGCGCTGCCGAGCCCCTCCGGGACGGCGGGCGCGGGCTCCGGGGTCGGGCCGGGGTTCGGCGCCGCGATGGCCGTCTCCAACCCCCTGTCGAGTGCCCCGTTCAGCGGAGTCCCACAGGTGGGTGCCCTGTTCGGTACCTCGAACGGCTCCATCGAGGGCCAGGGGCACTACTGCAGCGGCAGCGTCGTCAACAGCCCGGAGGGCGACGTCGTGGTCACCGCAGCGCACTGCGTCTACGACTCGTCAGGCGTGTACACCGACATAGCGTTCGTACCCGGCTACCACGACGGCGAGGACCCGTACGGCGTGTGGATCCCGTCGGCGGTGGTGGTCGCGCCGCAGTGGGCCTCGGGCAACAATCCGGACTACGACGTCGCGTTCGTGGTCGTACACGAGCAGGGGTCCTCGGCGAGGATCCAGGACGTGGTCGGCGGGGACAGCCTGGGCCTGTCCGCGAGCTACACGGATCTGACTCAGGTGGTCGGCTACCCGGAGTCCACGGAGGATCCGATCACCTGCACGAACAACACGAAGCAGTTCACCGACTCCTCGCTGAGCATGGCTCAGCTCGAGTTCGATTGCGCGAACTATCCGGGCGGCACCAGCGGTGGGCCCTACCTGCGCCATGTGGACGCGAACACGGGCCTCGGCACGGTCGTCGGCGTGATCGGCGGATACGAGGCGGGCGGAAACACTCCGGACGTGTCCTATTCGGTCTACTTCGGCAGCTGGGTCGGCTCGCTGTTCGCCCAGGCGGAAACCGAGGGCTGAGCGGCCGCTTCCAGGGGCGCGCCGGTCCCCGCCCTACCCGGGTACCCCGGGGTACCCGGCCACGTCCGCGCAGGCGCCGTCAGCGCCCCTCCCGCGCCCTGCGGCCGACCCGCCGCCGAGGCCCGGGAACGCGTGCACCGGACGAAACAAAGCTTCGAGCACCGCGGCGCCGCCGCATCGGCTGCCGACCACGGACTCTGAGTCTCCATCATCGAGCATTGACCTGCGCCGGAGCTCCGGATGTGCGTGTTTCGTAGCACTTAGGAAACAGATCCGCTATCGCCGTGTCACGGTGCGCTGACAAGGTGCGCGCAACGTTGCGGTACACCCGGGCTGAACAGGGTTTTCCGCGGGTTTGCACGGGGCCGCGCTGCGGCCTGCTGACGTTCACTCGTTCACTCGTCTTGACGAACGGAGCGCACAGTGCACTTCTCCTACATCCCGTATCCGACAACCGGATATTCCTCCGGGGACGCGGCCTGGCAGTTGACCGCGGCCACCCTGGTCGGGTTGATGAGCCTGCCGGGCCTTGCCGTTCTCTACGGCGGTCTCGTACAGAAGAAATGGGCCGTCAACACGATGCTGATGGCCTTCAGCGCTTTCTCGCTGGTGCTGGTCGTCTGGGCACTGTGGGCCTTCAACATGGGCTTCGGCAGCGCCTGGGTCAAGACCACGGTCGCCGGCAGCCCAAGCGGCTTCGTGGGAAAGCCGAGAACCTCGTTGGGCGCCGGGCAGGAGGCGCAGGCCTCGATCCCCTTGCTGCAGGGGCTGATGCCGCCGTTCAACTTCTCCGAATCAGCGCTCTTCTACTTCCAGTTCGTCTTCGCCGCCATCACCCCGTTGCTGTGGCTCGGCTCGGTCATCGGCCGGATGAGCTTCAAGGCGTGGCTGATCATCGTGCCGCTGTGGACGACGATCGTCTACTCGGTGGACGCGTTCATGTTGTGGGGCGGCGGATTCTGGGCCGGCATGGGCGCCGTCGACTACTCCGGCGGGTACGTCATCCACCTGTCCGCGGGCACCGCGGGCTTCGTGGCCGCGGCCGTGATCGGCCCGCGGCTGAAGAAGGACCGGGAGCACGGCGCGCCGAACAACCTGCTGCTGTGCGCCACCGGCGCGGGCATCCTGTGGCTCGGCTGGAACGGGTTCAACGGCGGTGACCCGTACTTCGCCGGCGCCGACGCGGCGATGGCCGTGGTGAATACGAACCTGTGCACCGCCATCGCCCTGCTCACCTGGCTGCTGATGGACATCTTCTTCAGCCCGAGCAAGAAGCCGACGCTGCTCGGCTCGATCAACGGCATGATCGTCGGCCTGGTCACCATCACCCCGGCTGCCGGATACGTCAACGGCCTCGGCGCGATCTGCCTCGGCGTGATCACCTCGGCGGTGGTCTGGCTCAGCTGGTACAAGCTCTCGAAGCGCTGGATCTTCAAGAAGGTGGACGACACGCTGGGCGTGGTCTACACGCACGGTATCGCAGGGCTCTGTGGCGGACTGCTGGTGGGCGTCTTCGCGGACCCGAACGTGCTGGTGTACCTCGGTGGGGATAAAAGCTCGTCGCCGTTCTCCGTCACCGGCCTGCTCTACGGCTCGCACACCTGGCATCAACTCGAGGTGCAAGCCGGCGCGGCCTTGACGGTGATCGGCTGGACCGCGTTGATGACGTTCCTGATACTCAAGGGAGTCGGGTTGTTCGTCAAACTCAGACTCCCTGACGAAGCCCTGGAAACCGGGGACCTCTTCGTCCACGACGAGGTGGTCTACCCGACGGATACGCTCAGTACCGCAGTACTCGAACCGGCCGGGGTGGGCGCCGCGTCTCCGGCCGCGCTGTCCGACGGCTCCTCCGCGAACGCGGAAGTCCCGGTTTCCGAGTCCTGATCGGCCGCTGCGCACGCACGTCCGGAATGTCCCCGCACTGCCGGTTTCTGCAGCGCGGGGACATTGCGTTTATTCACTGGCATTTATCTTGCTATGTCATCGGAAAACACCCCGGGCCGCCCTGCCGCGCACGCCTTGCCGCCGCCGCGCGCTCCCGTGCGCCCCGTCCGGTGCGGATGAAGTACCGGCGTCCGGGGTATGGCGAGTTCGTGGCCCGTACCGCCACCGCGATCCGGGCCGCGAACTGCGAATTCGTCCCCCTCCCTTGATTCACGGCCCTGACAGGGCGGTATACTTCCGACCGCCCACCTGGACGAACGAGAGTGAGCTCGAAATGGGGGCAACACCCTGGAACAGGGCGTTCGGGGGTGAACAGGCCCCGGCCGCCCCGCAGCGTCCCTGGCCGGCGACTCTGACCGTCGGAACGGACGGACGGATCACCAGCTGGAGCCGGGGCGCTCAGGCGCTGTTCGGCCTGTCCGCGGGGCGGGCCTGCGGTCGGCGTATGCGTACGCTGATGGTGCGTCCCGAAGACCGGGCCGACCTGGACGAGCTGCTCGGCACGGTGCTCGCCGGACGCAGCTGGTCCGGCTCGCTTCCGCTGCTCGACGCGGACGGCCTGGTGCATCCGGTCGAGTGCGGCTGGCAGCCGATCCAGGACCGCCGCGGCCGGCCCGGCGCCCTCGTCGTCGTCACGGACCGGGTGGGGCAGTCCGTCCCGGCCGCTCGCCCGGCGCCGTTGGGCACCGCGGAGGCGGCGCTGGCCGCGATCGGGCAGTTCCAGGAACACGCGGCCTCGGTGGCGATGATGCGGCGGGTACAGCTGCTCACCGAGGCGAACACCATGATCGGCAGTACGCTGGACATGGCGCAGACCGCCCGCGAGCTGTTGACGGTGGCGGTGCCGCGGTTCGCCGACACGGCGTCGGTGGCGCTACTCGAGACCGTCGTCGACGAATTCGAGCTCCCGCTGGTGAAGCCGGACGGATACATCCGGGTGCGGCGGGTGGCCGCGCGGGCGCAGGATCCGGCGCTCGAGGCGCTGCTGCCGGTGGACCAGACCGTGGTGCACGGCCAGAACTCGGTGTTCGGACAGGTGCTGCGGTCCGGGCGGCCCAGAACCCTCAGCGCCTTGGATCTGGCGAGCGCGCAGAAGCTTTGGCCGGACAGCGACGAGTCGCTGGCGCCGCACTTCGTAGGCAACTGCATGCTGGTGGTCCCGTTGGTGGCGCGCGGAGCCGTGCTCGGCATCGCGATGTTCGCGCGGGGCCCTGACCGCAGGCCGTTCTCCGGCGGCGAGGCGGTCCTCGGTGAGGAGTTCGCGGCGCGGGCGGCGCTGTGCGTGGACAACGCGCGGCTCTACAGCCATGAGCGCTACACCGCGCTGATGCTCCAGCGGGCGCTGCTGCCGGCGGATTCCGGCGACCATACGGGCGTCGACGTGGCCCACCGTTACCTGCCCGCGAGCGACCTGACGGGCGTCGGCGGCGACTGGTACGACGTGATCGGGCTCAGGGGTGGACGCGTCGCCATGGTGGTCGGCGACGTGATGGGCCACGGCGTGCACGCAGCCGCCGTGATGGGCCAGCTGCGTACCGCGACGAGAACGCTCGCCGCCCTCGACCTCCAACCGGCAGAACTGCTGCACCACCTCGATGAGCTGTCGGACGACCTGGGGGACGGGGAATTACTCTTCGCCACCTGCCTCGTGGCGGTATACGACCCGAGCACGAGAATGTGCCGGATCGCGCGAGCCGGCCACATCCCGCCGTTGATGGTGACGCCCGACGGGCAGCCGCAGCTGATCGAACTGCCGCCGGGTGTTCCGCTGGGCGTCGGCGGCCACACGTTCGAGAGCCGGGACATCGAGCTCGAGGACGGCAGCCTGCTCGTGCTGTGCACCGACGGCCTGGTGGAAAGCCGCGCGCCCGGCAGGGACATCGACGACGGGCTGGCCGACCTCGCCCGGGAGATCAAGGACGCGACCCTCCCGCTGGAGGCGATCGCGGACACGATCATCGCCGGCCTGCGCGGCGACCGCACCATGGACGACGCGGCGCTGGTCATCGCGAGGGTGCGCGGCATCCCGGACACCGCGACCGCGCAGTGGACCGTCGAGCCCGAGCTGCCGGCCGTGGCCAGGGCCAGGAAGGCAGTACGCAGCACGCTGAACGACTGGGGTCTGAGCCAGCTGGAGGAGACCGCGGAGCTGCTGGCCAGCGAGTTGGTGACGAACGCGTTGCTGTACTCGAACGGCCCGATAAGCGTGCGCCTGCTCAGAGACAGCACCCTGTTATGCGAGGTCTACGACGCCTCCGAGGAAGTCCCGATGCTGAGTGCCGGCGACCATGACGACGACGGTGGCCGCGGCCTGCACCTCGTCAAGGCGCTCTCCCAGCGTTGGGGCACCCGCCGCACCACCGGCGGCAAGAGCGTCTGGTTCGAGCTCGCCCTGCCGTAGGCACGTCGGCAGGTAGGCGTGTGGGGCGCCGGAAAGCCGTTCGACGGCTTTGCAGAGTCCTAGCACAGTGACGCACCATGACGGACCTCGAGCTCTTTGCATCTGGCTCGGGCGGCCGGAGCCATTCACGCGACGGTTGTCTGCCTAGGCGCACCGGGACATCCCTCGGCGCGCGGGCTTTACTACGGCCTCGGGTTCCAGGAGCTCTCGCGGGACGCGCCGCTGATCAAAGCCAAGACCGCGCGCTGATGCACCGAATCCTCGAACGCCTCGCCAGCCTGTACCAGGGGTCCCTCAGGCCCTGACTCCTACCCATTGGGCTGGGAGCTGCTCGTTCGGCTTCATTTCCCGCTCGGGCAATAGATTGCGTCAGGCGAACGTATTGGTGCCGATACGGCGTCGGCATTAACCCGTTTGAATGATAATCGTCGGCGTCGCTGGACTTTCGAACCTAACGTGCCGCGCGTGACTACGCGATCTTTCCCGCGAACGCCCAACCTGGTGCTTCGTCGCGCCCGGCAGGGAATGCGGCTGAGCCAGGCCCAATTCGCCGAGGCCGTAAAGGCGGCCGGCGACGCTATGGGGGTACCGAACCATTGCACCAAGCGGCTCGTACAGAAATGGGAGACCGGCGAGCACGCCGGCTGCCGGGCGGACTATCTCAGAGTCCTTCAGGTAGTGACCGGACTCACCGAGCTCGAGCTCGGTTTCCGCATCGCACCGCCCGAATCGGCGTCGGGGCCCGATGCCGATGCCCTGTCCTCCTATCCCACCGATCCCGCGCAGCGCATGGCCGGCGCGGCCCAATACACGTCGGACACGACAGTCGACGAGTCGCTCGGCCGGCTGCGCTACGCGCTGGAGCACCCGTCCTCGGTCGACTCCCAGACCGCCGACTTCATCGAGACGACCACCGCCCGCCTGTTCGACCTCGAACACCACAGCCCGGCCCGGCTGCTCGCGCCAACGGTCGAAAGGCACCTGGCCACCGTCACCGCGCTGCTCACCGCGGCCCGGCACACGACGGTGCGGCGCAAGCTGACGATCGCGGCCGGACGCAGCTCGGTGCTCGCCGGGTGGCTGGCCTTCGACCGCGGCGACGGAGTCTCGGCGAACCGGTTCTGGGACACCTCGATCAGCGCCGCCGAGGCCATGGTGGACGAGCCGCTGCTCGCATGCTCGTTGACTTACTTGTCCTACTCCGCGGCGCGGCGCGGCGACCCGAGCACCGCCTGGCAGCTGGCGCACACCGCGAGCTGGCATACGCCTCTGGATCCTCGCGCCACCGCGTGGGCGACCGCCCGCGCGGCTCTGCACGCTGCGGAACTCGGCGAGAGTGCCTACGCGGTAGAGGCGATCGAGCGATCGCTGACGCTCGGCGGCGACCTGCCGAGCCCTCGGCCCGGGGACGGGAGCGAACCGTGGACGAGGTTCTTCGACCACGCCCGCCTGCTCTCGTCGACGGCGCATACCGCGGTGCTGCTCGATGATCCGCGGGCGTGCGACTTCGCCGTTCAGGCCGTGGACGCGCTGGGCCCGGCGCGGGTGAAGGCGCGCGCGGTAGTGCTCGCCGAGGCGGCGCTGGTCGCGGCGTTGGCAGGCGATCTCGATCTCTGCCTCGACTACGGCAGCGCGGCAGCGGTCCTCGCTCGCGAGTTGGACGCGAGTATCGCGGCGGACATCCTGTACAGCGTCGTGCCCGTGCTGCTGCCGTATTCCGAAGCGCGTGCCGTCCGAGAGCTCCTGCCACAGCTCACGCAGTTGACGCGAGCCGCGGGCAGGAGGTCGAGAAGCGGTGAGGAGGGCGGCCAGTGAAACGCGCTGGGCGGGGCACGCACTGTGTGCGTGCCCCGGTGGGTCAGGCCTTGAGCTCGGCCATCCACCGCTCGATGTCCTCGATCGTGCGCGGCAACGAGGCAGAAAGGTTCTCGTTGCCGTCCGCGGTGACCAGAATGTCGTCCTCGATGCGCACGCCGACGCCGCGGTACTCCTCAGGCACTGTCAGATCGTCCTGCTGGAAGTACAGTCCAGGCTCGACCGTCAGGACCATGCCGGAGACGAGCTCGGCGTCGACGTACTCTTCGACCCTCGCGCTCGCGCAGTCGTGGACGTCGAGGCCGAGCATGTGGCCGGTGCCGTGCAGGGTGTAGCGGCGCTGCAGTCCGAGCTCGAGGGCCCGGTCCGCCGGGCCTTCGAGCAGTCCCCACTCGACGAGGCGTTCGGCCAGCACCCGCTGCGCCGCCTCGTGGAAGTCACGGAAGCGGGCGCCGGGCTTGACCGCCGCGATTCCTGCTTCCTGCGCGTCGAGCACAGCCTGGTAGATCTTGCGCTGCAGCTCGCTGAACTCGCCGTCGATCGGCAGGGTGCGGGTGACGTCCGCCGTGTAGAGGGTGTCCGTCTCGACGCCCGCGTCCAGCAGCAGCAGTTCGCCGGGACGGACCTCGCCGTCGTTGCGCACCCAGTGCAGCGTCGTCGCGTGCGGGCCGGCGGCGCAGATCGAACCGTAGCCGACGTCGTTGCCCTCGACCCTGGCCCGCCGCCAGAAGGTGCCCTCGATCCACCGCTCCGAGGTCGCGACGGCCTGGCTCAGCTCCCGCACCACGTCCCGGAAGCCCGCGGCGGTCGACGTGCAGGCCTTGCGCAGCTGCTCGATCTCCCACTCGTCCTTGACCAGGCGCAGCCCGTGCAGGAAGACCGCGAGCTCCTCGTCACGGTCCAGCTCCTGGTCCTGCTCGAGCTCCTGGCTCTGGTGCTGACTTTGATTCCGGCTTTGGTCCTGGCTTTGGTCCTGGCTCTGCGGCCGCTGCTGCGGGGCCACCACCGCGTCGAGCTCCGCGTCGTGGCCACGCAGGATCCGGGTGACGACGCCGGGATCGGCGGAGACGGCCTCGGCCAGCTCCTCGGCGGCCTTGCGGGAGTCACGCGTCGGCAGGCCGAGTATCGCGGCGGCCTCGGACAGGGAACTGCGACGGCCCACCCACAGCTCGCCGTACCCGCTCAGCCAGAACTCCCCGTCCTCGCGGTTCGAGCGCGGGAGCAGGTAGACCGCGGCGTCGTGGCCGCCCTCGGACTTGGGCTCGAGGATCAGCACGCTGTTCTCGGTCTGGTCGCCGGTCAGGTACACGAAGTCGCACGAGGCGCGGAACGGGTAGTCGGTGTCGTTCGAGCGCGTCTTGAGCCTGCCCGAGGGGATCACCAGCCGCTCCCCCGGGAACGCGGCGGACAGCGCCTTGCGCCGCTTGGCCGCGTACGGCGCCTGGACGTCGGGCTCGAGGCCTTCGCGCTCGGTGTCAGCCCAACCTGAGCGCATGTTCTGCTCGAGCTCCTCGCTGATCCCGGCGTACACGCCGTTCTTGCGTCCCTTGACCGGCTTCGTCCGCACCGTCTCCTGCTCAGCCACAGCCTCAGCCTCAGTCACTGCCGCTCATGCCTCTCGTCCGCACCCTGGGATCCCGCGGGTCGCGGCTCACGCACTGTGTGTCACAGTGAACGTCAGCGCCGCTACCGCAGTGGGACCATTACGGACCCCAGCGTATCCGCTCTAGAGCGGGCCGAACAGCCAGTTGCCGACGTCCGCCGGGTCGTTCGAGGAGTAGAAGGCCGCCGCGGCCGCCTCGACCTCCGGGCGGCTGAGCACCCCGTCGTCGTCCGCGTCGAGGAGGTCGAAGGCCTCGACCGTGTCCTGGGCGCCCACCCCGTACGCATGCATCCAGGTGGTGAATTCGACCAGGTCGATCACGCCGTCCTGGTCGGCGTCGACCATCTCGAAGATGAGGTCCACCGGATCGTGTGCGAGCGGGTGCTCGTCCACCTTGCCGGAGCCTTGCTCCTTCAGCATCCGCTCGCACCCGTCCATGAACTGCTGGAGACTTATCCGCCCCTCGCCGTCAAGGTCCATCCGGCTGCGCAACTGCTCCCAGAGCTTGAGGTACGCGCTGTGCACACGCTCGTAGTCCGCGGTCCCCGGAAGGTGTCCGAACGCGGCGCACAGACGCAGGGTGACCAGGTCGTAGTCCTCCTGCGAGAGGTAGCCGTTGGCGTCGGTGTCGAGCAGGGCGAACCGGAGTTGGAGCTTGCGCCTCTGCAGCGTGGTGAGCATGTCTCCATTGCATCGCGGGCTAGGTCGAGGCGCATCTGGAGCAGGAGAGCGCAGCTGTGCCATGGGCACACACCCCGTCGACCGCATCCGGAGCAGGAGAGCGCAGCTGTGCCATGGGCACACCCCGTCGACCGCATCCGGGGCGGGGGTGTGCCATAAACGCACACCCCCGCCACCTCATCGTCGTGGCCCCGCCTCGGCCGAACCGCCCTGAATGCGC
>Ga0185299_10006160_pt1 | contig 12913 bp, 9 predicted proteins | sample PaiPotPPA55metaG_FD_128002 | JGI IMG/M metagenome (GOLD analysis project Ga0185299, IMG submission 128002) | Iron sulfur acid spring bacterial and archeal communities from Banff, Canada, to study Microbial Dark Matter (Phase II) - Paint Pots PPA... ...
CTGCGTGAACGTCCCCCCGAAGTTCACGTTCGCCGCATCCGTCGCACTGATCGTCGTCGTGCTTATCCCCGTCCCGCTGATCTGATAGTTCCCCGTTCGGCTCGCTCCCCCGTTGTCTCCATCGATGTACACATACACGCTGTACCCTGCCGCATTCGGTGGCAATCCCGCCACATTCACCGTCGTCGTCGTCGCCGTATCCAAATAACCCTTCATCATCCGTGCGTTCCCTGCCTGATCCACTATGGTCGTCTCCCAGGTATTAGGCGAAATCCACGCAACTGTCGCCGGGGTGGTGCTCCCGGTCCCATCTGCCAGCGCCAGCGGGCTGCTGCTGCTCGCTCCGATGGCATTGTTCCAGTTCGATTGCGCCACCACACCGGCTACCTCCGTCGCGCCCATAGGCACGTCCTGACCCACAAAGTCGATACTGATAACCTTCCCCGAAAAACCACCTGACGCCGTTATCGCCAATGTGACCGTAGCCGTATGCGTCAGCGTTGCACTCGTGCCCGTAATCGTCAGCGTCGAACTCCCCAGTGCTATACTCGTCGTCGTGGTCACTGTCAGTGTCGAACTTCCCGCTCCAGTCACCGACGTCGGACTAAACGTCCCGCTCGCCCCGGTCGGCAACCCGCTCACGCTCAGATTCACCGCCCCACTGAATCCGTTCAACACTCCTACATTCACCGTGTAGCTCGTACTCCCGCCAGGATTCACCGCCTGCGTGCTCGGACTGGCACCCACCGTAAAGTCTGGTGTCGTAGGCAACAAGCCATACACGTTTACAACGTTTGAAAAGGACGCAAGATAGACCTTCCCATTGACAACCGTGGGTGGAACGAACTTGCTCCATACACCGGGATCGTCTCGAGCGCTGTCTTGACTCGTGTTCCACAATTCCTTGGCTAAGTCGTTGGCATCGAATGCTCGCAATAATCCCGCGGAAGTCCCGTGCTCAGCGGGTTGAATCGGCATATATAACCAGACAATTCCGGTGCCCGGCGTGCTGCCGTTGGCTGTAATCGTCAGAGTTCCGCCGCTGCTGTCTCCGGGTCCACCTGAGACTACGCTTTTGGATATTGGCGTCGGATCGAACGAGCTTCCATTGAAGTGAAACGCTTGGCCTAGCGAACCGTCGTCCGCCCAAATGTACATCGTTGGACCGGCGCCGCTGGTCCGATTCCAGAATGAAGGTCCACCGCCGGTGAAATAACCCCCAGTAAGAATCTGGACAATTTGCCCGTTTCCCGTCTTCTCATGCCCCATGCTAGACGTATGCATCAAGTACAAAAGGCCTTCTTTGCCGCCACCGATGACGAGATCCGTGCCAGGGATTAAGATCGGGCCAGACGAACCTAGGTCTAGATCATTCGCTTGCAGATGGGCATAGTCGTCGGGTGTAAAGTAATCAGCCCGAGCAAGCACTCCAGCCGTAGTGCTTAGCTTGATGATACTGTCAGAAAAATCGTTCGTACCGTCCCAATCCCCATTCCCGGTCATGTAGTAGACGTTCCCGCTGCCATCGACCGCGGGGCCTCTTCCGGCCATCCAGGAACCACCCCCCGTACCGTTTGGCGTAAAGCAGAGAATGCTCGTCTGCTGAAGAGTTTGCGCGTTGTAGGCCATGACCCAGCCGTGCCACGGGTTATGGTCTTCGTGTGAAGCCCACGAGAAGACCACCGATCCATTCGCCAAGGCCAAACTGGACCGTTGATTATGAATCAACGGATCGAACGTAAGAGTGCCAGCGGTACTCCCAACGCCGATCCCGGGTACGCTCCCCTGAATCACCGTGGGGCCGCCGAATTTCTCCGCTCCGGTAGTAATGTCGAGCGCGTGCAGGCGCGCGACGTGGCTTGTGGTCGTGCCCGAGACTTCCTTCGTGCGCGCCACCAGATAAATCGTGTTCGTGCCAAGATCAATGACTGGGGTACTCTCGATTCCTACGTTGCCCACAATGTTCAAGGTATTGGACCCTACGATGTCAGTAATTGGGATCGCGGAGACTCCTGCCAACGGATTCTTGAAGTCGACGCTCCACAATAGCCCGCCGTTTACGCCAGTGTTGCTGTCCGCATCAAAAGCGTAAACCACGTCGTTCATCGTCGACACGAATAGAACGTTATGGACTCCGTTATTGGGGATCGTAAGGGTCGAGACGTAGAGCGGTTGGGCATACACCGACCCGTCCACCGTGTAAGCGTACAGCTTTCCAAACTGATTGACAGTTACGTTCGAAGTGTTGAGGACCGTCTCGCTTAGGTTCGCTCCCGTGCGCCCTCCGTCATACCGTTCAGTGACGACGTTCACTTGCGCTCGACTGGGTAATGCCAGAATCGCCAGAAATAGCACCGCCAAAGCACGCAGTAAATAAACGCAATTCTGCGCGCAGCCGCGATTCCCCTGCGTAGTAGCCGTAGCCGGTGGAATTGGTCTTAAATCGTAGCTACCGTAACGTGATTGGTCGGCTCTTTGGCCTGCGGGGGCGGAATTCGAGCTGTCGCTATTTTGTATCACCATTCACCCTGAAACTTTCTAATTGACCTGCTTGCGGACAAGACACACGGCAGCTGAACGTGGACTTGGGCAAGAGACTTCTAACTTGCACAAACCCAGCCGGTTAGCGGCAGTCAAATTTTTGTATGTGGGGACGTTGCGAAAGCTCGCGGATTATATCTAATATTTTTGGTGAAATCACCAATTATCTCTGACTCAATTATCTCTGACTCTTGTAAAAGGCCAACTCCAGCGCGCGGCGAGGACTATTCAAATCACTCGATCTGAAAGGAAGCCAACCGCTCAGGCCGAACGCATTGCCCGCGTCTCAGCCGTTCTTTGAATCCAGATGTTGCCCAATAGATGCTCCGTTACATGCCGCGAGCCACTCGGAACACCTCACTTGCGAACTACAACGAAGCCGATTGCGGAAGTACCATGGGCCCTTATGGTGCGAGCCATGCGTGAGTCCGCGGATCACATGGAGGCAGCGTCTTCAACAGCCCGGCCCTAGATTGGGCTTCATAGAGTCATGAAGCGGATGCCCAGTTCTCACGCTCGACGAAGGGTCGAATGCGCGATTGGCGGCGTTGTCCGAGGCTTGAAGGCGACGACAAGTTCCGGTGTTTGCAAAGTTCCGGTGTTTGCAAAACCTCCGCCGAACCGGCGCAATTATCCAACATCCGCAAAGTTAGGGGCTCGAGAATCCCTGACTCGATGCCGTTTACAACCGTAATGGACACCTGGCTTGCCGGAATCATTGATGCTTTGCACTAAAAGTGGTCCTTCCTTAATTCTAATTTTGCTTAAAGAGCAGAGTCTTCAGATGTACGTGACCTACGACCTCTCGGTCGCGTGAGCCTCGCCATAGGCAAACCCTTGTCCCAAAGGGACAACAAATTCCCCTCCCCACCCACGAGGGGACTTCAAGCCGCTCATTCTAAGACATTTAGGCTAGCAAAAGCGGCATCCCAATTGCTGTCTCTTCCCGTATATGCCTTCGCGGGCCTTTGCCGAGAGGCTGCAGAACCTCGATCGAATGTCCAACAAGGAGCCGCTCTAACCATGACGGAAGTCGCGATTGTCGGTGCCGGACCGTACGGTCTCTCCCTTGCGGCCCATCTCCGGGGCAGCGGCATCCCCTTCCGCATCTTTGGTCGCCCCATGGATAGCTGGATCTCCCACATGCCAAAGGGCATGTCCTTGAAATCCGATGGGTTCGCCTCGAACCTTTCTGACCCTGGGCACAGCTTCCCTTTGAGCAAATTCTGTTCTGAACGCGGCATCGACTACCACAACACCGACATACCCGTTCCCTTGGCCGCTTTCGCCGCTTATGGCCTAACTTTTAAGGAACGGTTCGTCCCTGAGTTGGAAGACAAGCTCGTCTCCAACATTGAGGGCGCCCCTCAAGGCTTCCGCCTGCGCCTCGATGATGGCGAAGTTCTCACCGCCCGCCACGTCGTCCTCGCAATCGGTATCACTCACTTCCAATACGTGCCCGATGCCCTGGCTCATCTTCCCGAGGAGTTCGTTTCACACAGCTTCCAGCACGCCGATCCTGAGAAATTACGCGGTCGCGATGTGGTTATCGTGGGCGGCGGCTCTTCGGCCACTGATTTGGCCGCCGAACTCCATGACTCTGGCGCAAGAGTTCAACTCGTCGCCCGAGTCGCGACTCTCAAGTTTCATAGCAAACCCACCGGGAAACCCCGTTCGCTGTGGCAGCGAATCCGCCATCCCCAGTCGGGCCTCGGCGCCAGTTTGCGTTCCAGTTTCTTCTGCAAAGCACCTTCGCTGTTCCGTTATTTCCCGGAAAGGCTACGCATTGAAATCGTGCGCAGGCACTTGGGACCCTCCGGCCCTTGGCGGACCAGAGTCCGCGTGGTCGGCAAGGTGCCCCTGCACTTGGGCTGCACGCCGGAGCGCATCGAAGTGAAAGACGGTACGGTTCACCTCCACGTTCGTACCACGGGTGGTGAGCAGCGCGAGATCGTCACGAGTCACGTCATCGCAGCCACAGGATACAGGGTGGATCTTGATCGCCTAACTTTTCTGAGCCCGGAAATTCATTCGAACCTGAAGACCGTTGGCAAAAGCCCGGCCCTAGCTTCAAACTTTGAGTCCTCGGTTCCTGGTCTCTATTTCGTCGGCGTCGCCGCTGCCAACAGCTTCGGCCCCTTAATGCGCTTCGCGTACGGTGCTGACTTCGCGGCGCGTCTGCTAACGCGAAAGCTCTCGAAATCGTATTCGCGCAATCACGCAGCAGTGCCGGCTGCCAGCGCTGTGGCCGCCACCAAGTAGGCAGGGATACCTGCTGACGACACTGAGGCTGATCGACGCATGAAGAGAGAGACCCTCGCAATCCACGCCGGCTACGACGGAGATCCCACCACCAAAGCCGTGGCTGTGCCCATCTATCAGACGGTAGGTTTCGAATTCGACAGCGCCGAGCACGGCGCAGCCCTGTTCAACAACCAGGTCGAAGGCAACATCTACTCCCGCATCGGCAACCCCACCAATGCAGTCCTCGAGAAGCGCGTCGCTGCCTTGGAAGGCGGCCTGGAAGCTCTCAGCGTCAGCTCCGGCATGTCCGCGATCGAATATTCCATCATGAACATCGCGGAGTCCGGCAACAACATCGTCTCCACTCCCCAGCTCTACGGCGCCACCTACACTCTGTTTCAGCACATCTTTCCGAAGCGCGGAATTGCCGGCCGCTTTGCCGACAGCGATCATCCCGACGCCGTCGAAAAGTTGATCGACGAGAATACCCGCGCGGTCTTTTGCGAGAGCGTAGGAAATCCTGCCGGCAATGTCGCCGACGTCGAGGGTTTAGCGCGCGTCGCGCACAAGCACGGCGTCCCTTTAATCGTCGACAACACCGTTGCAACACCCGTCTTGCTACGCCCGTTCGAATACGGCGCCGACATCATCGTCCACTCTATGACCAAATTCATGGGCGGCCACGGCACCACGCTGGGTGGCATGATCGTCGATAGCGGGAAATTTCCCTGGCGCAAGTACCCAGATCGCTTCTACATGCTCAACAAACCTGAGCCCTGCTATCACGACCTCGTTTACACCGAACATTTTGGAGATGCGGCTTACGTTGCCCGCTGCCGCACCGTCTGCCAACGCAACACCGGCGCGTCGATGTCGCCCTTTAACGCCTTCTTACTCCTTCAAGGAATCGAGACCATGGCGCTGCGGGTCGAGCGCCACGTCCACAACGCGCGCAAAGTCGCCGAGTTTCTGCGCGAAAACAAAATGGTCCAGTGGGTTAACTACGCAGGATTCCCCGACAGCCCTCTCTACCCGATGGCCAATAGATATTTAGGCGCAAACTGCGTCTCGCTCCTGACCTTTGGCGTGAAAGGCGGCTTCGAAGCCAGCCGCCAGTGTTTCGATGCGCTGCGTTTGTTCAAGCGCATGGTCAACATGGGCGACGCCAAATCATTGTCGTGCCATCCCGCGTCCACGACGCACCGCCAATTAACTCCGGAGGAACAAGCGAAGGTCGGCGTGACGCCCGAAATGATTCGGCTCAGTGTTGGTATTGAGCACATCGACGATATCCTCGCCGATCTCGAACAAGCGCTGGGGGCGGCCGCTTGATGCAGATGAATCTCTGGGCCCGCAATTTGGGAGGCTCGCTATGCCACTGACGATGGGAGGCCGCGTTCCCGCTCGCTGGGCTGAAAAGAAGAACAGGTCCCTGCGAGGATTCCGCGAAAGCCACGTTCCATCGGCGGATTGCCTCAAAGTCGCTCTCGTCAACAACATGCCTGATGCTGCGCTCGAAGATACTGAACTCCAGTTCTTCGAACTTCTCGACGCCGCTTCCGGCGATGTTCCGGTCCTCATCAAGTTGTACTCGCTTCCCGAGATCATCCGAACAGATCGCGCGCAACTCCATCTAAGCAGTCACTACTTCGGGATCGACGATCTTCTGAACGCAAAGTTCGACGGCGTCATCATCACCGGCACCGAACCTCGCCAGCCGAAACTCAAAGACGAACCGTATTGGCGTACGTTGGTCGACGTTTTTGACTGGGCGGAAACTCACACCACTTCGGCCGTACTGTCCTGCTTGGCCGCCCACGCCAGCGTTCTACACAGCGACGCCATCGATCGTCTACCTCTGCCCGACAAGCAATTCGGCGTGTTCGAATACAAAAGGTCCGGCCAGCACCCCCTGACAAATGGCGTGGCTGATATGGTGCGCTTCCCTCATTCGCGGTGGAACGAAGTTCGCGAAGACGCCCTCAATACACGCGGCTATTCCATCCTCACCAAGTCCCCCGACGCGGGAGTGGACCTCTTCGTCAAACAGAAAAAACAGAGCCTCTTCGTTCATTTCCAAGGTCATCCCGAATATTTCGACCGTACCCTGCTGAAGGAATATCGCCGGGATATCCGCCGATTTCTAAATCGTGAGCGTGAAACTTACCCGTCGATGCCAAATGGTTACTTCGATCCGGAAGCGACGAAGCTTCTCGATGAATTCCGTCAAAACGGCCAGAGCCATCGCCACGAAGACCTCCTCGACGTGTTCCCGGAGGCTGCTGTAGGCGAAACGTTGCGGAACACCTGGCGTGAGACATCGCTCTGCCTATACCGCAACTGGCTGCAAATCCTGGCGTCGAAGCGCGCGAGTATTACCCAGGTGCCGGTGCCGGTCCGCGCTGGAACACGATAGAAGATCACTGCAGCGCGATATCATGCGTCAGTCCAGTCTTTGTACGGACGGGGTTTGTTGATCCTGAGCTTCGAAGGCCTCCGTCCGGTGTAAGGAGTCTGCGCGATTGCTCCTGTGACGGAACGTATGACGGCCCGATGGGAAAATAACGTATCCGAAATCCTGTGCGGCCTACCCACTCGCATCAGTGGTGTCCTAGCCCCATGGGCGGAGCACTCACCGGACCACCCAGCATTGGTCGAAGCCACCGGCACGTGGACCTATCGAGAACTCGCTGCGGTCGTTACGGAAACTCAATCGTGGCTCATCAACTCCGGCGTCAGACCAGGCGATCGCGTGTTGATCGTCTGTGAAAATTGCCGCGCATTCGCCGCGGTTCTCCTCGCCGTCGCAGCCATCGATGCATGGCCGGTGCTAGTGAATGCCAAACTGTCCGCCGGCGAGGTCGATGCCATCCGCGAACATTCGGACGCTCGCCGCGCGATTTACACTACAAGCATTTCACCCCACGCTACTGAACATGCAAAACGCCACAATGCCCTTATCGGTGAAGCAGCGAGCTTGGGTCAAATTGGGCTCGGCGCTCTCAACGAATCCGCGGTGCCCGAACCCGTCGATCCTGATGTTGCGAGCCGCGTCGCCGCGCTGATTTACACGTCGGGCACCACAGGCATCCCCAAAGGGGTCATGCTGACCCACAAGAACGTACTCTTCATCGCGGCGGTTTCCGCCAAGATTCGGTCGCTGACTCCCGACGACCGCCTCTACGGAATTCTGCCGATATCCCATGCTGTCGGTCTTTCCGTGGTTCTCTTGGGCACGCTGCTCAGCGGCGCGACCCTTTACATTTCCCCGCGTTTTGACCCCGTCGCCGCGCGCTCCGCGATCGACAAGGATCATCTGACGGTCGTACTAGGCGTGCCTGCCATGTTCGGCCAATTTATCGAATACGCTAAAATGAGGAAACTCGAATCGCTCAAGTTTCCCGCCCTTCGCATCATCTCTTCGTCCGGAGCACCACTGGATCCGGCGATCAAGTCCGCCACCGAAAAATTGTTCGGCCTCGTGTTGCACAACGGATTCGGAATCACCGAATGCTCTCCCACCATCGCTCAGACCCGGATTGAATCACCCAGACCCGATGTGTCGGTCGGACGACCGCTGCCAGGCGTCGAACTCAAGCTGGCCGGACAGAATGGCCAGCCGGTCTCCGACGGCGAAGTTGGCGAGCTGTGGGTCCGCGGGCCCAACATCATGAAGGGCTACTATCGCGCTCCGGACGAAACCGCGGCTGCGATCAACAACGAAGGCTGGTTCAACTCGCGCGACCTGGCTCGCTTGGAAGACGGAAATCTCTTCATCGTCGGCCGTACCAAGGAGCTCATCGTGCGTTCCGGCTTCAACGTCTATCCCGTCGACGTAGAGGCTGTACTGAACGCCCATCCAGCCGTCGTACAATCCGCGGTGATCGGCCGTTCAGTGCCCGGAGACGAGCAGGTCTTAGCTTTCGTTCAACTATTGCCCGGCTCACCGGTTACCGCCAGCGAATTGGCTGCTCACGCAGCGCAACACCTCGCCCTGTATAAGCGCCCATCGGAAATCTTCCTGGTGCCGGCGATGCCGGTCACTCCCACTGGAAAAATCGTCAAGGCCGAACTTGCCAAGATGGTCGCGGAAAAATCCCCGACGCGTTAGCAAATCAGAGAACCTCGCACTACAACCCCAACTCAATCAGCCTCGGTCCTTCGCTCTCAAATCCTTCCCGCAGCGCTTTCCCAAACTCTTCCATCGAAGCAGCTCGCGTTCCCGGCACGCCCATCCCTTTCGCCAACGACACCCAATCAAGTCCCGGCCGCCCGATCTCGAACAAGTCCCGCGCCCGTGGTCCTGGATCACCAAGCCCGAAGCTCGCGAATTCGCGCTTCAGTACCGCGTATTCGCGGTTAGCAAAAATCAGTGTGGTAATGTTCAAACCCTCCCGGGCCATCGTCCAAAGCGCCTGCGCCGTATACATCCCGCTGCCGTCCGCCGACAAGCACAACACTCTGCGATCGGGGCAAGCCACTGCCGCACCAACCGCCAGCGGCATGGCGATGCCAATCGATCCCCCAGTATTCGCGAGCATATCGTGCGGCGCTGCTCCGCGGGTAAGCGTCAACAGGTTCCGCCCGGAGGTCATGGATTCATCCACTACGATAGCGTTTTCGGGCAATAGCGCGCCGATGGCGGCCGCGATTCCAGATCCAGCTAGGCCCCCGGGGGGCATAGCTGGCCGCTCCGCTTTTTCCACCAAGCCCGCCGCCGACCCGAGCGATAGCGCCGCGGCAAGCGATTCGACTGCGCCTGCGCAATCCTCAGCCGCACTTGCCAGCGTGTGAATTTCGCATCCGTCGGGCACCGGCGATGCCTTTTTGTCCGGATGGGCAAAGTACGTAACTGGAACGGGTGCGCCCACGAGAATTAGATGGCGAAATTCCTTCAGTAAGTCCTCTGCTTGCTCAAAAACGTAGGGGATGCGCTCGACGGAAGCACGGCCGACGCCGCGTTCCATGCGCGTGAAGGGATACGGCGCTAGTAGTTTCGCGTTCGTCGCCGCCGCGATGCGCCCCGCAGCAACCAGTCCCCTGCCGAAAAGCGCATCGCCAGCCAGAACGATCGCCGTGGAAGCGCCGGAACGAAGGATCGCGACCGCGTGCTCGACAGCCGCGGCCGCGGGCAGTGGCGCTCTCGGAAAAGCCGGTACCGCGCCAACCGCGCCTCCCTGGCTCCAGGCCGCATCGGCCGAAACGATCAACGTCGCGATCTGACCCGGCGCCGTTCGCGCAGCAACCATGGCATCCGCAGCGTCCCTGCCGATCTCCGACGCGAAGCGCGACGTTCGCAGCCACTTGGAAATCGGCTTCGCGATGCCTTCCACGTCGGACGTCAACGGCCCATCATGCCGAAGATGATAGGTCGCATGATCGCCGATGATGTTGACGATGGGAACCTGTGCTTTCCTCGCGTTATGCAGATTGGCGACGCCGTTCGCCAGACCCGGCCCGAGATGCAACAGCGTGCAGGCCGGCTTCCCTGCCATACGTGCATAACCATCCGCTGCCCCCGTGACAACTCCCTCGAACAGTCCGAGTACACAACGTATTCCCGTCACATGGTCGAGAGCCGCAACCACATGCATTTCCGACGTGCCTGGATTTGTGAAACACACCTCCACGCCCCCGGCCACCAGCGTGCCCACCAAACTCTCTGCCCCATTCATGCGTTTTATTCTCCGGAGAATGCTGCCGCCAGATGCCGCGAAAGTATCGCAGCAAGTTCCCGGTGGCGCGTCGTAACAATTTCAAAGTGATCACCGGGTGTGGTGTCGATCTCGAACGCTTGCGCCAACTTCGCCCATACGCCCTCGGCGTCAAGGGGGAACAATGAGATGTCCACGGCTGCTTTCACAAAGTTTATTTTGCCAGGGTAGGAGCGCGGCCGATAGCGAGCCAACGCCAGAGCCTCGGCGTTGCGTACGCTTTCCAGCCCACTGGCGAACAATAATCCACTTTCCGGACGATAGCTCGGAACATTTTGGTTATTGTCGTTCCATGAGGCATATAAACGCCGCTCAGAGGGCCTTGTTAAGTAGATTAGCTTCTTTCCCATGGACAACTGCCGAGCGATCGACGCATGACGCTTCGCGAGACCCGCAAGCAAACCGAGGCGTATTTTCAGCGGCATATAATTTCGGTGCGGATACGTCTCCACCATGGCCAGCAGCACCACCCTTTCTCCCCCTTGGTGCAGGCGCTGCGCAACCTCCATCATCACCAGGCCGCCGAAGGAATAGCCAATCAGCGCGTAGGGACCCCGGGGCTGCAATTCTCTTATGGCTTCCAAATAGCACGCAGCCATATCCTCCACACACGTAAGGGGTTCAGCTTTTCCATCGAAACCCTTGGATTGTAAGCCGTAGATCGGGTGTCTTGATTGAAGTCCTTTCACTACATGGAAAATTTCCATGACGCTGCCGCCCAAGCCATGTGTAATGAAAACCGGGCTGTCGCCACTGCCGTCCCTCAGCGGTATCAGCGTTGGAAATGGTGGGATTGTCGTGCCTTCTAGAACGGCTGTCAGTGCGGTCAGCGTCGGCGCCTGGTAGATCGTCAGCGGCGGCAGTTCCCGGGCGAATACCTTCGAGATTTCGCTGAATAGTTGCACCGCCAGCGCAGGATCGCCTCCTAGACTGAAAAAATTATCATCGGCGCGAGCGGATGGACGCTGTAATACGCGCTGCCAGATCGGGGCAAGCACCTCAATCGTCGTAAGGGGACTTTTCCCCACACAGCACCTCATCGGAATTGGCGTATCGAATGATCTCACGCCACACACGGTTGGGACCTTTTGTCGGGGCGTCCTCTTGGGTGCGTCAGAGGATCTTGCGAACCAGAACTCTCAAGCTAAGCAAGCAACTGGTTCCAACGCAGTTATAGACGCGAGTGCGCGAACGCCCAGTACAACTCGCGAGCCTTGGTATAGCAGGGGCCGAACTTAAGGGCGCGATCCCCGATCCGCGTCACCGGCACGACTTTGGAATAGTTTCCGGACGAAAAGATTTCATCCGCGGCCTCAAGGTCCGCATAGCTCAGCGTCTGCTCTAACACCGCTATGCCCGCTTCCCGTAGCAGTCCAATCACCCGCTGGCGTGTGATGCCTGCGAGAAACGTTCCATTCGGGACCGGCGTGTAGACCACACCGTCTTTGGCCATAAAAATATTCGAGGTCGCTAGTTCCGCGACGTTGCCCAGCATGTCGCAGACGACCGCGTTGTCGAAGCCCCTCGCCTGCGCCTCGAATAGGCATCGCGCGTTGTTCGGGTACAGACACCCCGCTTTCGCATCGACTGGCATACTCTCCAGCGTAGGCCGACGGTAGGGCGACAGCGTGATCGAGAATCCCTTCGGGGGCCGCATCGGCGCTTCGTAGATCGACAAGCACCAACGGGTAGATTCCGGATCGTGCGCCTGAACCCAAGGGCCCTCTTTTTCGGCCCAATACATCGGACGGATGTACAACGCGACGTCCTGGCCAAACTTGGCGATGCCTTCCTGCGCGAGCTTAACCCAGGTTTCCGTCGAAACCATCGGCTTGAGGAAAAGCTTTCTGGCGGAGTCGTTTACGCGCGCGCAGTGCAGCTCGAGGTCGGGTGTGACGCCTTCAAAGGCACGAGCACCGTCGAACACCACCGAGCAGAGCCAAGCCGCGTGCGTGCGTGGGCCCCACATGCGCACGTTGCCTTCGTGCCAAGCATCTTCGAAAAACGTCCAAGTTTTCGACCACCCGTCAAGTGCTGACACGGAGCTGTTCCGTTCCCTTCGGATCTGCGTAATTGGAAGCTGAGGCGACACTTACCTAGTAACTCCTCGGACATTACGTCATGGCCGCGCGCCTCGTCAATAATTCAACTTGGACTATGCTGCGTCTTTGCCACGGTACGAAGTGCACCACTGTCTAGAGAAAATCAAAGATGAAGTACGCCCCTGATGGGACCCTTATCTTACCGACCCATGGGGTACTAGGAACGACTTTTCCCTCCTTTTCATATCCAGTCCACTTTCGCCATCCGGCTTAACGCATCATCTGTCGAGACTGCTCTTACATCCCTAGTATCAGTCACTTACAGGATCTCCGGGTGGAAACAGCCAGGTTAGATTCCGCCTTTTTGGCAGA
>Ga0185299_10006161_pt1 | contig 12911 bp, 32 predicted proteins | sample PaiPotPPA55metaG_FD_128002 | JGI IMG/M metagenome (GOLD analysis project Ga0185299, IMG submission 128002) | Iron sulfur acid spring bacterial and archeal communities from Banff, Canada, to study Microbial Dark Matter (Phase II) - Paint Pots PPA... ...
CCATAACCACCGTTATCGGACGGTGGACCCATTGAAGCGATTTCACGCCCACGCAAGCTTCTGTCGTTGGTCAGCATAACCACCGTTATCGGACGGTGGACCCATTGAAGCGCAATAGAAAATGCATTGCAATTCGTGACGGGGAGCATAACCACCGTTATCGGACGGTGGACCCATTGAAGCAGCTCCATCTGGCGAAACTTCGGCTTCTTGGCCGTGCATAACCACCGTTATCGGACGGTGGACCCATTGAAGCCACTCGGCTACGGCCTCGTCCTCGGTCGCGCCTCGCATAACCACCGTTATCGGACGGTGGACCCATTGAAGCACGATGGCCTGCAGGACGAACAGCGGCCGGCCGGCGCATAACCACCGTTATCGGACGGTGGACCCATTGAAGCGCCGGAATGCGACTGGTACGGGCCTGAGACCGATGCATAACCACCGTTATCGGACGGTGGACCCATTGAAGCAACATCCGCAGCCGCATCGTGTTCGTCCACGAAGACGCATAACCACCGTTATCGGACGGTGGACCCATTGAAGCTGCACGAACACCAGCAGGGGCTTGCCCGACGCTTCGACATAACCACCGTTATCGGACGGTGGACCCATTGAAGCCAATAGCTTTGCGTGGCGCGTATCCAGGAAGAAAGCATAACCACCGTTATCGGACGGTGGACCCATTGAAGCTGTACTCCGGCACACAAGCCGGATGACCGCGGCCGCCCATAACCACCGTTATCGGACGGTGGACCCATTGAAGCACCACATTAAGGATAAGTCGCAAACAGGTGGCGAGTCATAACCACCGTTATCGGACGGTGGACCCATTGAAGCCAAGCACGGACGGCGGCGCGACTTACCCAAGCTGGCATAACCACCGTTATCGGACGGTGGACCCATTGAAGCAACATGCCAAGTTCTGGAACAGCTCGAAGCGCCAACATAACCACCGTTATCGGACGGTGGACCCATTGAAGCGTCAACTCGGCAACGACCCCAGCGCCGGCCATGCCCGCATAACCACCGTTATCGGACGGTGGACCCATTGAAGCGCGGGCCATTTCCAGGCGGAGCGTTTTGGCGGCCGCCTCCATAACCACCGTTATCGGACGGTGGACCCATTGAAGCGCTACGACGTTGACGTCAGGGTTGATGATCCCCATGCATAACCACCGTTATCGGACGGTGGACCCATTGAAGCTCGCCCAAAACAGCTACTCTTGGCCGAAATCTTGGCATAACCACCGTTATCGGACGGTGGACCCATTGAAGCGGCATGGCTGGATTGTTCGGCAAGGCAGGGGCACAAACATAACCACCGTTATCGGACGGTGGACCCATTGAAGCGCCAGCTGGCAGCGGGCGCGGATCGCGCGCGGGGTTGCATAACCACCGTTATCGGACGGTGGACCCATTGAAGCTTGACGGCGCGCAGCCTAATCGCCATTTGAACCTCCATAACCACCGTTATCGGACGGTGGACCCATTGAAGCAAACCTTGCTCGCTTTTTATTTTTTGTACCGGGGTCATAACCACCGTTATCGGACGGTGGACCCATTGAAGCTCGGCCCCCTTGTCGCTCCCTGAGTCACATCGGCCACATAACCACCGTTATCGGACGGTGGACCCATTGAAGCCACTTCAAGTTTTTCTGGATGAACCAGTCATGCAGACATAACCACCGTTATCGGACGGTGGACCCATTGAAGCACCAGCAGACGTACAACTACCCTTGCGTAGTGACGCATAACCACCGTTATCGGACGGTGGACCCATTGAAGCGGAACAGTGGTACAAAGACAGGCACTTTCGTCATTGACATAACCACCGTTATCGGACGGTGGACCCATTGAAGCCCGAGGCAGAAAAGCGAGAAAAGGGACGCGGAAGGCACATAACCACCGTTATCGGACGGTGGACCCATTGAAGCAACTTGATGTAACCTTCAAAATCGCCGGTTACGACCATAACCACCGTTATCGGACGGTGGACCCATTGAAGCATCGTGACCTGCGCCACGAGCCCGCGGGAGCCGCATTCATAACCACCGTTATCGGACGGTGGACCCATTGAAGCTTTGCGGCCACGTCTTGATGAGAAAGGAAGGGTAGCCATAACCACCGTTATCGGACGGTGGACCCATTGAAGCGCCAATAGCATCTCTCAGCTTGACTAAATCTGTCAGCATAACCACCGTTATCGGACGGTGGACCCATTGAAGCCTTTGCTGCATGCGGGCCTCGGCCTGGGCTTCCAACCATAACCACCGTTATCGGACGGTGGACCCATTGAAGCGCCCATTTAGCACTCAAGCACAAGCCACAGCGGCGGCCATAACCACCGTTATCGGACGGTGGACCCATTGAAGCTTGACAACCCTGAGAAGATGAACATAGCAATCGACATAACCACCGTTATCGGACGGTGGACCCATTGAAGCTCAGATGTGGTGGTGAAATGCCGATCCGCTGTTTGCATAACCACCGTTATCGGACGGTGGACCCATTGAAGCTGCAGCTTCTGCGCTGGGTCGTCCAGCATATCATCCATAACCACCGTTATCGGACGGTGGACCCATTGAAGCTCAAGGTCTACGCGGACGATGCCGTATGGGTAGTCGGCATAACCACCGTTATCGGACGGTGGACCCATTGAAGCAGCGCTCGCAATGGAGTCCAATTCGGATTGCCCGAGCATAACCACCGTTATCGGACGGTGGACCCATTGAAGCTAGTCGCACTCGGCGAACAGCCAGTCGCTCACGCTCCATAACCACCGTTATCGGACGGTGGACCCATTGAAGCTCATCTCTATCCGGGCAGGGAATGCACTTGCTCCCATAACCACCGTTATCGGACGGTGGACCCATTGAAGCACGCCTTGCTTCCGCAACCTGGGGAGAAGTTCCAGGGCATAACCACCGTTATCGGACGGTGGACCCATTGAAGCCAAATCTGCTGCTTGAAAATCCCGTGCTGTCCACGGCATAACCACCGTTATCGGACGGTGGACCCATTGAAGCACTTCGTAAGCTGTCCCAACGGTAGTGATGATCGGCATAACCACCGTTATCGGACGGTGGACCCATTGAAGCGAGGTAGGCGATGGGCATGCTCGATCCGGGGAAGATCATAACCACCGTTATCGGACGGTGGACCCATTGAAGCACGACGCCCCCTTGTCGATCCCGGCGATATTCTCCACATAACCACCGTTATCGGACGGTGGACCCATTGAAGCACGCCGCCTTACGGCTCCGGCGCATGGCTCGGCACGCATAACCACCGTTATCGGACGGTGGACCCATTGAAGCTTCTTATTCTTACGCCTGATGATAGTGTGACCGTCTCATAACCACCGTTATCGGACGGTGGACCCATTGAAGCTTAGACTTGCGCCGATTGGATTTAGTTGGCTTGTGTGCATAACCACCGTTATCGGACGGTGGACCCATTGAAGCATCCTGGACTTGATGCCGATCTGCCGATCCATCCCCATAACCACCGTTATCGGACGGTGGACCCATTGAAGCCGGACGGACGATGACCCGATCCTTGGCCTCCAGGTTCATAACCACCGTTATCGGACGGTGGACCCATTGAAGCCGATCATGGATCATCTTAATGGAATCAACACAGTACATAACCACCGTTATCGGACGGTGGACCCATTGAAGCGACCGGGCCGACGGAACCGGGACGGCCGACCGCACCCATAACCACCGTTATCGGACGGTGGACCCATTGAAGCGTCCATTCACGGCATCGACGATATTTCCTAAAACTGCATAACCACCGTTATCGGACGGTGGACCCATTGAAGCACCATCGCTCTTGCCCTTGCTTATGAGGTTCATTGGCATAACCACCGTTATCGGACGGTGGACCCATTGAAGCTAATTTTAGTCCGTGATCTCGATGTTGAATGACACGCATAACCACCGTTATCGGACGGTGGACCCATTGAAGCGATGCCAGCTACTGCACAGGAAAAACTCGCGCTCTTGCATAACCACCGTTATCGGACGGTGGACCCATTGAAGCGCCTACGGCGGCCAGGTCATTGCGGCCGATTGCGTCCATAACCACCGTTATCGGACGGTGGACCCATTGAAGCCCTCATGGTTATGATCCGGCATAACCCACCGGCGCGGTCATAACCACCGTTATCGGACGGTGGACCCATTGAAGCGTGGCCGACTTCCGCGCCCGTCCCCACGCCGACCTCACCATAACCACCGTTATCGGACGGTGGACCCATTGAAGCTGCGATGCCGGTTGGATTGAATCCGGCGGCAGTTGCCCATAACCACCGTTATCGGACGGTGGACCCATTGAAGCTCATTTACATTCGATTAGGTTTTTTGGGTTTCCCACCATAACCACCGTTATCGGACGGTGGACCCATTGAAGCACGTCCCGCTCGACCCGGGAGCGGAAATCCATGATCCATAACCACCGTTATCGGACGGTGGACCCATTGAAGCTTGAACGCGGATGGCAGCTACGGTGACGGCACGATCCATAACCACCGTTATCGGACGGTGGACCCATTGAAGTGACATCTGCACTCACGCCGTCAAGCCCGGCACAGCCCCATAACCACCGTTATCGGACGGTGGACCCATTGAAGCTAGCGTATATGAAAACACTTGCACGCCGTTGCTGACCCATAACCACCGTTATCGGACGGTGGACCCATTGAAGCCGCAACTGCGTCTATATGGCCATCAACGCCATCTGGTCCATAACCACCGTTATCGGACGGTGGACCCATTGAAGCCGCCGCTTACGTCTGGTCCGTGGCGGGGGTGGCGTCCATAACCACCGTTATCGGACGGTGGACCCATTGAAGGGGCTTTGCCGAGCGGCCCTCAATGAAGTCAATGGCCACCATAACCACCGTTATCGGACGGTGGACCCATTGAAGGTCCCATAAATCCAATCGGTTTCTACCCTCTGGCTATCCATAACCACCGTTATCGGACGGTGGACCCATTGAAGGCGCTCTGTATCGCTACACTCCGTCGCCCTGGCTGTACCATAACCACCGTTATCGGACGGTGGACCCATTGAAGGTTGACTTGGCCGCGGAAGATCCCGACGCTCTTTCCCATAACCACCGTTATCGGACGGTGGACCCATTGAAGGTGCCATTGTTTGAGCCCGCCCACGGATTGCCCCAACCATAACCACCGTTATCGGACGGTGGACCCATTGAAGGCTTGCCGTGGCCGTTGCTGCCGTTCGCGTGCGACTTCCATAACCACCGTTATCGGACGGTGGACCCATTGAAGTCAAGCGGCCTTGCGCCTGGGAAGCGGTGCAAGGGTTACCATAACCACCGTTATCGGACGGTGGACCCATTGAAGTCTTCCAGTTCGGCACAAAGTTTCGCGGGTCATAGTCCATAACCACCGTTATCGGACGGTGGACCCATTGAAGTTCTACCGCGTAGGATATCGCGTTTCCACGCGGGTCCATAACCACCGTTATCGGACGGTGGACCCATTGAAGTGCAACATCAACCGCAGTTTGCGAAGCCGCTGAATCTGCCATAACCACCGTTATCGGACGGTGGACCCATTGAAGTTTTACGACGCCGTTCTGCAGACTCCCACTGCAAATGCCATAACCACCGTTATCGGACGGTGGACCCATTGAAGTCGGGCAAGCGGTTCCGCGGCAACAGATGACGCCGCACCATAACCACCGTTATCGGACGGTGGACCCATTGAAGTTTGGCGTCGATCTGCTTCAGCAACACGCGCATGTCATCCATAACCACCGTTATCGGACGGTGGACCCATTGAAGTTGACGTTCGTCAGCTCAATCAGCTTGGGCGTCGCTCCATAACCACCGTTATCGGACGGTGGACGCATTGAAGCCTGAGTTGACTGGCTTGTCCCGTGATCAGATTTACCCATAACCACCGTTATCGGACGGTGGACCCATTGAAGCTCGACGAAGTTGATTGGCCGATAAGTAACCGTCACCCATAACCACCGTTATCGGACGGTGGACCCATTGAAGCTGTTCGTGCGCGACCGTACTGGTGATATGGTTGTCCTCCATAACCACCGTTATCGGACGGTGGACCCATTGAAGCTTGGCGCCAGTGGCGAACGTGCAATTCGCGTTGGTGACCATAACCACCGTTATCGGACGGTGGACCCATTGAAGCTGCCATCGGTTGCATCAACCCGATAACCGTTCTCCTCCATAACCACCGTTATCGGACGGTGGACCCATTGAAGCTTATAGGGGCCGATCTTCTCACGGCCGTCGCCCGGCACCATAACCACCGTTATCGGACGGTGGACCCATTGAAGCCTCGACGGCCTGCCGCGCTTGCCCAAGGACGACGTCCATAACCACCGTTATCGGACGGTGGACCCATTGAAGCTGGATTATCTTTGCGCTGTTGAAGACGCGGGGGTGACCATAACCACCGTTATCGGACGGTGGACCCATTGAAGCTGGTCGCCGATCTTCAGCGTGCAGCCAGTGCCGTCCCCATAACCACCGTTATCGGACGGTGGACCCATTGAAGTGGCGATGGCATTGCGGAGCGCGACGTTGCCTAGCTGCCATAACCACCGTTATCGGACGGTGGACCCATTGAAGTGCAGGTACAGTTAAACCACGTCGTCCGTCGGTACCGCCATAACCACCGTTATCGGACGGTGGACCCATTGAAGTACGTCCTTTAGTTCTTTCCACACCGGCTTGCCGCGCCATAACCACCGTTATCGGACGGTGGACCCATTGAAGTCAAGCACGCCGGGGCTTGCGATGCGATATTCGGCCGCCATAACCACCGTTATCGGACGGTGGACCCATTGAAGTCTCTCAGGCGGTCCATAACGGCACCGAGCCGGCCCATAACCACCGTTATCGGACGGTGGACCCATTGAAGGACTTTGCCGAACATCGATCCCGAGTGCATTCCTGCCCCATAACCACCGTTATCGGACGGTGGACCCATTGAAGGCTCGCAATGCTCTATCTGGTGATCCAGATGAAACGGCCCATAACCACCGTTATCGGACGGTGGACCCATTGAAGGCATTAGTCTCAACATCGCAAGCAACTTCGTCGCAATCCCATAACCACCGTTATCGGACGGTGGACCCATTGAAGGTTGAGGATGTGCTTGAGCACGTCACTGACCAACTTCCATAACCACCGTTATCGGACGGTGGACCCATTGAAGCCTCGACTTGCGACCACGGGGGTTCAGCTCTTTCTCCCATAACCACCGTTATCGGACGGTGGACCCATTGAAGCGCTTCCAGATCGGCCTTTGCGTCCTCCACGGTGATCCATAACCACCGTTATCGGACGGTGGACCCATTGAAGCTGGCCGCCGCCTCCAAATAGCCGATGGGAGTAGACGCCATAACCACCGTTATCGGACGGTGGACCCATTGAAGCCTACTTTCCTCGCTCATCGCCGTCCAAGGCACCGACCCATAACCACCGTTATCGGACGGTGGACCCATTGAAGCAGCGCAACCCCGACACGTTCCGTAGTAGGTCCGGTTCCATAACCACCGTTATCGGACGGTGGACCCATTGAAGCTTGTCGATGATGGAAAGCCGTTGCCTGAAACATTGCCCATAACCACCGTTATCGGACGGTGGACCCATTGAAGCGACAAGATCCCGGCCACGGTCAAGCGATACAAGGTCCCATAACCACCGTTATCGGACGGTGGACCCATTGAAGCGGCATGGGTGCCGTTGAAAGCCATCACCTCGACGCCCCATAACCACCGTTATCGGACGGTGGACCCATTGAAGCAGCCGCTTCGCAAACTGCAGTTGATGCCGCAAAGGCACATAACCACCGTTATCGGACGGTGGACCCATTGAAGCACTCCTGCCGGCGTGGAACAGGAAAACACGATTGACCATAACCACCGTTATCGGACGGTGGACCCATTGAAGCGCGTCGCTCTGGATGCCGGGCGTAACGCACTTCGCCATAACCACCGTTATCGGACGGTGGACCCATTGAAGCTGTCGGCGGGCGGGACGAAGATGCTTGCAGATATGGCCATAACCACCGTTATCGGACGGTGGACCCATTGAAGCAGCGCCACGGACGACGACTTCGTCATCAACGATCCCGCATAACCACCGTTATCGGACGGTGGACCCATTGAAGCCTCTTTTCGTAACCCGCCTGCACACTGGCCAGCGTCCATAACCACCGTTATCGGACGGTGGACCCATTGAAGCGCCTTATCCAGGTTCCGAAAGTAAAAGGCGACATACCATAACCACCGTTATCGGACGGTGGACCCATTGAAGCGACTACCGGCAGATAGTCAAGGAACAGGAAGAAGACCATAACCACCGTTATCGGACGGTGGACCCATTGAAGCTACTTCAGCGATAACGAAGAGGGACGCCGCCAACAGCCATAACCACCGTTATCGGACGGTGGACCCATTGAAGCGAGAGCTACAACGTGGCCGCCGCCGAGAGCTTCGACATAACCACCGTTATCGGACGGTGGACCCATTGAAGCGACCGCAAGGCCGCGACATGCTGGTGCCGGATGTCCCATAACCACCGTTATCGGACGGTGGACCCATTGAAGCGATTTCTTCTGAATCGCGGCAATCATGCGATCTCCTCATAACCACCGTTATCGGACGGTGGACCCATTGAAGCTGGAGTACCGGCAGACGTGGCCGGCAAGCATGTCGGCCATAACCACCGTTATCGGACGGTGGACCCATTGAAGCCTAGCGACCCTGTACGGCTGCGGGCTCCGGCGATCCCATAACCACCGTTATCGGACGGTGGACCCATTGAAGCCTGATTTCAGCTATCAGGGAGTGCTTTACCCGAGCGCATAACCACCGTTATCGGACGGTGGACCCATTGAAGCCCGCCAGTCGGCAGAATCAAGCCCAAGTGGGACCACATAACCACCGTTATCGGACGGTGGACCCATTGAAGCGCTATCCGGCTTGTCGCTTTTACCGAACGGCTTCCCCATAACCACCGTTATCGGACGGTGGACCCATTGAAGCCCATCTCGCCAAGCATTTCCATCGGACTGCTCACTTCATAACCACCGTTATCGGACGGTGGACCCATTGAAGCCGCCATCGCTCGCAGACTATGATTCCGCGACCACCGTACATAACCACCGTTATCGGACGGTGGACCCATTGAAGCTGCCCTGGCTCACTGACACTTGGCGAGAGTGGCCTGCATAACCACCGTTATCGGACGGTGGACCCATTGAAGCTCGTCTGCCCGCTCACGGTGGAATTCCTTCGTCCCCATAACCACCGTTATCGGACGGTGGACCCATTGAAGCACGGATACCCTTGAGGTCTTCAAGTGCGATGCCGCGCCATAACCACCGTTATCGGACGGTGGACCCATTGAAGCAACAGGAAACCTGTCGAACAGCGCGGCCAACTCTTTGCATAACCACCGTTATCGGACGGTGGACCCATTGAAGCGGCCATCGCCTTGCCACTTATGGCCGCAACGCTGACCATAACCACCGTTATCGGACGGTGGACCCATTGAAGCAATGTCGCTTGCGAGCATGTAGCCGCGGACTTCTTCATAACCACCGTTATCGGACGGTGGACCCATTGAAGCATTTGGTCCAATAACTTTGAACCCGTTCAAGTCATCATAACCACCGTTATCGGACGGTGGACCCATTGAAGCCGGCTATCGCTCGGCTGAAGATTCGCCGGGGCCGGCCCATAACCACCGTTATCGGACGGTGGACCCATTGAAGCATGTAGCCGCCGAGCACGGAGAGGCCGGCCAGGTGCCATAACCACCGTTATCGGACGGTGGACCCATTGAAGCTCCAGCATCTCGTTGTACAGCGGGAGGGCTTGCTCATAACCACCGTTATCGGACGGTGGACCCATTGAAGCTGGCTCACCGAAGAGATTTGGGACGTGATACCGACCATAACCACCGTTATCGGACGGTGGACCCATTGAAGCAATCGTCAACGGCAACACGTACATTTTCGGGCCGTTCCATAACCACCGTTATCGGACGGTGGACCCATTGAAGCTCCTTGGCCACAGCCGGCAACCACCCAGGGCAAGACGGCATAACCACCGTTATCGGACGGTGGACCCATTGAAGCACCACCGTGACGCCGGCCTGGGCGCAGGTGACGTTCATAACCACCGTTATCGGACGGTGGACCCATTGAAGCTGACCGCGTGGCCTTACCGTCTGAGAAATGGCGGCGCCATAACCACCGTTATCGGACGGTGGACCCATTGAAGCAGGTGTCCGGTCGCCTTAAGGCTCTGGGCGACGGCCCATAACCACCGTTATCGGACGGTGGACCCATTGAAGCCCGGCGGCGGAGTCGCGGTAGCCGGCGGCGCAGCGCCATAACCACCGTTATCGGACGGTGGACCCATTGAAGCGCGCTGAACCGCGCTTATCTGACATGGGCCAGTCGACATAACCACCGTTATCGGACGGTGGACCCATTGAAGCCGCGTCAAGCGCATCTTGCCCAGCGGTTGGCCGGCGCATAACCACCGTTATCGGACGGTGGACCCATTGAAGCTATACGCAGAAGTCGTACCGGGGTGGCGAGGCGAACCATAACCACCGTTATCGGACGGTGGACCCATTGAAGCGACCATGCTGGCGTTCTGGGACCTGGTTGACCAGGGCCATAACCACCGTTATCGGACGGTGGACCCATTGAAGCGAGGCAATCTCGGGGTGCGGAAACTCCATGCTCTCCATAACCACCGTTATCGGACGGTGGACCCATTGAAGCTTGCCTTCTGGGATTCCATCCAACTCAATACTTCTGCATAACCACCGTTATCGGACGGTGGACCCATTGAAGCTGAGGCGGCACAGGCTTGCGCGCATCCATCCAGTCCATAACCACCGTTATCGGACGGTGGACCCATTGAAGCAAGTCAGACGTGGATCAGCCGGACCCGAAGGAAAAGCATAACCACCGTTATCGGACGGTGGACCCATTGAAGCTACCAGTTGTCGCAAAGCAGTTCCTCAAACTCTTCCATAACCACCGTTATCGGACGGTGGACCCATTGAAGCCTTCTTTGGTGCGCATGGCGTGCCACGTCAAACGACATAACCACCGTTATCGGACGGTGGACCCATTGAAGCCCTCCTGCCAGGTTGCGTTTGCCTTGCTTGCGACGCATAACCACCGTTATCGGACGGTGGACCCATTGAAGCCGCCCTAAGACAACGGACAACGTGCTTTGACGGATCCATAACCACCGTCATCGGACGGTGGACCCATTGAAGCCAGGACGCGCGCACTGCCGCCCTGGGCAGGTACGGTCATAACCACCGTTATCGGACGGTGGACCCATTGAAGCGAGCTCGAAAGCCCCGAATCCCACGATCAGCTCTTGCATAACCACCGTTATCGGACGGTGGACCCATTGAAGCTGCCCCGCCAGGCGGACATCGAGGCCCTGATCGCCGCGGCATAACCACCGTTATCGGACGGTGGACCCATTGAAGCGCCAGCCGACGTTGTTACCCGTCTGCACGGTCGAATCCATAACCACCGTTATCGGACGGTGGACCCATTGAAGCAGGGTGTTGCCCTGCTGGCGGACAACGACAATCGTCCATAACCACCGTTATCGGACGGTGGACCCATTGAAGCTTTGATGTCGGGTTGCCGCCGGGCGGGCGCACGAACCGCATAACCACCGTTATCGGACGGTGGACCCATTGAAGCTCCTGAGCGGTGGGTCAGTGGGCATGAGTCCCCAACATAACCACCGTTATCGGACGGTGGACCCATTGAAGCCCTGGATAACTCGTTTCACGCTGGCCTTGTCCATGCATAACCACCGTTATCGGACGGTGGACCCATTGAAGCTACATGCAGCTCCAGCAGATCGCTGGACAGAACGCCGCATAACCACCGTTATCGGACGGTGGACCCATTGAAGCTCTGTGGAGGAAGTCAAGATGACTAGAAGGCGCGTCCATAACCACCGTTATCGGACGGTGGACCCATTGAAGCTTCAAGGCGCAAGGGTCAAGACGTCGTTATCACCGTCCATAACCACCGTTATCGGACGGTGGACCCATTGAAGCGCTCGGAGAAGTCCAAGCCGGCAACCTCACCTCTGCATAACCACCGTTATCGGACGGTGGACCCATTGAAGCCTGTGCATCAGCCGCAATGAGGACGCGGTCGATTGTCATAACCACCGTTATCGGACGGTGGACCCATTGAAGCGCCTTTGCGTCCTGCGCCTTGTGATCCTTCACCAGGTCATAACCACCGTTATCGGACGGTGGACCCATTGAAGCATCGTCTTGCCGAAGCCGACGATGGCCTCCGACAACCCATAACCACCGTTATCGGACGGTGGACCCATTGAAGCGTGAACTACCCAGCCGTTGGCTTCCCTGCCCGATTCCATAACCACCGTTATCGGACGGTGGACCCATTGAAGCCTACAGCGCTGCCAGCTCCTCCTCGGACGCGGTGCTGACTTGCTTTCAGACCATGTAAGCGTCCAAGACGGCCAACCAGCATGCAAGACGGCCGACCTGGCCATTTAGGAACAGCGGAGAATTCCCAGGATTGTATCGAAGGTGACCAAGGCGGCCCAAGACGGCCACTTCCCCCTGGCATCTTCGAGCAAGATGCCGTTACAAAACAAATGTGAGTCAGGGGAAGAGCAGTTTGCCGGAGTTTTTACAACCGTCCCCAGGCCCCGTGACCCGTGGCAAACTGGCAAACATGGGATCATCTCAGGCAGCGGGATTGAGTGCGGACATTTGTTGTTGGAGTTGTTCAGGTGTTAATTTGAGCAGCGCCCACCAGCCACTCTTTGGTATGATCAGCCCCAAGCGACAGTATGGACTCGAT
>Ga0185299_10006162_pt1 | contig 12909 bp, 10 predicted proteins | sample PaiPotPPA55metaG_FD_128002 | JGI IMG/M metagenome (GOLD analysis project Ga0185299, IMG submission 128002) | Iron sulfur acid spring bacterial and archeal communities from Banff, Canada, to study Microbial Dark Matter (Phase II) - Paint Pots PPA... ...
TAGGGACTACCGTTAAGGTTACATATCCGTATCATTGGCGATTCAATAGGGTGATCCAATTGTTGTTTCCGGGCCCAAGCGGCTATGCGGCTACAACGCAGGTGACTGAGACTGCAACGGTCCACAATCAGATGTGAGGATGCTTGCGACGACATCAAAATAGTCTGCGGCGCAACCACGAGCAAGGGATCGTCATCATGCTGGTTGCAGTCGTCATGCTGTTTGTGGTTGGAGCGATGGCCGCCCTTTCGATCGACGTGGTGACGCTCTACACTGCTCGCAGCGAGGCGCAACTGGCCGCCGATAGCGCGGCCCTGGCGGGTGCCCGGGTGCTTGCCAGTTCGGGAATGACTTCCAGGCCCGCGGATGCAACGCTCGCGACCAATGCCGAAGCTCTAGCTTCTAGTGTGGCGCTGCAAGTGGCACAGACCAACGAGGTGGGAGGAAAGAATCCGGCTGCGAGTGATATAACTATCAGCTTTTCGAATCCCGGATCGGGCACCTCAGGGACCAACCCGCTTGTCACCGTTCGGGTTCAAAGAACCGATCTGCCCACATTCTTCGCGCGGATATGGGGAAGCAAACAGCTCGCCGTGGCCGCGTCGGCCACTGCAGAAGCCTACAACCCTTCGGGCGTGAATGCCGCAGGGAAGAGCCCGGTCGCCCCCACGTGTGTGAAACCGTGGCTGCTCCCGAACATCGATCCCAGCACCCCAACCAGTACCATTTTCGACCCGGGGAACGGTTCGATTACCAATACGTTGCTCCTGGGATGGACTCTCGGCAGCCCTGGCTTCAAGCCGATGAGTCCCGCCTGCGGCGCCGCCTGCACGGGGCCACCTGCACCAGCGGCTTGGAATTACTATCCCGGAGATGACGCAACAACTTTCCCACACCCAACCCGCTCGCTACCCACCTGCAACCCCGCGCTGACCACCAACTATCAGGAAAGCATTGCGGGTTGCATCGAGACGCCGATCTCATGTCATGGCCCAGCCAATATCGATCCGGGCACCGACCCCACGCGAAATTCCGAAACCGCGGATGCGGTGAATTGTCTGACCCACGCAACGGCGAACCCCTTGGATGCCGATCAGGTCGATGTCACGGCAACCCCGAGCCCGCCTTTCCAGTTCCTTTCAGGCGCCAAAAATCCGATTGCCGGCGCATCAGGAAAGGATGTGATGGTAAGCAGTTCGCTGGTCACAGTGCCGGTTTTTGACACTGCCTCGTTCGCTGTGGGGAGCAACACCGTGACGATCATTGGCTTCGTGCAGCTCTTTCTGAACCCCGACGGCACGCCGACGCCCGCTACCGGCGCGGTGAACGCCACCATTATCAACATGGCCGGTTGCGGAACCGACGCTACCGGCAAGCAGATTCTCGGCAACGGTGCGTCTCCGGTAGCGGTGCGGCTGATCTCTCCTTAGTTGGAAATTATTCGAACTCCGCGCCATCCAACAATCGTGACAAAAGATGTGAAGGGTGGGCACACGGCCGATTCTTGTCACACCGTTGGAATTGTCATCCCGAGCGGAGCGAGGGATCTGCAGTTTGACAACTCGTAAAGGTTCTTCAACAAGCCCTTAGAAGCTGCTGGCGTCGCGGCGCGTCAGGATGACCCGCTCCAGGCTTAGTTCGTCGCCGACAAAAATAAAGTTATAGGGCGAGCCGTTCAGCAGCGCTCCAAGCACATCGCGCGCAGGGGCCGGACCCAGATCGACGGCGATTTCTTCCTGCTCGGCGCCCGCCGGAATGGCAATCTCAGCCTGCGTCTGGTGCTGCACTTCGAACAACACTTGCGCAAGCGTAGCTTTCTCGGTGCGGATACGCAGCATCCCATTTACAAGGGTCACGGTAACGAGCGGCATCGGAGGCGGCAGCGCTAACATGACGACGGGATTTAATGACGTGCTGGAAACTGCAGCGGCGACTCTCGGGGCCGCAACCGGCGTGCCCGCAAAAAGCGTGCCAGCGGCCAGCGAGGCATTCTGGAGTTTCGCGGCGGGCGCAGCCGACACATAAGCAGTATTGGCTGCAGCAGCGGTAACCGGAGCCTGCTTGGCCGAATCCGGTCTTACCGGGCTTAGTTTTACGACGATTGTATTCTGGGTTGTCGAAATCTGGTTCGTCGAAATCTGATACGACTGCGGCTCCGCTAGATCGAGCACGATCCGCGTAATCGGAGGGTTGCTGAAAAACAGTCCTGAGCGAACGCCTTTCAGTGCGCCGCGATTGACTTTTAGAGCGCGCAACTCAGCGTCCGGAAGTGCGCCAGGAAAATCGACGACGATGCGATCCGGACCGGTGATGGCCTGGGTATCGGGAGCTACTGCCGATCCGGAAGTCTGTATTTCCACTTCCATGGCGGCGTCCGTTCCGCGCACAACGACATGCTGGACGCGAGTGCTACTCTGCGCTGGCGTCTGCACAGACGATAAGGCCGCAACGGCCAGCAGCGCTCCGACATAAGACAAACGCGGCATTGTAGCTCTGAGCAAAGTCTAGCAGTTATGGGACAGGCAATCCGCACCAGAAGTCGTAGCACTAGTCGCGGAAGTCAATACGGCCTCCCGCATCGGCATCGGGCTTGCAGTTGCCGGTTTTGCTCTGTCGGGACGGTCGAATCCTAACACGAAAAACGGGCGGCTCTAAGTTCCGCTGGGGCTTAATTAATGGCGTAATTAATAGCGTAATTAATTAAGCGCGCTTGGGAGGGGGGAGGCTTGCTGCCGGGAATGCGCGCGAAATGCTAGCCCTGCCCCGCAGTCTCAGGGATGCTCGCCGCCCCTTTTGCGGGGCAGGCATCTCCTGAATCCGCAATTGAGCAGGGCCGTCGCAAATTGGCCCGACGAAACTCAGGCGTGGTAGACCTGCTCGTGCTGGCGGGCTTCATACCACAGCGCCAGCTCGACGCGGTTCCACAGTCCCAGTTTGTCGTAGATCAATCGCAAATAGTTTTTCACCACGTGTTCGGTGGTCCCCAGGGAATCGGCGATCTCCCGGTTCTTGCAGCCCTCAGCTACGCGCTGGATGATGAGGTGTTCGCGTTCGCTGGGCCCGCGACGGTTTGCTGTCTCTCCATACATAATTGCCTCCGATAAAGTAAAGTCGCGAGCTTAACCCGCTTGATGCCGCCCTTGATTCCGAAACGCAGAAACAGGCGGTTGAAATGCGCTTTGACGGTTCGCTCGGCAATATTCAGATCGCGAGCGATTTCCGAGTTGTCACATCCCTGAAGAAGAAGATCTATGATCTGCCGTTCCCGGGGACCCACTGGGTTCAACTTTTCTTCCATAAAGACTGCACCTGGCCGATGCGACCCCGGTCGCTGCAAGTGGCGAAAGCAATCAGGAATCGTCGACACATTCGATTCGGGTCTTTGCGTCTCATTTTGCATTCACGCGGCCAAATCGGGCCTGGGATGTTAACTAATTGTAAAAAATCCGGTTGCGCGCTTTTTTTCCTTGAAAAACGATGGTTACTACAGTGTTTTCCAGTGTGAACTACAGCGGTTCCCGGAGGGAACTACACGGGTTTTGCTCAGTATCTAGGGTGAATCGCTTAGTACAATCTTCCGGAGTGCCGCGCTACTAAATAGCATATTTACATGGAAGTACATCTCGGCCAATCTTCGGCCCTCGCATATTGGCCTCCAATATCCTCCCATATAATGAGTTGTGGACTTCAAGCTGGTAACCAACTATAAGCCCCAAGGCGATCAGGCGCGAGCCATCGACAGCCTGACTCGCGGCGTCTTCGATCGCGAGCAGCATCAGGTCCTGCTCGGCGTCACGGGATCGGGCAAGACCTTCACCGCAGCCAAAGTGATCGAGGCAGCCAACCGCCCTGCCCTCGTCATGGCCCACAATAAGACCCTAGCCGCCCAGCTCTACCACGAGTTCAAGAACTTCTTCCCGCACAACGCCGTGGAATACTTCGTGTCCTATTACGACTTCTACCAGCCCGAGGCTTATGTGCCGGCGGCGGACCTTTATATTGAGAAGGAATCGACCATCAATGACGAGCTCGACAAGCTCCGGCTCTCGGCGACGCGGTCGCTTTTTGAGCGGCGCGACTGTTTGATTGTTGCTTCGGTCAGTTGCATCTACGGGCTCGGTTCGCCGGAAGCCTATTACGGGATGCTCCTGTTCCTCGAAAAGGGACAGAAGATCAAGCGCGGGGACATCACTCGCAAGCTGGTTGAAATTCTCTACGAGCGCACCGAAGGGGACTTTCGGCGCGGGACTTTCCGGGTGCGTGGCGATGTCATCGAGATCTATCCCACCTACGACGACAATGCCTATCGTATCGAAATGTTTGGCGATGAGGTTGAATCGCTTTCGCAGATTGATCCCTTGTTTGGAACAGTCAAGCAGCGTTACATGCGGCTGCCGATTTATCCGAAGACGCACTACGTGATGAAAGAAGAGACTCGCGCCTCCGCCGTGGCCTCGATAAAAGCCGAACTGGCCTGGTGGGAAGCGGAGCTTGAAAAGCAAGGACGCCTCGTCGAATCGCAGCGCATCCATCAGCGAGTGATGTACGACCTCGAAATGATCAAGGCCATGGGCTATTGCCATGGCATCGAAAACTACTCGCGCCATTTCACCGGACGCCTTCCCGGCGAGCCCCCGCCCACGCTGCTCGATTATTTTCCGCGCGACTTTCTGATGTTCATCGACGAGTCGCACCAGACGGTACCGCAACTTCACGGCATGTATCACGGCGACCGCTCGCGCAAGCAGACGCTGGTGGAATATGGATTCCGCATGCCCTCGGCGCTCGACAACCGTCCGCTCACCTTTGAGGAGTTCGAGCATCGCACCAACCAGCTCATCTATGTTTCCGCCACCCCCGGTCCTTACGAACTGACCAAGTCCGCCGGCGTGGTAGTGGAACAGATCATCCGCCCCACGGGATTGATCGACCCTCCCGTCGAGATCCGCCCCGTCAAAGGACAGATCGACGATCTGCTGCACATGATCCGCGACCGCGTCGCGCGCAACGAGCGCGTGCTGGTGACCACGCTGACCAAGCGCATGTCCGAAGACCTGGCCGAGTATTACAGCGAAGTCGGAGTGAAGTGCCGTTATATGCACTCCGAAATCGAAACGCTGGAGCGGGTGAAGATTTTGCGTGACCTGCGCAAAGGCGAGTTCGATGTATTGATCGGCATCAATCTTCTGCGCGAGGGCCTCGACCTGCCCGAAGTATCGCTTGTAGCGATTCTCGACGCCGACAAGGAAGGCTTCCTGCGCTCCGCCGGTTCGCTGATCCAGACCATTGGACGCTGCGCCCGCAATCTGAACGGCCGCGCGATTCTGTATGCGGATCGCATGACCGACTCCATGAAAAAGGCGCTCGACGAAACCAACCGCCGCCGCGCCATCCAGCAGGCTTATAACGAAGAAAACGGAATCACTCCGGAATCCATCATTCGTCCGCTCGACATGACGCTGGCCGGCATCGTAGGCGCCGACTATGCCGACCTGACCGATACCGCAGCCGAGGGCATCCCAGAACTGAGATCGCAGGAAGAGTTGGACGCCTACATAGGAAAATTAGAAAGCGATATGCGGGAAGCGGCGAAGCGGTTTGAATTCGAGAAGGCGGCCAAACTGCGCGACACGATCAAGGAACTGCGGACGAAAGAATCTTTGTTCGCGTAGCGACAGCCGCCCTCAGCTGTCCACCACACGAATATAAGCCCAGCCACGCGAGCCAGGCACAGATGACAACCGGAGCGGATTAGGTTGACTTGCGCTCGGAGCCGATCTAACATCTGCCGAATTGTCCGCCTAGGCGCCGCTACCGGGTAGAACCTTCGGCCGCTACCAGCTCCGGGAGTTGGTGGCGGTAAGCGGCATGGGTGTGGTTTACCGTGCCTGGGACCCCACGCTCGCCTGCGTCGTCGCCATCAAACTGGTTAGCGAAGACACGATTCCCGACGAGTCCGCCCGCCGCCAACTCTATACGGAAGCCCGAATTGCTTCGTCTCTAAACCACACCAATATATGCAGGATCAAAGACGTAATAGAAGAATCGGGCCAAGCCGGAATTGTCATGGAGTTTGTCGAGGGTCAGGTTCTCACCCATGCCATCCCCGCCCATGTCGGGCTTCCTTTCGACGTTGTAGTCGAATACGGCATCCAGATCGCCGAGGCTGTTTGTCATGCCCACGAACATGACGTTGTCCATCGCGATCTCAAGAGCGGCAATGTGATGGTCACTCGGGACGGTCAAATAAAGCTGCTGGATTTCGGCCTTTCGAAGATACAACGGCGCAGCGAGGTTCCCAGTTCTCTTGAGAACGCGGATACCAAGGACATTTCAGATGCCATCGTGGGAACGCCGCCCTACTGGGCCCCGGAGGTGCTGAAACACTATCCGAGCGATACGCGCAGCGACATTTGGAGTCTTGGTGTGTTGCTCTACGAAATGGCCAGCGGTCAAATGCCCTTCAAAGGGGCCACCATAATTGAGTTAGGGTCCGCGATCCTGCATGGCGCCCCCTTGCCTTTGCCCGAACACGTGCAAGAGTCGCTCTCCAAGATCATCTATCGCTGCTTGCGCAAGGAGATGAGCCAACGTTACCAGCATGCCGGCGAAATACGGGCTGCGCTTGAGGCAATCGAGCAGAACGGCAATCGCCGGCCAAGCAGCGTGAGGCCGCGGCCGCAATTACCTGCGATCCGCTCGGTTGCAGTCTTGCCGCTGGAGAATCTTTCGGGTGTTCCAGAGCAGGAGTATTTTGCCGACGGCCTGACCGAATCGCTGATCACGGCGCTGGCAAAAATTGGCGGGTTACGTGTCATTTCGCGCACTTCGGTGATGCAGTACAAGCACGCTCAAAAAACGCTCCCTCAGATCGCGCGTGAATTGAGCGTGGATGCCATCGTGGAGGGCTCGGTTCGTCGCGATGGCGACCGAGTGCGTATCACCGCGGAGTTGATCGAGGGCCGCACCGATCAACATCTCTGGACTGAAAGCTACGACCGGGACCTGCGCGATATTCTGGCCTTGCAGTCACAGGTGGCCGCCGCGATCGCGACGGAGATACAAGCCAAACTAAGTCCCTCAAACGAACCGTTAACCGGTTCCGCGTTGGATCCTTCACTTTTGGAGACCATCGACGACACGCGCGATCCAACCAGCGACAGCATCAAGCCGTCAACTTCAGTAAATCCCAGAGCGTACGATCTCTACCTCAGGGGCCGATACTTCTGGAACAATCGGGCGACTGACGAGGATTTCCGTAAAGCCATCGAGTACTACAAGCGGGCAATCGAGATTGATCCACAATCCGCGCTGCCCTATGCCGGCTTAGCTCACTGTCTCTTCTTAATGGGTGCAGGGGAGTATGGCTTCAGAGCGCCTTCCGAAGTCATGCCGAAGGCGAAGGAGGCAGCTCTTAGAGCCTTGAGTTTTGATGATTCGATTGCAGAGGCGCACTTGTCGCTGGCGATGGTGAAGTTCCGTTTCGAGTGGGACTGGGAAGGTGCGGAGAAGCACCTCAAGCGGGCAATTGAACTCAATCACGGCTACTCTGTGGCGCGCTACTTGTACACGATTTATCTGTTGGCGCTGGGACGCGTCGATGAGGCCTTCGGAGAAGCTCAGATGGCAAGGCAACTCAGCCCCGTGTCGGCGGACGTGCACTTTAGCATGGGGTTGTTGCTATATGCGTCCGGCCAGAACGAAGAGGCAATCGAGCATCTTCGCGACACCGTGGCCATGGACGCCAAGTTTCCCCTGCCTCACCTCGTGCTCGGTCTAACCTTCGGGCGGAAGGGCAGATTCGACGAAGCGATCGCCGAATTCAAGCAAGCCTTGACGATCGCAGGTCCAAGACCTCTGTGGTCAGGTTACTTGGGGCAGGAGTATGCGTTGTCCGGAAAAACCGAAGAAGCAGTCAAGATCTTGAACGACTTGCATGCCGCATCAACACACCAATATGTGCCCCCCGTTGCTTTTGCCTTTGTGTACTCCGGCTTGGGTAAGATCGATGATGCCTTTCATTGGCTTGAAAAGGCTGTTGACGAGCGGGACGGATTATTGATCTATCTGAAGGTCGGGTCGGCCTTCGACGGTTTGCGTTCGGATCGCCGATTCTCGGAAGTGCTGGCTCGAGTGGGCTTACAGGGAGACCCCGGGCTTGATGTCCTTCATCCCAGTCCGAATCGAAGTCCGAATCCGGGTCCGAAGCTGCCTGAACCGGGTCCGAAGCTCGTACACGAACCCGACCGTCCGCCTCCCACTCCGTCGCCTCCGTGGCCATTTCCGGCAAAGCTGCTTCTCGCGATCGTCGTTGCGACTGTCGCTGCGATCGCCGCATATATCGGGATACGAAGTATCCAGAAGCCGCCGAAGCTGATCTTGGCCATCCAGACCTTCAAGACCATCGGTGGCGATCCTGATGCGCGCCGACTTGCCGAGATTGCAAGAGAAGAAATCTTTACTCGATTGAGCGAACTTCACCCGCAAAGGCTTGGAGTGGTCGAACTCACGACGGCAGACTCTGAACTCAGTCTCGATCAAGTCTGCGGGCGTCGCGAACCAAACTACGTTTTAGCAGGTGCGGTTCGCCACGACGGGAATCAAATGGCAATCACCGATCAACTCGTGTCATGTCAGGACCAGACTGGCATTGTGGGCGACCGGCACGCAATTAACTCGGACGGGTCGGGAATAGGTGCGGCCGTAGACGACATTGTTCGGAAGATCCTGGCTGGACTCCCCAAGGATATACAGCCAGCACATCAAGTAAACCCCAAAGCATACGAGGCGTACCTGCAAGGGCGTTTTGAGTGGAACCTGCGCACCACCCAAAGCCTGACGCAAGCTATTTCTTATTTTCAACAAGCTATCGCATACGACGCGTCTTACGCGCCCTCTTACGCCGGTTTGGCGGACTGTTACGCTCTGTTGGGGTCCGCACCCTATACTGCTCTGCCGCCAGACGAAGCTTTTCCAAAGGCGAAGTCCAACGCGCTCAAGCCGCTTGAACTGGATCATGATCTTGCAGAAGCCCACGTGTCGCTGGGATACTCCGCGCTCGTGTACGACTGGAACTACCCAGAAGCCGAAAGGGAATTTCGCAAGGCCATAGATCTACGGTCAGATTACGCCACGGCACATCAGTACTACGCTTATTATCTGACCGCAATGGGGGATGTAGACCAGGCAATTGCCGAGCGGAAACGCGCCGTTTCGATTGAACCAAAGTCGCCCCTGCTCAATACCGCGCTGGGAGAAGCGTACTATCAGCGCGGCGGTTCAGCGACAGCATCGGGCCCTACCAGGAGTCTCTCTCAATTGATCCACACTATGCGGTGGCCGTAATCAACATGGGGCGGGCATACGAGCAGATGGGAATGTACCCCCAAGCTTTGCAGGCCTACCAGTCAATTTTGGCATTCGCACCGCACGATCCAGCTCTTCTCGCACTGCTGGGACACCTCGATGCTGTCTCTGGGCAGCCGGCGGCAGCTCGTGGAATCATTTCGCAGTTGCAGCAGATTAGCAGCGGCAAATACGTGCCGACTCTCTACGTTGCGATGATCTATACGGGTCTCGGCGACCAGGATCAAGATTCACATGGCTCGACAAAGCGTACGTGGAGCGTTGTGAATACCTGGTCTATCTGCCCACGGAACCCATGGCAGATCCGCTCCGGACCGATCCCAGGTTTCCCGCGTTGCTGAAACGCCTGGGGCTCAAGAAATGAAATGAGAAGATGCTCGATGGCCGTTGTTAAGCTCTCGGGATATCGATCCGCCCGATGCGATTCGCTCGCCGAGACTGGCAAGTTATTAAATAGCACATGGACTGGGCTCGGAGGAACTCGGGCGGCACGGCATAAAGGCCCGAGTTCGCTCTGATGCTGGCCATCCGGACGCACGGTTTTAGGAAGAACGCGATGCGTTGGTCGGATAAGAACGAAGGCTCGAATCGAGGCGTGGCGCCTGAAGACTATCCCCTCCCTGCGCATGGCAACACAAATCCGAACTCAGCCACCTCGCCTCTGACGTCCCGCACGAGTTTAGGACGGGAAGCCCTCGATAGTAAGATGAAGGCATAGGCAGTCCGCCGGCCCGGCGCTGCTCTACAAGCTGCGCATCCTATCGTCAAGAGGTTTAGTTCATGAGCGAAGATTCCACACAGAGCCAGTCGCACATAGACTCGATTGTGAAGCAGGAAGAAGAAGCGCTGGAGCGTAGGTCGAGCGCGGAACGTCTCGCGGATGCGGTGGGAGTTTTCGCGGGCAGCCTTTTTTTCATTGTGCTTCACCTAGGGCTCGTGATCGTGTGGCTGGTGGTGAATAGCGGCGAGATTCCCGGAGTACGACCATTCGACCCTCACCCGTTCTCGTTACTCGGAGTGATTGTGGCGGTGGAGGCAGTCATTCTTTCCAGCTTCATACTCATGCGTCAGAACCGCATGATGCGCCGAGGCGATCGCCGCGACCACCTGAATCTGCAAGTCGACTTGTTGGCAGAGAAGGAGATTACGAAGGTCTTACAAATGGTGCGCGCAATTTGCGGGCACATGGGACTTCAAAACATCATGGCCGATAAAGAAATCCGCGAGCTTAGTCAGACAACATCGATTGAGTCGCTTAGTCAGACATTGGAGGATCGGCTGCCAGGAACATAACGTCAGAAGAATTGCAGCCAGCCACCCACTCTTTTTCACTCCACCTTCAAAGGCGCGGCAACCGAGCCGATGCGTCCGCTAAGGTCGTCACGGACAACGAAACGGACAGTGTATTCCCCAGGAGCCAGATCCAGGGCACCGTTGTAGGCAATACCATGCTGGCGAACCGCCGCCAACTTCTCCGGGGTCAGATGAGCCTCAATTTTCTGTCCTACGGGATGATCGACTGTTTTGCCTTCGGGTGTTTTCGCGAGCGCTACGAAGTCGATCACAAAATGATTAATTTCGGCGTCATTGGTCAACGCGGCATCTGGCTCCAGGTGCATCCCGTAATTTACATGCTTCTTGCCCGGCTCTTTGCCTGGTTCAATTTCGTTCCAGCGCACCACCAGCGCAAGTGATGTGTAATCCAAGGGCGACTGCAAAGCTGACGAAATATCGTCGGTTCGGCTGTTCTCGGGATCAACCGTGGTATTCGTCACAAAGAAGCCGCTGCGCGCCCGCACGTCCACATGATCGCGCTTCACTTTCACCGCAAGCTTGCGCCAGCCAGCTTTGGTTTTCGACCGATCAAGATAGTAGCCAAGCATGTAGTACTCGGCGGAATCGCTCACCGCATCGCGAAAGCCTTTTGCCAGATCGTTGGAGTTGTAATAGGCGCGCCCTCCAGTCATGGATGCAAACGTCTGGAGGGTCGACTGCGTATCCATTCGCCGCCAGCTCATGTTGCGCGCGTAGTTCCTTCCCGGGTTGCGAATCGAGGCGCGCAACATGATAGAAACTTGCAGCCCTTTGACGTCCACGGGATAGAGCGCAATCGGCGCATCGTTCATTAGCTGCCAGGTGTGTTCGTACATGGGCAGCACATCGGTGAGAGAATCGCGGCCGGCGGGAGCGAGCTGCATGGTGTTGTCGCTGACGCTGAAGGGGAATCCGCCGCTTGCCCAGATCAGCGATTTGCGTCCAGGGAACCCTGCCAACGCCTGCGCTACCTGCTGCATTCCCTGCAAGGTGTAGGTGATGGCAAGACGTTGCTGGAACGACTGAAAATTTAGTTCCGAGTCTTCCATCATGGTCTGGATTTTTTGGGCTTCGCTCTGCACAGCGCCTGGATCGACACCGGCGCTGCCATCGGGGCTGGCACTTCCGGTAATGGCTTCCACATCTTCCGGGCTATCAACTGTCTGCGAAGCGTCGCCCTTCACTCTGTGCAGCGCAGCAACCAGCACGCGAGGATCGGTGGCAAAGTCATGGATCACGTGAATGCCGCTGCGAGTGAGGGTGTAGAGGGCTGTTGGCTCGCGCTGATCCACCGACTGCGTTAAATACTTGAGCAAATCCTTGCGCGCATACGCCTGATCTGTAAACGGCGTGTTAATCAGGTCGAGCACAATTAGCGTCATGCGCCTGGCGGACGGTCCGCTTGCAAGGGAGTTGCTGAATTCGTTTGGATTGCTCGGACGCGACAAACGTTGCGTGTCGCTGGTGATTTCCTCGAACGTAGCAATCTTTTGTTCGGCGCCGTTTTCCAGTACCCTGAAGTCTTCTTTCTTGAGTCCGGTGATGTGATTGCCGGACTTGTCGGTCACCAGCGTGGGGATCAGCACCAGTTCAGTGCGCGCGGTGAATGTGACTTCGGAGTTGTTCTCTTTCTCTTTATTTTTGTCTTTATCTTTATCTCGCGGCTTTGCCAGGACCAGAATCGAGCAGGTTAACGCGACGCCTATAGTCGCATAGCAGGATAGCGCACGGCCAATTGTCATTCCCATACTCCCGTCTGATTGCGAGGAAAGGATGCCGGGTAACTTACGGTACGGGTTGACTAGTGGCTAAGTACTGCAAGTAAGAAGCGTACTGCAAGTAAGAAGCGCCGCCCGGGAAGTCATTATTTGGAATCTCCTATTTTACTTTCCAAACACGCTTTCCAAACACGACCAGAATTGTACACCCGTTTCATTTCATCTCCCGCTTGGGATTTGATTGGCGCACCATCGCAGCGGCGAAAGCAAGTTCCTGGCCAGCGCAGAGGCGCGAGCGCCCAACTCACGGAAAGTTCCTCGGGCGGGTGTGGAGAGGGGTTTTTATTTTGCCGGAAAAGCTGACCCGGAGGATTTCCGAGTTTCGGTTTGACTTCATTTTTTGGTGTTTACTATACGGATATTACACAGTATATTACTTTATGTCTCTCCCCCCCCCCCGAATTCCCCGCAACGCTGTGATTTTACAGGACTTACTCCTAACGACTACATG
>Ga0185299_10006163_pt1 | contig 12903 bp, 5 predicted proteins | sample PaiPotPPA55metaG_FD_128002 | JGI IMG/M metagenome (GOLD analysis project Ga0185299, IMG submission 128002) | Iron sulfur acid spring bacterial and archeal communities from Banff, Canada, to study Microbial Dark Matter (Phase II) - Paint Pots PPA... ...
TTCACTAGGTACTTCGGTGGTTGTTCCGACGTCTGTTTCACAATATGACCAACAGCGTCGGTGACCGCAGCCTGGAACATTACACCCTCAGCTTGGAGGCCAGCGAGGTTCACGCGCACGAGTTGGCCCGATTGGAACATCGATCCTGCACCGGTATTCGTCTTGAATCGCGGGCTTACTCGGTGCGACAGGGATGCACTATTTCTCCGGTTCGGTGATTTTTAGGGTCTGGTTGTCAGTCAGGCCTTTGCGGATGACTTGTTTGCGTCCGGAAGGCCACGCAATCTCGATGCTGTCGATTTTTGAAATATCGCCAAGACCGAAATACAACGGCAGAACGCTTTGTGACAAGTAGCCAGACTTGCCGTCGTTGTAGCGAGTATAGGTTTGTCCGCCACTGTGCACGCGAACGGTGGCGCCCAAGCCGTTGCGATTGGATTTGGTTCCGACGAGCACAACTTTAAGCCAGTGGATTTTCTTCTGCTGCGCGAGATCACTGATTAACACCATCGGTTCGGAGTTGAAATCATTGGTGACAATGTCCAGGTCACCGTTGTTATCGAGGTCAAAGATTACGGACGAGCGGCTGGATTTCGGCCCGGAGATAGTGATTTTTTGCGTCTGACCGCGGCAAACATTTTGCCCCAGAGGCCCTAAAACTGCGGGGTTGCCGCAGTCCATTACGAACCAGGGAGTATAGGGCGTCTGACGGGGCTCCACGCCGAGGAGAAATTCGGACTCAAGAAATTTTACGCCACGGTTATTGAGCAAAACCGAATTGATGGCATAGCGGAAAGGAAAATTCATGCCGGCAGTAATGAAAATATCTTCGTAACCGTCGGCGTTCAAGTCTCCGACGCTGAAGCCCCAGGGCCAGAGCTGCTCGACACCAATTTTGTCGGAAATCTCCTCAAACTTGCCGTTGCCAAGATTGTGGTAGAAAGAATTGCCGAAGACAAATTTGTCTGCGGGAGCACCGAGCGCATCCTCGGGCGCATGAGAAGTGATTTTCTCTTTTTCGTGCTCTGGGCTCTGCTCCTGCATCATGTCTGAGTGCATGTCGGTGACCAGTAGATCCATGCGGCCGTCATTGTCGTAATCAAAAAATTTCAGGCCCATACTTCCCCAGGAAGTTTTGGGAAAGTAGTTCTGGGTAATCTCAACGAATTTTTTGCCGCCTTCATTCTCGAAATAATGTCCCGCGCCTTGCATATTCAAAAAATAAATTCCCGGGAATCCATCGCCCTTCAGGTCCGCAAAGGTGGCATCACCGCACCAGCCCTTGGGATCGAGTCCCACTTCCGCGGTGACATCTTTGAATTTATAGTGACCGAGGTTTTTGTAGAGGACCGGATGCTCGAAGCGTTCAGGATGCAGGTGGCCGGAAAATGCGTCGCGAAGGCCAACATAGGCTCCGTCAGCATCCTTCTCGTTAGTGGTGTAAACGCCGACATTGCAAACTAACAGGTCGAGCAGACCATCGTTGTCGTAGTCGAAAAAGAAAGATCCTGAGGAGTGGGCCACGAGATCAAGCCCGGCCTCGTGGGTTATGTCCTTGAAATGGCCGTGCCCGTCGTTTTGAAAGAGAACATTCCCTTCATTGACGGTGGTGACGTAAAGATCCTGGTGCCCACTATTGTCGACATCGCCAAAGGACGCGGTGACGCTGACGCGCCCTTTCATGCCGACACCGGCTTGCTCGGTAATATTCTCAAATTTTCCATTGCCGAGATTGCGCCAGAGCTCGTTGCCACCGAGTTGGCTGACAAAGTAAATGTCGTACAGTCCGTCGCCGTCCACATCGGCGACGGCGATGCCGGTTCCGTGGTCGTAGTGGACGGCCATGTAATCACTCGTGGAGTAGAGCGTGGCGTGTTCACGAAAAGTGATTCCGCTTTCCTTGAGCTTGTCGGTGAAATGAAATTGGTAAAACACCTTGAACTGATTTACAGAATTGAGTTGTGCTTCTTTGCGACCTGGCAGGCTGGCGAGGCCAGGGTCATTCTGCGGAAAAGACACTACGGGCGGGGGGGATTCCTGGGCCGCGAGCGAGGCGCTGAGTGAAACGGCAAATACTAACGCAAGGGCGGTACCAAGCAGAGAAGCGCGACGGAGCATGCGACCTCCAAGGTGTTTTGCGAGACGCGGAAAAATCGCGGACCGCCGCGACAACAGTGACACCCTGTACATTAATACGTATAGATGGCGCTGGCGGTTTCCGTCTTGCTTTAGGCCAGCGAATTTCCACCTCGTGCATAACGGAATCGCTGGCGAGAACGAAATGAAAACGGGGATGGCTGGTGGAAAGACGGCGGGAGCAGCCGAGTTTATGGACGTCCCATGGGGTGCGGGACGGTTAGTTCGCGATTTTTTCCTTTTAATTCTCTATAAATTTGCAGTTCACGATCGGCATCCGTTGAGCGCGATTCTTTGCGGTACGCACTTTGCAACTGGTAGTGGACATAATCGGTCTGCGGGAGCGCGCGGACGGCTGCCTCCAGGTGGGTCACGGCTTCCTGGACCTTTCCGGCGTCGAGCAGAAGCTTACCCAATTGGTACTGCGCGTTGCCGTTATCGGGATGCGTAGAAATGACGGAGCGGAAAAGCTCGATGGCTTCGGATTGCTTCGCCTGCTGCATATAAATATAACCGAGGCCAACTTTTGCATCCGCATCATCGGGATTCAGATTCAAGGCAGCGGTAAATTCCTCGATGGCTTCGTTGTCATGCTCCCACCGGAGTTGTGCCAGGCCGGCGAAGTAACGTGCTTTTTCGAGGGCAGGTTCGCGATCGAGAGCGCGATGAAAGGTCTGCACGGCGCGCGAATAATCGCCCATGTCGGTCCAGAGCTGGCCGACGAGAACAAGAGCATCAGGGGAGAGAGCGGATTTTTCGTATTCCTCCAGAACGTGGGTTGCCTGGCTGAGTTCACCCAGGCGAGATAGAGAAGCAGCCCAGGCATAGCCGAGCGTGGAATCCCGCATGGCGCGCCGGCCGAGAGGCGCGATGGTTTGAGCGGCTTCGCGATACTTGTCGAGCGCAAAATAGGCCGACCCCATCATGGCTCGTACCGCGGCATTGGAAGGATCGCCGGCCAGAACTTGCGAAAGCGCGCGAACGCATTCCTGATAATTCGGCACGCGGAAAGCGGCTACGCCCAGGTTGCGCATTAGGCCCGGTACGTCGGGATCCCAACGTTCAGCTTCCTGATAGTGAGAAAGCGCGGAAGGGTAGTCGTGACGAATGGCCTCGGAAGTAGCCAGATCGTTGAAACTGGTGCCTAAAATAAGGCGGAGGCGATTTTCCTCGGTAACCGCAGCTTTTTTGGTTTCTTCGGAGAGTCCGGAGTGCGCTAGGACAGAGGGATCGAGCGGCACGGTGGGGTCGACGGGCTGAGAAGACATCCCCAACGCCGGATCTTCTTGGCTATTGAGAAGCGCGACGACCGCGGCCGGTGAGACCGAGCCTTCCTCGGAGGCCTTGCCGGCGACTTCTTGCTGGGCTTCCGCGAGGGATTGTTTCTGAAACTCCCGTGCTTTCTCGAGGTATGGCGCGGCCTGGTCGGCGCGCCCACTGGCCGTCATAATCCGGCCCAGCGTGACATAGGCCCTGCGAACCTGATAGTTGGCTCGTGACTCATCTTTTCCGGTTATCTCGATACATTTGCGAAGGTACTGCTCGGAATGGGCCAAGTCCCCCTGCGCATAGGCATTCAATCCCAGGAATAGCCAGGGTTCGGGCCACGATGGATCGAGTTCCGTAGCAACCTTAAGATGTAGGTTAGCTTGGTCGTAGCGACGGTCGTTCGAATCAAGATAGCCGAGAAAATAGTTGGCCAGGAAGTCTCGCGGGTAATTGCTGATTTCGCTCACAAATTCCTGGCGAATCTCCGGGGTGTCCGTCCATTCATTCTTCCAGAGCAGCGCCAAGCCAAGAAAGTAGTGTGCGTGAGGCGTACGGGGATCAAGTGCTACAGCCTTGCGGAGCTCGCGGATGGCATCGTCCTGCATTTCGGCGTCGCGATAAGCATGACCGAAGAACACATGAAGAGAGCCGGAATCGCCCATGGACGCGACGATAGTGTCGAAGACTTGCGCAGCTTTTTTCTGGCTGTCTGGATTTTTTAGATCCAGTAGTGAGACGCCCAATGCATAGGCAGGTTCGAAAGCCGGCTGGATCTGGACGACGCGTTCGAATGATTCTACGGCCCTTTGATACTGTCGCTTTTTCATCCAGGCTTTGCCTTGGACGTTGAAAGCGCGGGCGTTGTTGGGATCGATAAGTAAAGCCTTCGAGGCTTCCACTAAAGAGTCGTCGGGGCGATTGGAATATAGATAACAGCTGGCCAAACCCACATGAGTTTCGGCAGCGTCTTCCAACGAAAGCGAACGTCGGTAGAGGTCGGCGGCCTGCGGAAACGCTCCTTCGGTAGTGCGAATATTGGCCAATTTGCGAAACGCGAGCGCCAACACCTGAAAATTAGTGCTTGTGACGGCAGCGGGGTCGCCCGCATCGCGGGCCGCAGCGGACGCACGGAGGCGGACCTGCAATTCATCGACGGGGGTAGGAATGGTGCTGGAAGGTTGCGCGGCCTGTTGCGCGTAACTGCGCACGAGGGCTGGCGATTGGGAGGATGTCGAGTCAGTAAGAACAAGCACAAGACAAAGAAGGGCCAGACTACAGACGGGAATCGCCCGGTGAGCGCCTAAAGGGAAACTGGGGTTGTCACGACTGCGGGTCATGGTGAAAGCATTCCCTGGAGATTTTAACAATAGACTCGCGGAACGAGGATGAAATCTGTTTGCGATCAAGATTATCCGCTGGCACAAAGACGCTTTTAAGTTGGAGAGCCACAACGAAATCAGAAAGCCAGGTAAAAAAAGACGGGGCCCATTACGTCAGGCCCCGCCGGAAACGTAGAACTTCGAGAAACTGCGTGGGTCAGAAGGTTAGCTTCAGGCCGTACTGCAGTTCGCGAGATGGCTTTGTGATGGTGGTTGCTCCGAAGCCCTTGTTGGCGCCGCCGATCCCGGGGTTGGTGCTGCCGTAGGCGCTGATGACGTTATTCGTCGGGCTGCAGGGCTGATACAGACCACTCGCATTGGCTGGGCCGCAGTATACGCCTTGGCCGTTGTAGAAGGTGCCGGAGCCGTTATTACCTCCCGTACCTTGAATCCAAGTAGCGTCAAAGTTGGGGTGGTTAAAGGCATTGAAGAAGTCCATGCTGAAGCGCAAGCGGAACTTCTCCTTGATCTGCCAGTTCTTGGACAACTCCATATCGGCGTTAACGTAGTGCGGGCCCTCGCAAGCGCCGCGAGGAGCGGTTCCGACCGTGCCGATCTGGTAACCGATGAGCGTAAACGCATTCGGATTGAAAATCTGGGGGCCAGACACACCGGAATTGCAGGACGTCCCCGGAACAGCGTTAGGACGCTGGTTGTTGCCGTAGCCGGTTCCAGACAGCGACTGCAAACCGCCGCACGGAAATGACTTGCCGGCGAAAGAGCATGTCGGTACAGGCGCTGTGGGGTCGAGCAACGCAGTAGCGGAACTCAAGCCGTTTTGATATACGGTAATTGAGTTGCCGTTTTCGGCCGTGAAGATGGTGTTGAATTCCCAGCCGCCGGCCGTTTGACGCAAAAGTTCATTTCTGTGCTCAAGCTTGGGAAGGAAGACCACTTCGTTCAGGACGAAGATGTTCGGCCGGTTGATGGTGGAGTTGCCCTTATCAGCGCGAACGTTCTGGATGTCCGTGAAACTTCCCTGGCTGCCCCCACCGTTGGCGGCGTCCTCTTCGAAGTTAGAAATCGTATGCGAATAGGTATAAGCAGCCTGGATGGTTGTAAAATTCCGCAGTTTGGAACGGAACAACACCTGAAGAGCATGGTAATCAGAATAACCGTCGCGGCTGAAATAGTTGATGGTTGCAAAGTTGGCGGCGGGGCGCAAAATATTGATGCTGGGAGTGGCCCCCTGAGAAGTACTACCCAAGAACGCGCCCGTAGCGAAGGCGCTCTCAGGCACTTGGTTGATGTCGTAAGTAGTCGTCTGGTGGATACCAACGTTACCGACATATCCAATCTGAAGAGCCGTGTTGCGAGCCAATTCCTGTTCGATAGAGAGGTTCCATTGCCACGAGTTGGGCGTCACGGCGCGCGGTGAGCGACCGTCATTTGGCGACGTGGAAGCGCCGGCCAATGAGACAGCGGTGTCCAAGGGGCGATTGACGTTCGCGCCGACTGCGAAAGGTGCCGTATTTGAGAGGCCTACTTGTGGGCTGACGCGTTCACGCTGGTAGAACTGTCCTCCTCCGACGCGCAGCGCCGTCTTGCTGTTCCCGAAGATGTCCCAGGCGATGCCTAGACGCGGGGCGATATCGTGATTGCTGTTATTGGTTAGTGCCCGGTTGACGCCCGGAGTTCCGGCGCTCAGCGGCAAACCTGTCGTTGCAGCTGCGGCGCTGCAGTAATTAGTACCGGGCACCAGGATAACGCCGTTGCAAGCGTCTGATGGATTGCCGGCCGGATTGTAGGCGGCGAGGCTGAAGGAGGCCATCTGGTTATTTTCGTCGTAAGGTTCACGAAGGAATGACCACCGAAAGCCGTAGTTGATAGTGACGTTGCGCCTAATTCGCCATGTGTCCCCGACGTAAAACTCTATGTCGTGCCAGCGGCCCTGGTCAACAGGGTTAATGTTGGTCTCGCTCACACCTTGAATTTGTTGCGGACAGCCCGGTGCATTGGCTGTTGCGACGCAGGTCGGAGAGTTGTAGGCCAGCGGCGTTCCGCTCCCCGGGAGCAACATGTTAGCCAAGGCGTTGCCCGTAACTATAGTTTGTCCCCAGCCATTGTTGCTGATGCTGAAGGTAGGACGATCGCTGCCGCCGAACTGATTTTCTACCTTTTGATTGGAGCTGAAATTGCCGCCAAACTTCCATGCGTGATTGCCTTGGATTTTGGTCAAGTTATCCTGATACGTATACAGGTTCATGTGGTTGTCGTAGCCCACGATGGCCCAAATGGATGAAAAATTTCCGTAGTTGTTCAAGCCACTCCATACCGTCGGAATGCCTCCTAGGGTTTTGCCCGAGGCCGGCCAGACAGAAGGCATGGCAGCATCAAATTGTGCACCCAAGGTCGGATCCGTGCCGCCCGGTGTAGTGATAATGGCATTATGCGCGTAACCGAATTCGAAGTCGTTGACCATTGAACTGCTGATTTGCGTGGTCAGTTTGCCCATTATGCTCTTAGAGGGCTGTTGCCAGCTCCCTTGATAAGTTGCAAAAGGATCGTCGCCCCAGCCGAACGCATTGTTGGGGGCCGGGAAACTCCAGGCATCCTGGGTATATCGAAAACTGATGCGATTCATTTTGCTGACATCATAGTCAAGGCGAATGTTCTCTTCGCGCCAAGGGACCCTGCTGCTCTGGTTCTGCGCAAAATTGATGTCCGTCCCTGGAATGACCGAGCTGCGATTCGGGAGCGGATAGTACGCTGCCAGAAGTTGTCCCACTGCATCAGGGTTAGCAATAGCGTATGGATTTCCAGGTTGCTGGAACCCGACCGGAATATTTGACGTGGCGGTGAAGGGCGCGACCTTGCTAAAGGTTGCCGGTGGCGGGGCGTTGCAGGTTGTATTGTCAGTTGACTTTCCACCAGCGTTGAGCGACGCCAGCGCCGCCGTAACGTCAGCGCTGAAATCGCCAGCGCGCTCGGCGGCCGTGGGCACGCAAGTCTGAACCAGGTTGCCGCGGATGTCACGATTCCATTCCTCGTTCCAGAAGAAGAAAAGTTTGTTCTTCAAAATTGGACCACCGACGAAGTAGCCCCAGTCATTGCGGCGCAGCGGCGGCTTCGGGGCATTCGCGGCGTTATTGGCGAAGTTGTTGGCATTCAGTGCATCGTTACGGCCTTCGTAAAAGACGCCGCCGTGGAATTGATTCTCACCGGTGCGGGTGGTGATGCTGATGATGGCGCCAGAAGCCTGGCCGTATTCCGGTCCGTAGGAATTCGTGAGCATTTTGAATTCAGCGATGGAATCAACGGAGGGATAAATAAGGATGGTGCGGTTGGAGCCCACGTCGTTGTTGTTCACGCCGTCAATCAAAAACAAGTTGTTGGTGCTGGGGTTGCCGTTTACTGAGAAGTCTGAACCACCCTGCAAGCCTTTATCCTTGGAGTCGAACTGGTTGTTGGCGGAGACGCCGGGCTGGAGTTGGGTCAATTCCATGAAGTTGCGACCGTTCAAGGGAAGTTCGCGAACCTGCGTCCCTTCGATAACCGCACCGACGTCGGCGGTGGTGGTCTGCACCTGAATATCGCTGGCTTCGACGCTGATAATTTCGCTCGTCGCGCCCAAGCGCAACCTGGCGTTCACTTCGGTGGTGGTCGAGACATGAACTTCCACATCCTTGGCGAGGTACTCTTTGAAATTGCCCGCCTTTATGGTCAGTTCGTAGACACCGACGCTCACGTTGCCGAAGGTGAAGGTTCCCGTCTCCGTGGTGGTGGTGTCAGTGCTGGCGTTGGTGCCGACATCGCGAAGGGTAACGGTCGCGCCGGGGACCGCAGCTCCGCTGGGGTCGGTTACCGCTCCGCGCACTGCGCCGGCGTAATTCTGCGCATTAGCTGCGAAGGGTGAGAGGAGAAGGACAAGGACGAATAGCACGCCTGCGACGGTCCACATCGCGTTAGCGCGGTTTGCCAGGCCGGATTGATTTTTCATTTACGTACACCTCGAGGAATATTTTCACCCGGCATCTCATCAAAAGCCGACGCACCCCGCTGGAGCGCAGGAGTTTTGAAGCTATGCCGCACAAATTAGAAAGAAATTAGGCCCACACCCATGGGTCTTACGGTAGTACTTTTATACTAGCAGCTATATATCACTTCGGGCCCAGCAGTTGTCAAGTGAAAATATTGATATTCTGGGTAAAAATATTGTTATTCTAAAAGTTGCTAGCGAAGACGGGGTTTTGCTCAGGACGAAGCATACAGAAACCTGTTTCAAAATACTTTTTTCCATAGCCCAGTGCCAGATTGACGCTGGTTTACGGCAAAAAGTTGCAGGGGATTTCCACGAGTGCGGCTTCACTGCAAAGCCATGAGCTTGACGATTAGGGGTGGGCGACGATACCCATGGGTGAAACCTGGATCGATGAGGGACCTTTCGCAGCCCCGGTGGCGTCTTTCGCTTCCTGCGACTTCATCTGTTCATAAATCTGTAATTGTTCTTTGGCTTTGTCGGGGACATTAGCACGCGAATACGCCAGCGCCAACTGGTAATGATTTTGTGCCTCCTGGGGCGCAAGGAGCACGGCCTGTTTCAGGGCGCTGACCGCGCACGCTAAATCGCCGGCCTGCAAACACAACGAGCCGAGCGCTCCCTGTGCATCGGGGTTGTTGGGATTGCCGGATACACTCAAAGCCAAACTCTGCATGGCACCGCTGACATCGCCGCCGAGTTTTTGAATCATACCCAAGTAATATAGGGCGCCGGGATCTTTCGGGTTTTGTCGTAAGCAAATGTCCACATGCGTTCGAGCGGCCGGAAAGTTGTGCTCATTGTTAAAAGCAATATCCGCAAGGATAAGGTTCATTTCGCGGTCATCGGGGTGTGCAGCCAACACTTGTTGGGCGTAGGACTTGGCGGCGTCCCAGTCTTTCAGGCCAAAAACCGCCAGCGCCAGCAGATAGGTTGAACGCAGGTCATCGGGCTCGAGAGCGCGAAGTTCCAGGGCAGTGTGGAGGGCGGCCTCAAGTTGATTTGCGTGCAACTGCGCGGACGCCAACCCGTAAAGAATGTCCGTGCGCTTGGGAGCAATTTTGGCGGCTCGCGAGAAAGCCTCCACGGCCGCGGCCCAGTCCAATTGCTGACTGGCCACTTTTCCAGCAGCGACTAAAGCTCCCAGGGATTCGGGTGTGTGCGCGAGTATGCTCTCAATTTTTTTCTGCGCTTCATCGAGTTGCCCTAAACCGGCATCCGTAAGGGCTGAATCGACCAGCAGACGGTCGGTGACGGGCTGTTTTGGCTGTGCAAGCGCCAGCAACTGTTGCGCACTCTTGAAGTCTTTGTGAGCGAGAAAAAACTCTGCTAATTCCGGAACTAGGTCGGGTTCCTTTTCCGAGATCTGCAACATTCCTTGAATTTCCACAGAAGCTTTTTCCGGCTTTCCAAGTCCGAAATAGTCGGCAGCAAGCGTCGGTAAAAGTTCGGCGGCGCGTTTCTGCGTGGGAATATTTCCAGCGGCTTCAATGGATTTAGCAAATTCTCCGGCGGCGAGATAGAGTTTTGCGAGCGCCAGGTTGGCCCTGACGTCATGCGGAGCAAGTTTGGTGGCTCTGCTGTACGCGGCCAATGCCAAGTCAGGTTTCCCATCTGCCAGGTAGGCGTTACCCAGATCCAATCGCGGACCGAGCAGACCGGGCGCGCGAGTGATGGCCTCCTGCAGTGCCTCTTCTGCTTGCTTATAGCGTTCCTGGCGAAGATAGACGATGCCTAAGAGGTTATTGGCTTTGGGGGAGTGCGGAAGCTTAATGAGATAGCGATGGAGGAGCAGCTCGGCTTCGTCAAGCTTGCCTTGTCGTATCAAGGAAGATATGCGCGTCAGATCGGCGGCTTGGGCCAGGGCGGCCTTAGGCAAACAAAGTAGTGCGATGCAAGAGCACACAAATATGCAAGAGCACGCAAAAAGCCTCCGACACATTCGGGCGAATGGCGCTCGCGCAAAGAACTGATTGCGGCAAATGCTCAAAGGACTCCTCGTTCAGCAAATCTTAGCCGACTGCAGTGAAACAAACTAGCGAGCTAAGAGCTTTCTCCGCTGCGTGCTTTCCCCTAGAATCGTGTGGGTCAATAAAATTTTATTTATGCGCCTGTTCCCCGTCTTAGGCATTCTGCTGCTTTTCCCGGCACTGCTTGGTGCCCAGGCTCCCATCATTCATTTTCGCGAAGTGAGCAAAGAGGCTGGACTCACTACGGTGCCCTTCAGTTCCATGAAACAGCATTATGTGGTGGAAACGATTTCCGGAGGTGTGGCGCTCTTTGATTGCGATAACGATGGGAAGTTAGACATCTTGGTAGCCAACGATGCCACGATTGAGCAGGCCAAAAGCGGCGGCGTACCCATGGTTACGCTGTACCACCAGGGAGAAAATTTAAAATTCACTGACATAACCAAGGAGGCCGGGCTGACGCATAAGGGCTGGGGCATGGGCGTCGCCGTCGCGGATTATGACAACGACGGATTGCCGGACATTTATGTCACCGGGTATAACGGCAACGTTCTGTATCACAACCTGGGCAACTGCAAATTTGAAGATGTTACCCAGAAGGCCGGCGTTGCGGGCGGAGGTTTCAGCGCCGGAGCGGCGTGGGCAGACTATGATCGCGACGGACACGTGGATTTATTTGTGTCGCGTTACGTGCACACCGATCTGGATCATTTGCCAACCGCGGAAAATCCCTCCAAGAATTTTTTCCATAAAGGTTTGCCAGTCGAAAATCCCTGGACCATGGATGGCGAAACCGATTTCTTGTTTCACAATCGCGGCGACGGAACGTTTGAAGAAGTTTCTAAGAAGGCCGGCGTAGACGACGCCGCGCGCCGCTTCGGTTTGGGCGTGGTGTGGGGCGATTACGACAACCAGGGATGGCCAGACCTTCTGGTGGCTAACGATACCGGCCCCAACTTTCTTTATCGCAACAAGCACGACGGCACATTTGAAGAAGTAGCCCTGCTTTCCGGGGTAGCCTTAAATGCCGAAGGCCACGAAGTGGGAAACATGGGTGTCGATATGGGTGATTTCGACCGCGACGGAAGACTTGATTTCGCAATCACCGATTATGCCGATCAGCCAAAGGGACTGTATCTCAATCAAGGTGAACGAGGATTTACCGATCTGACCTATGCAGCCAAGATCGCGCAAAGTTCGCTTCCTTATGTTTCCTGGGGAACGGGTTTTGCCGATTTCGATAACGACGGCTTGCCCGATTTAGTTATCGCCAGCGGCCACGTATATCCGGAGGTAGACACTGTTCCAAACAACGTCAAATATCGCGAACCGCTGCTGCTTTACCGCAACAAGGGCGATCGAACATTTGATGAGATTGCAGTCCCGGCTGGATTAAACGATGGAACGATGCAATCGCGCCGCGGCGTGGCTTTCGGCGACATAAACAACGATGGCAACATCGATATGGTGATTTTCAATGTTGGAGCGCCGCCCTCTCTTTTTCTTAATGACACAAAAAATTCCAATCATCGCGTGCTTTTCAAATTAATCGGGACAAAAAGTAATCGCGGAGCGGTGGGTGCGAGGATCACCGTTACTTCCGCGTCCCGAACGCAGATCGAAGAAGTGAAGGCTGGTTCCAGCTATATTTCCACCAGTGATCCCCGCTTGCACTTCGGATTGGCGGGCGATGCGGTGATGAGCAAAGTGGAAATTCGCTGGCCGAATGGCGGGGTTGAAACTCTGCAGAATGTTTCCGCCGACGCCATTTACACGATTGTCGAAGGCCAAGGCATAAAAAGCAGCGTCAAACTTCCAGCTCCGGCTGCGCGGTGAAGTCCCATCGTCTTGCGTAGTTTAACTTATGGACAGAACGGCTTAACCAGGGTTGCCAAATCGCCTTGGAGCGGCCATCCGTGATGGCGTCAAACGCGGCAAGGCTGAAGCGGGGGACGAAGCGGCGGCAGAACCTGTAGAGGCGCGCACAACAAATTCAGGTTCGATGGCAATCTCTGCAACGTATTCCGCTGTGCCCTCAATCTGGTCGATCACAGTTTTTGCGGCGATTTGTCCCATGCGTTGCAGCGGCTGGCGCACGGTGGTAAGTCCTGGGCTATTGAATGCCGCGCTGGGAATATCATCGAAACCAACCACGGAGACGTCATCGGGA
>Ga0185299_10006164_pt1 | contig 12901 bp, 16 predicted proteins | sample PaiPotPPA55metaG_FD_128002 | JGI IMG/M metagenome (GOLD analysis project Ga0185299, IMG submission 128002) | Iron sulfur acid spring bacterial and archeal communities from Banff, Canada, to study Microbial Dark Matter (Phase II) - Paint Pots PPA... ...
AAAATGCCGCTAGCTTATCGGGATTGGCAATGGCGAACACCGACTGAATTTGCTCGCCGTCGGTCTCGATCAGCATGGCGACTATTGGACGTTCACCCACTCTTAGGACCAGTCCGGGCGCGCCATTTATTTCAATCTCGCTCACGCTTATGTCGTGCGGCTGCTGGCGCGTGACGGCAACGACAAACTTTGCGACGGCGAGGTTGCCGACAATCGGCTTCTTCGAGGCAAATCCTTTGCCGCCGTCGTCGCCATGGAAAATGACATCATCGGCAAGCATTGCCGCCAGTTTTGCGGTGTCCCCGCTGCGCGCGGCGTCATTGAAGCTTCGCAACAGAGCTCGATGACGCTCACGGTCGACGGAAAAACGCGGCCGCTCCTCGATAACGTGTGCGCGCGCGCGACTATATAATTTGCGGCATGTGACAACGTCGCGCCCGACGATTGAAGCGATTTCCTCGAACGAAAAATCAAAAGCGCTCCGCAGTACGAATGCGACCCGCTCTTGGGGCGATAGGCGCTCCAGTACAGCTACGAGAGCGAAAGACACGTCTTCGGCGCGCACGCGGGATTCATCCTCGGTAAGGAGCGGCTCGGGCAGCCACTCGCCAATGTAGGTCTCGCGGCGCGCGCGCTGGTCGCGCAGCCTGTTGAGGCTCAGCCTCGCGGTGATTGTCGTGAGATAGGCCTTGAGTGACCGGATGGCTTCGGCTGGCGAGGCATTATGCAGCCGCACGAATGCATCCTGGACGATCTCTTCGGCGTCAGCTCGGTTGCCGGTGATCCGGTAGGCCAGCGCAAACATGGCTGGGCGTAGAGCGGCGAAAGCGCGCTCCAGACTGGCGAAGTCTTGACCTTGCGATTGGTCTTCTGCGCCGTTGGGTTCCGTTATGTCGCGTCGTTTGCCTGCTTCCATGACACCCGCAATTGACACCCGCATTACGCTTAAGTTGTACAACGCTCGCCGCTGTTCGAGCCATACCTCCGCCGTTTCACTGACTTGCAGAGCTAAGACACGCCGGAAGGGTAGGACGTGACCGAGGGTAAGACTTTTTACATCACCGGCGAACGCGCTGCAGTCGTCTCGATCAGTTGAACACCCAAGAACGGCGCGTCAGTTCACAAAAACGTGACGGTGTGCTGCGCGCGTCACATTTCTGCTCCGTGCCGTGTCATTTCTTCGAAAATCTCAGCGGCTCGTGAACGAGCAGAACGGATAGGAGCCAAAGACAATGAGTCTCCAGCAAGAAATCGATGCTTTCATTTCCGAAGCCGCAGGACGCTTTCCTCCTGATGTGCTGGCCAAGCTACGGCAGTCGATCGAGAATGTCAGGAATTCCGGAATTACAGAGCGCGCATTGACCGTGGGCGACTTGGCGCCGGCCTTCACGCTGCCGAATGCTCAACGCCGGCCAGTTGCGCTCAGCGAGCTCTTGCAACGGGGGCCGGTGATCATCAGCTTTTATCGCGGTATTTGGTGCCCCTACTGCAATCTGGAATTGCGTGCTTATCAGCGTATTCTTCCGGAGATTCGCGCCGCCGGCGGCGAACTCATCGCAATCTCGCCGCAAATCCCCGACAGCTCCCTCTCGACGACGCAGAAGAACTCCCTGGCGTTCGAAGTGCTGAGCGATCGTGGCAATCGCGTCGCCGAGGAATTCGGTATCGCCTATGAGACGCCGCAGATAGTAAAGCAGGTCACAGCAATGTTCGGCGCCGATATCGCAGCGATAAACGGCGCCGATGATGGACGCCTGCCCATCTCCGCGACTTATTTGGTCGACGCGCAGCGCCGAATCGTTCTGGCAAATGTGGATGCAGATTTTCGTGTCCGCTTGGAGCCCGAAGATGCGTTGGCTGCGTTGCGGCGCCTGACCTCGGCAACAGCGCCGCCCGACAGAGGTCGCCCACTCGAACCTCGTCCGCCGGCATAGTCTTTTTGCAACAACGGAAATCATTGGAGGAATAAGTCATGATTTACTTCAGGATAGTTGTAGCGACGATCGACTTACTGTTGGCGTCAGCGATGCTTTACGTCTTATTCCTTGAAATGAATCGGCCCCCTGGATCTTTCCCGGGCAGACTACGCCGTCGCGCCGGAAACATTTTGGTCGGCATCGCCGGGTTTGTGCTTCTCGGTAGCGGGTCTTTGAAATTTGCGCAGGTGCCGCATGTCGTCGCCGAGATGACGTTCTTGGGCTTTGTGGGCTGGAAGCTGCAACTGGTCGCCGCGCTTGAAATCCTCAGCGGTTTTCTTTTCCTGGTGCGGCCGTTGCGCTCGGTGGGCTTGCTGGTCGCATCCGCCTATCTGGGCGCCGCGATCTCCGCTCATGTGCAGAGCGAACAATATTTCGCCGTGCTGCCGACAATGGTCATTCTCGGTTGTTGCTGGTTAGGCACGGCCCTGCGTCATCCACAGATTCTTTGGAGTTTGAGCGAACGCAGTTCTGTGCGAGATGTCGCCCAAATCGAAAACCTGCCGGGCGGAATGGACTTTCGGCGTGTTCAACAAGCCGTTCGCTAGCTCGCGATAGACGCGTGACTGCGGTCTTCGAACAAATCCCGCGGCTCCCTGCATTCGAAAGCATAACATCATGACTCGATTTTGGACGTTCGCTGTTGCCGTTGTGATGATCGGCTGTGCCAGCTTAATGCATCGCGCTGGCGCATCGGAGCCCCGGCCTATCGATGGGCTGATAACGAAGCCAAGCGCCTACTCGGTCGACGCGACGCTTGATCGCCTTGAAGCTGCGTTGAAAGAACGTGGATTTATGATCTTCGCCCGGCTCGATCACGCCGCGGCTGCCGCGGCGGTCGGGCTACAGATGCCGCGCGAGACCGTGCTGGTGTTTGGCAATCCGCGCATCGGCACGCCCAATTTCCTTAAATATCCGACTTTAGCGATCGACCTGCCGATCAAAGCTCTGGTCTGGCAGGACGCGAGCGGCCAAGTGTGGCTGAGCTATAACTCGCAAAAATATCTCACCACCGCCGCTTATACCCGACATGGCGTGACATTGGATCAGCCGCTTGCCGATCGCATCGAGCGGCAATTCGCAGAAATCGCCGACGCGGTGACGAAGGAGTGAGAGATCAGGCGTCGGCAAGGCGCCGTTCGCCGGCCTCCGTTTAAAACAAAATCAACCGTAAGCCGATGAACAGGGTACGCCAAAGCCCGTAGCGCAATCTGTTAACCAAACAGTCGAGGTTGCCTCTGTACTCGTCCACTGAGCCCGCGCGATTGCGAACGGGCCCGTGTAACGAGTACGGCCATGCTGCACATTTGCATCGCGGCGATCCTGGCGAGCACGCTATCCGGCTCGGCCGCCGCGCAATCGCTGCGCCCGTCCTATTCACCCGATGGCACGAGCCAATCCACGCGCCCAGTGCCGCCCAAACAATCTGCCGTACAATCTGCCGTTCATGCGCCAAAGCCGATAGCTCGACAGTTTTCCGCCGCGCCGCGAAGCGAGCCCGCGGCGGCGCCGCAAGTGCAAGGCTATGGCGCCCAACGCTATGTCGCAGTCTCGCCACAAGCTGCGCCGACGTCGCCCAGTCCCGGCATCCACGATTTTTTCGCGACGATCTTCGCCGGGCCGAGAATGTTGTCGCGCGCGTTTCGCCCGGCGGAATCGCAATACAATGGAGGGCAGGGCGGCAACGCGTCTTCGGCCTACCCGCCGCAGGCTTATGCAGCGCCGAACCAAACAGATGCTGCGAATTATGCGGCTGACCCGAAATTTATCCGACAACTTGTGCCCTATAGCGGCGGCGAGACGCCGGGCACCGTCATTGTCGATACGACCAACAAATTCCTTTATTTGGTCGAGGATGGCGGCAAGGCGCTGCGCTACGGCATCGGCGTCGGCCGGCCAGGATTTTTATGGTCGGGCGTCAAAAGCGTCACGGCCAAGCGGCAATGGCCCGATTGGCGGCCGCCGGTGGAAATGATCGCGCGGCGGCCCGATTTGCCGCGTTTCATGCCGGGCGGCGTCGATAATCCGCTCGGCGCGCGCGCTCTCTATCTCGGCTCGAGCCTTTACCGCATCCATGGCTCGAACGAACCTTGGACCATCGGCACCAACGTGTCTTCCGGCTGCATCCGTATGCGCAACGACGACGTCACGGATCTCTATGAGCGCGTGAAGGTCGGGACCAAAGTCGTGGTGATCTAAATCGTTTGAGCGCGGCTCACGGCGCAGCGAGCGCATATCCGCGCTCGGCCAGAATTTGCGGGAAGCGCTCATCGAGGAAGAACGCATATTCGCGCTCGCGCAAATCGGTCAGCGGATCGAGTTGCCGCAACTGCGCATCGACTTTTCCGGGATGGCACATGACCAGACCGCCGTCGGGAAGGCCGTCGAGAAAATCGCCAAACAGCTTGCCGAAATCGGCCTGCGGACGGAACGAATAAGTGCCGGCAAAAGCCGGATTGGTGCGGATGCCATGCTTGGCGGCAAGTCGGCGCAAGCGCGCACTCAAGCGATCCAGGATATAGCCCTTCGGATCGCTGAGACTTTTTTGCGCCGAAGCGGGCCGCCCGCACTGTCGCAACCAAGCCGGCGGCGCTGATTGTTTGATCACGCGCAATAGTGCCTCGCTAATCTGCGGGAAAACTTGAATGTGCTGATGGCCATCGATGTAATCGGGAGCGCGGCCGAAAACGGTGCAAAACGCCGCAAGTTGGCTGGCGATCTCGGCTTCTAAGCGCGCCGAGTCCAGCTGGCGCAAGAGCCCGCGGCCGGCCATGCCGGCAAGCGGCAGAAACGCGCAGCCGCGCAGCGGCGCAAAATCGGTGAGCGGGCGAAACGGCGCGGTGAGCGTCAGATGCAAGCCGATCGCGGCATGCGCGCCGGCAGCATCGCGCAGCGCGGTTGCTTCGCTCGCCGAGAAACTCGGCGTTACGACCATGACCGAGGCGGCATTGATGCGGCGGCGCGCGATCAGTTCGCGGATGGCCGCGCTGACCGCCGGCGAGATGCCGTAATCGTCGGCGCAGAGCCAAATGTGCCGAAGCTGCGTCTCGTTCATTCGGCCGCGGTTCGTGCGTCGGACTTTTTGACCGCGTCGTTGAGCTTCACTTCGTGTTCGGCGACGAAATAGACCGGGCGGCCTTTAATCTCGGCGAGAATCTTGCCGATATATTCGCCGACCACGCCGATCATGATGAGCTGCACGCCGCCGAGCACCATCACGCCGACGAAGAGCGACGGATAGCCGGGCACGGCCGTGCCGTAGACAAGCGTCTCATAAACGATCTGCAGGCCGTAGAAGAAGGCGACGAGCGCCAACACCGTGCCGATCACGGTGGCGAGCCGCAGTGGCGCCACCGAGAATCCGGTGACGCCGTCGATCGACAAGCCGATCAAGCGGCGCATATTCCAGGTACTGCGGCCTTCAGCCCGCGCCTCGGGTTCGTAATCGACGCGCATCTGGCGAAAGCCGATCCAGCTCGACAGCCCTTTGAAGAACCGGTTGCGCTCCGGGAGTTGGCGCAGCGCATTGGCCGCGCGCGGCGATAGCAGACGAAAGTCGCCGGCATCTTCCGGAATCTTCGGGCGCGCGCCCCAGTTGAGAAGAACGTAGAACGCCTTTACCGCCGCGCGGCGGATCAATGACTCGTTGGCGCGATGCGCCTTGGCGGTATAGACGACATCGCAATCTTCATTGAGCCAATGTCCGACCAGCGTCTCGATTAGGGATGTCGGATGTTGGCCGTCGCCGTCGATGAACAGCAGCGCGCCGCGCCGCGCGTGGTCGAGGCCGGCGAGCAGCGCCGCCTCCTTGCCGAAATTGCGCGACAGCGAAACCACCTGCACGTCGAGCGCGGTCGCGGGCAGTTCGCGCGCAACGGCGAGCGTACCGTCGCGGCTGCCGTCATCGACATAGACGACTTCGCAGGCCAGGGCGCGCGTCGCGGATAGTCGCTGCGCCACCTCGATCAGCCGCGCGTGCAGGCGTTCGAGCGTTGCCGCCTCGTTGTAGAGCGGCACCACAATCGAAAGACCCTGCGCGGCATCCGCCGAATGGCGGTCGCGCGCCAGCGACGTGATTTTCGGCTCGTCCTCAGGAGTCATCGCCTACGGCTCATCGCTTAGCACTCTTGGCGGAAGGGTTATCCAGTTGATCCTTCGGCTCTTTTATAGCGGTTTCCGATCGTTTTCCGAAAGGCGTGGTTGCGACTTTGCATGAGTCGCAAAAGTGACGCAGTTGGATTTGAGAGCCGACATTGCCGTGGTGCTGTAGGGTCTTTTGTGAGTATAACTCACTCGGTCGGGGTCCAAGCGTGAGCTGGAGTAAACCTGTGGCAAACAGGCTAGTCCCGCGGACCGAGCGCGAAAGCTTGACCAGAGCGGCGGGCAACCGCCTGCTGGCCGCGTTGCCCGATGATGCGTTTGCTCTATTAGAGCCGGATCTGCGGCAGCTCACGCTGCCGGAAGGCGTCATGTGCTACAGCGCCGGCGATCCGATTGACCAAGTGTATTTTCCCCATACCGGCATGATCTCGCAGCTGGTTACGACCGGCGATGGCGACATGGTCGAGACCTCATCGACCGGCCGTGAGGGCGCGGTCGGTGCGCAATGCGGTTTCGGCCCGCGGCTGTCGTTCACGCGGGCAACGGTGCAGATCCCAGGAAAGTTTTCAGTCATTTCAGCGGTGCGCTTCGAACACGCCGTCAGTGGCAGCCCCGCCTTGCGCGATCTCATACTCCGCTACATCGAGATGCTATGGGCGGAAGCGCAGCAAAACGCCGCCTGCAATGCCATTCACGACGGCTCGTCGCGGCTGTGCCGCTGGCTGCTACAGTGCGCTGACCGGACCGGTAGCGACCAACTGCTGTTGACGCAGGAATTTTTGGCCGAAATGCTCGGTGTGCGGCGCACGACCGTGACCCTACTGGCCCAGGAGCTGCAGAAGCGGGGGATCATGCGCTATAGCCGCGGCAGGATCACGATCCTGGATCGTGCCGCGCTCGAAGCCCGCGCCTGCGAGTGCTACGGCGCGGTCAAGCACGACAACCTTTTGCAGCGGATCGGCATCGAGATTTGACGCCGACCCGAGCGCGCCTCGGCGCGACTGCATACCGTCGTCCCGCAATGCAGCATATTTTTCAGTGCTTTATCCAAAGTTTTCCCGCGCGTGAGTCGCATGGCTTACCGACACGTTTGATAAACCCCGTGAAAATAAGGACACCACGGGTGGCGCTATGGCCGTTGTCGGCGGCGTTTTCGACGATACCAGCACCAAGTTCTTGGGCGACGCTTTCGACGCCGTGCTCGGTATGCTGCATGGCACGAACTATCCCGACGGCGTGCGCGAAGTTCTCGCCGACCGGGTGATCGAATTTGGCCGCACCACCTCGGAACGCGATCCGCAGCGGCTGGCGCGTGCCGTGCTCGCGAGCTTGCGAATAAAATTTTGAAAGGATGCGGAGCGATGCCGCTCCCCCTTAGTAAAGAAATTGAAGAGTGCCGCGCGCATGCCGCACACTGCGCCCGTCAAGCCAAAAGCACCACTTGTCCCGATATTCGCGAAGATTTTCGTCGTCTCGAGCAAAACTGGCTGCAACTCGCGCGCAGCTATGAGGTGGCGCAGCAGATCGTGAGCCCCGGAACAAAGTCCGACAACCGCAACGATGGGAACGGAAGCCCGCAACGGTCTGGGCTCGCCTAGCCCTCGCAAACCCTAGAACCGAACAAGCCCCGGCTGCTCCCGCCGGGGCTTTCTTTTTCGGCGCGCATAGGGCGCCGCAGGAGAATGCGCGATGAAGTCTATCAGCCGGTGTGCTGTTTCAGCTTCCGTTCGATACCGTCAGTGGTCGATCGCACGCCGGATTGGAAATTGCGCCAATCTTCGTTGACAACGTCCCAATTGACCATCGGCGCCTTGCCGCCGGCTGCACTTGCCGTCAGCCCGTTGCCGGCGCGCCCGGTCGTTGAATCGTATTCGTAAACGCCGAGGATGGTCACGGCCACTCCAAGAATAAAACCAAGCAGGACTGGCATGGCGAACCTCCGTCGCAGGCCAAAATGCGCACCAAGCAACGCACCGCCGCAGTGATCGTTCCGTGCGGCGCGCTATTCTAAAGCGTCACGCGCGAAAAGACGCGCTCCGGCAAGCGTTTGCAAACGTTTAAGGGGAAAACCGCCGGGAACCGCGAACCTTTAGGGCCGCCCACGCGTTACTCAGCCAAAGCCGATCAGCATCGAGAAACATGAATCGAGGAATGTCATGGCCCAAGCCCGTTCCGCTAATCAGGATTTCACGCGTAGTTTCGGCGAGGCCAAGAAACACGCGAGCGATCTTGCCGACCAGGCGTCGAGCGCCGCCCAGGATCTTTACGGGGACGCTCGCGACAAGGCCGCCGATCTCGCCGACAGCGCCAATGACGCGGCGCGGCAGACCGCTGGCTCGTTCGAACGCGCGTTGCGCAACACAATCGAGACCCAGCCATACACCGCCGTCGCGATCGCTCTGGGCCTGGGTTGGCTGTTTGGCCGCATGCATCGCCCGTTCTGAGTCGTCATGACCGAAAAGATCCGCGAAGAAGAACGCGAAACCGAAGACCAGAAGGCGCGGCGCAAATTAGGTCCGCGCGGCGTGCCGGGTGAGCCCGACAGCGCCAGGATGACGCCACAGCGCGAGAAGAAGCTCCCGCAATCCGGAGAGTTCGACGGCCACACGGCATGATCTCGGCAGTTGAGCGTTTCCCGGGCGCAGCGCAGCACGCAAGTGATGCGCTGCAGAACCGGGATCGCCCCAAGCTCAGCAAGATGCACCGAAATTGCGAAGACCCCGGATCAGCGGTGCATCGTTTCACGCTGCACCGCGTCCGGGGAACGGCCGCACTTCTTTACGACACCGGTCGTGCCAGCTCCGCCGCGAGCTTGGCGTAAAGCGGATTGTCGCAGGAATAAACGTAGTCGAGCGCCGCGACAGATACCGCTTGCGCGCCGTGTTCACGCAAGAAATTGGCTAGCGCCTGCACATTGTCTGGCGGGCAGTGCAGCGTCAGCATGCCGGACGAAGTCGGACCGCCGAATGGGGTCTCGACGCCGAATTTGTCCCGCGCAGCCGCAAGCAGCTTGTCATTCAGTCCGGTAAAACGCGTGCGCACTTCGGCAAAGGCCTCGGCCCGCTTTTGCGCGGCGATGCGGTCGAGCAATAGTCGCGCGGTTTCGCGATGGGTCTCGCGCCAAGACGCCGCGCGTGCAGCGACGAGATTGGCCTGCGAGCGCAGAATTACGCCGTCCTCTACCGTCTTAAGTCCGTTGGCGGCAAGCGTCGCCCCGGTCGTGGTTATATCGACGATCATTTCGGCCGTGCCGGCCGCCGGCGCGGCTTCGGTCGCACCGGAGCTTTCGACGATGCGATAGTCGACGATGCCGTGAGCGGCAAAGAAGTCGCGCGTGAGATTGGCATATTTGGTGGCGAGCCGCATCTTGCGTTCGTGCTTGAGCCGGAATGCGGTTGCCACATCATCGAGATCGGCCATGGTGCGCACGTCGATCCAGGCTTGCGGCACCGCGACGACAACATTGGCGAAGCCAAATCCCAGTCCTGCGACCAAAATCACGCTCTGTTCGGATTGCGGGATCATTTCGCGGATAAGATCCTCGCCGGTGATGCCGAGATGCGCGGCGCCTTGGCTGAGCTGAGTGGTGATTTCGGCGGCCGATAGGTAGGCGATCTCGACATTGTCGAAACCTGCGATGGCGCCGCGATAATCGCGAGCGCCGCGCGGCTTCACGAGCTCTAGCCCGGCGCGAGCGAAAAATGCTTCCGCGTTTTGCTGCAGCCGGCCCTTTGACGGCACGGCAAGAATGAGTGGCGCGCTCACGAGGTGCCTCCGACCGCGGCTAGCGCTTCGACCGAAGCGGCGAAGCCGACCGCGGGGATTGCTTCGGGCGCGCCGAGCCGTGTCAACAACCCATCATAACGCCCGCCCGCGACTAGCGGATTATTGCCGGCCGCATTGTGCAGTTCGAACACGAAACCGGTGTAATAGTCGAAGCCGCGGCCGAAACCGGTCGCGAATTTTACCGCGCGCACGTCAAGCCCGCGCGCGACGAGGAATCCGGTGCGCGTCTCGAACAGATCGAGCGCCGGTCCAAGCGAGATTTTTGCGTCGTCGGTGAGGGCGCGCAATTTGGCCGCGGCGTCGTGCGGATCGCCGGCCACCGATAGGAAGCGCTCGATCAGGGCGCGCGTTTCCTGCGGCAGCCGGGCGGGCGCGTTCAACGTCGCTTGTTCGAGAAAGCGATCGGCAATTTCGGCGACGGAGCGCCCGCCGACGGTCGCGATACCTGCGATCGAAAGCAGATCGGTAACAAGCGCATGCGCGGCTTTCGGATCGGATCCAGCCAACGCGGCAAGCACGCCCTGATATTCCGGTGGATTGTCGGCCGCCGCCCGCGTAAGCTGATTGAGATCATGTTTAAGCGAGGATTTGCGGTTGAAGTCCTTGATAAGCCGCCGCTTCCAAGCCGGCGCCAGATCGAGCGCGGCGATGAAAGCCGAGAACAGCCCGACGTCGCCGATGCGGATTTCAGGTCCGGTCAGACCATATTGCGCGGTAGCTTCCAGACCGAGCGCAAGCATTTCGGCATCGGCAGCGGCCTTGTCCGGGCGGCCGAACGATTCAATGCCGAGCTGAAGAAATTCCGCCGACGCGCCAGGACGATGACGAAATACTGCGCCGAGATAGCAAAAGCCCGCCGGCTTGCCCGCGGCGGCCGATTGCAAATAGGCGCGCGAGACCGGAATAGTGAGATCGGGGCGAAGGCACATTTCGCGCCCTTGCGGATCGGTGGTGAGAAACATGCGACGCCGGATATCCTCGCCGGAGAGGTCGAGGAACGGCTCGGCGGGCTGCAGCAGCGGCGGATCGATGCGCGCGTAGCCGGCGCGCAGGTAGGCGCCGACGAGCGCTTGCGCCCGCGGGTCGGGACCATCTTGTGGCGTCATCTTGGTCATGCGTGAGCGCCCGAACAATCGGCAGTCGCTTTCCGTCGTGTGAATGTCGCGTTGGCGCAGGGCTTTAGCACGTCATCTGTCGCTATTCGATGAAGATCGCGCCGTGCCGTTAATCATTTGCCGGAGCTAAAAAACTGCCGGACGATTGTGGCAGGTTTTGTTACATTGTAACATTAGGGCGAATTTCCGTTTTGGCTAAAGGCTTTCTCCTGTAACGGCCGTTCGCCGGCCCCACCCTCATCGGACCACCGAATGCGATCGTTGACGCGGCGTCATGTCATCTCTTTCGCGGCCTTGGCCGCGCTGCTCCGCACTTCCGCCGCTTGGCCGCAGAGTCAAATACGCGCCGTGGCCACTTTCTCGATTCTCGGCGACCTGGTGAGCAATGTTGGCGGCGACCATGTTCAACTGACGACGCTGGTCGGGCCAAATGGCGACGTGCATGTCTACGCGCCGACGCCACGCGACGTGAAGACAGTCGCTACGGCCAATGTCGTGTTTGTGAATGGACTGGGGCTTGAAGGTTGGCTCGATCGGCTGATCGCGGCCTCGGCTACGCACGCGCCGGTCGTGGTCGCCAGCCGAGGCGTCAAAGCGCGCAATGGTGCGTCCTTGCACGATCTCGCCACCATCGATCCGCACGCCTGGCAGTCGGTCGTCAATGCTGAAATCTATGTCGGCAATATTCGCGACGGGCTGATCGCGGCCGATCCGGCCGGGGAAAAAATCTACCAAGCCAATGCCGCGGCCTATCTCGCCAAGCTCGATAAGCTCGATGCCGAGATCAAAGCTGCAATCGATCAGATTCCGGCCGCGCGCCGCAAAATCATCACCAGCCACAACGCATTCGGCTATTTCGGCCAAGCCTACGGCGTCGAATTCATCGCGCCGGAAGGGTTGTCGACCGATGCTGAGCCATCGGCACGCGATTTCGCCAAGCTCATCGAGCAAATCCGCCGCGAAAAAATTCCGGCGGTGTTTTTCGAAAACATCGCGGATCCGCGCTTGGTCCGACAGATCGCCCAGGAAACCGGCGCCAAGATCGGGGGCGCGCTCTATTCCGACGCGCTGTCGCAGCGGGGCGGTCCGGCGGCGACTTATATCGATATGATGCGCAATAATGTCCGCGAATTGACCCGCGCGCTCGTGTCGTGATGAAGCGTCCTGAAGGCGGTCGAAAAAGCGGCGCAATTGCGTCCGATGCTGTCGCTCGTTGGTGCAAACTTTCAACGGAGCAAAGATTGTATCGGTGGCCGCTCGCAGTCGCGGTGGTGATCAGTGCTTGCCTTGGTGCAGGCGCTGCCCAGGCGCATCCGCATGTATGGGTGACTATGCGCACCGCGATCGTTTATGCGCCCGACGGCACGGTGACGGGCTTGCGCCAAGATTGGACTTTCGACGACATGTATACGGCCTTCGCCATGCAGGGCCTGGAGGCTAAGAAGAAAGAGCAGTTCACGCGCGCGCAGCTGCAGCCGCTGGCTCAGGAAAATATCGAATCGCTGAAGGACTTCGGTTATTTCACCTATGCCAGGATCGACGGTAAACGGCGGCAAAGCGATGCATTTGCCACGCCGGTCGATTACTGGCTCGATTACGATCCGGAAGCGACCGAGCTTACGCTGCATTTCACGCTGCCGTTCAAAGAGCCGATTGCGGCGAAACGGCTGGTCATAGAAGTCTACGATCCGGAATTCTTTATCGACTTCGGTTTTGCCGAACATGATGCGGTCAAGCTGGTCGCCGCGCCGCCGCAATGCGCGCTCGCGGCAGAGAAGTCGCACGACGATAATTTCTTCAGCGCGCAGAGCCTTAACCGCGCTTACGTTCCCTCCGAAGCCAATATCGGCATGGGCGAGAAGTTCGCCAATAAGATCTCGGTGGAATGCCCGTGAAAGGCGTGGGCTGGGCGCGCATCCCCCT
>Ga0185299_10006166_pt1 | contig 12896 bp, 11 predicted proteins | sample PaiPotPPA55metaG_FD_128002 | JGI IMG/M metagenome (GOLD analysis project Ga0185299, IMG submission 128002) | Iron sulfur acid spring bacterial and archeal communities from Banff, Canada, to study Microbial Dark Matter (Phase II) - Paint Pots PPA... ...
CCACCAGCATTCTGATTGTTGGGCTCTTGGGCGCGGCGTTTTATGAAAACGCAATCAATGAGGCACTATGGTTGGGAGTATACCGACTAGGCCCGGCAACGATCCACCCATTGACGCTCATCTACGCTCTGAGCGGCTCCGCGATGATCAGTGCCACCCTTCGGGTCCCAAAACCTTAAAGCGAGCGCTGGGCTGTTTTACAAGGTTCCGGGGGGCCGGCCGCCTCCGGATTCATCTTCCGGCTCTAACCCGGTTTGCGTTTTGCGCTGGGCTCGCTTTGTTGTTTGGCTGTCGGTTTGCCTTTGAAGGATTTCGCTATCTCTATGTATGGACGTTCGTCTCTGCCGTGGCTCGCATGTACGCCACGTAGTGCTCCACGGCGGTGAGACCGTAGGGGACTTGCTCGTCGGGGATTGTCAACCGGTGACACTGGGGGCAGGGAATCCGAAAACAGCTTCGATGTCACTAAAATGTCACTAACGCTGGGTCAAAACGTGTGATCCGCAGTGAAATCAGGTGAAGTCAAAAACGGTGCAAGCTATTGGCTGGCAACAGGATTTGTTTAAGTTTCTTGCACTTGCTGAAACGACCGAATGGGTTTAGCAAACCCTTTGACTCGCCGCATTTCCATAAACTTAATTCTTCTTTGGGGGGACTTTGGGGGTAGTGAGCTTTGCAATCGCCAGGTTCTTGTGTTCAGGCGTGGGGTGGACATAGCGCATCGTGATCCTGATATCCGAGTGCCCCATCGGAGACGGAACCGTCTTCATCTCCGGCCACCCCGAGTTCTGCCCCGACCCGTCTGAGGTATGGATCAATGGTTCAACTTGGGGCGGTTCGATGCTCAAAATGAATTACGTCGGCCACGGCATGCACCTCGAATTCGTGCACCCCGTTTACCGAACCATTCTCACCTCCCGCATCGTCGACATCCGCGCTCATTGAGGCAGGGCTAACAACGGCAGAGTTCCGCTGTGATCGGAAACGGCGATAGCGACCAGTGGGGCCTCTGACAAAGACCCAGGAGCACTTCAGAGCGCGGCGAGCACCGGCGCTTCCCAGCTGAACCGCGCCATGCGGTCCGCGTCTAACGCGAAACTTCGGGCAGAATTTTCAAGGCAACGTCGCGACCGAGCTTGGTATCGCGCGCTCGATACGCCTCGCCCATACCGCCCGCCCCAATGGGCGCAAGGATCTCGTAAGGCCCCAAACGAGTTCCAGCGGCCAAAGACATCTTGTCGAATAATTCTACTTCACCAAATGGTGGTGTGAGTCACTGCAACGGGGATTGCGCCTGGGAAACCGTTACTCGGAAACAACCAGCTCTCTCTGACGTCAGCGAGCGCAAGCTGGCAGACCTTCACTGGCGCAATCCACCGAACTGGACTTGAAAGCCGTCGGGGTCCAGGATGTGAAGACTGGTTTTGATGTCCCCCTGTACAACCTTCAGACCACGTCGCTTCAGCTCGGCTTCCACCGCTTCCTTCTCCTGGTCCCAGTTGGCGATCGTGTATGCGATGTGATCGACCTTCGGCGCGGGCTGCCGGTTACGAACAATAAGGATGTTATTGCCGAACGACAAGCGGCACTGCTTCCCATCGTCTTCCGACACCTTCATGCCGAACAGGCCGGCATAGAAATCACGAGTCCTCACGTAGTCTGTCACTTGATAGGATACGTGGTTGATGTTCGTGGCGTTTAGCACCTTTCCCTCGGCCGCTGCTGCTGGCACGCCGCTTACGGCAGATGCTGCCGTCGCCGCTATTGTTAGGTTCTGGATGAGCTGGCGTCGGGTCAGCTTTCCCTGTTCGAACTCGTGCAGCAGCTTTGCGATGATGTGTTCCATTGTCTTGTCCTCCTCTGGAAGCGGTCGGGTCCAATGTGGCTCCTAGATGGCATACAAGTATATACCTGGGCAATAGCTTACGGATGACTGACAAACCTCCCGGAACTGGTGAGTGGCGGAGCGGGGCGAACGAGTAGCCAAAAGGATGGCCTGGGTTATGACTACTCCAGCCCGGCCTGCTTAAGCATGGCGAGGAATTGTTGTTCGGTACGCCGATCGATCGCCTGCGCCACCAACTTCCCGTCGCGCTGATACAAGAAGCTCTTGGGAATGCCCTCAACGCCGAACAACTGGTTAACCTTATGGCCCGGATCCAATAGAATGGGATAGCTGTATTTTTTGGCTGCGATGAACGGCTGTACTTTACCCGCATCCTCGTCAGAGATGGCCAGAATCACCAGGCCGCGCGGTCCGAACCGTTGGTAGAGCGCTTCCATGTCGGGCATCTCCCTGCGGCAGGGTGGGCACCAGGTAGCCCAGAAGTTCACCAGCACCACTTTGCCACGCAGATTCTTCAATGACCATTTAGTGCCCGCCAGATCGCTGAGCGTGAAATCGGCCCTCTGTCGCTGCTCGTCGTCCGCTTCCAGTTTAGCCATCGCCGCACGGTATTGCGGATTGTCCAGCGATACTTCGCAATGCTCGTAGCGCGCCAACTGCGCCAGCGTGACGTATAACGAGGCATTGGGCGAAGCCCGCAGCACATCCGACATCGCGGACGCCACTACTTGCAAAGTGTCGTGCCCGGCATCGCCCTCGGTCACGAGATTTCCCAGCTGGCTAATCAGAATCACTTTACCCGGGCTTGCCGGCAACTGTTGAATCTGCTTGGCAAGCTTCCCGACTGTCTTCGTCCACTGGTTATCCGGCAAGCTGCGCAAATGGCCCATCTGATCGGAGATGGCCTTTTCCTGATCGTTCAAAGCGGGACCGGTTTGAGCTTGCAAGGGTGTGAGCGCGGCCAGCAAAACGGTTGCCGTGAGCAGGTATTGGCTGTTCATACGCATCCACAGTACCGCAAATCCAAATTGCTGACTGACGCCCCATTTCGCGGTTCTTGCCGCGAGACGCAGAGCGCGCCGTAAACCGCTCTTGCCAAATTCCCTTTGCCCTGTCTGGCCAAGTTAGAGAGGGCTAAGGTGACCAGTCGGAGTACGTGCATGACAGAATGCTACTCCTTGTTTTCCGGAAATGATTGAGCGGTTGGCATCAGGGCATGTCCCTCGACGCCATGACCTGGACGCGACGCCTCAACGAATTCGACCCGAGCGACATATCCGTCCCCCGGTTTTTCGGTGTCCGCGGTGTGGGCATGTTGGCGAGGGCGGTGTTCGCGCCATGATCTTGTCGCTTACTCGATTCGGTATCGCCGCGGGCGCTCTTGAGAAAGGTTGGGCAGCATACCGGAAGCAGAATGGGCTATGGCAAAACCATGACCTCGGCGTCCACGCAAGTCGACTGTTGCGTCCATGCACAGGCTCGACCTTTCGTCCCGAGTAGAGGGGTGGTGACCATCCAGCCGGGACCGGCGGCGGCACTTCTACGGAGAGGCGTTTTACGGCCAAGTGGTTTCATGAATCGTTCGTAAACGGCAGGCGACTATCTTACGGTCGCTGTTTCGCATCTTCATTCAGCTCATCGGAAGGTCAGACCGAGTCATTACTGGTCGGCGAGAGCCTGAATAGGCAATATCCGGGCAGCTCGGCGCGCAGGCAGCAGGCAAGCGGAAAGAGAGATCGCTGCCATCATCGCAGCCGAACCGGCGAGTATTTCAGGACTGTGAGCGGGCACATGAAACAGTACTGCCCGCATAGCTCGGCCGATCGTCCAGGCTCCGATCGCGCCAAGAATCGTACCGCCGGCCAGCAGGCGCAATGCGAGCGCCAGGAACTGCCGTCGAATCTGCTCCGGCCGCGCTCCCAGGGCCATGCGCACGCCGATCTCGCGCCGGCGTTGCGTCACGGCGTAGCTCAAGACGCCATAAGTGCCGATGGCGATCAGTAGCAAAGCGATCCCCGAGAAAATACCACCGAGCAGCGCAGGCGAGCGCCGGGCCACGAGGCTCTCGGCAATGCGGTCGTCCATCGTTTGAACGTCAGCAACGGCGAGCTCGGGATCGACTCGCTGGGCTGCCCCGCGGAGCGCCGTCTGCAACGAGCCCGGCTGGACGCTGCCGCGCACGGCCACGAAGACATTGCTCTCGGGGCGATAGATGTAGGGATAGTAGACGGCGCCCTGCGCTGCGTCGTCGGTGAGACCGGATTGCTTGATGCTGCCCACTACGCCCACCACCGTGAAGGCCTGGGCATCAGAACCCGCCTGGGAACCCTGGAACAAGCGCTGGCCCAAAGCGCTGCTGTCCGGCCAGTAGTAACGGGCAAAATCCTGATCCACCACACACACGCGCACTCCCCGGCGTGAATCCGCACCGGTCAAAAACCGTCCTGCTCGCAGTGAGAAACCCATCGCGCGGAAGTAATCGCCGCCAACACCATAGGAGTAGTGTCCGCGAAGCGATTCCCCACGTTGGAGAACATGGCCCACCACCGTAACGGCGCTCTTGCCGTTGGCGCCGCTGAAGGGAATATTGTTTGCCACGCCGACGGACAGCACTCCCGGTTGATGGCCGAGTTCGCCCACTAACCTCTCGGTGAAGGCAAGGTCGGCCTCGGGCGAGGGATACTTGTTGCCCACCAACGAGATCTGCCCTGTGATCACGTGATCGGACCGGAAGCCCGGAGACACGTCCATCGCGCGCTTGAGGCTCAGCCCCAGCAGCCCTGTCCCCGTCAACAGAACAAATCCGAGCGCAATTTGAGCAACGATGAAGCTATGCCGTACGGTTTGCGCGGCGCGGCCCGCCGTTCCGCCGCGAGCTTCGGATTGCAGCCCGCCAGACGGCTGAAGCCGAATGCTGCACCAGGCGATCGGCGCTGCGAGCACGACGCCCAAGATGACGGCCGCTCCGAAAGCGACCATTGCCAATCGGGCATCGAAGTGTATGTCGGTCCCAAGGGGCAGGCGATTCGCGCCCAACGCAACCACCAGCCGAATGCCGCCAGCTCCCACCGCGAGCGCGAGCAGTCCTCCCGTCAGAGTCAGTAGAGTGGTCTCGACGACCGCTTCGGTCACGACGTGCCTCCGGCTCGCGCCCAGCGCCTGCCGTACAGCGAGCTCTTTCGACCGCCCGCTGGTGCGGATGAGAAGCAGATTGACGAGATTGACGGCGCCGATTGCGAGAAGCGCCAGCACGCCTGCCTGGAGCAGCAGCAGAGTGGGACGAATCGTCGCCACCTGATCGGCATGGAGCGGCACCACGAGAGTACGAAAGCCGGCGCCGGCCATCATCTTGGCTTGGGGGTCATCCCGCTCCAAGGCTGCGTTCTGCGCGTCAATTTGCGACTGGGCCTGCGCGAGTGTCGCTTCCGGTTTAAGCCGGGCAATCATTTGGATGACATTCCCTCCTGAGTGCCGCGCCGCCGGTAAGCGGTCTTCAGCACGCGACGCAAGCGGAAAGTACAACTGGGCCTTGGAGGAGAGAAAGCGGAAGCCGGGAGGCAGGACGCCGATGACAGTTCTAAGATGGCCATCAGCCGGAATCTTTCGCCCTATCACGTGCGGGTCGGCACTGAAGTGCTCTCTCCAATAGGCGTCGCTCACAATCGCGACGTCGTCCGCCTGATACGTGGTCTTCGCGTCGATGAAAATGCTCCCGAAGGCAGGACCTGCGCCCAGGGTGGTGAAAAAATCCGGAGATACCAGCATGACCGGCTTGCGCTCGGTCGAGCCGGGCTCGCCCAGTATCGACGTGCCATAGCGGTAGATCGAAAGCGAGCTGAAGGCGGTAATCCGGCCGCGACGCTCGTAGTAGTTGGTCAACGAGGACCCATCGCGCTCCACGCCTGCTTTCGGATAGGTGTTGTACATCGTCACCAGCCGGCCGGCGCTGGGGAAGGGTAGCGGGCGCATCAGAATAGCATCGATCACCGCAAAGATGGTGAGATTGGCTCCCAGACAAAGCGCGAGAGTCAGTACCGCCGTGGCCGTGAAGCCGGCCGACTTTCGAAGTAACCGGGCGGCATAGCGCAGCTCCCTCGCAAGCTCATCGAACAGGTAAAGGCCGCGCGCCTCTCGGCAGTCTCCTTTGACGGCGTCAAAGGCGCCGAATTCCATTCGGGCGCGGCGTAGCGCTTGTTCCCGGGGGACACCGGAGCGGCTCAGGTCTTCCGCGTATTGCTCGATGTGGAAGCGCAGTTCCTCGTTCATGGCGGCTTCAAAATCACGCCGCGAAGTGAGCAGCCGAAAGAGAGAACGAACGCGCTGAAACAGGTTAAACCTCCTCGGACGTCGTGTTCAGGGCCGTGGCAATCGCGGAGACCAGCCGGTTCCACCCAGCGGTCTCCTCGCGAAGGCGGCGGCGTCCGGCGGCGGTCAGCGTGTAGTATTTTGCCCGGCGGTTGTTCTGGCTCTGCCCCCAATCCGCGGCGATGAGGCCCTGGTACTCCAGCCGGTAGAGCGCCGGGTACAAAGACCCTTGCGGAATCTCAAGCGCATCGCCTGAGATCTGCCGGATGCGGAGCAACACGCCGTATCCATGCAGCGGCTTTAAGGAAACCGCTTTAAGGATTAGCATGTCCAGAGTACCCGGGAGCAGGTCTGCAGTTTTGCCCACAAGATTCGGCTCCTAGCCTGTCTAGGAGTATACACACAACTCTCCTAGTTTGACAAGGGGTGAGTGCGAAATTCAGCGGCGGAGCCTGTATTTCGGGATTCATCCTCCCTAAGGGCGTAGCCTTATTAATTCAAGTCGACGGTTTGTCGCCGACTCGTACTGGTGCTCCTTGTCAGCCGTGCCGGTGTCATGAATCCCGTTTGGGCGTTTACCAGCCAGTGGGCTTCCACGCTGTTCCCAAATCCTTCCTAAACGCTGCGCGACTACCCATTAGCATCGAGCAACCTGGTGCCGCATCAACCATGGACACTGTGAGCGCCGGCCCGGTGATCGGTGGTGGTCAGGAATGGCGGCAGACCGCACGGCGCGGCGGTCCTCCCCGGCGGATACCATTGGAGGCGGGGAGGCTCTTATGCAGCGGATGATCGGTCGCATAGAGGCCGTCGCGGCGCTGGCCGTTCTACTCTTGCTGGCAACGGGCGGCTCGTTGGCAGCGCAGGAATTTGCCGGACGCGAGAAACTGCGCGCGCACTCGGATGAATTCCGCCAAGACGTGATCAAGGTCACCGACAGTGTCTACGCAGCTGTCGGCTTCTCGGACGCCAACTCGGTCCTGATCCAAGGCGACGGCGGGTCGATCATCGTCGACACGACAAGCGACGTGACGGATGCGAGCGCCGTGAAGGCGGAGTTCGCGAAACTCTCCGCCGCGCCGGTACGCGCGATCATCTACACGCACTCCCACCCGGATCACACCGGCGGCGCGACCGTCTTCGCCGGGAACGACCACCCCGAGATCTACAGTCACCAGCTTCTCGTCGACCGCGTCCCTGACGTAGGCCGAGCCGGCCGCGACGGCGGCGACCAGTTCGGCGCGTCCCTGCCGGACTCGTTGTTCATCAACGCTGGTACTGGCATGCAGTTCGGACGACGACCTGCTCCGACCGGCTACATCCCTCCGACCCGCACATTCAGCGGCGACCGGTTAGAGGTCACGATTGCCAGCGTTCGCCTGCACCTCCTCCACACGCCTGGAGAGACACCCGAGAACATTGCCGTCTGGTTGCCCGACAAACGCGTGCTGCTGCCAGGTGATGACTTCTACAAGGCCTTTCCGAACCTGTACGCGATTCGCGGCGCGCGCTTGCGTCCGGTCGATCAGTGGGTGGCCAGCCTCGGCATGATGCTCAACCTCGACGCCGAGTACCTCGTGCCGGGCCATACGCGTCCCATCATCGGTAGCGCTAACGTGCGCGCCGCGCTGACTACCTATCGCGACGGCATCAAGTCGATACTCAACCAGACCGTTGAAGGCATGAAGAAGGGTGAGCGGCCGGACGAACTGGTGCAGCACGTCAAACTTCCGCCAGCGCTGGCGGAGAGCCCTTACCTGCAGGAGTTCTACGGCACGGTGGCCTGGGCGGTTCGCGCCATCTACACCGATTACGCTGGCTGGTTCGACGGCAACCCGACCAATCTCTTCCCACTATCCGAGAACGACCGAGCGGCCAGAATCATCGAGCTGGCCGGCGGTCGAGACCAGGTGCTGTTGAGGGCGCGTCGCGCGGTCGTCAACAAGGACTTCCAGTGGGCCGCCGAGTTGACAGATTACGTGCTGGCGATCGACGGCGGGAACGTCGAAGCAAAACGACTGAAGGCGACGGCGTTGACGGAGCTCGGCGAGCGGCAGATCAGCGCCATCGCGCGCAACTACTACCTCTCTGCCGCCCAGTATCTGCTGCGCGAGTTACCCGGCCGGTGAGGCGCCTGGCCCATTCTCGTGTGGGGCTTCAGGAGTCGCCCGCTGCACGTCATGCTAGTTCTTGCGACAGGTCCTCAATAACGCCGAAGTGTTTGCCGATATTGCGAGTCCTCAGAATCACCCGCCACCTGCCGACTGGCGGCGGGGAACGTCGTTTCCTACGTCAGTCTTGCTGTGCCCCCCAAACGTGACGGGACTACGGCTGCTACGCTAACCTAGCAAACACGAATTGTGAACGGCGATAAATGTGGATTTGCGCCGGCGGATCGTGGGCGGTCGACGCCACACGCGGAAAACAGTCTCATGAACGCTCAGCCGAGCTCCAATAAAATCCAACGAGAGGTTTGAGATGGGTTCTATCTTCCGCTGGAGCGGCCCGCGTGATACCCTGTTGCCCGTAACTCTATGAGGAATTGGTAGCGCTAACGGGAATCGAACGTGTATTGCGTCAGTTCAGTTGGGTTCAGTTCAGTCTAAGTGTTTGAGTTTGGGTGCAACTGGTACGCCGAGGAAGGGCAACTTGGCCTTATGGATGCCCGGCGTGATGCCGCGGTGATACCCTGCGGGCTGAAAGTGGACATAACTTGCGCGACCGACTACGAGCCTGAACTTCGGATAGCTTCCGGATGCCCCGTCATCCAGGCGCTATGTGCTTTCTGATCGAGTAAACTTGCTAAATCACCTACATGCCGCTCTCTGTCGGCACGAAACTCGGCCCCTATGAAATCCTCGCGCCCATTGGGGCGGGAGGTATGGGTGAGGTATATCGCGCTCACGACCCACGGCTCGGCCGTGACGTCGCCATCAAAGTCTCCGCTGAAAAATTCTCCGACCGCTTCGAGCGTGAAGCACGAGCTATCGCCTCGCTGAATCATCCCAACATCTGCCAACTCTACGACGTGGGACCGAACTACCTAGTCATGGAGCTGATCAACGGCACCCCGCTCAAAGGTCCGCTGCCCGTCGCAAAGGCGCTCGACTACGCCCGCCAGATCCTGGACGCAATGGATGCCGCGCACACCAAGGACATCACCCATCGCGATCTGAAACCGGCGAACATTCTGGTGACGAAGCTAGGAATCAAGCTGCTCGATTTCGGCCTCGCCAGGCAATCCGGTCCGTTGAAGGAATCCGACGCCACGCAGGCGCTGACCGAGCAAGGCGTCATCATCGGCACGCTCAACTATATGTCGCCGGAGCAGTTGCAGTCGAAACCGGCGGATGCGCGGAGCGACATTTTCTCTTTTGGCCTGGTGCTCTACGAAATGCTGACCGGCAAACGCGCCTTCGGAGGATCGACTGCCGCTAGCGTCATTGCCGGAATCATGGAACGTCCAGCGCTGTCGGTAGCCGAGGTCGCTCCGCCCGCGCTCGATCGCATCTTGCAAACCGCGCTCGCCAAAGACCCGGAGCAGCGCTGGCAATCGGCGCGCGACCTGCGATCCGCTCTGGACCTGGCCACTGTGCCCCAGGCATCGCCGTCCGCCGCCCGTCCCAAACCTCTTGGATGGATCGCTGCCGCCCTATTCGCCGTGATCGCGGCAGTCGCGTTGTGGGCGCTGGGGCGCACGCCCGCGCCGGCCAGCCATCCGTTGATGCGCTTCAACGTCGATCTCGGCCCTGACGCGCTGCCCGGCCCCCGCATCACAGCGTTGATCTCACCCGATGGAACAAGGCTGGCGTTCATCGCTCGCAGCGCGAAGGAGGTGCCTCAACTTGCCACGCGCCGGCTCGACCAGGAAAACACGACGCTTCTCACCGGCACCGAGAACGCTGTCGATCCGTTCTTTTCACCCGACAGCCAGTGGATCGGATTTTTCGCCGACAGGAAAATGAAGAAAGTCTCGGTCGATGGCGGCGGCGTGGTCGTCCTGTGCGACGCATTCGACGCGCGAGGCGCATGGTGGGGCGAAGATGGGAACATCATCTTCACGCCGATCTCGTCGACCGGAGGCCTCTCACGTGTCTCCGCCGCCGGCGGGACCCCGGAAATCCTCACGCGTCCGTCGGCCGCAGAGGTGAGCCATCGGTGGCCGCAGATCCTGCCGGGCGGTGATGCCGTTCTGTTCAGCTCCACGGCAATCGTCGGCAACTACGAAAACGGCGTTATCCAGGTTCTTTCGCTCAAAACGGGTCAACGGAAGCGTGTATACAGCGGGGGATATTTCGGGCGTTACCTTGCGGCGTCGAAGGGCGCAGGATATTTCGTGTTTGTGCACCAGGGCACGATGTTCGGCGCACCTTTCGATCTCAAAAAGATGGAAGTGGCCGGCGCGCCAACGCCGCTGGTGGATCGCATCGCCGCGAGCACATTTTTCGGCAGCGGCCAGTTCGAAGTGTCATCCAATGGCACTCTGATTTATGCCGGCGGCGACGAATCGGCAGCCGGTTCGATTGTCTTGATAAACCGCGCCGGCGATGTATCCTCGCCCCTGCCATTCGCGGCCCACTACGGAACGCGCTTCTCACCGGATGGCAAACTTCTCGCCGGACAGGTGGACAATGATGTCCAGGTGTATGACCTGGAGCGCAACCGCCTCACGCGCGTTACTCTCGATCGGATCAATTCGGCGCCCATCTGGACTCCGGACGGCAAACATCTCATTTTTCGTTCGGATACTCCATCGTCATACGCGCTGCGCTGGACGCGCGCCGATGGCGCCGGCGAACCCCAAACGCTCTTCGAGAGCAAACATCAACTCGTTCCCTACTGCCTTATTCCCGGCACAAGCACGCTGGCGTACGCCGATGTCGATCCCCAAACGGATTATGACATTTGGACCCTCCCGCTCGATTTGAGCGACCCTGAGCATCCGCGCGCTGGTAAACCTGACGTTCTCCTCCGAACTCAGGCCATCGAAGCCGAGCCGGCTTTTACACCCGACGGGAAATGGATAGCGTATTCGTCGGAAGAATCCGGCCGGTCGGAAATCTATGTTCGCTCGTTTCCTATCACCTCCGGCGGCAGACGGCAGATATCCACGAACTCTGGCCAGGTTCCCGTCTGGTCGCCAAAGACCCGCCAATTATTCTTCGACACCCTCGACGGTCACGTGATGGCGGCGTCGTACACCATCAACGGTTCGTTATTCCAGGTGGATGCGCCGCAACCCTGGACGAATAGCCAGTTAATGCCTCCCGGCAATTACTGGAACTTCGATGTTGCGCCGGACGGCCAACATATCGCCGCCCTCCTCGCTCCCGCACCAGACGAACGGAAAAGCTCAGTCCATGTAACCGTGCTGCTCAACTTCTTCGATGAGGTCCGGCGGCGCGCCCCGGCGGGCAGATAAATATCACTCGCTCGGTAGCGACGGAAATCCCTGATAATAGCCTCGCCTTTCGAGGGTTGGCCGGATAGCTTGTCCCTCGCCAAAAATATGTCCATGCAGAGCCGCCTCACTTTCCGCAAAAATAGTCCATTCGCATGCTGGCCATCATTCTGTGTATGTTTCGGTTCGTTCGACTGCTGGGTTCTGGGCATCAAGCCGTCGCTGTCGAGAACCTAGCGTTGCGGCTGCAGCTAGCCGCTTACAAGAGGAAACGCAAACGGCCTATGCTGACGCAATTGGATCGGCTGTTCTGGGTCGGTCTGTCGCAGGTTTGGAGCGATTGGCGTCACGCGCTAGTCTTCGTTCAGCCGGATACGGTAGTGCGCTGGCAACGAGAACGCTTTCGCAGATTCTGGGCCCGGCTCTCAAGACCGAAAGGTCCTCGCTGAGGAAGACCGGCCGTTGCGAGCGAAATCCGCAGACTGATCCGGCAGATGGCCATCGCCAATCCCCTGTGGCGAGCTCCGAGAATTCATGGCGAGCTCAAGATGCTGGGCATCACCATATCGGAGCGAACCGTCTCACGGATCCTGCGGACTGTTCCACGGCCACCTTCTCAGACGTGGAAGACGTTTCTCCGCAATCACCTTGGACAGATCGTATCGGTTGACTTCTTTATTATTCCGACAATCCGGCTGCGGGTGCTGTTCGTATTCCTGGTTCTGGAGCATCGCCGACGCGAGGTGCTCCACTTCAACGTGACCGAACACCCAACCTCAGCTTGGGTTGCACAGCAGATTGTCGAGGCTTTCGCCGATCGCGAAACACCTCGTTATCTGATCCGCGATCGGGATGGTGTTTATGGAACCGAGGTACCGAGGCGTCTGAAGTCGATGGGTATTGCGGAGGTGCTGACAGCGCCTCAAAGCCCCTGGCAGAACGCCTACGCCGAGCGCTTGATCGGATCGATACGACGGGAGTGTTTGAATCATTTCATCATCCTGAACAGTCGGCACTTGAAGAAGGCGCTGGCTTCATATTTCCGCTACTACCACCGATCACGCCCACATCTGGCGCTCAGCAAACAATGCCCAATTGAGCGCCAGGTCATGAAAGATGGCGCGATCGTAGAGATCGCAGAAGTTGGCGGACTTCATCATCGTTATGAGCGTGTTGCGGCGTGAGGTTGAAACCGGATGGATTATTGGCGAAGCACAGGAATTCTTAACGTTACTCTAGCGACTTCGCCAATCGAGGAGATTGACGATAAGAAGTCCGGACGGGCAGTCGTCAATTTGCCGCAGGCCAAAATTAAGCAATATTAAATCTGTTAGAAAGCTCAAT
>Ga0185299_10006167_pt1 | contig 12894 bp, 7 predicted proteins | sample PaiPotPPA55metaG_FD_128002 | JGI IMG/M metagenome (GOLD analysis project Ga0185299, IMG submission 128002) | Iron sulfur acid spring bacterial and archeal communities from Banff, Canada, to study Microbial Dark Matter (Phase II) - Paint Pots PPA... ...
AAGCTGGTCAAGCCAATCAAGGTCGCTGGCTCCAGGTCGACGAGTGAGCTTCGCATCGACCAGTTCCGGGTTCCCGAGGCAGAGCCCGAGGTGCGAACAGCTCGTGCAACCATTCATCGGAAAGCGAATGCCGCTATGCCTCAGGAACTGACCCGATTCGATTTGGCCGACCGTTGCTTCTATCAACTCACCGAATTCCTTGTGCTGGCATTCACTGATCGAAGCCTTCAGGTATTGGATCTCCGGATTGTGTTTCCGCACGAACACGACCAGAGCTACTTCGCGAATCCCGCTCATCCAGGAGTAGCAGACGAGTTGCGGATCCAGTGACAGTAGGCCTTCGGGCTCTTCCGGATAGCGGCTCGTGGTCGTTTTCCAGTCGATCAAAAAGCGTTGACCATCGATCTCTCCAATGGCGTCGATATAGGCCACGAACTCGCCGCCGTTTCGGAGCGAGCGAAGCATCTTCAACTGGAGATTCTCCTGGGGACGACAGATACGGACGCGATCGTCTTGAGCCACCTTGTGAAGCAGGTGGCTGCCTTGATGAACGAGCTTGTCCCAAGAGTCGCCTTTGCCGTAATCGAGAGGCACATCGCGGTAAGCTTCCCATTCCTTGAACAGAACGGCAGCGCTGTCCTCCCGACAGAAGTAAGCCGCCAAGGCCTTTTCGAAGCAGCGGCCAAAGATCATGGCAGCCCGGACGTCCTTTTCCTTCCAACCATCGAGGTAGCGGTGCCTGTAGCTGCGAGGGCAGCGCAGATATTGGCTGATCTGGGTGTAGCTATAGATCATGGGCTTTCTCCTGTCTGTCACCATTCCCGATTGTGGAGACGGTAAGCTCCTCCCATTGCCCCGCGGGTGCGAAGGCATCGAGATTCAGGAAGGAACGACCATTCCGCGTCGTGCGCGACGTTTTGACGACTCCGGTCAGGCCGAGGAGGGCTTTCTCATCGACCTCATCTCGGGCAAACAGGTCATCGTCGTAGCCAAAATCTCGGAGGAACCAGTTCAGCTTCCAGAGAGCTTTCGGCGTGCAGTAGAGCCGCCCTGAGATCGTTTGAGCCGAATGCTGTTTCGGCTCCAGGATTGAAAACTGTAGAGCGAAGAACGGTTTCAGTGAATGCCACCGGTAGAAGGCGCGGTCAACGCGCGAGAGAAACAACCCTTCGAGCAACCCATCACCGTTTTTCGACTCGGCATGCAAGCCAGGAAACTGCCGCCTCATGGCTGTACCTCCTGAGCCGGTGCGTAGCCGTTGAGTTTGCAGAGGAGCCCGGACCGGTCTTTCGCGGCCCATTCGGATAGATGCGAGATGAAGGACTCGACCAAGTCCCGGCTAGCTTCGCGGATTTCCTGCGTTCCACAGAAGTCTGCGGCGTATCGCTTGACCAAGGTCGGATCGAGCTGGTGCTGACGGATCAACAAGCAGAGCCGGTCGCGGAGGCGCGGCTGGCCGTTGCCGGAGCCGTTGCCATTCGAATGACTGGGACCGGTTCCCTTACTCCGGGGCGGTTCAGGCGTCGATGAGAGATACCCGAGTTCTTCAACCGAGCAGAGTCCGATTCCGTAGGCTTTGCGCAGGGCTCGATTGACGGCACGAGTTTCGGCGACGCGCATTTCCGCGCCATGGACTAGCGCAGAAACGTTCGAAGGATCAGCATCTCCGTACCCGACGAAACCCGCGGAGCCAGAAGTCTTATAAACGATGGCTCTAAAAACCCATCGATAGGCCATCGGATCGCTGAACCTGCTCACGACGGCTGTTCGAATTCCTGAGCAACGGTTTCGTTGCGCAATTCCCACCAAGCCAGAGTGGGTCACATACCAACGGCCGTTCAGCAGCAGGACATCTCCGGCCGCTATTGACAAACAGTATTCTGTCGTTAAGGATCGCAACTGATCGATTGCCTTACGATCTAAGTTCCCCCAGATCAAGCGCGCAGATTTGCGATTTCGCCGCCATATTGATGGTGAATGTTTCATGGGTCCTCCCGTACTCTACGAATATCAGGGCGTGCAGTGCATTGCACTGCATAGTATTGCAGACCGATTAGTTCTTGTCAAGCTTTGGTACGGTGGAGCACACTCGCGTGGGAGGGCCTCATCAGGTCGGCGGCAATGAAGAAAGATACACAATTCACATTACGAATACCGACAGACCTCAAGAAGGAATTGCAGAACATCGCCGCTAACGAGGGGCGCAGCATGGCCCAGATATGCGAGGCATTTCTCAGGGCTGGATCGGAAGATTACAGGAAGGGAGGCGCGAAGTTTCTGCGGCGTTTTCTCGGACGATAGAAATCGATTTCATAGATTGGCACTATCTCGAAGATCGCCAGCTGGCACCAGGGTCGGAGCAATACCAGGAGACGAATTCATCGATGGAGTGTCGATAGCTACGCTGTGATTCCGCGGGACCGCAGACTGACAAGCACGGTGGCTTTGTGCTGTTCCAGGTCCGGAAGCCCAACTAGATTGCCCCACGTCGCAATCCCCATTTCATCCCCGCATTGCAAATAGGAACAGGTTGTTCATATTCACGCCAGAACCGGATTCCTGCAAATAGCCGATCAGACAGTGCGGTGTGCGAATGCGGAGTCTGGAAAGTACCTTGACGTGCTGGTTCCCGACGAAATTATTGCCGGCCCATTCCTTAAGTGAAGCTTTGGAAGCCGTTTCATCCCGGCCAGACGCGATTAAGCCGTCGAAGCACACCACAGCAGTAAGACAAGATCGAATAGCCAATATCGCAGTTGCGGGTCGGTATAGAAGCCGTCGGCAGCGCTTTCCTTGGAGAGAAACCAGTACTTCCAGTAGGCGCGTTGAAGCGTCACCCGTAGGATAGCCGCGAGGGAAAAGGTCAGAGGCAGGCTAAGGCGCGCTGACTGGATTGGAGAGACGCGGTTCGCAGACGCAGGGATTCGATGGGTGTAAGATCCCTGGGCCAAGGGGAGTTTTCCTTCGAGCGTAAACATGAACGCCGAGGGGTTGCAGAAATACGAGCGGCTCTTGGTCAAGAAGCGTCAGCAGTTGCTCACAGCGAACACGAGCGTGGATGCGTTGATTCCGGCGGCGGGGCGGGTCGAAGGGGATCTCGTGGAACAAGCAAATGCTGAAGCGGAAGCAGACCTCGGAATTCAGTTGCACCGTTCCGACGGGCGGCTCTTGCGAGCCATTGATGATGCGTTGAGCCGGATTAACCATGGCGGCTACGGCGTGTGCGAATCCTGCAAGGGGCTAATCGCAAAAGCCCGGCTTGAGGCTGTGCCCTGGACACGCCACTGTATTCATTGCAAAGAGCAGGAGCGCTCGGCCGCTTAGACTGATTTGTTTCGCAATGATCTTCTGGGCCCAGCCGCCATCATCGTCGCCAGCGCGAGCAACAGCTTCCGATCCCGCTCGCTCATTCTAGAGAGGTACTTAGAGAATTGACGAAGCACCTTTCGGTCTCGCCTATTCGGTCCCCGGGCTGGATCACCATTTCTTGTGGACAACCTCAGTGACGAGTCAACCTCGCCGTCATAAAAAAGACGGTAGACCGGAATCTCAAACGCCCTTGCGTACTTCTCCAGTGTCTCGACGCTCGGGACCGTGTGACCGTTCTCGACACGTGACGTGTAAAAGCGAATCAGACCCGTGAGTTTCTCAACATCTCCCTGACTGAGTTTCTTCGATTCGCGGATTGCCTTGATTCTTTCCCCGATTACCACAGGACTCGTTATACCACTGTCAGCAAGATGCCAAGACAATTGGCTGCCAGATCGACGATGAAGGACTTAACTTGACTTTACTGTTCGCGCGTAGGCGCGCAGAAAGGCGAGACTCCAGCGAAATTCGCGGGCGTTCCAAAGCCAGACCCAATACCCTGGGAGTTGCGGAAACAGACCGGGCCGCAGCAAGCGGCCATCTTCGATGCAGCGGAGGACGGTCATCTTGGAAATTCCCATAGCGCCCGCGACTTCCGCTGCCGAATAGACTCGCTCCGGAATATCCCGCGTCCTAGTGCGTGCTCGTCTCCTTGATCGAGTGCTCCGGGACATAGTCCGCCCTCGTGGCTGCGATATTATCACTGGGAAATGGATCAGAGGTCACCGGATCTCTGACAATCTTTCCGCTACCGTCCAAAACGCAGTTGTGTTTATCGATGCGCTTCCACTTGGATGGTTCGTCGGATCGCCGGACATTTGTGGGAAATGTCCGGCTGCTGCGGCGGTCTCAATGGGTCGACGCAACACTCAGCTCAAACCCGCCTTTGCATTGAAAACAAAAGCTAGAAACGCTGGCTAGGTTAGATCAGCATGAGCGTTGCCCTGGCTAGGTTTCGACCGAGGACAGCCAAACACATCCGTTCTTCAGGGGAAGTAATGGTAGCTCAACTGATTAGTGGTGTTGCATCGACCGTCTGAACTGGCAGCGTTTATCAGGCATGCGGATTACTTCCGGGCACGCCATGATTCTTCCATGAGTAGAGCGTGGACAGAGGACAAAGGGGGACCGATGATTCCGGGAAAGAGCGGTGAGCCCCCTCATTTTCAGTCAGCCGTTCATCGTTTCTTTCGTGGTTCGACTGAGGTTTGAACAATAATGGATCACTCGTAGCGCAGGGCTATGAGCGGGTCGACGCGCGTGGCCCGGTGCGCTGGGACATAACATGCCGCGAGTGCGACCAACCCGAGGATCGTGGTGGCCACACCAAAGGTCACCGGGTCACTCGCGTTGACCTCGAATAGCAAGCTGGACATCAGGCGGGTGAGCGCTAGCGCAGCGATCAGGCCGAGTGCCAGCCCCAGTGCTGCGAGGCGACTCCCTTCGAGGAACACTTGTCTTAATACGTCTCCGCGAGACGCACCGAGCGCCATGCGGATACCGAATTCCTGCGTGCGCTGCGTCACGGAATAGGCCATCACCCCATACACGCCGACCGCCGCTAGCACAAGTGCTAGCGCTGCAAATGCAACGAGCAACGAAAGGTTCAGCCGCGGCTGGGCAACGGAATCGGAGACGAGTTCGTCCATTGTGGCGACGTGGTAAAGCGCGAGGTTCTTGTCAATTGCCCGGACCTGTCCGCGGATTGCGGTGGTCATGCTGGACGGGTCGAGCGAAGTGCGCACAGCAAGGGTCATATCCCGGGGGGCGAAAACTCCGTAAAGTGGCTGCCTGTGCGGGAAGTAAATCTGTTCCCGACCTTCGACATCGAGCGCGTAATGCTTCACGTGCCCGACCACGCCCACAATGGTGCGCCAGCGCGGCGTCTGCGGCTTGACGTCCGGTATGGTGTCGATTGCCACTCGCTGGCCGATGGCATCTCCGTGCGGCCAGAAGTGGTGGGCAAAATTCGAATCCACCACCGCGACCAATTGAGCGCTGGCGTCATCCGCTTCAGTGAGAAACCGCCCGCGCACGAGCGGAATCCGCATCGCCTGAAAGTAGCCGGTCGTGACCGCCCGTTGGTCGATTTCCATATACGGAAGATTGCCCAAATTCTGCAGTCTGGGGATATCGGGAATCGAGGTGTCTTCGAAGAATACCGAGCCGGAATTATAGGAATCGGTGAGGGGCATCGCCGACGCGGCGCCCACAGCCTGGATACCAGGGGTAGTGCTCAAGTTCGCCATGAGCTGGGTGTAGAACTTCTGTACCGGCGGACCGTCCGGGTAAGCTTTCTCCGGCAGTGAGAGTTCCGCCGTAAGCAAATGCTGTGTTTGGAAGCCAGGAGAAACGTCCACCAGGCGGCTGAAGCTGCGGATCAAGAGGCCGGCCCCAGCGAGCAACAGTACTGAAAGTGCAAGCTCTGAAACGACGAGGCCGGTCCGCAGGTGGCGGCTTCCTGCCGCGGCTGATGTGCCCCGGCCACCCTCGTTCAGCGTTTCGCGCAGATCGGTTCGCGCGACGTGCCAGGCCGGCGCAAGTCCAAACAACAAACCAGTCAGCAGCGAAACTCCGAACGTAAACACAAGAACCAGAGAATCGAGCTGCACTTCGTCCATGCGCGGAGTATTCGCTGGAACAAGCACTCGAAGCGCATCGACGCCCCAGTAGGCGAGCGCAAGCCCGAGCAAGCCGCCGGCAATTGCCAGGATCAGGCTTTCGGTGAGCAATTGCCTCACAAGGCGTGACCGCCCCGCGCCCAACGCCGATCGGATCGCAAGCTCCTTTTCGCGTGCCGAGGCGCGTGCGAGCAGAAGATTTGCAACGTTGGCGCAGGCAATGAGAAGCACGAACGCAACGGCGCCCAGCAGAACGAACAGAGCCGGGCGAAGCTTGCCGACGAGCTGCTCCTTTACCGGCAACATGTACATGTCGAAATTTTCCCGGTCCCGACCGTAATCGTTGGGATACGCGCGCCGCAGATCACCGGCGAATCGGGTCAGCGCCGACGAAGCTTGTGCGGAGCCTACGCCCGTCTTCAGTCGGGCTACGACGTGAAGGTAGTGGGAGCCACGACCGCCCGGTTTCGCGCGATCCAGCCCAAGGGGAATCCAGAGGTCTTGCTTGCCGCCGAGAGAAAACTGCTTGGGCAAAACGCCCACGATAGTGTACGTCTCGCCGTCGAGTTGAATAGGTTTCGTCACGATGTTCCGGTCACCGCCAAACTCGCTCTGCCAAAGCGTATAGCTGAGCAGGGCGAAGTGAGAATGGCCGGGCTGGTCCTCCTCGACGTTGAAGCTGCGGCCGAGGAACGGTGAGATTCCCAGCATCGGAAGCACGCTCGCCGTGGCATTGGCTTCGGAAACTTGGACAGGAGGTCCATCCGTGCGAGTCAGGTTAGCTCTGCCGCCCAGTGAATACGCGGCGATCTGCGAGAACGAGTCGGTGTGATCGAGCAGATCCCAATATTCCGGCTCGGAGATCCAGTTCTGCGGAATGCCGTCCTTTTCGAATCTGCCCCAGATGTTGACGAGAGATGTTGAATCCTTGTACGCGAGCGGCCGCAGGATAACGGCGTTCACGACGCTGAAGATCGCCGTGTTCGCGCCGATGCCCAGGGCGAGAGTAAGCACGGCAACGATCGTGAAGCCCGGCGACTTCGCGAGCATGCGCAGTCCGTAGCGCAAGTCCTGCCGAAGCATTTGCATGGGTACACCCCTTGAAGTCTGCAGGGGTAAGCGCAGGTATCCTTCCGAACGTCATCTTTGTTAAGTCCCTGTTTTGGCTGAGCTTATCAGCCTCTCGACGGTGGGTGTGATTCCGGAATTGCCCGTTGGCGGGAAAAAGCTGTCGCGGACCGGACACGGGACAACAGTTGTCCTCGGGTCGGATTTCCGGGCGGTCACATGGACGTGTAGTCGGATAATCGGAACTTGCTCCCCCGAGCCGAAGGCAATTGTCCGGTTTCCGCTGCCAGTTCAGACGGTCGATGCAACACCACTAATCAGTTGAGCTACCATTACTTCCCCTGAAGAACGGATGTGTTTGGCTGTCCTCGGTCGAAACCTAGCCAGGGCAACGCTCATGCTGATCTAACCTAGCCAGCGTTTTTAGCTTTTGTTTTCAATGCAAAGGCGGGTTTGAGCTGAGTGTTGCGTCGACCCATTGAGACCGCCGCGTTAATCAGGAGTTTGCCGGGCTGCAGGCAGCCAATCTGGATGACTTCCGGTTTGCCGACGATCCGCCCCGAGAATCTCGCCTTTCGCGTCCCACAACGCCGTTTGTAGAGACCGGAATCACGACCCCTGATCACCTTGACAGACGCAGCTAACCATTCCACACTGGCATAGTCTACCTATGTCACGGGGGTTGATGATTTGAATCGAGACGAGATTCCTCCTGGAACGCTCTATCTGCTGATCTTGAAAACTCTGGCGCGCTCCGGCGAGATGCATGGATATGAAATCGCCAATTCCATTCACCGGATGTCGGATGACGTTCTTCAAGTCGAAGAAGGCTCGTTGTACCCGGCGTTGCAGCGGATGCTCATCAAGGGATGGGTGACCGCGACATGGGGCACGACGGCTGGCAACCGCCGCGCTCGCTACTACCAGCTGACCGCAGCAGGCCGCAAACAACTAGCTGTCGAGATGTCGCAGTTCGAACGCGTCATCGGGGCGATCACGCGTGTGATTGAGGCGGTCTGAAAGGAACTCCGGTATGAACTGGCTCCGCGAACTCGCAAGGCGGCTCAGGATGTTGGTGCATCGGCGCCAATTCGACGCGGACCTCGAAGAGGAGATGCGCCTGCACCTGGAGTTGCGCCAACAGGAACATCTCGAGTCGGGCATGACCGTAGACGATGCTCGGGCCGCCGCCCGGCGCCGGTTCGGCAACGTAATCTCGCTGCGAGAAAAGAGTCATATCGCGTGGGGCTGGGAATGGTTCGAGCACTTCGTGCAGGACGTTCGCTATAGCCTGCGCATGCTCCGCAAAAATCCCGGTTTCACTGCTGTTGCCATTCTCACTCTCGCTCTCGGCATCGGCGCCAACACCGCTATTTTCTCACTCGTGGATGCTGTATTGCTGCAACAGCTTCCATTGCCTGAGCCAAACCGCGTCTTAGTTCTTAACCGGTGGGGAGGCTCCTCGATTCCTTATCCTGAATTTCTGGACTTGCAAACTCAGCACCGGTCCTTCGAACTCCTCGCTCTGCACCGCCGCGATACTATGAATCTGACCGGCGCGGGTGAGCCAGAGCGCGTCGTCGTCCGCATGGTCTCTCCCGATTTCTTCCCCATCGTTGGACTCCAGCCCATCCTCGGCCGCACCTTCACCAAAGACGAAGACCGCTTGGGCGCTACGCCCGTCGTTGTACTCAGCGAAGGCCTGTGGCGCGGAAAGTTCAGCGCCGACCCGAAACTCGTCGGCTCCAGTGTGAATGTGGCAGGGCAATCCTACACCGTTATCGGGATCGTTCCTCCCTTGCCGAAACTCTTCGCGCAATCCGACATCTTCTATCCTATCGGTCAGTGGAGTGAACCAGCGTTCCACGAACGCGGCAAAGGATTCGGCGCCGTCGGTCTGGCTCGCCTGAAGTCCGGCGTGACTCTTGTCCAAGCCCGTTCCGATTTGAGCCGCATTGCCGCCAACCTCGCTTCGGCTTACCCTAAGGAAGACGCGCAATTGACCTTAACAGCTCTTCCTTTCCGTGCCGCCAATCTCGGCGATAATCTCCCGCGCATATTACTACTCCTCTCCGGCGCCGTCGGATTTGTCCTCTTGATCGCATGCACCAATGTTGCTAACTTGCTCCTCGCGCGCTCGACCAGCAGACAGCGCGAGCTTGCCGCTCGCATCGCCTTGGGCGCAACCCGCAAGCGCATCGTGCTTCAATTGCTTACCGAGACTTTTCTTCTGAGCACTCTGGGCGGCGGTCTCGGCTTTGGCCTTGCCGTATGGGGAACGCGCACGATGATTGTTGCTGCGCCGGCAGGATTGCTGCCAGGAGATGGCGCAGCGGTCGACCTCCGCGTTCTCTTCTTCACCCTTCTTCTTTCCGTCCTCAGCGGCGCGCTATTCGGGCTGATTCCCGCGCTCAAGGTTTCGCGCGTCGATGTACAAGCTACGCTGAAAGAAGGCGGGCGCGGTAGCTCGGGAACGCATCATCGGGCCCAGAACATTTTGGTTGTCTCCGAAATTGCGCTGGCCATGGTTCTGCTCATCGGCGCCGGCCTCCTCATTCGCAGCCTCGCCCGTGTCTGGGCCGTAAATCCAGGATTTGATCCACACAACGCACTCACTTTCAGCATCGCGCTCTCCCCGGATAAAGCCAACAACGCGGTAAAGGCTCGTCTGATGTACGTCCAGTTGATGAACCGCCTTCGATCGTTGCCCGGCGTGGATTCGGCATCAGTCGTTTTGGGAAACCTGCCGCTCACGGGCGTATCGGACTTCTGGTTCTATCGAGAAGATCGTCCAAAACCGGACAAGGACTCGGACATGCCCGACGCGCTTTGGTACGCTGTCGGACCGGACTATCTTCGTGCCATGCGCATCCCCCTCCTGCGCGGACGCTTTATCGCAGCGCAAGACACCGAAGGCGCGCCAGCCGTCGTCGTCATCGACGAAAGAATGGCCCGCAAGCTGTTCCCCGGCGAAGACCCTCTCGGCAAGACTCTTCACCTCTTATTCTTCGACGAGAATGTCCAAATCGTTGGTGTCGCCGGAACCGTCAAGCACTTTGGTCTCGACGTTCCTCCAGACGCCAACTCTCAATTCCAGCTCTATATTGCCTTCCGCCAGATCCCCGATCGCCTTGTTCCCTTACTGACCAAGAATTCCGCTGTTGTTGCGCGCACCTCCGCTTCCGACCGCGCCACGTTTTACGCGATGCACCAGCTGGTGCGAGCCGTGGACGACCAGCAAGTCATGTACGGCGAGGGAACGATGGACCAGCTCCTCGACGGCTCGCTTGCCTTTCGCCGTTTCTCGATGCTGCTTCTCGGAGTCTTCGCGGGGCTTGCGCTGCTCCTGGCTAGCATCGGCATTTATGGGGTCATCTCGCATCTCGTTGGCCAGCGCACCCACGAAATCGGAGTGCGCATGGCGCTGGGCGCACAGCGTGGCGACGTTCTGTGGCTTATCCTGGGCCGCGGGGTGTGCCTCGATCTCCTCGGCGTCGCGCTCGGCATCGCCGCCGCGCTGCCTCTCATGCGCTTGCTCGGCAACCAGCTGTTCGAAGTCACGCCCGCCGATCCGGTTACGTTCGCGGGCGTGGCGCTGTTGCTGACGTGCGTGGCTGTGGTAGCTTGTTATATCCCCGCGCGCCGCGCTATGCGCATCGATCCTATGGTCGCGCTCAGATACGAATAGTTTCTGAGGGCTTGCTCCGCATTGCTCTCCGTTTGATTTGGCAAGTGGACGTGTAGTCGGATAACCGTCCATCAGGCACTGGCTAGGGATAAGACGCTGAATAATTCGTCAAATCACAGAGAATTCGGACAGGCGGGACGAAAGGAGAGAGGCGCTCGGCAACCTCACAAGCGCCTCCTCTACTGCGTCAACGTAAACCGTACCCCACTGGATCACCTCCTTCTCGGCAGGAACGCCGATGTCGACAAGAAATGTCGAGTGGTCCGAGTATAGCGCGGGATCGGGGAGATGTCAGAACAAGGATTTGCTCAAACCCTTGGGTTTGGGGATACAAAAACCAGTTAGGGCGATACCACGATCAGTCCTGCGAATTGACCCAACTGGGAGTGCGCGAGATAGACCGTGCCGTCCTTCGTGACCACTCCATTGCGAGCACCCTCATGTGTAGGTACTTGTGCAACGAGGCTGAGTTTGCCCGCAGCGTCAACTCGGGCGACGGTGAGACGCGCGGCCTTTGCGGCGCCTACATACAGCATGTGAGTGGCAGGCGAGTAGTTGAGATCATCAACGCCGTCGCCGGTATCGATCGACGATAACTTCTCCCCGTTGTGTCCCGCATCCAGAACCTCCGCCCGTGTGCTGCAGGCAACGAACAGGAAGCCGGTGTTTTGATCTATCGATATACCGTGCGGGCCGTCCTCACCGCAGGATGCGGGCCACTTCGCCACGGTCTTGCGCGTCTTAAGATCAATGGCAGTCGTCAGGTCCTTGTCCTCGTAATTCATGTAGAAACGCCCGCGCTTTGCATCGACTGCATACCCTTCGGGCCTACCTTCGAATATCAGTTTTTCTTTCTGATCCAACGTCTGGCTATCCAAGATCCGCACAGAATTGTCGCGCGGCGCGGTGACCCAGACTTCCTTAGAGGGTGCCACATAGACGACGCCGTCAGGGGTGGAATCGATGTGTCCACAAGCCTTGCGTGCAAGGGTCTGTTCATCGACGGCGCAAATGCTGGAGTCAGCTCGGTCGCCGATGTACACAACTCCGTCACCAACCGACACTCCGCTTGGACCCTGAACGCGCTTCCGGCCTCCGAGTTCCACTTCGTTTGTGGCAAAGCCCGGAATCTCCCGAACGGAACCTTTACTTGTATCCACCACATCCACCGAGCCAATGTTTATGGCGGGAACCCAGACATACCCTGTTTTGGGATCGTAGGCGATGTAATCCATTGTGATATTTCCCGTGCCGTGGTCGGGGAGGGCGAGGGGACGAGTCGTATAAGTCGCTTCTGGGTCGCTGCCGGCATACAAGCTAACAGCGATTGCGCCCAAGCTCACTATGACGATTAGCAACACACAAATTCGGTTTTTCATGGCTGGAATAGTAGCACCAGTTTGGGTTGCTGAAACACCATAAGGCCAAACGTGAGTTCCCGGCGCTCCCAAATTGGAGCAGTTGGCATGTGGACGTGTAGTCGGATTACCGGAAACTTGGGATGCCGAGGACCGACTTTCCGGTTTCGGCGGTGGTCTCAATGGGTCGACGCAACATTACCTCAAAGTCCCCGTGCGTGCGTCGACGTAGCTGGATTGGGTCAAGGGCATTGATGCAGACAAGACACTGCCCTGTTTAGGTTCTGATTGAGTACAGCCTTTCAGATCGATTCCCTAGAGGAAGTATTGTCGGATCAACTGAATAGACGGTGTTGCATCGACCGGTTGAGCTGGCAGCGTTAATCAGGCATGGAGAACGGCTCAAGCATGCTGCGTCTCTGAATTTCCCATGTTGCACCAAAGCTGGCACGTAAGCAGTCTGTCTTCGTTGACTTGATGGACGGTCCAACCTAAGATTCCGCCACTGCTTGCCCATGATTGGCCAAACCATTTCGCACTACCGCATCCTTGAAAGGCTCGGTGCGGTGGCATGGACGTTGTGTACAAGGCAGAGGACACACGGCTTCACCGTGCGGTGGGTTTGAAATTTCTGCCTGGGGATATGCTTCACGACTCCGCTGCTCTCGAACGCTTTCAGCGCGAAGCGCAGGCAGCGTCCGCATTGAATCACTCGAACATCTGCACCATTTATGACATCGGGGAGCAGGATGGCCAACAATTTATTGCAATGGAGTTCCTCGACGGACAC
>Ga0185299_10006168_pt1 | contig 12893 bp, 11 predicted proteins | sample PaiPotPPA55metaG_FD_128002 | JGI IMG/M metagenome (GOLD analysis project Ga0185299, IMG submission 128002) | Iron sulfur acid spring bacterial and archeal communities from Banff, Canada, to study Microbial Dark Matter (Phase II) - Paint Pots PPA... ...
TCCCACTCGTCCAACAACGCCTCATCGACATCGAACCCGGCATCCACCTCAACGCTCACGACCACCCAACGAGACTTGGGCCGCAGAGGTCACCACACAAGATCAAGACGAAGCGCTGCTGTAGTACCGGGGGCCGAGATGCCCCCGGCCACTCGACCTTGACTGCGATTTCGGCAAGCAATCCATAATTCGCCACTGTCATTACATCTTTGATGATTCTGTAGGCCGCGTCCACCTGCACGGTGGCCCGTTCGGGTAGCGGGCCCAGTTGGTCAGGGGCGGGGTCGAGTAGCGCTCCAACTGCCCTCTTGGTCACAGGCTCGGGTCACGAGTTTACGCGGTTCTCGAAAGGCGGATGCTTGCGCAGGCGGATACTGAGATCACTCGCATACCAGGAAGATCAAAATGCATCGTCGGCATGTGATGTTCGACACATTCGAATGCTTCGATACTTCTAGACCGGGTTTAAGGAGATTGCTAGATTCAAATTGCTAGATTCAACGTGTCAGATCATGCCGTCTCGGGGATACGAGGGCGGCGTAAATTTCCGAGGAAGGAGTTGAGTGTGGACAGCCAGCGTGAGAACTGCGCGGCCGACATGGCGGACCTGAGTCAGGTGCCAATCGCGTCCCTGGCGGCTACCGATGATCCGGCGGTAGCTCTGATGATCGAGCGGATCGCGCCGCAGGCGGCGGCCGCGCAGCAGCTCAAGGTCGCTCGGTTCGGCTCAGGCCTAGGCCACATCTAAGTTATGAGCGCCAGCACCGGCATTCGACCCTTGGTGCCGATCACCCAGTATGTCCTCAAGGTTCACAGCCGGTGCAAGTTTGCCTGCGACTACTGCTATATGTATGAACATGTAGATCAAAGCTGGCATGGTCGCCCGGCCGTCATGTCCGAAGACACGGTCGGCCGGGTGACCGCGCGCATCGCCGAGCATGCCGCGGCACATCGCATTCCCTTGGTGAGCGTAGGTCTGCACGGTGGAGAGCCCCTGCTGGTCGGCCACGATCGTTTGGCCGCGATGATACGAGAAATCCGTGACTCGCTCGCGGGCGTTTGCGATGTCCACTTGTGGGTCCAGACGAACGGCGTCCTGCTGGACGGCAGGTTCCTTGACTTGTTCCTCGAGCACGGGATCACCGTCGGAGTCTCGCTCGACGGTGATCGGGCGGCCAACGACCGGCATCGCCGATACGCCAACGGCCGCAGCTCATATGCACAGGTCACTCAAGCGCTCACGCTGCTGAACGACCAGCGCTACCGGCGCCTGTACGGCGGCGTGTTGTGCGTTGTGGACATCGCGAACGATCCGATCGCCGTTTACGATGGCCTTACGGCCTTTGAGCCACCGCAGTTGGACCTGCTGCTCCCACATGCGACCTGGGACAACCCGCCACCACGACTCGACGGAGGCGGCACCGAATACGCCGATTGGCTCATAGCGCTCTACGAGCGCTGGTCGCGTGACGGCCGGCCCTTCCCGATACGGATATTCGACGCCATCACCGACACGTCCTGGGGCGGAGCGAGCGGGTCCGAGTCCGTCGGCCTCGCGCAGGTCGATCTGATCGTGGTGGAGACCGACGGGACGCTCGAGCTCGTGGACTCGCTCAAGACCGCTTACGAAGGGGCCCCGTTCACCGGGCTCGATGTCGTGTGCGACTCCTTCGACGACGCAGCGTCTCATCCGGGGGTGACTGCACGCCAATCGGGAATCGCCGGTCTGTGTACGACCTGCCAGGACTGCCCGGTGGTGCAGAGCTGTGGAGGCGGTCTGTATCCACACCGTTACCGTACTGGTTCGGGCTTCGACAATCCATCGGTGTATTGCGACGACCTCAAGAAGCTGATTAACCATATACGCTCCCGGATCGGATGGAAGGGCTTGCCTCTACCCTCCGAAGCGGCGCCGGTGCACATAACAGAGGCTGATTTCAAAGCCCTGTCCGCCGGGTTCGGTGACGCGAGTGCAATCGTCGGCCTGACAGTTGGACAAAAGAGTCTTCGCCGGGCGCTGGTCGCAACCGTGCACCGTAACCTCGGGTCGGTCAGCCACCGCGCCGCGTGGGACCTGATCAGCGAGTTGGACCGCAATCATCCCGCCGCACTGGCCGACGTTTTGGCTCATCCGTATGTGCGCGCGTGGGCGATGGAATGCCTGACGCAACCCGCCGATCCTGAATCACGCTTCGCCGAACACCGCGAAGCAGCCGGTGCTCCGCTCCTCGCGTCTGTGGCCGCCGCTGCGGCGGTGCGCGCCGGGGTCCGCACCAACCTGCGGATCCCACTTAGCCAAGGCCAGGTCGTACTGCCGACCCTGGGTGTCGCGCTATTCGACGGCGTCGATGCCGATGACGTCCAATTCGAATGCGCGGACGGCAGGTTTTCGCTGCGGGCCGGGGCCCTCGCCTTCGACAGCGGACAGGCTGGTCGTGCTGCGCCCTTTGCGGCAGAGGGGATCTGGAAGCCTATCCGGCACGTGGTCGTCGACGGCCTCCGAGTGTGCTTGGAGGACACCGATCCGCACCGCGATCGCTACGATTCGCCTGTGGCCCCGCGCTTGTCGGATGCAGAGGTCGAGGTCTGGCGCGAAGCCCTCGGCGATGCCTGGAATCTGATCAAAGAAGATTACCCCGCCTATGCGCCCGCGATGGCCGAAGGGTTCAGTACCGTCACACCGCTGAGCGCCGCGCCACGCGACTACGCGATCAGTGCGACGCTCCGTGACGCATTCGGGGCCGTAGGAATCGCACGACCTGAAGACCCTGTGACACTCGCCTTGCTGCTGATCCACGAGTTCCAGCATGCGAAGCTCGGAGCCGTGCTGGACGTGTGCAGCCTCTACGACCGCGCCGATACCCGCATGTATCGAACTGCTTGGCGCGAGGACCGCCGACCTCTCGAAGGGCTGCTGCAGGGCGCCTACGCCCATATCGGTGTCACCGACTTCTGGCGCGTGCGCAGCCGCCGGGTAGACGGTAAGGCGGCCGCTTACGCCGCCGAACAGTTCGCCAAGTGGTATGCGGGCACCGCTCAAGCGATTGATGATCTCCTGCGAAGCGGCTCACTGACCGCGGCGGGCGAGAGCTTCATCAGGGGAATGCGATCGACGCTCGATCAGTGGGCAGGCGCTCTCGACGGCTGCGCCCGTAGTCAGGCGAACGTAGCTTGTCGACCCGAATAATGGGTCCGCCCAGGAAGGTGGTGCCCCGTGGCACTTTGGCGCGGGAAGGTGACCCGAAGACGGTCGGCAACCGCGGGCGAGCGAATGGGCGTGTTCGCGAACGGGCGCTTCAGGCTGCTGTACGCCGCCACCCTGACATCGACGCTGGGCTCCACCTTCTCTCCGATCGCACTGTCCTTCGCGGCGCTCGATCTCACCGGATCGGCTGCGGATCTCGGCTATGTGCTGGCCGCGAGCATGGTCCCCAGGATCCTGCTGCTTCTCGTCGGCGGGACAGTGGCCGATCGGTGGTCACGTAACGCGATCATGGTGGCCTCGAGCCTGACATCGGCGCTGGCTCAGGTACTGACCGTGCTCGCGATGTTGACCGGAGCGGTGCGGTTCTGGGAACTGCTGGCGCTCGCGGCAACCACGAGCGCCGCCGGGGCCTTCTTCGCGCCCGCCGCGCAAGGCGTTATTCCGGAGTTGGTCACACAGGCGTGGGTGCACCAGGCGAACGTGCAGATCCGGATCGCGATGAACGGCTGCCTGCTTGCCGGCCCAGCACTCGCCGGAGTGCTGATCGCCGCCACCAGCCCTGCTTGGGCAATCCTCATCGACGCGGTGAGCTACCTGGCCGCCGCGCCCATGCTGCTCCGACTGCGACTCGCGACGCGTCCGCACCGACCGGACGCAAGTATGCTGCGCCTGCTCCAGGAGGGCTGGCGCGCGTTCTGGTCGCGCTCATGGCTTTGGTCGGTCGTACTTCAAAGCTCATGCATGAACATGGCGTACTTCACCAGCATTCGGCTGTTCGGGCCGCTTGAAGCGCAGCAGCACTACGGTGGGGCCACCGCGTGGGGCCTGGTACTTTCCGCGAACGGAGTGGGCTACATCCTCGGTGGGCTGCTGTCCCTGTGGTTCAAGCCCGGGCGCCTGCTGCTGACCGGAGTCTGCGCCGCGTCCGGTATGGCGCTCCCGGTCGTCGCACTCGCGGTCGTGGCTCCGCTGTGGCTCGTACTCTGCGCCGCAGCGGTCTGCGGTGTGATGTTCGAACTGATGGGGGTGGCCTGGGCGGTGACCATGCAGCAGCATCTGCCCCGAGAGTTGCTCAGCCGCGCCTCAGCGTTCGACATTCTCGGATCAGACCTACTTATGCCCGTCGGCTACCTCACCGGTGGGGTCGTAGCGAGTGCGCTCGGCACTGGAGCCACCTTGTGGCTGTGCGCCGGCTTGATCCTCGCCCCGACCGCACTCGTCCTGTGCAACAAGGAAGTCAGAACGCTCCGGCAGCCCGTCCAGGCGCTACCTCAACCAATATCAGCTACCGCGTGAGGCCGAGCATCCCCGAAGGAAGAAGGAATGGCAGCTACGGATAAAGATTCAGAACCGACCCATATCCGTCACGGCAACGTGCCGCAGACCCTAGAGCTACTGGCAGCCTACTTCGACCTGGCCTCTGATTCCGGCCCCATTCACGCCCGTACAGTGGCTGACACCGGCCGAAGGTTTCTAGCTCGAGAACCGATCCCGCTTTACCAAGTCCTTCCCGCCGCACAGTTGCGCGCCTGCATTTCCCGCGACTGCCCGCAAGCACCGCGCATCAGCGACCCGCGCGAATTGGCCCAAGGCACCCGTACTCCACCCTGGGACTACCTGTGCGCACAGCTCGATGAATGGGACGACCTCGATCCACTCGCCCAGCTCGAGGTGGCGCAGGTACTATACAGGCTGGGCTTCTGGGCGGTCATCATCAGCATCGTCCCGGTTGGCCACCAGCCTGAACCCACTCTAAATGGCGCGCGTCTGGCGTTGCTCTGCTACGCCGCAGCGGACTTAACCGGCGAGAAGGATCCCGGCATCCAGGCCGGCACGCGCGAGCTCCTGGCAATAGTCGCGACTAACGTGGACATGCCACCCGACGCCAGGCTGCGCGCGGCTACCAACCTCGTCGTGCACCATGCCAGGGGCGATCACTCCATCTCCGCCATGCAGCGTTGGCACGGTGTCGCGCAGCGCATACTCGCCGATCATCACAGCAAGGCGCTGGATCCCGTCCTGCTGAGCACTTATTGGCGCGGCGTAAGCTTCGTCCCGTACGTGCAAGGTGATCGCAGTGAAACGATCTTTATGCTCGATGAAGCCGAACGGCTGGCGCACGAGGCACTGGCCACCGAGAAACCTGAGGACGGCCTTCTAGCCACCGAGGTTCTCTACCCTCTCCTGGAGACCCGCGGTCGAACTTGCGCGGAATATCGTGACTTCGACGGAGCCGAGCACTACTACCGCGCACTCGTCGTTCACGACCCGCTCGCTTGTCTCACCCACTTCCGCCTGGCTGAATTTTTGCTCCACCAGGGCCGCTTCAAGGAATCCGTACCCGAGTATCGCCGCGCCGCCGATCTCGGCGCTCCCATCACGGATATCGCACAAGCCCGTCTTGAAGCGCTCGCGCAAAACGGCTTCAGCGAATGACCTCGGGGGACTGTACAGGGCTCGCCCTAGTTCTGGGGCGAGCCGCCGGTTGGTCAGTGCCAACTGTTTGCGACAGTGATGGGCTGGGTCGTGAGCCAGTCGCGCAGTTCGGTTGCGCGATCTTGGCCGATGCCGAGATCTCGTTTTAGGGCCCGCAGTGTGGCTGGCTTACCGGTGCTGGCGATGGTGGACTGATTCAGGTGGAGCGCGGTGTCGCGCAGTTCTACGAGAGTGCGGCAGAGGTGGGGGTTCTGCGGTGCGCGGGTACGGCGGGGCGGAGGCGGGAGGAGGTGCTCGGGTACGGGTGTACCTGTCGTGTGACCTGTGTTGATGACGTGCTGCGAGTGTGTTTTGGGTGCACCGAGTGCGCTGAGAAGTGCGATGCGCAGGACCGCTTCGGCGCCGGGGTGCGGGGTGGTTTGATCCAGGCCGGTCGCTTCGACGAGCGTTCTGGGGTCGAGTGCGCCGCTTTTGAGTTGGCGGGCTACGAGGGATCGCGCGATCTTCGTTCGACCTTTGTCGCCCTTGGTGGACGGGAGCGCGATGTTCAGTGCCTGCAACGCGGTCATCTGGCGCTCGCGTGCGACGCGTTGAGCGCTGTGCGAGTTCTGCCGGGCGACCCACGGCGCGAGCTGTAAGGACTCGATCGGCGCCGTGACCCACAGCCGCACAGGAATGCGCTCCGGGGCGTCCTTTGTGGTGTGGGCGTGGCCGAGTTCTTTGCGGGCGCGTAGCTCGACGAGAGCGGCGAACAGGGCCGGGGGAACGGCGTGGAACAGCGCCGCCCGCCAGTCCGTGGCCGCCATCACGTTGAGCGCCACTGTGGTCGCGATCAGGGCCGTGCGCCGGTAAGCGGAAGCCGTGCTCGGGCCGGTTGGAGCGCGCCGAGATCAGGTAGTACTCGCTGGCGGTGTATACGCCCGCGTCGAGGAGTACGGGGAACGCCGAACTGCTGGCGTCGCCGAAGATTCCGACGGCCTCCGGCGTACGGAGGCGTACGACAGCCATGCGGAGACCCCGGCGAGCAGGACCAGGCCGATGCCCGCGCCTTTCGCCTTGCCCCTTATCAGCCTGCCCCGCCTTGAGCTTCGGGCTTCGAGGGCGTTGCGGGCTGAGGCTCGCTTTCCTCTTCGTCTCGGAAGACGCAGGTGCGCACCATGAGTGCGGTGCGGGGGACGTGGGTGGTGCCCTCGGGCTTGCCGATACGGCCGTGCACCGAGTAGAGCACCCTGCCAGTCAGGTGCCAGGCCCGCACGGTCGTACCGAGCACGGCGGCGAACGCGGAGAGCACGGCCTGCGACTGCGGCTCGCTGTTCGGCAGGTCCGCGCAGACCTTCCGGGTGGCGCTGAGTTCCCAGTTGAGCGGCGGCAGTGGCTTCGTAGAGGTCGAGCCGTGCTTGGTCTCGAATTCGGTCAGGTCCTCGAGGGTCTGGAGCCGCCAGCGCCAGAGGTCGAGGTCGTAGTCCTTCCACGGCGGCTTGGTGGCGGCGGACTTCTTCCGGCTCATCGGGCTCCTCCTGCGCGGGCACGACGCGGCCGTCCTGCAGCGGGGCGATGGTGTCTCTCGGCGCGTTGATGATCAGGGAGAACGGTCCGAGTCCGGACCGGGTCTCGCGGCACGAGTCGAACTCGACGACATCGACTCCGAGGAGGTCGGCAGCCTGGCGGATGGTGGTGAAGCGGTCCTTCTCGGTCGGGTACTCGGAGGTGGTGAGGTAGGCGGCGACATAGCCTGCGGTCGGGACGGGCAGCTTCGGGTGGGTCTCGATGAGGTCCGCGATCTGCCGGAGCGCGGAGACAGCCTGCGCGCGCAGGTCAGGGGTAGTCTGGGCCATGATTCGGCCTTCCTTGAACAGGGGGTCTGGTCGGGTCACAGCCCTGCCGGTGTTCGCGCACCGGCAGGGCGCCTTAGTCCTCGACTGGCCTGGCCGTTTGCAGGTCCCGTTGTCACAGCCGATGTCACGAACCGTGTGGACAGGCTCGGATTCGGGGATACTGGGCGGACCGGCCGTAGGACTGTGACCTGCGGGGGAAGACCCTGGAGCACTCAGAAGACGATCAGTATGCCGCTGGCAGACAAAAGGTCAGGGGTTCGAATCCCCTTGGCTCCACTATTTGTCCCTTGCTTGAACCCCTAGCTGCGAGGGCGAAGCGGGTCCGAGTGAGGGATGTGCGCTGGCCCGATGAGTGGCAGTGTTCGTGTCCTCCGGATCGGGAAGGACGTACTCGCGGCTGGCCGAGCGTGGGCAGGGGAGAGCGGCCGGTGACGAGCCGGCGGGGCGGAGGTTGGGTGTGAGTGCTGCGGATCTGGATCCTGTGGCGTGGACGATGCGGCGGTACGAGGGGGCGCCGCTGCGGATGACGTTTTCTGCGGCGGGCCGGGCGGATGCGCTGCTGTGGCAGGACCGGTTGCGGGCGAAGTTGGTCGAGCTGATCGGCGGGTTGCCGCAGGAGCGGGTGGCATTGGACGTAAGGCGGCTGGAGGTTCGGGAGTATCCGGCGTACGTGCGGGAGAAGATCACGTTCGTCAGTCGGCCCGGGGTTTCCGTGCTCGGCTACGTGTTGACGCCCAAGAGGGCCACTGGGCCGGTGGCGACCGTCGTGTGCGTGCCTGGTCACGGGCGCGGGGTGGACGACATTGTGGGGATCGGGGTGGACGGCGAGGATTGCATGGGCGGGGATGGGTATCAGCATGATTTCGCGATTCAGGCGGTCGAGCGTGGGCTGGCTGTGGTGGCGATTGAGCCGATGGGGTTCGGGCATCGGCGTGATTCGGTGACACGGCAACGCGGCCTGCAGACGGCGTGTCAGCCCGTTGCCGGCGCCGCGCTGCTGCTTGGCGAGACGATGATCGGCTGGCGCGTGTGGGACGTGATGCGTGCCGTCGACTACATCGAGACGCGCCCGGACCTCGACGCACGCCGCGTCGGCTGCGTGGGTATCTCGGGCGGCGGCACGTGTGCGCTGTTCTCAGCTGCGTTGGATCGCCGGGTTCGCTGCGCGTACGTCAGCGGCTACCTCAGCACGTTTCGTGCGAGCATCATGAGCCTGTCGCACTGCATCGACAACTACATCCCCGGGATCCTGAACTGGGCGGAGATGTACGACGTGGCCGGCCTGATCGCACCGCGCCCGCTGTTCTCCGAGGCCGGCGAGCACGATCCGATCTTTCCCGTCGCCGCCTCGCAGGAGAGCTTTCGCCGGGTCAAGCACATCTACACGGTCATGGGCGCCGGGGAGTACGCGCAGCAGGAGGTCTTCGACGGCGGCCACCGGTTCCACGGCGAGCGCGGCTGGCCGTTTATCGTCTCCGCACTGAACGGTCCGGCACGGTAATATTCGCGCCGGTCCCTGGCGATGGTCCGGGTCCGCGGTGCCGCGACGGGGTGAAGTTAGCGGTCCGCATCAATCCTTCGACCGCTTGGAGGCCGAACGGCCATGGCCAGGAGATCCACCATACGATCCGGTACCACCAAGAGCCTGATTTACTCGGTGCTCTGCGTGCTGTTCGGCGTGTTCCTTCTCGTCTTCGGCGTGTCAACGTGGAAGAGCCCTGCTGATTGCGGCGGCCAGACGATGCAGCAGGGTGACACGTGCGAGGTCACGAACGACGGCTCCACGACCGACAACGGCCTGTCGCAGCAGGAGTCCGCCAACCACACCGAGGCCATCACCATGTTCGTCCTCGGCCCGCTGATGATCATCGGTGGCGGGTTCTGGCTCAGCAGCGAGATCCGCATCCGCAAGCGGCGCGGCGCCGCCACGAATGGCACGAACGGCGCGATGGCGTTCGCTGGAGCGGGACCCTTCCCCGGGCAGGGTCAGTTTCCGCAGCAACAGCAGCAGCAGATGTACAACCCGGGGCAGGCGATGGGGCAGAATCCGTACGCCGCGCCCGGCCAGCAGCAGTACGGCGCTCAGCAGCAGTACGGTGCAGCCAAGCCCTACGGGTACCCGCCGCAGCAACAACAGTACGGCGCACCTCAGCCCCAGCCTCAACCGCAGGCCTACGGTGCACAGCCGCAGCAAGCCTGGCCGGGACAGCAGGGCCAGCAGCCGCAACAGCCGCAGCAAAGCTGGCCGGGACAGCAGCCGCAGCAGGGACAACAGGGACAACAGCCGCAGCAAGGCGGCTGGAACGGAAACTGATTCCGCCGCTCGGCGGCATCGCGGGAACTACGGGCGTAAGGCGGTCGTTCCTCCGGCATGGTTGTCTGGGTCGTCAGCTTGCCTGCGCTCGTCGTGCTCCTCTGCTTGCTCGCGCTGGTCGATCAGCTCTTGCTGTGGCTCGGGAAGGCGAGATTCCTGCCCTGGCGGCGCAAGACGGGCGACCGGCGGGTCTCAGCGACCGGCTTCGAGGTACTGCACGCCCACCTGTCCGTCGGCAAGGCCCAAGAGCTTAAGCAGCGCAGCACCACACTCGTGTTGCGCGACGACGAGCAGGCCGGCGGACGTCCGCACTCCGCCGTCGACCTCGATGCCGGCACAGCGGTGATCCGACCAAGGCCGTGAACGTTCGGCTCAGCGGGGACGTGGGAACTTCTACCGCCCGTAGGAGATGATGAGACCGCAGGGTAGCCTGGAGGACATGCGACTCTCCCGACGTGCCTCCTGGCTCCTGATCGCGTTCGCCATCTGGTCATGGATCATCTGGGTGACATTGATTAAGAACATCAACGCCGACCCTCGTGCGTGGAACGGCAACTCGCCGACCGGCTTCTTGATGATTCACGTCTGCCTGGCGATCGTCTCGCTGGTGATGGGCACGGCCATCGGCCGGCTCGGCTGGAAGGGGCTCAAGGCCTCGAAGGCGGCGGTGGCGGAGGCGGAGCGGGAGCGGACCGCGGTGGGGGCTTCCTCGATCAGCGAATGAGAGCGGGCCCGGACGCGGTTGCGTCCGGGCCCGTCTCCGCTGCGGGAAACCATCGAGGAATCGTCAGACCCGCCGCGTGATCAGGGCGCGCTTGACCTCGGCGATGGCCTGGGTGATCTGGATGCCGCGGGGGCACGCCTCGGTGCAGTTGAAGGTCGTGCGGCAGCGCCAGACGCCCTCGCGCTCGTTGAGGATCTCCAGGCGCTCCTCGGCCGCGTCGTCGCGCGAGTCGAAGATGAAGCGGTGGGCGTTGACGATGGCGGCCGGGCCGAAGTACTGGCCGTCGGTCCAGAAGACCGGGCAGGACGTCGTGCACGCGGCGCACAGGATGCACTTGGTGGTGTCGTCGAAGCGGTCGCGGTCCTTCTGGGACTGCAGGCGCTCCTTCGTCGGCTCGTTGCCGTGCGCGATCAGGAACGGCTTGACGTCCCGGTACGCCTGCAGGAACGGGTCCATGTCCACGACCAGGTCCTTGACGACCGGCAGGCCCTGGATCGGCTCGACCGTGATCGGCTTCTCCGGGTTCAGGTCCTTCACCAGGCTCTTGCACGCCAGCCGGTTACGGCCGTTGATGCGCATCGCGTCGGAGCCGCAGACGCCGTGGGCGCAGGACCTACGGAACGTCAGACTGCCGTCCTGCTCCCACTTGATCTCGTGCAGCGCGTCCAGGATGCGCCAGGTCGGCAGCGCCTGGACCTGCCACTCGTCCCAGCGCGTCTCCTCGGTCTCCGGGTTGTACCGCTTGACCTGGACCGTGATGGTCATGAACTGGGGGTCGGAAGTTGCGGCCGGCATGTCAGTACTTCCTCACCATCGGCTGGTAACGCGTCACCACGACCGGCTTCCAGTCCAGACGGATGTCGTAGCCTCCGTCGTCGGCGGCCTCGCGGTACGCCATCGTGTGCTTCATGAAGTTCTCGTCGTCGCGGTCCTGGAAGTCCTCGCGGGCGTGGCCGCCGCGCGACTCCTTGCGGTTCAGCGCGCCCACGACCAGCACCTCGGCGAGGTCGAGCAGGAAGCCGAGCTCGACGGCCTCGAGCAGGTCGGTGTTGAACCGCTTGCCCTTGTCCTGGACCGCGACGTCCCTGTACCGCTTCTGCAGCGCCTTGAGGTCGTCGTACGCCTGCTTGAGCGTCTGCTCGTTGCGGTAGACGCCCGCGTTGTCGTCCATGGTCCGCTGCAGTTCGGTGCGGATCTTCGCGACCTTCTCGGTGCCCGCGGACGAGCGCAGGCCCTCGAGCAGCGCCAGGACGCCGTCGGCCGCGTCCTCGGCCAGGTCCTCGAGCGGCGCGTCCTTGACGAACTCGGCGGCGGCCAGGCCCGCGCGGCGGCCGAAGACGTTGATGTCGAGCAGCGAGTTGGTGCCGAGGCGGTTCGAGCCGTGCACGGACACGCAGGCCACCTCGCCCGCCGCGTACAGGCCGGGGACGACGGTGCGGTTGTCCGAGAGCACCTCGGCCTGCACGTTCGTCGGCACGCCGCCCATCGCGTAGTGCGCGGTCGGGTAGACCGGGACCAGCTCCGTGGTCGGCTCGACACCGAGGTACGTGCGCGCGAACTCGGTGATGTCCGGGAGCTTCTCCTCGATCTGCTCGGCCGGAAGGTGCGTCAGGTCCAGGTACACGTAGTCCTTGTGCGGACCCGCGCCGCGGCCCTCGCGCACCTCGAGCACCATCGAGCGGGCCACAATGTCACGCGGCGCCAGGTCCTTGATGGTCGGGGCGTAGCGCTCCATGAACCGCTCGCCCTCGGCGTTGCGCAGGATGCCGCCCTCGCCGCGCGCGCCCTCGGTCAGCAGGATGCCGAGGCCCGCGAGGCCGGTCGGGTGGAACTGGTAGAACTCCATGTCCTCCAGCGGCAGGCCCTTGCGCCAGATGATGCCCATGCCGTCGCCGGTCAGGGTGTGCGCGTTGGACGTGGTCTTGAAGACCTTGCCGAAGCCGCCGGTGGCGAAGATGACCGCCTTGGCGCGGAAGATGTGGATCTCGCCGGTGGCCAGTTCGTACGCGACGACGCCCGCGGTTCGCTTGACCCCGTTCTCGTCGGGCTCGCTGAGCAGCAGGTCGAGGACGTAGAACTCGTTGTAGAACTCGATGCCCTCCTTGACGCAGTTCTGGTACAGGGTCTGGAGGATCATGTGTCCGGTGCGGTCCGCGGCGTAGCAGGAGCGGCGTACGGCCGCCTTGCCGTGGTCGCGCGTGTGCCCGCCGAAGCGCCGCTGGTCGATCCGGCCCTCGGGGGTGCGGGAGAACGGCAGGCCCATCTTCTCCAGGTCGAGGACCGCGTCGATGGCCTCCTTGCACATGATCTCGGCGGCGTCCTGGTCGGTCAGGTAGTCGCCGCCCTTGACCGTGTCGAAGGTGTGCCACTCCCAGTTGT
>Ga0185299_10006169_pt1 | contig 12892 bp, 11 predicted proteins | sample PaiPotPPA55metaG_FD_128002 | JGI IMG/M metagenome (GOLD analysis project Ga0185299, IMG submission 128002) | Iron sulfur acid spring bacterial and archeal communities from Banff, Canada, to study Microbial Dark Matter (Phase II) - Paint Pots PPA... ...
CATCGCGTGACCGCGCAGCGAATCGTGTTCGCGACTGGATACGAGGCTCTACCCTATGTCGGCGGCCCATCGTTCGGCGGGACGTTGGCCGACATCCGAACGACGTATGCATTCGCCAGCGAGCCGGTCGGCACGCAAGTGCTCGAGAAAATTGGCCGATGGAGGGACAGGTGTCTGATTTGGGAGACCGCGCGCCCGTACCTCTATGTCCGCACCACGCCGGATGGCCGCGTATTGGTCGGGGGTGAGGATGACGATGCAACCGATCGGGATGTGCAGCTCGCGCGAATCCCGGGCAAGATCGCGCACCTTACAGCACGCTTCACGCAGCTCTTCCCTGATGTCAAATTCGAGGTGCATAGCGCGTGGGCGGGAATATTCGAGAGCTCGCACGATGGACTTCCGTTCATCGGCTCTCACCCGGACTACCCACGTGCATGTTTTGCTCTGGGATACGGCGGCAATGGCATTACGTTCGCCGTCATGGCGGCTGACATACTCAGGGACGTCCTTGCTGGACGGGGCAACCCCGACGCCGCTCTCTTTGGATTCAATCGCTGAGCCGCGCGCGCGACGCCTTTGAAGCTCGGCGACTTACGCGGTGCGTAAAGCGTCGCGCAGTGCCTGGATCCGATTATCGAGCGCCGGATTTCCTCGACGAGCGGCAGCAATGCGGGCAAGACTATTGATCACGGTCGTGTGATCGCGTCCGCCGAAGGCCTCGCCAGTGCTGCTCAACGTCATGCCTAGCATCTCCCGGCAAAGAAGCATCGCTACCTGACGCGGCTCGAGCAGCTCACGCGACCGGCGCTTGGATATCAAGGCCTCGGGGGTGACTCCCCACTCCGTGGCGACAAGATCCTGCACGCGCGCCGCACCGTGACGCGCTCGGCGAGCCGCTTCGGCGTTGATCTGCAGCGCCTCTCGCGCGAGCGACGGCGTCACGGGCCGTCCCCGCAACCGAGCGTAGGCTAGTAAGCGAATCAACGCTCCCTCGAGCGCGCGCACGTTGTCTCGCACGGCATCGGCGACGAGAGCGATCACGTCCTCCGCTATTGTGTCGGCAAGTCCCTCGGCGAGCACCTTCGACCGCAGTATTGCCGCTCGATGCTCCGCGTCGGGTAGCGAGATGTCGGCCACCTTGCCGAGGCGGAACTGTCCCGCGAGCATCTCCAACCCGCCGACGGATTCTGGGGGCCTGTCGCTGGCCACCACTATCTGCACGCCAGCCTCATAGCGCGCCGCGAACAGCTCGGCAAAAGCATCCCGTGCTCCCAGCCGGGCATCAAGAAAGTGGACGTCGTCTACCAGCAGGACCTCCGCGCGGCGGTAGTGATCGCGAAATGCATCGAACCCCCCTGCTTGCACCGAGGCCGAAAGCTCCACGGCGAATTGCTCGGCGGTCAGGTAAGAGATCCGCGCTACCGGATTCCGCTCCAGCGCCGCGTGGGCGACGGCCTGCATCAGGTGCGTCTTTCCGAGCCCGGAATTCCCATATACAAAGAGCGGGTTGTAGGCGCGCCCGGGCATCGACGCGACCGCCGACGCAATCGCGGTTGCGTCCTCATTGGACCGCCCGATCACGAAGCTGGCAAACGTGTAACGCGGGTTGAGCGCGCCGGCCACTGAGCCCCCGAAATTGGACTAGTAAGATATCACAAAATGTGCACAACTTGTGGATATCCACAGCGGTCTTGCGCTTGCTCCACTGGATGTTTGATGGCTTCCATCTGGAATGGCTCGATTTCGTTTGGACTGGTGAACATTCCCGTCCGGCTGCATCCCGCGGTTCGGCCCGGGGAAGGCGAGATCCACTTCCGCCAGCTGCACCGTCAGGATTTGGCGCCTATTCGCCACGAGCGCGTGTGCACGGCCGACGGCAAGGAGGTGCCGTGGTCGGAGATCGTTAAAGGCTACGAGTACGCGAAAGGGAAGTACGTCGCGCTGACGGATGCGGAGGTGAAAGCGGCCGCGATAGAGACGTCAGAGTCGATAGAGATGCTGGACTTCGTGAAGGAGCAGGAGATCGACCCCCGCTTTTTCGACACACCGTACTACGTCGTGCCGGCGAAGGGCGGCGAAAAAGCGTATGCTCTTTTCCGTGAAGCGCTCCGCGCGACCGGGATGGTGGGGATCGGCAAATTCACGCTGCGACAAAAGCAGCAGCTGGCGAGCGTGAAGGCGGTGGGCGACGCGCTAGTTCTCGAGGTGATGCGATTTGCCGACCACCTGGTCGACCCGTCGGAGTACTCCTTTCCGGGCGAAGACGGCGTGCGCCAGCAGGAGCTCGCCATGGCGGAGCAGCTAATTCAGAACCTCTCCACGGCGTTCGACCCGAGCAAGTACACTGATGACTACCGCGCCAAGCTCATGCGCGTCATTCGGGCGAAGCTCAAAGGCAAGAAAATCGAAGTACCGGAAACCCGCCCGGCCGCCGACACGAAGGTGCTGGACCTGATGTCGAAGCTGCGGGCCAGTCTGGAAAACGGGAAAGGCGCCGGCGAGGCCGGCAACCGGAAGCGCGCGACCCGTGCCAAGTCTCGCAACGGCACGCCGCGCGCCGCACGCAAGCGTAAATCGGCGTAGATCCGTTCTACGCTAAGCTGCCCCAGCGATGTAGCGCGCGAATCGTCCGCAGCGCGTGCAGCGCAATGTTACGTGTGACTTGGGCGGCGGAGGCACGCGAGTGGGATCACGCTCGATGGGACCCGAACACGACGGACAGCTGAGGGCCGATCCCGTGCGGTCGCTCGCGATCAGATGCAGGGCTTGCGCCGGGTTATAAGTATTTGGACGTGGCTTGCGCATATGAACCTCCAGACCTCCACAAAAAGCTCCCGGCCGCGTCAAAGCTCACGCGCCGGACGAGACTAGTAACCTTTGAAACCAGCGACGACGGTTACGCGAATGGGCGCATAGCGGCGTCTACAAGTAATACCGGTGACGATCAAATTCGTTCCGCGAGATAGACCCCCCGAAAGCCGCAACGCGTTACCGGACGCAGACAAAAGTCCGTGGCCCAACGCGGCTGTCGGGAAGGGGCCGTGAGTCTAGCGCTGCGCCGCCGCGATCTGCTGGGCTTCCACGAAGAGGTCGCGCTGGGATTGGCCGCGGCTCATCAGGTCTATGGCGTGCTTGAGCTGCACGTCGTCCTCGAGATCGCGACGTTTGGCCGTCGAATCGCCAAATGCAACGCGCGACACGCGCGCCGCGATCAAACGGTCAACGTACGGCGTCAGTGAATCATACTGCGCCCGGGGCACCTGCACATCAGCGCTCTGAAGCCGGGTGTACAGCTCATCCCGCCACGCCTGCTGCACCGTAAAATCGGGTTTCACCTTTCCTTTGAGATCCAGCGCCACGTTGGACAGGGCCTGAATCACTTGCTGCGTCTTGGGCGCGAGCTCCTTGTTGAAATTCTGCTCCTGCGTCGTGAGAGTGTCGGGCTTGACCACGACGTCGGGTGTGATGGCTCCGCCGCCGTAGACGATGCGCCCGGCATCGGACTTGTACGCCGGTCGTGCCTTTCGACTCGAGTCGGTTTCCAGCGAATCGGGATGAACTTCAACGAATTCGCCGTCGGACAGCAGTCTGCGCTCCTTCTGAATGGAGCGCCCGCTCGGCGTATACCACTTGGCCGTGGTCATCTTGAGAGCGTAGCCGCCGTCGAGTGGGAAGAGAGTCTGCACTAGTCCTTTGCCGAACGAAGTCGTCCCCACGAGCAGCGCCCGGTCGTGGTCCTGCAGGGCACCAGCCACGATCTCCGAGGCCGACGCGCTAAGCCCATCGATCAGAACCACGAGTGGAATGGTCGGAAGCACGGCGTGTTCCTTCGCGACGTACACCTGTGGTGCGGCGTTGCGGCCGCGAACGCTCACGATCTCCTGGCCTTCGTGGAGGAAAAGATTGGTAACTGCCAGAGCCTGATCCAGAATCCCGCCGGGATCGCCCCGTAAGTCGAGGATCACGCCTCGCGCGCCTTCGCGGGTGACGAGCCGGTGCAGCGCTGCCTCCAGGTCGTCACTGGCGCTCTCGTTGAACTGTTGCAGAGGGATGTAGGCGATCTTATCCTCGAGCATGATCGCGTACGGCACGGCCGGCACATGGATCACGGCGCGCGTGAAATGCAGCGTGATGGGATCGGCGATCCCGGGACGGGCGAACCTGACCACGACCTTGGTCCCAGGCGTGCCGATCAGATAGTCGGAAACCTGCGTGACCTTCCAACCGCGTGTGACCGCGGTGTCGATGCCAACGATGCGGTCTCCCTCGATCACACCCGCGTCGTCCGCCGGCGTGTGAGGGAAGACCCGATTCACGACGATGCTGCCGCCGATGTCCTGGATCTCCATTCCGATTCCGCCGTACCGGCCGCCCGTGCGCCGCGAGAAATCCGTCAGCCGCTTAGGAGGCAGCAGCTCGGTATACGGGTCGTTCAGCTCGTGAACCAGACCCTCTGCTGCCTTCTCGTACAGCGCTGACGCGTCGAGCGTGTCCACAAACCGGTCCGACACCAAGCTCAAGACCTGGTCGAACACACGTGGCCCGTCGCGTCCCCCTCCGCTGCCGGTCCTAACTTGCAGCATGAAGCCGCCCGCGACGAAAGGCAGAACGGCAAGAGTGGCAATCGCGGTCTTACGGGCGCGTGAAGGCATGCGGCGGCCGGGTAGGGGGGAAATCCTGCGGGAAGCGAGATCTGCTGCGAGCGCGCGCGAGGGCGCGACCTACATACTCGCGTGCGAGGGCGGAGTTCCGGTCGCGACGCCGCCGGATCCGGACGACTCTTCCTGTCCGCTAGCCCAGAGCGCGCGCCACGTCAGCTCGCGACCTTTGCGAAAGCCCTTCTGCGTCATCTTGACGCCGTCGGGCGAGATGGCGACGGTGTAGGCCTGCCCGTCGAGTTCGAGTTCCCGCTTGATCGTCTTGTCGAGTTTCGTAGCCATGAAAGCTCCTTATCGTTGGGCAAGCACATAATCGACGACCCAAGTGCGCTGATGTTGCCGAACCGCGGCATCACGAACGACCCCAGCGCCAACAAGCATCTCGTGTGCTGGCTGCAACACCCGTTGCAAGTGGGAGGGATAGCGCTGGCTGAGGGGAAGCTGTTCCGCCAGGGCGTCTAGCGCAACACGCCACGTCACGTGCCCTTCGGCCCGGGCCACTTCGAGCAGCCGGTACAGGCGGCGGGCGGTCGGCGAAGGCAGGGCAAGATACTGCGACGGCGAGAGGCTGATCGTGTGGTGCGCCGCGATGTTGGCGCGAATCAGCGGTGAGAGCGTGATGCGGGCATCCCCCGGCTCCGTGGATGCAAGTGTGGGAAACAGGCCGAGTTGCTCGCGGTCCGCTGACCTGCGCCGGTCGATGGCTATCGCGGTGAGAATGGTGAATCGCTCATCTACAAACGATCCGGCGCCCGAAGCCGACGGGACGGCAGAGTAGTACGCTCCGGCGGATTCGAGCACCGTGCGCTCCAGCCGTGTCAAGGCGCCGCGCAGCTGTTCGTAAGTGCGTCCGTCGACGCGTCGACCCATCGAGCGTAGGAACGCGTGCAGCGTGAACGTGAGCGCGCCATCGCCCGGGGAGCCAGCCTCGTGGTACCGGTGAAAGAGCTCGACGTACACGTCCTGGTCGAACGTGCCGGGAAGCCTGTCGCCGGGCGCGGGGAACACCCGCCACCGGCCGCCGTCTGCGGGCGCGTAAGTGATCGCGCCGTCCTCGGTGGAATCACTCAGTCGGAAGATGGGGAGAGATTCGAGCGCGCGGTCCAGTAAGACATGTCGAGTGGCCACGCGCCGAAGAGTGGCCACCCTACCGCACGTCCTCCCGTCCGAGAGCGGCGCGGACCGCCTCGCGCATCGCTACGACTGCATCCTCGCGCGCCGCGGATATGTCGTCGCGAACGTGCAGCTCGATCCCCTCCGCGACCGCCACGCGCTGCCACCTGTGCGGCGGCTCTCCATCATGAGCGACCGCCGCCGGTGTTCCGGCCATCAAAGCGGGCGCCAAACTCTGCGCGACGCGCCGCTCGAGCGCGTCGCCAGTCACGTCGACGAACTCCTTCTTGATTACGTCGAGAGTTTGCCCCTCACGCTGACGAATCTTGATGGCGAGAAGCTGGAGCAGGTGCCTGTAGTTGTACGTGGCGGCGGTTCCAGTGCCCTCGGGACGGTCGAGCAGGCCGCTTGCCACGTAAAAGCGAACTGCTCGGGCGCTGGGCGCCGCCCGCGCAGACGCGTTCGTCGGGCGCATACCGGCCGCGTCCACCAGCGCCGTGGCGTGCGACGCCAACCCGCGCGCGTTCCACGGGGCGTGGTTGGCATGAGCTCGCAAGAGGGCGACGGGGGACTCTGCCATATATGTACGATAATGGAGTGGCGCGCCTATGTCGTGATAGTGCCCGCCCGGGAAGGCCTGGTTCCAGCCCTCCGTCAATCTAGCTCAGTTAAGCGAGCCCAGCGGAGTACAAGGCCGACGAGACGCCGTGCTCCGCCGCCAGAGCGGCGACCGCGAACAGATCGACCGGCTTTCCCAGAAGGTGCGTGGCCCCGAGCCGATGCGACGCCTTTTGGTCGTCGAGGCTGAGATCCGCCGCAAGCACGATTGTAGCCGAGTAGGGCGACAGAAGTCCTGCAGCCGCCAAGACGAGCAGTCCGCTGTCGTGCGCTGAGGCGATTCTGAGGTCTACGATTATCAGGTCGAAGGACCGCTCGCGCAGAGCCGCTGTGGCGTCCTCCACAGTGGCAACCGCCACCCCATGGTTGCCCTCGACCTCGAACAGGCCGACTAGGGCATCGCGAGCGGCGGGATCGGCATCGACGACGAGAACGCTTCGGGCCACCTGTACATACGTAGGCAGCCGGCAAGCCGATTCGCGCTACCGCTTTTTCGACTTCTTTTTCTTCTTCTTGCCCCCGTGCTTGTGCGATTTCCCATGCGATTTCCCGTGAGACTTTCCGCGCGATTTCTTGGACTTTTTCTTGGACTTTTTCTTGGAACTCTGCGCCACGGTCCTTTGGGCTGTCTTCTTCTTCGCTACCGCCTTCTTCGCGGAGCGCTTGGGAGCCTTGGCCTTCTTGGCGGCTGCCTTCTTGGCTACCGGCTTCTTGGCTACCGGCTTCTTGGCGACTGCTTTCTTTGTGGCCGCTTTCTTTGCCACGGCCTCTTTGGGAGCAGCGGTCTTTGCCGCTGCCGTCTTCGGAGCGGTCACTGGGCGGACGGGCGATCCTGTGGAAGCGGCCGTTTGCGGCGGACTCACCGGCCGTGGGGCCAAGCCGCTCTCGCGGGCCCGCGCGGCCGCCCCAGAGCCCGCTGGTCGCCCGCGGCGGGCCGGTCGAGGCGCTCCGAAAAGGTCGCCCTCCTCGTCGTCTTCTTCTTCTACGACTTCGGCGACCACGACGCCTTCCTCGCCCTCGTCGTCGCCCTCTTCGTCGCCCTCGTCTGTGCTATCCCACAGCTCCTCGGAATGATCCTTTGTGATCGCCCAGCCGCCGTCTTCCTCGTCGTCATCCTCGTAGGGCGTGGCGCCACCCGTGCCTCCGCCGTAGCCGCCGAGGTCCTCTCCCTCGTCGTCGCGATCCGAGAAATGCAACTCGTCGCTCATCCCGCCCATCCCATCGCCGCGCGGCATGACCGCCTCCTGAGAGTGTGTTGCCATCGTTCGAAACGCGTCACGGGCGTTCGGTAACGCGGCACGGAGACCAATTCGGGGGCATCTGCACGCCCTGTGCCCCGAGCGCACACGGAATAATGGGATGCAACAGCGGAGTCAAGGAGCGGCACTGCTACTGTCCTTGGCTCAGGTGTTCTCGATGAACGAGAACACCAGCGATTTCCGCTGGGAGATCACCGTTGAGAGAGCCCGGTAGATCTTGGGATCGAGCAGCGTGCCTACCTGGGTGCCCAGGTACTGGACCGTGGCGTCAGGCGCCATGGGCTGCCGGTACGCGCGCTGAGACGTGAGAGAGTCGAACGCATCGGTGGCGGCGAGAATCCTGCCGCCCACCGAGATGGCATCGCCCACCTTGCCCTTGGGGTAGCCGCTGCCGTCGTAGTGCTCATGATGGTCTTGCACATACGTAAGCGCGGGCGCGATGTGCTTCAGGGGCGCGAGGATCTCCATGCCGATGCGCACGTGGTCCTTGACGTGCTCGAACTCGGCAGGCGTGAGCGGACCAGGCTTGTTGAGAACGGCCTCGCGGATCCCAATCTTTCCGACGTCGTGCACCCGGGCCGCGATGCGAATGTTCTCGACGGTGTCCTCGTTGAGGCCAAGCTGCGCGGCGATCGACGCGCCCAGCTCAGCGATGCGCTGCGAGTGACCGCGAAGGTAAATGTCCTTCGCCTCCATGGCGTTGATCAGCGTCTCCACGACGCTCACGGAGAGATCACGCAGAGCGAGCTTTTCCCGCTCCACGTCTTCCGTGCGGGCCGCTACCTCTTCCCGGATTATGCGCTCGATGTTTCGGCGGTCGATCAGAAGCTCGCGCTTGTGGAGCGCCCGTTCGATGGCGTGGTGCAGATCGGTCAGCTCGACGGGCTTGAGCAGATAGTCCATCGCACCACTCGACAGCGCGTCAGTGGCCGTTGGAGCATCGTTCACGCCCGTAAGCATCATGATGGCGAGGTCGGGGTCGATTGCAAGCGCGCGGGGAACGAGCTCGACCCCCGATAGCCCCGGCATCCGGACATCGCAGAGCGCCAGCATGAATCGCGAGCTACCCGAAAGAATCTCGAGCGCCTCCTGCCCCGACCCTGCCGTCTGCACGTCGTATCCCCGTGAGCGGAGAAATTTTGCGAGGGCCTGGACGATCGCTGGCTCGTCGTCCACGACCAAGATTCGCTTGGCCGGCGGTTCGGCGCCTGTCTTGAATAGCCGCGTCACGCGCGGCGCAGAGCTGTGCGCCGTGGGCGGCACGGTTTCCGACGTCAGCGGCGCCACGGGGGTGGACAGCTCACTCTGCATACGTACCGGACGACGAGGACGGCGTCGGGACAACACGGGATGACGTCGAGACTGACGCCAGGGGGGTCGGTAGCGTGATCACGAACGTCGTCCCGGTGCCCGGGGTGCTCCGCACATCGATCGTGCCGCCGTGGGTTTGAATGATTCCGTAACTGACGCTCAAGCCCAGCCCGGTGCCGACCCCGGCTGGCTTGGTCGTGAAAAACGGCTCGAAAACGTGTTTGGTCACGTCGCTCGCCATGCCCGTGCCTGTATCCGCGACTTCGATCACCACGACTTCTCGGACGCGCCGGTCAGCCGCCGACGGAGCCTGTCCGTTCAGTGCCGCGACGGTCCGCCGAGACGTGCGCACGATTAACCGCCGCACCGCGGAGTGGTGCATCGCGTACTCGGCGTTCACTACCAGGTTGAGCAGCACCTGTTGGAGCTTCTGGTCGTCGCCCGCGATTGGCGGCAACGCCGGATCGAGCTCCGTGCGCACGTCTATTCCCGCCGACTGCAACGCGTAGGCGCGAAGTCGCAGCGTCTGCCGCGCGACGGTATTCAAGTCGACCGTGACCTGGCGCGGCCCAGACTTGCGTGCGAACAGCAAGAGGTCGCGGATGACGGCGACGGCGCGATCGGATTCGCGTTTGATCGTGCGCACCGACTCGATCTGCTCCTCGGTAAGCTTTTCATCCAGCAGCAGCTGCGCAAACGCGGATATGCCCGTGAGCGGATTGTTCAGCTCGTGGGCGACGCCCGCTACCAGCTCGCCCACCGCCGCCAGCTTTTCCGTTTGGTGCATCGCCTCGGTTAACGTCTTTTCCCGCTCGCGCGCCATCACGTCGGCTTCCATCAGCTGCGCGTTGCGCAGCCCAAGCGCAACCTGCGTCGCGAAATCCTCCAACAGCTGTCGCTCGTGCTCCTCGAAGCGCCGCCGAGTCGCGAACCGCAGCGTCAAGAGTCCGCGCGGCCGGCCCTCGCCCACGAGCGGCAGCAGCGCCAGTGAGCGTACGTCCGACGCGCGAAGCTCACGAGCTGCGTCCTCGCGAATGCCCGCCACTACGTCCTCGGCTCGCGAGGCATAGTTCGGTTCTCCTGTCGCCACGACTTTGCCGCCCGGGGTCTCCCAAAATTGCTCCCAGGTAACCTTGACCAGCCCAGCGCCGACTCCGGCCGTATGCCCGAGCTGGACCTGCCTGGTGTCTGGGTCCACCACAACGACGCTGAACCCGTCCGCGACGAGCGAGTCGCGAACAAGGGTCGCCAGCGCTTCGTAAACCGAGGCGGCGTCTGGGTGGAACGCGAGAGAACGAGCAGTACTAGCGAGAATGCTTGCGTGCCGGGCAGTGTGCGCCGCGGCACGATAGAGTCGAGCGTTCTCAATGGCGATGGCGGCGTGATTGCCAAGAGCGAGAAGCAGCGCCTCGTCGTGCTCCGTGAAATCCCGAGCCTCGTTGCCAAACACCGTGAGAGCACCGATCGCCCGGCCACCAACCAGAAGGGGCGCCGCAATGCCGTTTGCGCGGCCTTCGCCAAGCGTGGCTCCCCTGCCGGTCCGGACCCACTGGTCGCCGTATCCGCGCAGGTCGGTCGTTCGCACGGATTGCCGCCGCCGAATCGCTTCCCCGGCGAGGACACCGCCAAGCTCGACGGACGAGCCAACGGTGTCCGTCGCGTCGCCGAACACGGCGGAAGTCAGGAGCCGGTCGTTGTCGAGCATCGCCAGCCGCGCGCCGCGCGCGCCGAGAAGCTGCGCTCCATGGCGAGCCATTAGCGTCACGACTCGCTCGAGCTCGAGGGACTGGTTTACCTGACGAACGACTTCCGCGAGCGCCATCGCCTCGCGCGCGCCCTGCTCGGCGCGCTGAAACAACTCCGCGTTACGCACCGCGATCGCCCCGTGATCGGCAAGACGCTGCAGAAGAGCACCGTCGGCGGGCGTGAACTCCTCGGCTGGGGTATTCATGGCGAGCAGAAAACCGCGAGGCTCGTTCTGAACCATCATCGGCGCCACGGCAAGTTGCCGCGGGTCGAACGCGCCGAGAAAATGTGCCTCCACGCGCGGGTCGCTCGATGCTCCGTTCAATGTCACGCATTGCTCTAGCGAGAGAGCTTCTGCCGCTAGCGAGCCCGCAACAGGCGCGTGGAAGCCGATCATGGGCCCGAGCGAGCCAGCGGCGGCCTCGACTCGAAACGACCCGTCGCTCACGCGAGCCGCGATCGCGCCCTCTGCCCCCAGCAAGGTCACGGCGCCCTTGACCAGGATGTCGAGCGACGTGGGCAGATCACTGCCGGAGCCCGCCAGCCCCCGCGCAATCTGAGTCAACATCTCACTCTCCGCGACTTGATCGTAGCGGCGACTATTGGCGAGCGAGTGCATCACTAGGAGACGCCGTGTAACGGCGGGCTGTAACCGCTACGGCGAGGCGGTTTTTCGAGGGATCATTCGACGAACTCGACCGTGACGGCGTGCGGTATGATGCCGCGCTCTACGCCACAGCGAAGAAGACTCCGTACCGCCTCGCGCCCGCGCTCTCCGTAGTCCAATGTCCAGTCGTTCACGTACATGCCAACGAACGCGTCCGCCAGCGGCCGGTCGAGCCCCCGCGCGTACTGCATTGCGTAGTCGAGAGCCGGCTTTCTGTGCCCAAGCGAATAAGCGATACTGGCACGTAAGTGTCGTGATACAGCTGCTATCGTGGCGCTATCGAGTGCCTTATTGACAACGTTTCCGCCCAGTGGAAGCGGAAGTCCTGTTTCGCGGCGCCACCATTCCCCCATGTCGGCGACCAGGTGCAGGCCGCGTGCGGCGTAGGTCAGTTGGCCTTCGTGAATCAGGAGCCCGAGATCGACGTCGCCACGTACGACGGCGTCTTCTATTTCGTCGAATCTGGTGTTAACGGCCGTGAAGTTCGGCTCATACAGTTTGAGCGTCAGATATGCCGTCGTAAGCGGACCCGGCACCGCCACGCGCTTGCCTCGCACGTCAGCGTGATCCATCTGGGTGCGCGCCACCAGTCGTGGGCCGTACCCGTCGCCGAAAGACGCTCCGTGAGGTAGCAGCGCGTACTGTTGCGTGAGGTAAGCGTACGCGTGGATCGACACCGCTGTTACGTCGAGCTCCCCGCGCAGCGCCCGCTGATTCAATGTTTCGATGTCCTGCAATTCGTGGACGTACTTAAGCCCCTCCGTATCCACTTTCCCTTCGGCGAGCGCATAGAACATGAACGCGTCGTCCGAGTCCGGGCTGTGCGCCAGGCGGATCGTGCGTGGCATTCAGTTCACGCCCATTCGCTTGGCCGCGGCCACGGCGATCTCTATGTCGGTGCGATGCCGACTGTACTCGGGCAGTCCCTTGCGCAGCTCGGCTGGCTCCGCGGCGAGAAGGCGCTTATAAAACTGACGCGCCAATTGGGGGCGGTTGGCCGCTTCGGCGGCTTCCGCTTCAAGGGTGAGCCCGAGGAGATGGGTGGGGTGCGCCCCCAGTATCGTGTCGGCTTCGGCCCTGGCGAGACCTGGCACGCCTGTCACCTGGGCGAGCCGGCCCAGATCGTAATGCTGGTCGTCGTCAAGCGGCGCCGCCATGGCATAAGCGGAGAACACCATGGGCGCGAAGAACTCTACGCTGTCGCGCTTCCCTTCCGTATTGAGTCGCATCACTCGATCGTACAGGCGGTCGGCGCGGTCTCTCGGCGACATCGCGGAGATATCTGGCGCTCTCACCGGTGCCATGGGTGGAGACTCCGCTCCGCCCGAGTCCCCACCGCCCCCGGTGGTCGCCACCGACTGCGGCGTCGGCTCGCCGTCGCTGGCGCGCTCGGCGCCGCCGCCGCCACTGCTGCCACTTCGATAGTTCCGCGCGACGGCCAATGCGATGAGCGCGAAAAGAGCGGCTGACGTGATTGTCCACGGCACCACGTTGCCACGAGTGCCGGCGGCGCCTGC